>Ga0116176_10001738_pt1 | contig 16883 bp, 15 predicted proteins | sample AD_STIC08_MetaG_FD_89803 | JGI IMG/M metagenome (GOLD analysis project Ga0116176, IMG submission 89803) | Active sludge microbial communities of municipal wastewater-treating anaerobic digesters from USA - AD_STIC08_MetaG | ecosystem: Engineered > Bioreactor > Anaerobic > Digestate | place: USA...
CCCCGATACCCACGGACACTGCGATCAGGACCAGCACAATGCCCACCACCCAGATGCGCGATGTTTCGTAAATCCGGCCCGCCTGCAACATGGTGGTCTGCGCCGATTCGCCCATCTGGCCCACCAGGGTATCGACGATTTTTTCGAGCTTACGGGTCTCGTTGCCCAGACCCGCATCCTCCATGGCCACGTCGGGGCTCATTTCCATGAATGACAGAGGCTGCGCCTTCACCAGCTTGACATACTCGCGCAGGCGCTTGGTCCACTTGGCAACCGCGTCCACCAGCTGTTTGGCGGTTTCGCCGGACTCTTCGGTATTGGACAACGCACGTATTGCATCCAGCTTCTGGCCAATTTCCGCCAGGCTGGACTCCACATCCTTGGCCAGGGTATCCCGCTCATTGGCCGTGCTGGCCGTCAGAAGCTGGGTTTGCGCGCGGCTGGCCCGCAGCACGTTGCTGCGCACCTGCTCGGCTGCCTGTCCGGCGGTGTATTCCTTCTCGAAAATCGTGTGGGTTGACTGGTTCAGACGTCCCATCTGGACCAGGGAAAACACGCCTATGGCAAATGCACCCGCCACCACGCAGGCAAATGCCAGTCGCAGGGTGGCACGCACGGACAGGGAGCCCAGCGCCGATGTTGCCGACGGCAGCCATTGCCTGAACCTTTGGCGCGCAGCGGCTTTCCCAAATTCGTCCGGGCTCGTGCGAAGCGACGCGTCCAGCGGTGCTGGCACATCATCTTCTATGTGGGAAGTCTCCATCGTCCAACTCCTCTTGAGAGATCATCCGAAGGCGAGAGGATAGCTGGATTCAAACCTGTGTGGCCATTTTTTCACCCAGGCGCACGGGGCCTGCAGCCGCCCATCCCGAGTTGAATTGCAGAACGCCCTTTTGGAACAACAACACCACGGTCGAGCCCAGCATGAACCGGCCCATCTCGTCCCCCTTGCGCAGTGTGACAGCGCCAGACTCGTAGGTCTTTTCCCACAAGCGCCCGGGTCGCGGTGGATTGACCTGACCATGCCAGACGGTGGCCATGCTGCCCACAATGGTGGCGCCCACCAGCGTCAACACCAATGGGCCGTGCGCCGTATCAAACACGCACACCACACGCTCGTTGCGGGCAAACAGGCCTGGCACGCCACGCGCCGTGGTCGGGTTTACTGAAAACAAATCGCCCGGCACATAAATCATGCGGCGCAGCGTGCCATCGCACGGCATGTGGATGCGGTGGTAGTCCCGCGGGCTCAGGTAGATGGTGGCAAAATGGCCATCCTGAAACTGTGCGGCCAGCGCCGCATCACCACCGACCAGCGCAGTCGTGGAGTAGCTGTGGCCCTTGGCCTGGAAAATCTGATCCCGCTCGATCACCCCAAACTGACTGATGGCTCCATCTACAGGGCACACCCAAGTGGACGCCGCCAGAGGCCGCGCACCCGGCTTCAGCGGTCGGGTAAAGAATTCGTTGAATGTGGAGTAGCTGGCAATGTCCGGGTTGGCAGCCTCGGCCATGTTGACGTTGTAGCGCTTGACAAACCATCGGATCACCGTGGTGGTGGTATTGCCCGCTTGTGCGCTGGCAAACTTGCCCGCCAGAGCGGTCAATGCCTGCTTGGGAATCAGGTACTGCGGCAGTACCGCAAGGGTGTCGGACACGGCAGTTCCTTTGAATCAGTAAGGCACCTCACAGGCGAGGCGCGGGTGCGGCCGGATTATAGTGAGCCCATGGACAAAGCCCCGACGCCTACCGCTGCACGCACCGCCGCCCGCATCCCTCCCATCCAGTGCCTGTTGACCTTTGAAGCGCTGGCCCGGCTGCGCAGTGTGACGCAAGCCGCCGAGGAGCAGTGCGTCACGCCCAGTGCGGTGAGCCACCGGGTGCGCCAGTTGGAAGAGATCATCGGCACCAAGCTGTTTGGCCGCGCCGACTTTTCGCTGACCACCGAGGGCAGCGAATACCTGGCCCATGTGCGCGAGGGGTTGGCGATTTTGCAAAAATTCCCCAGCTCGGCCGCCGCGCCGGGCAAGCGCAAACTGCGCCTGGCGGTGACGCCCACGTTTTCGCGCTCCATTCTGATCCCGCGGCTGCGCCAGTTCACTGACGCGTACCCCGAAATTGATCTGACGCTGCAGGTCTCCATTCCGCTCTTGGACGTGGTGGCCGAGGACGCCGACTTGATGGTGCGCTTTGGCCCGGGGCGCTATGCCGACATGGAGCACATCTGCCTGATGAAGGACGATGTCACGCCCTTGGCCTCCCCCGCCTTTGTACGCGAACACGGCCCTTTTGAAGTAGCGCAAGACCTGCAGGGTGTGCCACTGTTGCGCAGCCCGCTGGAACCGTGGCGCACCTGGTTTGCCGCACGCGGCCTGGACTGGCCCGAGCCCATCGACGGCTCGCAGTTCAACGACATCGGCCTGATGTGCGACGGTGCTGCCGCTGGTATGGGTGTGGCGCTGGTGCGCCTCAAGCTGGGCGCGCCTTGGCTGGACAATGGCACGCTGGTGCGCTTGGGCAGCAACGACATCTTTTGCAGCAATGTGCCCAGCCCGCACGCCCACTACCTGTGCTGGCGCACCGGCATGATGGACCGCTGGGAATGCGCGGCCTTTGCCGAGTGGTTGAAAAAAGCGGTCGCCTGAGTTTCAATTTCTTCACGCCACAACGATGCTGATTGGCGTACAGTGAACCGCATGAACGCACCCACTTCTACGATCGACACCCAATTGCTATCAAAAGCAGAGCTGCAAGCGCAGGTAGTGCGAGGGCTAGAGGCCCATTTGCCATCTGAATCCTTGCTATGGACGCGCGAAGACACCACGCCTTACGAGTGTGACGGCCTCACCGCCTACCGCCAGCGCCCGCTGGTGGTGGCCTTGCCGGAAACCGAGGCACAGGTCGCCGCCGTGCTCCGAACCTGTTTTGAGTTGGGCGTACCCGTGGTGGCGCGCGGTGCGGGCACCGGGCTGTCGGGCGGAGCCATGCCCCACGCCATGGGCGTGACCCTGTCGCTGGCCCGGTTCAACAAAATTGTGAAGATGGACAAGCGCAGCCGCACGGCCGTGGTTCAGTGCGGTGTGCGCAACCTGGCCATCAGCGAAGCCGCCGCACAGCTGGGCCTGTACTACGCGCCCGACCCGTCCAGCCAAATTGCCTGCACCATTGGCGGCAATGTGGCGGAAAACTCAGGCGGTGTGCACTGCCTGAAATACGGGCTGACGCTGCATAACGTCCTCAAGGTCAAGGGCTACACCATCGAGGGCGACCCCATCACCTTCGGCAGCGATGCATTGGACTCCCCCGGCTACGACCTGCTCAGTCTGGTGGTAGGCAGCGAGGGCATGCTGGCCATCATCACCGAGGTCACGGTCAAACTGGTGCCTAAGCCGCAATTGGCGCGCTGCATCATGGCCAGCTTTGACGACATGCGCAAAGCAGGCGATGCGGTCGCTGCCGTCATCGCAGCGGGCATCATCCCCGCTGGGCTGGAAATGATGGACAAGCCCATGACCGCCGCCGTGGAAGACTATGTGCACGCCGGCTACGACCTGAATGCCGAAGCCATTTTGCTGTGCGAGAGCGACGGCACGCCCGAAGAAGTGGAAGAGGAAATTGGCCGCATGAGTGCGGTGCTGACGGGCTGCGGTGCGACCGCGATCGCCGTGAGCCGGGACGAAGGCGAGCGCATGCGGTTCTGGAGCGGGCGCAAGAATGCCTTCCCAGCCAGTGGGCGCATCAGCCCGGACTACATGTGCATGGACAGCACCATTCCACGCAAGCGCCTGGCCGACATCCTGCTGGCCATTGCGGAGATGGAGAAGAAGTACCAGCTGCGCTGCGCCAATGTATTCCACGCGGGCGACGGCAATCTGCATCCTCTGATCCTATTTGATGCAAACGACCCCGACCAATTGCACCGCTGCGAGCTGTTCGGTGCCGAGATTCTGGAAACCAGCGTGGCCATGGGTGGCACGGTGACGGGCGAACACGGCGTGGGTGTGGAAAAGCTCAACAGCATGTGCGTGCAGTTCAGCGCCGAAGAGAACGCGCAGATGTTTGGCATCAAACACGCGTTTGATACCAAGGGGCTGCTCAACCCCGGCAAGGTAATTCCGACCCTGCACCGATGTGCCGAGTACGGCAAGATGCTGGTGCGTGGCGGCAAGATCAAACACCCGGATCTGGAGAGGTTTTAATACCCGTACTGACTGGCCATGGAGACATCCGTACACCCCGCGTTGGATGAGGTCGCACTGGCAAGTGCAGTGCAGACCGGGCGCCTGCGGGTGTTCAACGAGCGGTCCATCATTGGTGCGATCAGCGCCTCGGCGGGCATTGCTTTGTTGGGCTGGGTGTTGTGGGCTTCGGCCGGGCCTACTTCTGCCATTTCCTTGTCCATTCTGGCGTGCATAGTCGAGGGGAGTATTCTGTGGGTCGCTTGGAACTGTCGACGCGCTCTGGCTGGTCATGGACGGCCCCAATTCTGGATGCGGATGCACTTCGGAGTGGCCGCATTGGCCGGAGTCGCCTGGGGCAGTGCCGTGTGGTTCGTCTGGACCGAAGGCGATATCCGGTCCTACCTCGCCACCTTGACTATTTTGATGGGTGTCGCGGGCGTCAGCATGGTGACCATGTCGTCGTACGCCACGGCCTCCGTGCTGTTTTTTGGTGGCCTCTATCTGACCCCGCTGTTACATGCCAGCTTACACCCCAGCCCTGAAGCCACTTTCATCCAGGTCGGACTTCTGTTGGGGCTGCTGGTTCAAATCGGCTATACCCGTGAATTGGGACGCGTCGTGTTGCGGGATGTTGAGCAATCCGCCCGCAATGCGGCACTGGTTGACCGTTTGAATGAACTGGTCATCCATGACCCGTTGACCGGCGCTGGCAGCCGACGCTATACCTTCGAGCAAATGGAGCAGCTGGTATCCATCCGGCAACGCTACGGCACCAGCGCATCTGCCATCATGTTTGATCTGGACCATTTCAAAGTCATCAACGACACCTATGGCCACCCCACGGGCGACCGTGCGCTGCAAGAAACTGTGCGCGCTGTCGGTACCCAACTCCGTGACGGTGAATTGCTGGGACGCATTGGTGGCGAGGAGTTTCTGGTTTTGCTGCCAAGCACGAATATGGCCGCCGCCCAACCGCTGGCAGAACGCCTGCGCCAGACTCTGGCTGCCACATCCATCGTGGATGGCACCCACACGATTGCGTTGCCCGCTTCTTTCGGTATTGCCGAGCTTCAGGCCGCCGAGAGCCAGGCCGAGTGGTTCCGACGGGTCGATGGTGCGCTCTACCAAGCGAAGAAACAAGGGCGCAACCAAGTCATTGCCGCCGAATAGCGCGGGGTCAGCGGTCGTCTCTCATCACAAGCCACGGCGCACAAAACGAAAGCCAGATCACTGATCTCAGCGCCTAAGGGTGCAAGCCGTAAAACCGAACGGCATTGCGCCCGGCGTCCTTGGCCTGGTACATCGCCGCGTCAGCCCATTTCATGATGTCGGTCGGGCTGGACTCATGGTTCACAAACAGCACCACGCCCATGCTGGTGCTGCAACAGTGTTCTACTGTTCTGGGTTCCATACCCAGATGGGTCACGTTCAGAAAATAGGGTTCTGCCAAACTGGCACGAATCTTCTCGGCCACTCCAGCGGCTTGTTCGATGGATTGCGCTTTGTCGGCATCCAGCTCGCTCAACATCACTACAAATTCGTCGCCCCCAAACCGGGCCACGGTGTCCATTTCGCGCAGACACTCGGTCAATCGCCGAGCGACCTCAATCAACAACAAATCGCCCACCTCGTGACCATAGGCGTCGTTGAGTGGCTTGAAGTTGTCCAGATCCAGAAACATGAGTGCCCCATACAACCCGCTGCGCTTGCTCGCTGCCATGGCCTGGCCCAGGCGGTCACCCAGCATGCGTCGATTGGGCAGGCCGGTCAGTGCATCAAAGTAGGCCATCTGGTGCATTTGCGCTTCCAGCGCCTTGCGCTCGGAAATATCCGTAAACAAGGCAACGTAGCCCTGATGGGCGTCCTGCGCATCACGCAAAGCCTGAATGGCGAGCTGCTCTGGATAGAGCGTGCCATCTTTGCGTCGGTTCCAGATTTCGCCAGTCCAATAACCTTTGGCAATCAAATCGCTCCACATGGCATCGTAGAACTTGGAATCCTGACGGCCTGACTTGAGAATATTGGAGTTTTGACCCAGCACCTCTTCGCGGTCATAGCCGGTGATGCGGGTGAATGATTCGTTGACATCGATGATGGAGCCGCCCGCATCGGTAATCGAAATGCCCTCCCGCGCGTGACTGAATACGCTGGCCGCTATCCGCAGCTTGGCTTCAGACTGCTTGCGCTCGGTAATGTCGCGCAGCGTGGCCAGGAACGCAAGCTGGCCCGAAAGAACAATCGGTTGCCCTTGCACTTCCACGTCAAAAACCGTTCCGTCGAGCTTGACGTATTTCTCCTCCAAGCGGGTGGCAGCAGTGCCATGCTCCGTGCTCTCCTTCATCCGATCCATGACAATTTTGTGAAAATCGGGATGAATCACCGAAAGAATCGGCGTGTCGAGAAGCTCTTGTTCTGACCGTGCTCCAAACATCGCAATGGCAGCAGGATTGACATAGAGAAACTTTCCGCCACGGTGCAACACGATCCCATGCAGAGACATTTCAAATACAGTACGAAATCGTGCTTCACTGTCTCGCAGGTTCGTCTGGGCCAGCCGTTGTGCACCGATGGAGCTTTCAATGGTCTGAAATTCAATAATGTCCGAATGGACCGTCGACTGTGGTTCTGTACCCTTGTCAATCTGGTCGATGGCTGAGTGGATTCTGCGCAGCGGGTCGATGAAGTCACGACGAATCAGGAAGAGTGTTCCAAGCATCAAAAAGGTCAGCATCAACAGCGCAGTCAATAGCTTCTTTTGGTTCAGCAACACCAAGGTTTGCATCTCCTTGAGATCACTGGCTCCCAGGTTGAGCCCCTTGAACGAAATGTCACTCGCAAGCAGCGACAAACGCTGCGATAGCTCCCTCCACTCCGTACGGGTTGACTCGCTGAGACGACTGTTCGCCTCGTTGGTTTTCAGAAAGCGCTCGGTATCCGTGGCCAATGCCGCGACTTGCGCATCGGCTACAAAAGCTGGGCTGTTGACAACGAGCTGAACTACCAGAAGTGCCTGACTGCGATCCTCAGGTGTATTTGCAAATAAAACACGTTCGCCTTGGCGTCGCAACTCATCGAGATTTCTGGCTATTTTCTGGTTCGCGATGGTGTTTGACAGCGTCTCGTTCTGCAACTTATGCATATCGACCAGCAAGACCGTGTGGTCCCGCACAAGCCACAGTGCCACCAGTACTACGAAGAAGACGAGCCCTGCACCCAACTGCAAAAACCGTGCATTGGCAGAGCGGACTTTGCTGTTTGAAGGGTTTGATTTCACTTGAGGCCCATGGCGCGCAGCCAGTTTCAAAGCAGACTAAACGGCACAAACCTGGAATTGATGCGATCAAAGCGTCCGTCGAGCTTCAACTGGTCGATGGCCGTATTGATGCGTTCGACCAGTTCCACTTGTTTAGGGCTGATGACCATGTGCAGGCCACCCGTGATGAGCGGTCCATTGAGAATCGTGGACTTCAGCCCCAAAGGCTGGAGCACAGTTTCCTGTGCCAACGACAACGCGCCCAGCATCGGGAGCACAGCAGCATCTGCAACGCCGGAAACCAGCGACGACGTGATGTCCGCATTCGTCGCGGCTTCCGTTGTCTTCCAGCCCATGGCTTTTGCGTGGCTGGCCTGTGCCGAACCTTTGATGACAGCCACGCTGCTGCGTGAATTTCCTGCCGTCACTGTGGGTTTGGCCAGCCAGACACTCATGGACTGAAAGTAGACTTTGGAGAACAAAACCCGCGCTTTGCGCTCTGGAGTAGGAACAAATCCAACCACTGCAAAATCGATTTGGTCTGCTGCCGCCATATCCACAATTTTGTCGACCGGCAAGGCTTGCTGCACGCAGCGAATCTTCATGGTGGCACACAGTTCAGTGGCCATTTCAACATTGAACCCGGTGAACTTGCCGGCGGAGTCGGTATAGGACAGGGGTGGTGAATGCGCAATGAGGGCAACCCGGTAGAGTTTTTCTTGCGCCGCCGCCGTAAAACAGACCCACAGCAGGAACGTTGGCAAAAGTCGTTGATAAATCAATTTCATAGATTTCTACGCAAGGACAGGATTGCCTTGTATCCAACTATGTTTTGGCCATTTTCGGCTCTGCTTCAATCATTGTGACAGATCGTAGAAAGCCCCGGATGCGCCTAACCTAGACCCTGCGCATCCGGTCATAAAAAAACTCTCAACCGATTTTATCCAGCGCCTGCGCCAACTGCGCCACCGTCCTGTCCACGTTGTGCAACTTCTCCAGCCCGAACAGCCCCACACGGAAAGTGCTGAAGTCCGCCGGCTCGTCGCATTGCAGTGGCACGCCAGCGGCGGTTTGCAAGCCTTGCGCCAGGAACTTCTTGCTGTTCTGGACGCCCGGATCTTCGGTGTAGCTCACCACCACGCCCGGCGCCTTGAAGCCTTCTGCAGCCACGCTGACGATGCCTTTGCTCTCGAACAGCGCACGCACCTTGCTGCCCAGTTCGATCTGTTCGGCGCGCACTTTCTCGAAACCGTAGTTGCGGGTTTCCTGCATCACTTCGCGAAGGCGGGTGAGCGCGTCTGTGGGCATGGTGGCGTGGTACATGTGGGCGCCGCCTTCGTAGGCTTCCATGATCTGCAGCCATTTTTTCAGATCACAGGCGAAGCTGGTGCTGGTGGTGCCATCAATAGCCGCGCGGGCCCGCTCGCTGAGCATCACCATGGCGCAGCAGGGCGAACCGCTCCAGCCCTTTTGCGGTGCGCTGACCAGCACATCAACGCCGGTGGCTTCCATGTTGACCCACATGGCACCCGACGCGATGCAGTCCAGCACCATCAGGCCGCCCACGGCGTGCACCGCGTCGCTGACCTTGCGCAGGTAGTCGTCTGGCAGGATCATGCCCGCAGCAGTTTCTACGTGGGGCGCAAACACCACATCGGGCTTTTCGCGGGCTATTGTCGAGACCACCTCTTCCACCGGGCAGGGAATCCACTGCGCTTGTTTGCCTTCGCCCAGGCGACGCGCTTTCAGCACGGTGGACGCGCTGGGGATGCGGCCCATATCAAAAATTTGCGTCCAACGGAAGCTGAACCAGCCATTGCGGATGACCAGCGTCTTCTTGTCGTTGGCGAACTGGCGGGCCACTGCCTCCATGCCAAAGGTGCCGCTACCGGGCACCAGCACGGCGGACTTGGCGTGGTAGACCTCTTTCAAGATGGCTGAGATGTCCTTCATCACGCCCTGGAAGCGCTGTGACATGTGGTTGAGCGCACGGTCGGTGTAGACGACGGAAAACTCCAGCAGTCCGTCGGGGTCAATATGGGGCAAAAGTCCGGGCATGGCAGTCTCCTGTTGGGTTCACGTTTTTATCGCAGCCGAACAGCTTAGCACGCGCTGCGTGACCCGTCGCAACAAAACCCTGCCCTCACCAGGTGTCTATGCTGGCACCAGCGCCCAAGGGCTCAATACGCCCCGCTTGCAGGCCGCGCAGCAGCCAGACGCGGGTTTCTGCCGGGTCGATGACCGCATCAATCTCCAGTGTGGCCGCCATGTCGATGGCGCTGCCCCGGTCGTACTGCTGCGCCACCAGCTGGTCGTACAGTGCCTGGCGCTCGGCGCCTTCGGGCACGGACTCCAGTTCCTTCTTGAAACCCAGACGCACGGCGCCTTCCAGCCCCATGGCACCAAACTCGCCAGTGGGCCAGGCCACGGTAAACAGCGGGGAATGAAAGCCACCTGCTGTCATGGCCATGGCACCCAGGCCATAGCCCTTGCGCAACACCACGCTCAGATACGGCACCCGCAGGTGCGCCGCTGCAATGAAAAGGCGGCTGACATGGCGTACCTGGGCAGAGGCCTCTGTGTCTGGCCCGACCATAAAGCCCGGGGTATCGACGAGGCTCACCAGCGGCAAGCCATGGGCATTGCACAGTTGCATGAAGCGCGCGGCCTTGTCGGCGGCGTCGGCATCGATGGCGCCACCCAGGTGCAGGGGATTGTTGGCCAGCAAGCCCACGGGGCGTCCTTCTATGCGGGCCAGCGCGGTGTGAATGCCTTTGCCAAAACCCGTGCGCAGTTCCAGAAGGGAGTCCACATCGGCAATGCCTTGAAGCGCCAGGCGGGTGTCGTAGACGCGCAGGCGGTTTTCGGGCACCACATCGCGCAGGGCGAACGGCGGGGGCGCGGTGAATTCTTCCTGTGGCCCCTGGAAGAATGACAGGTAGTGCCGCGCCGCAGCCACCGCCTGCGCCTCATCCTCAACCAGAATGTCGATCACGCCATTGCCATGCTGCACGGCAGAGGGGCCAATTTGCTCCGGCTTGAACACACCCAGTCCACCCCCCTCCACCATGGCCGGGCCGCCCATACCGATGTTGCTGCTCTGGGTGGCGATGATCACGTCGCTGCAACCCAGCAGCGCGGCATTGCCCGCAAAGCAACGCCCGGCCGCTATGCCCACCACCGGCACCTGGCCGTTGAGCCGGGCAAAGCTGGCAAAGGTGCCCACATGCAGCCCAGCCACGATGGGCATGTCCACATCACCCGGGCGGCCACCTCCACCCTCGGCAAAAAGCACCACTGGCAGCCTGTTCTGCAGGGCCAGGCCCAGCATGCGGTCAGTCTTCTGGTGGTTGCGCATGCCCTGCGTGCCCGCCAGCACGGTAGCGTCGTAGGCCATGGCCACCACCTGGTGGCCGTTGATGCTGCCAATGCCCGTGACCATGCCATCGGCCGGGGTGTTCTGGATCAGGTCTTCCTCGCTTCGGCGGCGGCTCTGTGCCGCAACCGCCAGCGCGCCGTATTCGATGAAACTGCCGGGATCGCACAGGTCGGCCATGTTCTCCCGCGCGCTGCGAAGGCCCTGGGCGTGGCGTTTGGCCATGGCTTCGGAGCGGCTGGCATCCAGCGTGAAAGCCTGGCGATTCAGAAGGCGCTGCAGGTCAGCGCGCGGCGCGTCTACGTTGCCCATTGGCGCGGCGGCAGCCGTTTCGGGTGGCACGCCGTGCGCCAAGGGCATTTTCCCATCTTCTTGAGCATTTCCGGGCTCTAGCCCTTGTGGAATATGCGCAAGACGCTCTGAAAGTAATAGCAATTCATTCTCCGCCACCATGTCCCCCACAGCGAACAGCAGTTCGGACACCCTGCCGTCATGGGTTGCACGCACCTCGTGCTCCATCTTCATGGCTTCCAGAATGGCCACCACGTCACCGGCGTGCACGGGGTCACCAGGCGCGACCAGCCATTGAACGATCTGGGCCTGTAAGGGGGAGCGGATTTGCAGCATGCGGCATTGTGCGACACGGTCTGCACGCCGGGCGTCAAGCGGGTGACAATGGCGCCATGCAACACACACCCCTGATCGAGATGACGCGCGGCGGCACGCTGGAGAACCAGCACTTTGGCTCGGTGGCCGTGGTCAACACGCGCGGTCAGCTGCGCGCATTTGCCGGCAACCCGCACTGGCTGACCTTTACCCGCTCCACCCTGAAAGCGCTGCAGGCCCTGCCCTTCATGGAGGCCGGTGGCCCGGCACACTTTGGTTTCACGTCCGATCACATTGCCATGCTGTGCGCCAGCCACAGTGGCGAGGCCATGCATGTGCAGGCCGCCCAGCAAATGCTGGAGAAAGCAGACCAGACCTACAAGACCCTGCGCTGCGGTTGCCACGTGCCCTACCACTTCGAGACTGCGGGCAAAGCCCCTGCCCCTGGAGAGACGTTTGACGAGCGCTACAACAACTGCAGCGGCAAGCACGCGGGCTTTGTCGCCTATTGCGTGCAGCACGGCCACAGCCTGGACAACTACGAAGCGTTCGACCACCCGCTGCAGCAAGCCATTCGCCGCGATGTGGCGCGCGCGGTCGGTATGGACGCCAGCGACCTGAAGGCCGGTGTGGACGGCTGCTCGGCACCGAATTACGCCATGCCCTTGTCCAAACTGGCCACCGGCTATGCACGGCTGGCCAGCGGGTTGCAGGACAGCGAGTTGGGTGCCAGCTTTGTGCAGCTGCGCGATGCCATGACCGCTCGCCCCGACCTGGTCAGCGGAACCGGCCGCAATGATCTGGCTTTCATGCAGGCCGGTGGTGGTGACTGGGTGACCAAGGTCGGTGCCGACGGCGTGCAGGTGGTGGGCAGCACCAGAAGGGGCGAGGCGTTTGCGCTGAAGATCATCGACGCCAACAAACCCGCCCTGTTTGCCGCCAGCGTGGAAGTGATGGAGCAACTGGGCTGGCTAAACGATAGCCAGCGTGAAGCACTCAAACCCTGGCGCGCCCAGCCCATCATCAATGCGCGCGGCTTGCTGGTGGGTGAGCGCCGCCCTGCCTTCACCCTGCAAACACCCTGAAAACCAAGCTCCCATGAACAACCGCATCAGCCTGATCAGCATCCGCGTTGCAGCTTCTGTGGTCAGCAGGGGATGGGTTGGGGCGCAAGGAGTCATAGGATTTGACGCCGTGGATGTCTTTTGTGGGCTGCAAGCCGACTTTGCCGACGCTCTGAAGCAGTCACTCAAAAGGCAGGTTAACGTTCGAGTTAGGCCGCATTCGCGACAAGCGCGCAGTTGATGGCATCAAGCACCACAACATCATTCACGAAGTCGGCAACCCTCGGCGTGGGTGATTCTGGAAACTGGTCAGTTTCCCCGACAACGGCCACAAAGGCACAGCCTGCATCTTTGGCGGCCTTAAGGTCTGCAGTGGCGTCCCCGAAGAAGACCACATCCATGTGCCCAACGCGTCGTGAGACGTCCTGCAGGGCTTGGGTTTTGGATGTCGGGGCTCCGTACGCTCTTTCAAAGCGTTTTTCCAGACCCGCTATCTGGAGCTGGCGTTCCACTTCTTCCAGCGGAGCTGATGAGCAGACAAAGCACTGGGATGACGAGCGCTCGAGAAAGGACTTGATGCCTGGCGTGACGACAGGGTCTGCTAGAACAACTCGTAGAGCAACCTCATACTTCTGGAGAAGGGCTTGCAGCTCTGCACCGGAAGGTGTTCGACCAAAGCACCTCTCGTAGACACGTGTCAATTTCTGCCCACGTGGTACGCCGCTCATGCTCATGATTTCGTCGGAGGCAACTTCCTTCGTAGCCCCAGGGAACAGGCTCAGCATGGCGTCATGCTTTGGTCTCGTGGTTCGAAATATGACACCGTCCATGTCGAAGGCGATGGCGTAGCTGGGTGGTTGCATCATGCGGCTTAACGTTTTAGGCCACCGGCACGCAACACACGCCGCAAAGCGGCAAACTGATGTTGCTTGGTCGAGTGGGCCGCCATGTTAGGTGTCATTGCTTAAGAGCCTAAAAGGCTTCAGTGTTGAACTACTTGCACCTTCACGAGCCTACCCTCTGGATTGAAGTGAACGTCCAGCGTGTCAAAGTCAATGCGAAGGCCGCTGCACATGCCAAGGAAGTACTCGTTGCTGTCGGCTCTATTGAAATCTGGCGCTCCCAGCAGCCTCTCAACTTCCGCCTTCGTTAGACCAGCACGAAGTATGTTGGTCTTGATGTCATGTGCCATTCCGCCTCTGTAGCACGAGGAGTCGTCTGTCTTCTTATTCAATGACTTCCATTCAACTTCATTGAAGCTAGACGTGCGGAAAATACCGCCGTTGAAAAGCCAGTACTGCCAACCAACGAACGCGACTGCAAGAACTCCAGCACTTTTGACCAGTGCCCAGGTGATTCGCCAAGGAGTCCAAGATTTGCGAGCGAGAGTACTCATTCTTTGTGACGCCTAACCTGGCAGCGAATTTTTGAGATTAGCCATGTAAATCAAGTACTTGAGCCTGAAGACTCGCTAAATGTACAGGTATATTGAAAAAGGAAGAGTCGCCGAGTACCTCAGCGCGGTTTGAAGAGGCCCAAGTAAGTTGGACGCACAAGCCGAGCGACCGCTTCCGCTGCATACCCGAATTACAACGGTATGCCGGGGACGGAAGCAATGCGTCTTAAGCAGGCATAGCCATACCCTCCCGTTACGCGAAAAGCCCAGTGCAATTGACCTTCAGACAGACGCTGCCCCCCCCGGCGGCCAAGTGTGCGCCATCGAGATCAAACACTCCACCCCGCCCAAGCTGGGCAAGGGTTTTATCGAGGTGTTGGATGTGCGCCAACGTCAATCCAGCTTTGTGATTAACCCGGTGAGCGAGCCCTTTGCGCTGCTCCACTGTGCCAAGTTGTTGCCCTTGAGCCATATCGCCAAAATGTGGCAACCAAATCAGCCTCTAGCCCTTGCAGTACCTGCGTGAGCAGCTATTTAATCAGGAGTATTTTTCGCTGGCGAACATTGCGGCGGTCGCTGTCACTCTGGCGTGCCGCACCCATGGCAATTCAACGAAGGGGCCGACAAACCAATGTTTGACGACACAGAAAGCCTTGGTGAAAATGCATTCAAATATGTAGAATGAATGCGTAGAGTGCATTTTAATGAGGTGATGTCATGGCAATGTTGACCGTACGCAATCTGCCCGACGACGTGCATCGCGCGTTGCGGGTGCAGGCTGCCCTGCATGGGCGCAGCACCGAGGCCGAAGTCCGCGAGATTCTGGCCTTCGCCGTCAAACCTGAGACGCGCGTTCGCTTGGGTGATGCTCTCGCGGCGCTGGGGCGCAAGGTCGGGCTGACCAACGAGGATTTTGAAGTCTTCCAACAAGTGAGAGACAAAACCCCGGCCGAGCCGCTGAGGTTTGAATGATCGTCCTTGACACCAACGTGGTTTCCGAGGCGATGAAGCCAGAGCCACACCCGGCTGTGCGGGCTTGGCTGAATGAGCAAGCCGCCCAAACGCTGTATCTGTCCAGCGTGACCTTGGCCGAGTTGCTGTTTGGTATTGGGGCGCTCCCGGCTGGCAAGCGCCGGGACATGCTGGCACAGACGCTTGACGGTCTGATGGGGCTGTTCAGGGATCGGGTGCTTCCCTTTGATGTCGATGCAGCACGTCGCTATGCCGAGCTGGCCGTGACAGCCAAGGCCGCCGGGCGAGGTTTTCCAACACCAGACGGTTACATTGCCGCGATAGCCGCCTCGCGGGGGTTCATCGTGGCATCACGCGATACGGCACCCTATGAGGCCGCCAATGTCGCCGCCATCAATCCGTGGGAAGCGTGAAGGGGTGGCCCATCACCCGATTTGGCGCAATTTCTTGAGAGTATTCGGGCTGCAAACGCCCTGAAAGCCGAGCAACCATGAACACCCTTATCAGCCTGATTGGCGCACCCACCGACATTGGCGCTGGCAGCCGTGGCGCCAGCATGGGGCCAGAAGCCCTGCGCGTAGCCCACATGGCCGCTGTATTGCAGCAGCAAGGTCTGGACGTACTGGATCGCGGCAACCTGACGGGGCCCAATAACCCCTGGCTGCCCCCGGTTGACGGCTACCGCCATCTGGCCGAGGTCACCGCCTGGAACCAGGCCGTGCACGACGCCGTGTACGCCGAGCTGCAGGGCGGGCGCCTGCCCATCCTGCTCGGTGGGGACCACTGCCTGGGTATTGGCTCCATCAGCGCAGTGGCCCGCCACTGCCGCACGGTGGGCAAGAAACTGCGGGTGCTGTGGCTGGATGCGCATGCCGACTTCAACACCAACACCTTGACTCCCAGCGGCAATATCCATGGCATGCCAGTGGCCTGCCTGTGCGGCCACGGCCCCCAGGCACTGGTTGAGATGAGCGGCCACGTCCCCGCCATTTCGCCCAAATGGGTGCGCCAGATCGGCATCCGCAGCGTGGACGAGGGCGAGAAACGCTTTGTGCACGAGCAGGATCTGGAAGTATTCGACATGCGCTACATCGACGAGATGGGCATGCGCGCCGCTATGGAGCTCGCATTGGCGCTGGTGGATGCGAACACCCACCTGCACGTGAGCTTTGATGTCGATTTTTTGGACCCCGACATCGCACCCGGCGTGGGCACCACCGTGCGGGGTGGCCCCAACTACCGTGAGGCCCAGCTGTGCATGGAGATGATTGCCGACACCGGCCACCTGGCCTCGCTGGATGTGATGGAACTCAACCCCGCGCTGGATGAGCGCAACCGAACCGCGCTGGTGGCGGTGGACCTGATTGCTTCGCTCTTTGGCAAGAGCACGCTGATGCGCAAATAAAGGAAATCGACTGTGATGCAATGGATTTTTTTTGGGCTGGCGCTTGCGCTGGCCATCTGGTTTCTGGGCGCCCGCGCGTTGCGTGGGCCGGACCTGCAGGCGTTTGACGGCACCCGGCACGGCGGCGCGGGCTCCCGGCGTACGCGCTTTTCCAATGGGCCACATCTGAACGACGAACACCGCGCGGTGATCGCATCGATGGGGGGCATTGCATCCACCCTGAAGGGGACGCCCCATTCACAACACCTGGGCCTGCTGCGCGACTACATGGACAACATGACGGCGGGCAAAGCCTTTGACGCACAGTTCACGCCGGTGGATGCGGGTGGCGTGTCGGCTGAATGGGTGCTGGCACCCGGTGCAGACCCCACGCGGCGCACACTCTACATCCACGGCGGCGCCTGGATGATGGGCAGCCCGCGCAGTCACCGGGTCATCACGACGCGGTTCTCGGAAATCACCGGCGGCGCGGTACTGGCCATTGACTACCGGCTGATGCCCGAACACCCCCGCATGTCGGGCATTGAAGATTGCCGCAGCGCCTACCGCTGGATGCTGGATAACGGGCCGGAAGGCGCAACCCCGGCCAATGCCATCTTTGTGGCCGGTGACTCGGCTGGAGGCAACCTC
>Ga0116176_10001753_pt1 | contig 16760 bp, 18 predicted proteins | sample AD_STIC08_MetaG_FD_89803 | JGI IMG/M metagenome (GOLD analysis project Ga0116176, IMG submission 89803) | Active sludge microbial communities of municipal wastewater-treating anaerobic digesters from USA - AD_STIC08_MetaG | ecosystem: Engineered > Bioreactor > Anaerobic > Digestate | place: USA...
CCTCGCGTGCTTCCTCTGCCGGGTGGAAGCGCTGTGTGTCCACCCCGTTTGGAATCACCGCGATGGTGCCGGCAAAGCGCATGTCGTCCCGCACCAACTGTGCCGTGAAATCACTGACGGCCGTGACTGCCACGGCCTGACGCAAGGCAAGACGGGTCAACAGGCGCAAATCACCCGCATAGTGTAGCCGTTGCGCGAGCGAGCCATGCGCCCGCATCGCCGGGTCGAGCACATAGTTGTGAAAAGTGATCACCAGTGGCGTACGGCGCGGGCAAACAAATATGGCGTGATCCGGCGGCGCGTGGACCAAGGCGGCCGTCGGTTCACGCAGCTGGCGCAATTTGAACGGGCAGTATTCCCAGGTCGGCGGGTAGGTCTTGACCTTGTAAGATGGAGTGTTGTCTTCGATCATGCGATGAACAACTGCCGCCCCACTGCCACTTGGTACGGCCGCGACGATTGGCGCGTACTGGTCCGGATTGCCTACACTCTTTTTCATCGGTTCATTTTGGACACATCCTGTCCGAACACCAAATGCCAAAATTCACCACATACCGCTCCAAGTGAAAACGCCTACCATGCTTGACGAAAACCCGTTGATCACCACGGTCATCCCGACCTATCGAAGACCCAATTTGCTGCAACGCGCCATCAAGAGCGCGCTCGCACAGCATGGCGTGTCATCTCAGGTCTGTGTCTATGACAACGCCTCTGGCGACACCACCGGTGAAATCGTCCAGGCCATGGCCCGCGACGACCCGCGCGTCAAATACTTTTGCCATCCAGAAAATATTGGGGGGTTTTCCAATTTTCAACATGCGCTGGCGCGAGTCGATACTCCACTCTTTTCTCTGCTATCAGACGACGACGTACTCCTTCCAGGCTTCTACTCCAAAGCCATTGCGGACTTGAACCATAACCCATCGGCGAAACTATGGGCAGGCGTGACCATCAGAATGTCCGAAGCTGGCCAGGTTTACGATGCACATGTCGAACAATGGCCGAGAGAAGGTCTCTATTCCGGCATGGATGGCCTCACCCACATGGCCAGCGGCCATGCCCCAGTCTGGACAGGCGTACTCATCAACAGCGAAGTCTTGAGCACAGTTGGTCCTCTTGATCCAGCCGTGGGCTCTGCCTCGGATCTTGACTGGCTGTTACGCATCACCGCACGTTACCCATTTATCATCTCAAGCCAACCCGTCGCCCTCCTCACGCTGCACATGAATTCCTTCAGCGAGAATGCCCCTTTCTCCTCCATCTGGCCTGGTTGGCTGAAGATGATCGAGAATGTCACTGCCGTCGACACCTTGAGCAGCCATGAGCACGATATACTGGCAAACATGCTGCATAGATTTGGTAAGAAATTGACTTTCCGACACGCGGCGGACGCCTTATCCAAGGGCAATCATCCCTACGTAAACGAGGCCGCTCGAATACAGCAGGAATTCTTCAACGACCGGTATTCATCCCTGCTGCTGCGCAGCTTGAACCAGCTCTGTACCGGCTCAAGCACGTTCCAAAACGCCTACAGCTGGTTGTACAAGTCAATTGTGACACTGGCACTCGCACGGCGACGCGACTTGCAAAAGCGCTATGGACACCTCGTTCGATACCTTGCAACAGACAGTGAGTGAACGCTTGTCGCGAAGCACCAAATTTCTTCCGTGAGATTCCTTGCCTCGATACCGGTTGCACATCATGTGCGTCGCAAATATCCATCCGGCGCAACGGTGATCAGCAATTTGTGCTGGATGCTGTTGTCGATCTCGAATTCCGGGTGGCTTTTCAGGTACTCCCAAACTGCCGTCTTCGGATTGTTGCCCGGCGCCCAGGGGCGATCGGGAAACATGCGCTCGGGCATGTCCTCGATGATGGTGTCGAAGACCACGCAGTAGCTGTCTGCGCTGACCAGCGGCGCATAGGCCTCCAGCTCGGCGAGCACATGTTCATGGGTGTGGTTGCTGTCGAGGCACACCAGCACGCGGGAATGGTTGGCGGCGATGGCGTGCACCTGGGCGATGATGTCCGGCGCGATGCTGGAGCCCTGGATCATCTGGATGCGCGTCGCCATCGGATGCGCCTCGATCGCCGCGCGGTTGTGCGCACGGATGTCGATGTCGATGCCGAGCACCTTGCGCCGCGATTCCCGCGGGTCGAAGCTGACGCCGGCCTCGATGGCCTCGCAGATATCAAGCTGGGCGAGCATGGAGGCGCTGAAGATCAGCGAGCCGCCGTGGGCGATGCCGGTCTCGATGATCAGGTCGGGCTTGATCTTCCAGATGAGTTCCTGCATGGCCCAGGCGTCATTTGGAAACTGGATGGCTGGCCGACCCATCCAGGAAAAATTGTACGCCCATTTATAAGGGGTAATTTCGCGTATCCAAATGCGGGAAAGTGCCTGCAGGTCGGCATCCTTTCCAAGATGCTCGATGCGCTCCAGAATCTCGGCGTTAAATTGTTGAATCGGGCTCATTCAGAAAATCCTTCCAGTACATTGTATCCGAGCAAATGGCTTTTGCACCTTCCCGCCCACAATTGGCTACAAGATCAAGCGCAGTCACGTAAGGTGTAAACTCTCCATGCATCTGCGGGTATGGCACCTTGCGATAGTTCATGTACTCGACCCGGATTCCTGCTTTCTCGAACATCTCATGATCAAGATAGTTTCTGGCACCATGTCCGGTGATATACATTGTTGCTTCAAAAGCGAGACATATATCGTGGATGCGGCGACTTCCACTTCCACCAATGCCCAGCGAATCTGAGAAGTGTGTCTTTTCTGACAAACCAAAATAATCGGAAAGTGCGATGATGGATGCACGCGACACATCCGACAGAGTATCTGAATTTTTTGCAAAGACGCTATCAACGAGGGCAAGCATTTCCTTGCAAAAAGGAGTTTTGGAATAAGCTTGTCTTAGAATTTCGTAATGCTGCCCTCTCCAGTCACCACGATCGTCGATGCGAACTTCGTCGATTCTTTGCCCCTGATGCCAGTCTCGTAAAGGGACGGTGATCCATCTGACACCGTTTCCGGTCTTTATCTGAACCCGATTATAGAAACCCCGAGTGTGCTGGACGTCATCGTAATGAACGAATGTATCGGCCAAACGAATCTGCTCCAACAGACCCGCCCAAGGGAAATACATTGATTGAGAGATTACCAGCTTCATTGACTGAGTAGTCTTTCGGATCGCGCCAGAAAATTCAGGTACGCAAGCTTCAGTCCATTATCCAGAAGAGAGGGATTCGATATTGCCACGCCTGGCAAATATGAATTTCTGGAATCGACATGACAGTGAGAATGATGCAGCTGCTCAAACCAGATAAGCGTCAGCCATACTTTCTGCAGGTAGCTCACATGCTCCACATCGTCCAGCTTCAATGATGCGGGAAAAGGCGCGCCAACCTGAGCAACGATTTTTCCAGAATCAAGCCCCGAATCGACATGGTGAAGTGTTGCACCGAAAAGTCGTACTCCTGCCGCTGCTGCGTCGCGAACCGCATGAAGCCCGGGGAAAGCGGGCAATAATGAAGGATGAATATTCCAGACTCTGAGTCTGTCGATCAGCGGCGAGGCAACCCGACGCGTGTAGAACAACAAAATGTTAGTGCAGTCGGCTGCGCGAAACGTTTCGAATGCACTCTTTGAAAATGTCTCAGCATCTTTGTAATCAATGCGACTGGACGAGAGGCCGCGCCCTCTCGCCCAGTCCTCCAAGCCACACTGGCGATCTGTCACAACAACCCAATCGACATGTTTGCCCGCCTCGACAAGACATTCAGCAGCCGCAGCAAGCGCGCTGCCACCGCTAGAGCCGATGATTCCCAAACGCACGGGTCTCGTGTTCATTGGCACTTCACAATGCTTTTGGTAATGTTCAGCAACGGCGAAATCACCATGTCTTGTTCCACAATCGTCATGTCATGATAACTGGGAAGATTGACCGCGCGCTCTGGAATACTGGTGGCCAGCGGATTGATGTTGTTCTTTTCGAACGGCGGCAATCCAGATAGCGGATAAAAGAACACCCTTGCATCGATGTTCTCCTCAGCGAACACCGCTTGAAGCATCTCGCGCGCGATGCCGAGAGAATGATCGAACACGACCGTCGGCATCCAGGCACCATTGATGGTGCCCGGCGGCTCCGGATTCATCTTGACGCCTGAGAGTCGTTCCAGCCGCGCCTTGTAGTACGCGAGTATCTCCCGCTTCCGGTTGACCAGTTCGTTGATGCGTTCCAGTTGGGCACAGCCGATGGCGGCCTGGATGTTGGACATCTTGTATTTGAAGCCGACCACGTCGGGCCAGAACTGTTTGGTTTGTCCGCGCGCGCGGCCGTGGTTGCTGAGCGTCAGCACCCACTCGTAAAGGTCGGCATCGTTGGTGACGAACATGCCGCCTTCGCCGGTGGTCAGCGTCTTGGTGCCGTGAAAGGAAAACGCGCCGAATCGGCCCATCGAACCGGCACGCCGGCCGTGGTAGACCGAGCCGATGGCCTCCGCCGCATCCTCGATGACCGGGATGCCATGCCGCTCGCCAAGCGTGAGCAGTTCGTCCATCGCGCAGAGATTGCCGTACAGGTGAACCGCGAGGATGGCCTTGGTACGAGGCGTGATGGCCTGTTCGACCAGCGCCGGGTCCAGACACCAGGAGTCGGGCAGGATGTCCACGAACACCGGCTTTGCGCCCAAGTGCACGATGGGCGCGGCGCTGGCGATCCAGTTGGTGTCGGCCATGATGACTTCGTCACCCGGCCCGATGTCGAGTGCGGCCATGCCCATATGGAGCGCGCCGGTGCAACTGGACGTTGCAATGGCGTACCCGACGCCGAGGTGAGTCTTGAACGCTTCCTCGAATCGCAGGATGTAGTCGTAGCAGTGCTCACCCCAGCCGTTCGCCGCCGCGTCGGTGGCGTAGCGGACCTCCAGCTCAGTGATCGACGGCTTGGTGTACGGGATGCGCGGTTTCATGTGATGCGTAGCTCCGGAACCGCGGTGACAAAGCGCGTGCCCGTGGCCGTCAGGTGGGCGTTTTGTTGTCTGATTTCCGGCGCGATGTTCCATGGCAGGATCAGCACGTAGTCCGGCCGCTGCTCCCGCAGGGTATCGGGCGGCAGGACAGGAACGTGGCTGCCGGGCAGGAATTTACCCTGCTTGGACGGCGCCGCATCGCAGACGAAGGGCAGCAGGTCGGGCTTGACGCCGGCGTAGTTGAGCAGGGTGTTGCCCTTGGCGGCGGCGCCGTAGGCGGCGACCTTTTTCCCCGCTTTCTTCTGCTGGATAAGGAATTCGAGCAGGTCGTCCTTGATGCGATCCGCACGGGCCTGGAAGTCGGCGTAGGTATCCAGACGTTGCAGGCCGCGGCGGGATTCTTCCGCCAGCAGTGCGCCGACGTTGGCCGCGGTGGCACGCGCGTCGTCCACATGGCAGCCGAACAGGCGCAGGCTGCCGCCGTGGGTGGGCAGCTCCTCCACGTCGAACACGCGTAGGCCGGCGGCCGCCAGGATGCGGCTCGCGGTATGCAGCGACAGGTAGGAGAAATGCTCGTGGTAGACGGTGTCGAACTGGGTGTGCTCGATCAGCCGCATCAGGTGCGGAAACTCCAGCGTGACGGTGCCGCCCGGTTTGAGGGCGGCCTTGAGGCCGCGGGTGAAGTCGTTGATGTCCGGCACGTGGGCGTAGACGTTGTTGCCGACGATCAGATCTGCCTGCCGGCCCTGGGCGGCCAGTTGCTTTGCCAGTGCTTCGCCGAAGAATTCCCGCAGCACCGGGATGCCGAGTTGTTCGGCCGCTGCCGCGGTGCCCGCGGTGGGCTCGATGCCGAGACACGGGATGCCGGCGGCGACGACATGCCGGAGCAGGTAGCCGTCGTTGGCGGCGACTTCGATGACGAAGCTGTCTGCGCCCAGCGCGAGCCGCTCGCGCATGGCCTCGACATAACGCCGGGCGTGCTCCAGCCAGGTGCTGGAGGTGGATGAGAAATAGGCGTAGTCCGGCCGGAACAGGTCGTCGGCGCGGGCGTAGTCCTCGGTCTGCACCAGCCAGCAGTGCGCGCAGACGTAGAGCTTGAGCGGGTACCAGGTCTCCGGGGCGTGCAGGTCGTCCGCCGTCAGGTAAGCGTTGGACGGCGGGGCGAAGCCAAGGTCCAGAAACACATGCTCCAGCGGCTGGGCGCAGTGGCGGCAGTTCATGGCGCCCGTCCGAACGGGTCCCCGATCAGCGGGTGGCTGCGGTCGCGCGGCGAGAGGTCGGTGACCGGCAGCGGCCAGCGGATGCCGAGCGCCGGGTCGTCGTGGCGGATGCCGCCTTCGGCGTCGGGTGCGTAGAAGACGGTGTGCAGGTAGAGCAGCTCGCTGTCCGGTTCCAGCACCTGAAAGCCGTGGGCGCAGCCTTCCGGGATCACCAGCATGCGGTGGTTGTCCGGCGAGAGTTCCTCGGCGTGCCAGCGCAGAAAGGTCGGCGACTCGGCACGCAGGTCCACGGCCACGTCCCAGACCCGGCCGCGCAGGCAGCGCACGAGTTTCATCTCGGCGTGCGGCGGGCGCTGGAAGTGCAGGCCGCGGATGGCGCCCACGGCGGCGGTGCGGGAGTGGTTGATCTGCACGATGCGCCGCTCGCCCAGCACGCCGGCCAATTCGCGCTCGCAGAACAGGCGGGCAAAGCTGCCGCGCACGTCCGTTTGGGGAGTGCTGGTGACGACCGTCACGTCGGGCAGTGGTGTGGGGGTGAGGGTCATGCGCGGTGCGTGTTCAGGCGACGCGGGCACGGCGGAACAATCGCTGCCGGGATGAAAACTGCAATTCTCCTGACGAGGTGTGTCCATTGCACAGGCACGCGGCAAACCTATTCCAGTGAGTCCACATGAACAATTTCATTGAAACAGGCGAAATCCTCCACGTTGTGGGTGAGCAGCTTCGGGATATTCCACGCCAGCATGGTGGCGACGATATTGGCGTCGTGAATGCGCTTGCCGCCGACCGGGTGCACGGCCAGAAGCGCCAGCAGGTGGTGCGTGACGTCGGCCGAGTCGTCTGCAATGTTGAAATGGCCGCCAAAAGCGCGTACCTGGTCGAGGACGAGTTCTCTCGACAACGAGGCGAATGTCTGCGGCCGGGTCATGACGGCAAGGTATTCCCGGATCACCTGGCGGCTGATCCACAGCCGGCAGCCGCGATCGCTTGCCTGGGAAATGGCATCCAGCGCCGCCTGGTGGAACGGCGCCTCGGCGACATTGGCATACACCAGCACATTGGTATCGACGAACAGCCCGTCACCGTCCGTCGTCGCCATACAAATCTTCTCTGTGCAGACTCAGATCGCTCGGCCACCGCCCGACGCTGATGACCGGAAAATCTGGCGTCGGACGCGGCGCAGTGTGCCAAGGGGCCACAACACGACTGAGCAGAAAGTCGATGAAATCGTCCACCTCGGCCAGACGGTCCGGGGGCAGATGACGCAGCTTTTCAAGCATGGTTTGGGTTGGGTCGCCCTGCATGTGCAGCCTCCGGGATATGGCCAGTTTTCGCTTTGAAGGACAGGCCCACATTATTGATCCGGCCAAGTGAAGTTTGAAGTATGTATGCCCTCTCCCTCGGCTCCTTTCCCGCATACGGGAGAGAGATGCGCGACAGCGGGCGCTTGGTTGGGCCAACCAGTCATCGCAATCTTCATGCCTCAGCGCCGGCGTAGTCTTCGATCTGCCGCAAACAGACCGCTTGCATGTTTTCCCGCCGCAGGTGGGCACGCTGCCAGTCGACGATGGCGTCGAGCGCCCGCTCCAGCGGCCAGCGCGGCCGCCAGCCGAGTCGAGCGTTCGCCTTGGCGCAGTCGAGCTTGAGGCACTGTGCCTCGTGCGGCTGGGGGTCGCTATCGGGCCGCCAGCTCGCGCCTTCGCCCCACGTTTTGGTGAGCCGTTCGACGATCCACCGCACCGGCCGGGCATCGGTTTCGGCGGGGCCGAAGTTCCAGGCCTCGGCATGGGCCGGACCCTCTTCCACCAGCCGCTGCGCCAGCAGCAAATAGCCGGACAGCGGCTCCAGCACGTGCTGCCACGGACGAATGGCGCCGGGATTGCGGATGGCGGCCGGCTGGCCGGCGGCGATGGCGCGAAGGATGTCCGGAATCAGCCGGTCTTCGGCCCAGTCGCCGCCGCCGATGACATTGCCGGCGCGCGCGCTGGCCAGTACCGTGCCGTGTTCGGCGTAGCGCTGCGGCGCAAAGAACGACTGCCGCCACGACTGCGCGACCAATTCCGCGCACGCCTTGCTGCTGCTGTAAGGGTCCACGCCGCCCAGCGGCTCGCCCTCGCGGTAGGCCCACAGCCACTCGCGGTTTTCGTAGCACTTGTCCGAGGTGACGACGACCACCGCGCGCACGCCCCCGACCTGACGCACCGCCTCCAGCAGGTTGACGGTGCCCATCACGTTGGTGGCGTAGGTGCCGGCCGGGTCGGCGTAGCTGGCGCGCACCAGCGCCTGCGCCGCCATGTGGAACACCACCTCCGGCTGCACGCGGCGTACCAGCGCGGTCAACGTTTGCGCGTCGCGCACGTCGCCGAAGGTCGACTCGACGGCATCGGCAACCTTGGCCAGCGCGTACAGGCTGGGGTTCGTGGACGGCGGCAGGGCGTACCCGTACACCTGCGCGCCCAGCCGCGCCAGCCACAGCGACAGCCAGCCGCCCTTGAAGCCGGTGTGGCCGGTGATCAGCACGCGCCGGCCACGCCAGAACGCCGCGTCCATCACCAGCTCTTCCACGGCGCCTGCCCGCCGTCCCACAGCGATTCGAGCAGGTTCCGGTCGCGCAGCGTGTCCATCGGCTGCCAGAAACCGTGGTGCAGAAAACCGCTCAGTTGCTGGTCGCGCGCCAGTCGCTCCAGCGGCTCGCGCTCCCAGACCGTCTCGTCGCCGTCGATATAGTCGAACGCGCGCGGCGAGAGTACGAAATAGCCGCCATTGATCCAGGCGCCGTCCCCGGCCGGTTTCTCCAGAAACGAGGTGATGCTGGTGCCGTCCATGCCGAGCATGCCGAAGCGGCCCGGTGGCTGCACGGCAGTGACGGTGGCGACCTTGCCGTGCGCGCGGTGGAAGGCAATCAGGCGAGCGATGTCGACGTCACTGAGCCCGTCTCCGTACGTGAAACAGAAATCCTCTTCACCGACGTAGTCCCGCACCCGCCGCAGCCGCCCGCCGGTGCTGGTGTCTTCGCCGGTGTTGACCAGCGTCACGCGCCAGGGTTCGACCTCTTTCTGGTGCACTTCCATGCGGTTGTTGGCGATGTCGAAGGTGACGTCCGACGAATGCAGGAAGTAGTTGGCGAAGTACTCCTTGATCAGATAGCCCTTGTAGCCCAGGCAGATGATGAAGTCGTGCAGGCCGTGGGCGGAGTAGCTCTTCATGATGTGCCACAGCACCGGCTTGCCGCCGATCTCGACCATCGGCTTGGGGCGGATGGTGGTCTCTTCGGCCAACCGGGTGCCGAGGCCGCCGGCGAGGATGACGACTTTCAATTCAAGCTCCTCGCGAGCCTTGAAGAAGACTTGAAGCCACGGGGGCTCCGTATGAGTATCCAGCCCTGAATGACGATGAGCACTGTCTCTGTACCGTAGGCCGCCCATATCGCTCCGGTCAGCCCAAAAGTGGCGGCCAGTGACGCCACCAGCAGGATGTTCGTCACTGCACCGGCGCCGTGGACGAAATAGAAATGGCGGTGAAGATCGAGGCCGGTCACGGCCGTGCCCAGCAGCCAGCGAAACACTTGCACGGCTGGCAGGGCGGCCAGCAGAACGACGGCCGGGACGGATGCCTCGAAGCTCGGCCCCAGAATCCAGGGAATGGCTTCCGCCGCCGCGACCAGAGCGCCGCCACCCACTATCGCCGTGGCGAGGGGGACCAAACCGAGCGTAAAGGTCGTCGCCACCGGACGCTCCGAGCGATAGACGCGCGGTGACAGTGTTTCGACCATGGCCAGAATGGGCAGCAGCAGTAGATCGGTAAATCTTTGCGCGGCGCTCAGTGTTCCAGCGCCAGAGACGTCATTGATACGTGCCAACAGCGGTTTGTTGATCTCGGCCTGTATTTTCTGCGCGGCATACGAGAACGAAAAAGGCAAACTGGCTTTTGCCGTATGGGCTATTGATTCTCCCTTGATGCGCAGCGAACTGCGATTCATCATCAGAATCAGAATTCCAAGGTAACCCGCACTGCCAGCCAAATAGCCGAAGGCCCATGTCGTCACGGTCCAGTGCAGAAACGGACTCAAGACGACAAAGGTTGCCAGCCGGATGAGCATCAAGCCGCTGGACACCAGACCCATCATGGCCAGACGGTCCTGACTTTGGTAGATGCGACCAATTCCATCCACGGCAGTCGCACACACCACCTCGGCCATGATGATGGCAGCCGCGGCCGATATGGGCACCAGGTCGCCAAGAAGCAGCAGGGTGATGCCAAATGCAAGTGCACACAGCACTGGCATGTAGAACAGCCAGAGTCGAACCATATCCGCGACAAGCTGCGGCAACCGGAGCGGATCGCGCGCCCCCTCACGTACCAAGACGGCCGAAACCCCCATCACTGCAAAGGAAAAAACGCCAGCCAAGGCCATGACCGAAACCAGCTCTCCGTACCCCTTCGCACCCAGCGTGCGCGCCACCAGTATAAACAGCACGGTCTGCGCCAAGGTACGCACGGCGAGCCAGCCAAACAGCGCGCCACTGGCGCGCAGGTAGCCGCCGGGGCGCCAGGCCAACGCTCGGTGCAGAGAGGCCAGAATGGTAGTCAGTGTGACCATCTGTGGGTGGTTGCAAATCGGGTGATGCAATCCTGCAGTTTCATTGCTCCGGATCCTTGGCTGAAATGACGATGCAAAGGGACATTCCAGTTTCTTCAAATAATGCTAGCACAGCCCATCCGGGGTGCTTGGGCCCGATGCCTTTCAAGACCACGCTCATGGCCGCTGCGCTCTCTTCAGCAGAAAAATCAGCGTCGGCACGGCCCAGCGCAACCGTTGGTAGAAAGCGTGTGGCAAAAAGCCCAGCAGTGCGGCCAGCCAGTCGGCGACATCGAGGTGGTAGCGCCTTGGCTGGCGGATGATCATCGGCGTACAGTCGGTCACGGCAAAACCGGCGCCAAACGCCAGCCGCTGCAACGAGCGGGAGCCCAGCAGATGGAGCGGTTCATGAAAGCGACCCATGCGACGCAGCAGCGTCCAGAACAGCGTGCGCGGCAGATAGTGCAGCAGCGGCAGGCGGTAATGCACTTCCCAGGGCCACCAGCGGTTCGGCGTGGCCAGGTAGACCAAGCCACCCGGACGCACCACCCGCGACAGCTCCTGAAGGTGCAGTGGTGCATCGTCCAGGTGCTCGATCACATGGTTTGAGATCGCCACGTCGAAGCTGGCCTGCGCAAAGGGCAGCGCGGTGCCGGCACGGACATAGCGATAGCCGTCGACATGCTGCCGCTGATCGGCTGGGTCGATGCTGACCAGTTCGCACCGCTGCCCCAGAATGTGGGCGATCTCGCCACTGCCGGTGCCGACATCGAGCAGCCGCAGTCCATCGAGCGGCCGGCCCAGCCCCTCCTCCAGCACGCGCATGATCTTGAGCGCCTTGGCCTGGCGGCCGCTGGCCACCGCAAAGCCGGCACCCAGCGCGACCGGCTCAGGCGGGCCGTTCATTGCGTTCGATCATCCGCAGCAGCAGATCGGCATAGCGTTCGGTCACCTGCTGCCAATCGAACCGTTCGACGACCCGTTGCCGGGCGGTGGTGGCGAGTCGTCGTGCCTGTTCCGGCTGGTCGAGCAATTGGCCGATGGCATGCGCCAGCGCGGTCGGGTCGGCCGGCGGCACCAGCAGCCCGGTTTCGCCATCGATGACGATGTCGCCAATCGCCGGCAGCGCGGAGGCCACTACCGGACAGCCGCAACCCATCGCTTCGACGATGACCAGCCCGAAGCCCTCCTGATCACCCCCTTCGGCCACCACCGAGGGGGTGACGGCCAGGGTCGCCAGACGGTAGAAATCGGCCAGTCTGGCATGCTCGACGGCACCCCAGAAGGTCACCCACGCTGCAAGCCCAAGCCGCTCGGTCTGGGCTTGCAGCGGCTCGAGTCCGGGGCCCTGCCCCACGATCCAGAGCTGCAACTGCCGCCCCTGCCGTTGCAGCTGGGCCAGCGCATCGAGCAGGTGGTTCACCCCCTTTTTTTCGACCAGCCGGCCAACGAACAGCAGCGTGTCGCCGCGCCGTGCCGAGTCGGAACCCGGGGTGAAGCGCCCGGTCAGATCGGTGCCCATCGGCACCACTTCGGCCATCTGCCCCGGTAGCAGCCGCTGCACTTCGTCACGCATCGCCCGGCTGACGACGGTGACGGCGGAGCAGCGCTTCAGCACCCCGGCCTTGATGGAGGGCAGCGGCGCGGCGCGCAGGCCGAAGAGGTCTCCGCCATGGCTGGTGCAGAGCAGCGGCGCCTTCCGGCCGGCACCGGCCAGCAGTGCGATCAGCGTCTGTGGAATCAGCCAGTGGCTGTGGATGGCGTCGAAATGCTGCCGACGCAGCAGGCGGTGCAGCGCCCACCACTGCGCGGTGATGAAGAGCGGCACCAGCAGCCAGCGCCACGGCTGCTGCTTCAGGCGGGCCAGAATGCCGCCCTGGTAGGCCAGTTGCTCCAGGCTGTCGGGCGCATAGCGAAACCGTTCGACCTCGATGCCGGCCATCTGCTCCTGTCGCCGTGCACCCGGCGCATGAGGGGCCAGCAGCCAGACATCGAAGCGCTCGGCCAATCGCCGGGAGAGCTCCAGCACGAAAGGGGGTTCATGGTCGCCCGGCCAACGGGGAAAGGTGGAGCTGAGCACCAGAATGGCCGGCCGCCGCCCAACGGCGTCAGCCATCGCGCTCTCGCGGCTGGTAGAGCAGTTGGGTGATCTGCTCGGAGACGAGGCCGATCAGAAAAATGGTGACGGCGGCGGTGAACATGAACACCGACATGTTCGACAGTCGGTGCTGGGTCAGGAAGGTGAAGAGGTAGTAACCGGCACCCAGCATGAAGTGGGCGATGGCCAGCGGCGCAAAGAGCTTCAGCGGCGAGTAGAGGGTGCCCACCTTGAAGATGATCAGTAAAAAGCGCAGGCCATCGTGCAGCGGCCGGATGTGGCTCTTGCCCACCCGGGCCGCGGCATGAATCGGCAGGTAGCCCACCGGATAGCCGGCGCGAAAGAACGCCATGGTGCTGGTGGTGGGGTAGGAAAAACCGTTGGGCAGCAGGTGCATGAATTCACGGAAGCGGCGGGCACGCACCAGCCGAAAGCCCGAGGTGAGGTCATCGACCCGCTGACCGGTCATGTAGCTGGCAATGCGGTTGTAGAGCCGGTTGGCCAGGCCGCGCCCCCAGCTCGCCTGGGAGTGCGCATCGCGCGCACCCACCACCATGTCATAGCCCTCATCGAGTTTTTCCAGCAGGCGCGGAATGTCGGCCGGGTCGTGCTGGCCATCGGCGTCCATGAACAGCAACAGCTCGCCGGTGGCGTGGCGCGCGCCGCTCTTGATCGCCGCGCCATTGCCCATCGAGTAGGGGTGCGAGATCAGCCTGACACCATGCTGCCGGGCCACCTGGGCGGTCGCGTCGGTCGAGCCATCGTCCACCAGATGGATCTGCTCGGCGCGGACATGCTCCAGCAACCTCGGCAGCAGCCGTTGCAGGCCGGCCGCCTCGTTCTTGGCGGGAATCACCAGGCTGACATTCTCTCTGATCATGAAAAGTCCTTGTCGTCGTTCCGCGAATCGCTCTCATCGACATGGCCGCGCTGCCACGCCACCAGATGAAGCGGGAGAATATCACCCCTGCGATGCCGCCTGCTCTGCCTGCTGCCGTTGCTGATGTTCGAGAATCTGTTGCAGGCGGGTGATCTTGTAGCGGTCGGGGGCCAGCCGCCCCTGGGTGGTCATGGCGGTCTTGAGGGCCACTTCCGCCGTGACCGTGTCGCTGGCACCCAGGGCCAGGTCGGCCTTCTCGATCAGCACGGCCGTGCCGCCGCCGGCCTGATAGGCCAGGTCGAGCTGCTCATAGGCCGCCGCCAGATCGCCCCGCGCCACCGCCACCTGTGCCTGCAACCGATGCAGGTAGCTGCGGCTCGATCGCGACTGCTCGCTGGCCAGCGACCCGGCAATCATCTGCCACAGCCGGTCGGCCTCGATCGCGTTGCATTTGCCATGTACCAGCCGCTGCGCCAGCATGTTGAGGCCGCTCAGCGCATAGGGGTTGACCGGGTAATCGATCAACCGCTGGGCCGCCTCGACCAGCAGCGGCTCCGGCATCTGTGCCTCGTTGCAGTGGCTGCCCATCAGATGCAAAGTGACCCCGGCATCGGGCAGCAGCCGGGTGCGGATGTATTCCAGTTGCTCCCGCCCCTTGGCCAGTTCACCGCGCTCGAACAGATAGTTGGCATAGTAGGAGCGCGCCCGCGCCGAGTCGGGATGCTCCTGCACCGACATCTCCTGCAGCAGCCCATCGTCGCTCCACACCTTGGCGCGGGCCGAGGTCATCAGGGCAAAACTGCACAGCAGCGTCACCACCACCCCCCATTTGAACGGGCGCATCTGCTGCGAGAAGGCCAGAATGCCATAGGCCACCAGCAGCAGCGGGCCGAAGGCCGCCAGATAGTTGCGGTGCTCGAACACCATCTCCAGCGGCAGCAGGGTCGACTCCAGCAGATGGCCGACAAAGAACCAGCCGATGCCCAGCGACACCACCGGCCAGCGCTTGCGCACCGCCCCGGCCACGGCCAGCAGAGCAGCCAGCCCGGCGCCGGCCAGCCAGGTGAGCAGCGACGGCTGGCTGACGATGGCAAAGTCATCGTGGTAGAGCCCCATCTCGCCCAGTCGCGGCAGCAGTATCAGCTTGAGATAGAACCAGAGCACATGCAGCTGGGTGTAGATGCGCTCAGGCAGTGTGAACAGCCGGCCGCTGTAGTCGAGCAGGCGCGGCCAGCGCAGGGCAAAGTAGAGCAGGCCCAGCAGCAGCGGCAGCAGCACCAGCAGCAGCGCGAAGTTCCGTTGCAGTCCGATCACTCCCTGCCGTGGTCGCAATGTCGGCCAGATGAAGCCGAGTGCCAGCAACGTCAAGGGCAGCAGCAGCACCCCGCTCTCCTTGCTGGCCACGGCCATCGCCAGCAGCAGCGGATAGCCAAAGAACAGCAGCCCGATCGCACTGCCACGCCGGCCGTCGCGGGCCTGTTCCAGCCCCAGCAGCGCCACATAGAGCCCCGCCACCGTGAAGAGCACGCCCAGTTGCGCCATGCGCTGCACCGGATAGAGCACCGTGCTCACCTGCAACGGATGCAGCAGCCAGAAGATGCCGGCCAGCACGGCAAGAGGCCATGCCTCGCGCTGCGCCAGCCGCCAGCCAAGCAACCGGCCACAGCAGCCGATCAGCAGCAGCCCGGTCAGCAGATGAATCAGCAGGTTGTGATATTTGAAACCCCAGGAGCCGGGGCCATGCAGCCAGCCGGTGAAGAGCAGGCTGGCGGTGGAGAGCATCCGCCCGAACAGGCCGCTCTCGTTGTGGGTCAGCGCATACCAGATCGCCGACGGGCTGTAGCTGCCCAGCAGCAGCGGGGCAATGTTGTACTCATCATCGAGCAGAAAGGGGCCGGTCAGACCCGGCCAGTAGAGCCACAACGTCAACGCCAGCGCAGCGCCCAGCATCAGCAGCAGCCACCATTGCCAGCCTGAACTCGAAAGTGTGTTGCGCTGCTTCATTGGAGTGGACGGCAACAAAAAGAGGCTGGCCACCGGGATGGCCAGCCTCTGTCACCCGCCGAGGGTCAAGCGGTTATCGGCAAGAGGCTGGCAGGTACTTGGTACCGGCGGTGGCACCGCAGGTCCAGTTGACCGTGCCGGAGGTGGTGGCGATACGCGGCGTCAGCGTGAGGGCAATGTTCTTGTTGTTCAGTGCCGACGCCTTGCCATTGACGGTGATGACGCCACCGGCACCGTAGCCGATGCTGCTGACATACTTCGAGGTGACGTTGGTGCTGACACCCACGGTCGCCGCAGTGGCCGGGAAGGTCGTTGCGTTGCGCGACACCATGTATTCGCTCACTGCCATCTTGGCTGGCGAGGCAAAGCCGACCAGTTCCGATGCCTTGGCGCGGATGGTGTAGTCCTGATAGGCCGGAATCGCCACTGCCGCCAGAATGCCGATGATCGCCACGACGATCATCAGTTCGATCAGGGTGAAACCCTTCTGTACCGTTTTCATGCTCAAAATCTCCTGAGGTTGATTGCAATGCCGGAGTGCCCGACAGCTTCGCATTCCAAGTATAGTCAAACCTGCCGGGACGCAAGGATGACGACGCTGCCATGGTCGCGGCTGAAGCCCGACGACCATGCCGAACCGACCAAAGCAGTTGCCATGCCATGTTTTAGATCGACCTGGCGCTCATCTTTATTTGTGCCAGGTCACACTTTATCGGTCAGACTGCCCGACATGGCGCCCTCGACCGCCGCCAGCATGGCCCGCTGCGGCAACAGGTGACAATTCTGGTCACCCTTGCAGCCGAGGTCATTGGGTTGCCATCATGGCAGCGTCTACTAGAATTACCGGGAAACTCTTCGTTCCCCTCTACCTACGGCCGACAGGAAGTTCCAGCGTGGCATCACTCTCCCCGATCAAACTGACCGGCTTCTCGCGCCGTCTGGTCGAGAATGGGCTGTTGAGCGAAGAGGTGGCCGTCGAGGCGCTCAGCAAGTCGCGTCAGG
>Ga0116176_10001764_pt1 | contig 16695 bp, 20 predicted proteins | sample AD_STIC08_MetaG_FD_89803 | JGI IMG/M metagenome (GOLD analysis project Ga0116176, IMG submission 89803) | Active sludge microbial communities of municipal wastewater-treating anaerobic digesters from USA - AD_STIC08_MetaG | ecosystem: Engineered > Bioreactor > Anaerobic > Digestate | place: USA...
CAACTGGTGGGCGACTTCCTCGCCAACCGCCCGTCCACCCAACTCGGCTCAGTCATTCCGTCCTACAAGCCCGGCGTCACGCCGACGGACCTGACACGCTGCCTGCCCGAATACGCCACCACCGCGATGCGCGAAGCGCTGCAGGCCTTCGGCCGCCAGATCGATGGCTTCTCGATGGATGACGCCGTGATGACCGGCGTCGAAACGCGCACATCCAGCCCCACGCGCATGACGCGCGGTGAGGACTTCCAGTCGCTGAATGTCAGGGGGCTGTATCCCGCCGGCGAAGGCGCTGGTTACGCCGGCGGTATTCTCTCCGCCGCCATCGACGGCATCAAAGTCGCAGAGGCGGTTGCGCTGGCCGTTACAGCCCGCGCAGCCGCCTGAAGCTTCGACCGGGTTACCGCTTACTCGTCGTGGCTGCGGTTGCGCAGCATGATGACAGCCGCCACCACCGCGCCGACAGCTGCGCCGATCGCCAGGGTGCGAAGCGGATGCTCGCGCACCTCACGCACCACGAACTTTGTCGCAGCCTTGCTGCCACGCACAGCCTGATTTGCCACGTCGCTGGCCAGATCGCCGGCGCCCGACATTGCGCGCTTGGCGCGTTCACTGAAGTCAGTCATGTTTTCCGCCACCCTGCCGGCCAGATCTTCGGCCGCACCTTTGCCCGTAATTCCGTTCGTACGATCCGTTTTCATGCAACTTCTCCGCCGCCGCGCAAAACACGCTCTGTGTTCAACACGAGCCGACGAATTCAGTTCCCGCTGTATGCGGACGACCTGCCAAGGATAGACCGAGGCCATGGCCACTGCCCAGCAGCATCTCGACGAGTTCCTGCAAAAGTATTCGCCCGAGATGGAAAAACTCGGGCGATCGGCGATTACCCACCTCCGAAAGCGCCTGCCAGGCGCAGTCTGTATGGTTTACGACAACTATAACGCGCTGGCTGTGGGGTTCGGTCCGCAGGCCAAGGCATCCACCCTCCCCATCTCGATAGCTTTCTATCCGCGCTGGGCGGTCCTGTTCTTCATGTTCGGCGCAACCCTTCCCGACCCGGACGGCCTTCTGGAGGGGAAGGGCGCCAAGATTCGCTCCGTACGCCTGACAGACGGGATGACCACCCTGAAGTCGGACGCGATCGACACGCTGATCACCGCCGCAGTCCTCCAAGCCGGCTGGAAACTCGCGCCGAAGGCGAAAGGCGAACTGGTCATCCAGTCCATCTCGGCAAAGCAGCGCCCGCGCAGGCCCTGAGCCCTCCCCCGAAGAATCTTCAACGATCCCCTTGTCATCCATAACTGGGTGGTTATGATAACTGTATGGTTATGGATACATAGCGATGACCCCCGACGAACGCCTCGACGCCACCTTTGCCGCCTTGGCCGATCCAACGCGGCGCGCCATCCTCGCCCGCCTGGCCGTGGGCGAAGCGTCGGTCGCCGAACTCGCCCTCCCCTTCGACATGAGCCAGCCGGCGATCTCGAAGCACCTGAAAGTGCTCGAACGCGCCGGCCTCATCTCCACGCAACAGGACGCACAACGCCGCCCGCGCAAGATCGAGGGCGCTCGTCTGGGCGAAGCAGTCGGCTGGCTTGAGGAATACCGGCAGTTCTGGGAGCGCCGTTACAGCGCCCTCGACGATCTGCTGGGCCAGCTTCAGGCCAAGCCTCCCAAATCCAAACGCAAGCGCCACTAGGAGAACCGAGACGGCATCCGTTCAGAAGATCGCCCCCTACCTGTGGTTCGACGGGAACATGGAGGAGGCCGTGAAGCTCTACGCTTCGATCCTGCCAGACTCGAAGATCATCGTGATCAATCCGATGATGGCCCAATTCGAACTCTGCGGCGTGACGTTCATGGCTCTCAACGGAGGCCCGCAGTTCAAGTTCACTGAAGCTGTCTCACTGTTCGTGAAATGCAAGGACCAGGAAGAGGTCGACAGATACTGGGACGCCTTCATCGCAAACGGCGGAACCGAAAGCCAGTGTGGCTGGCTCAAGGACAAGTTCGGCCTCTCCTGGCAGATCATCCCCGACGCGCTCGATCGCTACATGGGCGATCCGGATCGCGAGAAAGCCAACCGGGTCATGCAGGCGATGTTGAAGATGAAGAAGATCATCGTTGCAGACCTCGAACGCGCCGCCGGTTGAGAGCCACAAAACACACAGCCAAAAGGAACACGAAGATGGTGAGGACAATCGAGAAGGCGCAGGTCTCCCTGCCAGGCGACACACAGGTGCGCGTCACGCGCGACTTCGCCGCCCCGCGGACGCTGGTGTGGCAGGCCCATACTGACCCGAAGCTGGTGAAGCGCTGGATGCTCGGCCCGCCGGGCTGGTCGATGCCGGTTTGCGAGATGGATGTGCGTCCGGGCGGCAAGTATCGCTGGCGCTGGCGGTCCGACGAGAGCGGCGCCGAGTTCGGCTTCTTCGGTGACTTCCGCGAAGTCGATGCGCCCGCAAAACTTGTGCACGCCGAACACTACGATCCCGGCGATGTGGGCGGCGCGATGGATGTCTCGCAACCCGCCATCATCCAGACCCGCTTTAGCGAGAAGGACGGAATCACTTCGCTCGAGATGATCATGACCTTCGCCAGCAAGGAAATCCGCGACGCCGCCGTCTCCACCGGCATGACCGACGGCATGGAGATGGGCTACGAACGTCTGGATGCTCTCTTCGCTGTCGAGCATGGAGGCTGAGATGATCAAGCCTGCCCAGGTCTCGTTGCCCAGCGACACTGAAGTGCGCGTCACGCGGAGCTTCAAGGCTCCCCGTACGCTGGTCTGGCAGGCCCACACCGAGCCGAAACTGATTCAGCGCTGGATGTCCGGCATGCCCGGCTGGTCCATGCCGGTGTGCGAGATGGATGTACGCCCGGGCGGAAAATATCGCTGGCGCTGGACCTCCGACGAGAACGGCTCGGGGTTCGGCTTCCTTGGTGAGTTCATGGAAGTCGACGCCCCCGCGACGTTGACGCAGGTAGAATACTTCGACCCCGGCAACGCTGGAGACATCACGGGCGCAATGCCGGTCAGCAGTCCATCGATGAACCGCTCCACCTTCACCGAGGAGGACGGCGTCACCACGGTGGTCGTGCTGATAGACTACGGATCGAAAGCTGCGCGCGACGCCGCCATCTCCACCGGCATGACCGACGGCATGGAGATCAGCTACAAGAGCCTCGACGCGCTCCTCCCCGCGACGCGGGCACGCTGACATGGCCCACAGGCTTGATCTCTCGCTGCCGAGCGACCGCGAGATCGTCATCACGCGCCGCTTCGACGCCCCGCGCCAACTCGTCTGGGATTGCCACACCAAGCCGGAGTTGGTCCGCCGCTGGCTGCTCGGCCCGCCGGGGTGGGAGATGCCGGTCTGCGAGATCGACCTTCGCGTGGGCGGCCGCTACCGGTATGCTTGGGAGGACAAATCCCGCGGCAAGACCATGGGCGTGGGCGGCGTCTTCACCGAGGTGACCGCCCCTTTCCGCTTCGGCGCGCGCGAAAAGTTCGACGACGACTGGACGGGCGGCGAGACCCAGGTGGCGCAGGTCTTTATGGAATCCGCTGGGATAACAACGCTGACCCTCACCATCCTCTACGCCTCGAAACAGGCCCGCGACGGGGCCGCCGCGACGGGCATGACCGATGGCATGGAACATGGCTACCGGCGGCTCGATGCCGTTCTGGCAACGCTGGCCTGATACGAAACGCCGCTCCCGGCCTCGCCGCCGGGAGCGGTACTTTGCTGTCGCAGACTGATCCGAATCCGTGGTAGGGGCCCCTCGAACCGCGCACCTCCCCCTGCGCTAGCCCCAGACAGCGGAGCATCCCCATGGCCAAGAAGCCGACGGCGCGCGTCGAATTCGCGTTCTTCAACGTCACCTATGAAGACGGCAGCCAGCGCTCGAACCGCAAGGTTCCGGCCAGCGTGCTCGACGATCCGTATAACAAGGACAAGGCGATCCGCGAGGCGATCGAGGCGCAGGATCAGGCGATCTCGGAGAAGTCCGGCCTGCCCCCGCTGGCGATCAAGTCGATCTCGCCCGTGAAATAGGGTCGACCGCCGGGGCATGACCCCACGGCGCCGATTGCAGCATCCCCAAGCAGGATTACCCTCCACCCAGAACAATCTGGGAGGACACCATGCCGGATATGGGATCAACCGAATTCACGATGCTCTGGGCCAGTGCCCTGCTGGGCGCTGTCTATCTGGTCGCATCCGTGCTCGCGAGCGTTGCCGGGCGCGGCATGCCATGGGCGATGGGACCGCGCGACGGCGAATGGCCGCCACTGGGTGCGGTAGGCTCTCGGCTGGAGCGTTCCTGGCGAAACTTCATGGAGACGTTTCCGCTGTTCGTCGCCGCCGTGCTGGTCGAAGCGCAGATAACGCCCGACAGTGAACTCGCTCCGATTGGCGCACAGCTCTACTTCTGGGGCCGCGTCGCCTTCCTGCCGCTGTACGCGCTCGGCATTCCCTTGGCGCGAACACTGGCGTGGGCGGCTGCGTTCGGCGGGATACTCGTCATCCTTATCTCCTGCCTCCCCGGCGTGTAGGCGGGATTACGCAGCCCCCTGATGCGATGCTCCTTGCCGGCGCCCCCGGCGAGGATCATGCTCCCCTCCATCAAGCCGCAGACATGGCGGCGGGCGGGAGGAACGCCCATGCTTCACCTGAACCGCCGTATGGCGCTTGGAGCCCTGCTGGGCGCGGCGCCCGTTGCGTTTGGCGCGAGCGCCTTTGCCCAGCCGCCTGCTGCGCCGCCAAACGCGCCGACAGGCTCGCGCCTCATCCCGGTCGCGGAAGACGAAATCGCGATCACGCTGGATGCGTGGACGGACACCTATGGCCGCCCGACCGCGTCCACCATGATCAACGGAAAGGGCCCGTTCTCCTTCATGGTCGACACCGGCTCGACCACCACCGTCATGTCCGAGCGACTCGCGACGCTGCTCGGCACAATCAGCACCGGCACCGCGACAGTCGCGGGAACCACGGGCACGGCGATCACGCCCATCGCCATACTCGACAAGGTGCAGACCGGCGCGGTGACGAAGGAAGGCCTGCGCGTCGCCATTCTGCCGGATGCGGGCCTTGCCCGGGGCGATGGCATTCTCGGCGCTGATGTGTTCGTGGGCAAGCGCCTCGTCTTCGCCATTCGCGACAAGATCGTGCGGGTTGAATCCTCGCAGCGCGCAACACGCATCGCGCCGCGCGGCAACCTGCGCCTGCGCAATGGCATGCTCGCGGAGGTCGAGGGCCGCATCGGCAACATCTCGGCCCGCCTTATGCTCGACACGGGCGCCGATCATTGCATCGCCAACCCTGTCCTGGGCGAGGCCCTGCGCGCCGCCCATCCAAGGCTCGAACGCATTCCAAAGGTCCGCGTCGTGGGCGTTACGGGCCACAAGATCCTCGGCGAGTACGTCGTCCTGCCCCGCGTGGACCTCAAGGCCTTCATTGTGAAAGACGCAGGCGCCGTCATTGCGGATGCTTCGATCTTCAAGCTGTGGGAGCTCGAATCCGAGCCGGCGATGATTGTCGGCGTCAACCTGCTGTCGCGCCTGTCCCAGTTCTCGATCGACTATGGAGCCCGCCACTTCGAAGCCGAGCTGGCGGACGCGGGCGACCTGATCGCGCGAAATCAGGCGGCGCTTGGCTGAAATCGGGGTTCCGGCCTCTGCCGCCGGCCTCGCTTGCCAAGCCGGGGCGGATGGGTACATGCATCCGGCTATCCCCCTCCGGAAGCCGGAAACTGAGCCATGACCGTCAAAGTCCGCTTTGCGCCTTCGCCCACGGGCAAGCTGCACGTCGGAAACATACGTACTGCGCTGGTGAACTGGCTGTTCGCCAAAGGCCAGGACGGCATCTTCGTGCTGCGGATCGATGACACCGACCTCGAGCGCTCCACGAAGGAGAATGAGGACGGCATTCGCAAGGACCTCAGCTGGCTGGGCCTCGACTGGGACGAGACCTTCAAGCAGTCCGACAAGTTCGACCGCTACACGGCCGCCGCCGAACAGCTGAAGGCGTCGGGCCACCTCTATCCCTGCTACGAGACCGCCGAGGAACTCGAACGCCGCAAGAAGATTGCGCTCAGCCGCGGACAGCCGCCGGTATACAACCGCGCCGCCCTGGAACTCACGGACGAGCAGCGCAAGGCGCTCGAAGCCGAAGGCCGCCGGCCGCACTGGCGCTTCAAGCTGTCGGGCGGCCGCGCTGAATGGATCGATCTCGTCCGCGGCCAGCAGTCGATCGACACGTCCTCGGTGTCCGATCCGGTCCTGATCCGGGAGGACGGCTCATTCCTCTACACCATGCCCTCGGTCGTCGACGACATCGACGCGAAGATCACACACGTGATCCGCGGCGAAGACCATGTCACCAACTCGGGCGCGCAGATCGAGATCTTCCTCGCGCTGGGCGGCAAGCCTCCTGAGATGGCGCACATGCCGCTTCTTATCGGCGCGGATGGGCAAGGCCTGTCCAAGCGCCTCGGCTCGCTTTCGGCTGAAGAGCTGCGCAACAGCGGCTTCGAGCCGATAGCGATCCTCTCGCTGCTCGCCAAGCTCGGCACGTCTGATCCGGTTGAGGCGCGCGACAGCCTCCAGCAGCTCGCCATGGAGTTCTCGTTCTCCAAGATGGGCCGCGCCCCGGCCCGTTTCGACGAGAACGAACTCAACGGCCTCAACGCCCACGTTGTGCACGCGATGGATTTCGCAACTGTCCGGCCGCGCCTTGCAAAACTCGCCTATGGCGACAAGGCGACACCGGAATTCTGGGACGCGATCCGCAAGAACCTCGTCACCGTGCCGGACGCCGCCCTGTGGCTCGCCGTCGTCTATGGCGGCGGCCTCACGGGTCCCGAACTCAGCGACGAGGACAAGGCCTTCATCGGTGAGGCTGCGAAGCTCTTCCCCGCTGGCGAGGTTACGCTGGACACCTGGAAGACATGGTCTGAAGCCGTAAAGGCGAAGACGGGCCGGAAGGGGAAGCAGCTGTTCCAGCCGCTCCGCCGCGTTCTCACCGACCAGGAGCACGGCCCCGAGATGGACCGCATGCTGATGCTCATCGGCGCTGAAAAGGCGCGTGACCGCCTGATCCAGGCGGCCCCGTAGGCTCACAAACGAAACAGGAGCGCGTTGGCGCTCCTGTACGTCAGTCTCGAATTTTGAGAGGCAGCCTAGGCCGCGACCGTGACCGGCATCGCGCAGCTTTCGACCATCTCGGCCATGGCTGCAGCGCGTGCGCCGACGCCACCGGTGATCACCGGAGCCGCACGGCCCTGGATCGCCGCGAGGAAAGCCTCATCCGCCGCCTTCAGCGGATCCGGCAGGATCGCCGAGACGTCGGCAACAATGTTGAACGACGTGGTGTTCTTCACCGCGCGCGTCAGGAAGTCGATCTCGACCGTGCCCGAAGCGTACTCAATGCGCATCCAGCGCTCGCGCTTCTCGGCGCAACGCGAAGCGGTCAGCTTGGCGTGGCCGTTGACGCCGAACATCAACTCGGCCGAGGCGTGGTCGAGTAGGCGCGTGTGAGCCGAATGGCCCGCGCCATCTACGCCGCGCACATCACCGCCGAACAGTTCAGCCGTGAGATCGAGATCGTGGATCATCAGGTCGAACACGACCGACACATCCTCGCAGCGGCCTTCCGGCGAGGCCGGGCCCATGCGGACAGCTTCAACGCGCTTGGGACGCTCGCCCGTGGCGAACAGGCCCATCGCTTCGAACACCAGGCGCTCCTGATGGCCGACCGAAAGAACGAGGTCACGGTCCAGCGCGAGCTTGGCCAGCGCGCGGGCTTCAGAACCCTTCAGCGCCAACGGCTTCTCGACGAGCGCGTGCTTGCCGGCTTCGAGAGCCTTGCGGGTCAGCATGGCGTGCGAGGAGGCGGGCGTGGCGATGACGAGCGCATCGCACGCATCGGCGATGGCTTCGAACGAGGAGAACACCTCGCCCTTGCCGACCTTGGCGATCAGCTTTCCAGCGTTCTCGGTGTTGAGATCGAACACGCCAACGAATTCAGCGTCGAAGCTGGCCGCGAATTTTTGGGCATGGTAGCCGCCGAAAACACCTGCGCCGATGACGCCAACCCGGACTCGTCCCTGGTGGCTGCCGACGACAGTGGCCGTTCTGGCCGAGGTTTCGATACGCTTCACTGAACACACCCTCCGACGCGCCTTGCGGCGTGAATGGAGCAGATACGCGAACAACGCGGCTGCACAATGAGCGCGGCCATCAAGGTTGGTTACAGTATCTTTCAATCCGCATCTTGCTGATTTTATTCAGAAATACTGGCAACAAACGTCGTTGCGTGTCTGCGGCAATTTCAGTGTGCGTGATGTGATCCGTAACACTCCGTGAGGCGTCGCCGGACGGCTCCGAAACGACCGGAATCGCCCCGTCGCGCCCGGGCTCATCTTTAGCTGGATTTACGAAGCCCAAATCAGTAACCAGCATGCTTCGCTGTGGTTCGGCTGGGGGCGCACCCTTCCTGCCCCACGGCACGGAGGAATGAACGCCACTATGATCGCTATTCCCGGCTAGCCTCCTATATTGGCAGGGGCGTCCGTACCCCGCCGCTACTTCCCCGCCTCAACTCCCTGCCGCGCTGAACGCGGCCGTATGTCAGCCTCCGGCCGCCCATGTGCGGCCTCACCTTGAAAGAAGACCCGCCTATGGCCCGCCTGTTCGACAGCTATGTGATGGTGGACTGGAGCGCCGCCTCCAAGCCTGCCACCGGCGCCGACTCCATCTGGATCGGCGCGATGACGCCGGATTCGCGCCTGAAGCTGGCCTTCAAGGCGACCAACCCGCCGACGCGCGCCAAGGCCATCGAAGAGCTCAACGAGTTGCTGTCCCGCTGCCTGAAGCGCGGCGATCGCGTGCTCATGGGCGTGGATTTCCCGCTCGGCTTCCCGGCCGGCACGTCGGCAGCCCTCAAGCTCAAGGGTGAGCCGTGGCAGGGCATCCGCGAGTTCCTTCTCAAGGAGATGAAGGACAAGCCGGACAACACCAACAACCGCTTCGCGCTGGCCGCGATGATGAACCGCCGCATCTCGGATGGCCCCTTCCCGTTCTGGGGCTGCTCGAAGAAGGATGAGCTTGCCACGCTCTCGATCAAGAAGACGCGCGAGCACGGCCCGAAGGACATCGGCGAGTTCCGCATTGTCGAAACCACCGCCATGGACGCGAAGAAGGCCCGGCCGCAACCGGTCTGGAAGATCGCCTATGCCGGCGCCATCGGCGGGCAGACCATGACCGGCATCCCGGCCATGGAACGCCTGCGCGAGAAGATCCCTTCACTGAAAATCTGGCCGTTCGACCTGCCGCTCGCCAAGCTCGACAGCGAAGGCCTGGGCGATGCGCGTGTCGTGGTGGCCGAGGTGCTGACCACGCTGAATGCGACGAACCAGCAGGCCAGCGAAATCCGCGACGAGGCCCAGGTCCGCATGCTGTGCGAGGCCCTAGCGGAACGTGACGCCAGCGGAAAGCTCGGCTCGCTTTTCGCGGGAGAAGCCAAGCTGACCGAAGCCCAGAAAGCGTCGGTTACGTCTGAGGAAGGTTGGATTCTGGGGATTTAATCGCCCCGTTCCCTCAACGTCAGTATTGAAGAATCGTGACAGCGTGAGCCTGATCACTCCCTAGAAGGCGTTGAACGCCTCGGCACGGGAGGGCCAAGTCCATGAACAAGTCCGACCTCATCAAATCCGTCGCGGATTCGACAGGCGTGAAACAGGCGGAAGCCACACGCCTGGTCGATGCCGTGTTCGATACGATCACCGGCGCACTGCGCAGGCAGGAGACAGTGACGATCTCCGGCTTCGGCAGCTTCGTCGCGAAGACGCGCGTCGCGCGCGATGGACGAAACCCGGCGACGGGCGCCACCATCAAGATCCCCGCGCGAACGGCCGTGACGTTCAAGGCGGCGGCGGCGATGAAGGATCTGAAGTAGGCCGGCGCTTCCGTCGAAGCATCACTTTTTGTCCCGCTCATCCCGACGCAAGTCAGGATCCAGGAACGGTTGCCCGACATGCGCAGGCTTGAATCTCCAAGCCTGAACAAGCCTCACCGGCCGCCCTGGGTCCCGACTTTCGTCGGGACGAGCGAGGATAGGCCAGAGCGCCAAATGCGATACGCACCTAGTGCGCGCCCACGTCCACCTTCACGCCGGCAGCAATGCGATCGACGACGCTGCGGCTCTTGATTTCCAGCGCCAGCACCTGCCCCACGCCCGCGGCGATGGAGGCGATGCTGATGCCGATGAAGACACCCCACACGCCAAGGTTCATGCCGCCTGGCACGCGATCCGGCCCGAACGCCAGCCACACGCATAGCGGCAGCATCACGACGATATAGCTGCCCACATGGATGGTGGTCGGCAGCCACACCACGCCCTGCGCACGCTGTCCCATCGCGCCCACAACCTGCAGGCCGTCGAACAGCGTCACGAACGCGGCAAACGCCAGCATCAGCGCGAGCGTCGGCATCAGCAGCACGGGATCATCGGCCCCGCCCGCCTGCGCCTCGGGCCCGCTCAACAGCCAGACCGCCAGCGGATCACGCACGAGCACCAGCATCGCCGCCAGCACAAGGCCGACCACAACCGACGCCACGACGCCCAGCCGCGCTGCTTCACGCACGCCTGTTGCGTCCTTGCGGCCAAAGCGCTCGGCTACGCGCACGCTCGTCGCCGTACCCATGCCCATGTAGATCATGAAGATCACGCCCATCATTTGCACGGCGAGGCCATAGATCGTGCCCGCCTCGATCGAGACCAGCGTCGCGATCACGAACGTCATGTTGAACGCGCCCCACTCCGCCGCGTTGGCGACGCCCGTGCCGACGCCCACCTTGTTCTGGCGGATGAACTCGCCCGGAGGTCCCTTTGGCGAAGGCTTGTAGGCCGGAGTTACGAACGCGATGATCGCGAGGAAGCACAGCATCATGAAGACTCGTGACCCCGTCGTCGCCCACGCGACGCCCGCTGCGCCGTATTGCGGCACAAGCACGAGATCGAGCACAAGGTTCAGGATCACCGCCGTCATCGAAACAGCGGTGACCAGGTTGGGCTTACGCAAAGCCTCAAGATACATCGAGCACGCCATGCCGAGCATGTGCCCCACAGTACCCAGCGCGAGAATCTTGGTCGTGTCTGTGATCGGCCCGACGAGATCGTCAGCAAAACCGAACGCGCGAACCAGCGGCTCTGCAATCATGAACACCAGCAGCGTGGCCAGCACGCCATAAAGCGCACCGACCCAGAGGCCGCGCCGCAGTATGCGACCCGTCTCATCGGCCTTGCCAGACCCGCTGAGTTCAGCCGAAAGCACCGACACGCCCAGCATCAGGCCCATGCCAAAGCCCATGGTGACGCCGCTCGGCAGCCATCCATTCAGCACGAGCGGCAGCTGCCCCGGCGCATGCTGCGCAAGGACGATGGCGTCCGTCAGGCCCATCAGCATGAAAGACGCGCGCGACATCGCCACCGGAACGGCAAGGCGCGTCAGGTCGAGAATTTCCTTGGGGCTAGCCCAGGCCGGCAGGCGGGCGGTCGTCATGTAGTGTTCTCCCGGCGCACTCTTGCGGCGCGCCTGCTGGAACTTCGTGGATCATGGGGATGTCCCGGCTGGCCGGGACGGGCGGCTTCGCGCTAGCGGTCTCGCGAAACGCAGACCGGGCTGGCGGCTGAGGGAAGGACGACTGAATTCAAGCGACTCCCCTCCTCTTCGACATCAGCGGGTGCAGGCTTGTCCACGATCCGCCGCGATCTGGCAAGCCCGCGCGTGGCGCCTCATTACGATGTGATGAAGTCAGGCTGTTGGACGGCGCGTCACCGCGTGCAAGTCGTGACGACGCCCTCTTCGTCCGTGGACGTGAACGCATCCGCCGTGAAGGCGACTGTCGATGTCGATGACTGGTTCACCACCGACTCGTTGATCATTGGCTGGATCATCGTGGGGATCACGGCCGGCGGCGCCACCTGTCCACCCATGACGGCCGACCTCACCGTCAGCGCCGTGATGGTTTCCTTCAGCATGCCATCCTCGAGGAATTCCCAGGTCGCGACGATGTCGCCCGTGAGGCTGACCTTCGTGCCCTGCAGCTCGGAATCCAGCTTCGCGTCTCCCTTGACCGTGCCGTCCGCGAGATAGTCGAACACGCCGGCAACGGCCATTCCATCGGCCGCCGTGGCGCAATTCCATTTGCCCAGGATCTGCGTCGCCTTCCCCGCGGCAGGCGCCGAAGCACACGCGATGAGGCCAAGGGCCAGCGCAGAGACAGACAGAATGCGGATCATGACGACGCTCCGGAGTGAGATCTTCCCCGCAGACGAAACTAGACGCGGGTGGACGCAAGTCCATGACCTGAAGCTGTGTGTTACGGACACTTCACACGCGGAACTACCGGCAGCCCGTTCACAACGCTAAGCACGCCGTCTGCAAGCTCCAGCCGCACCGATCCTTCCCATTCCGTACCCGGGCCGGTGAAATGGCCGGCTACCCGCGCAGCGTTGTCGCCATCCGGTGTAACGTTGGTGACCACGAGCTTGCTGTCGGGAAACCTGAGCTCGGTCGGCTCAATGCTCGCGGCCATCGGCCCACCGCCCGCCTCGCAATCAGCCAGATTCGCGGCCCAGGCGCCCGTAAACCGGTCCGGCACTTCGGACAGCGTTCCAGCCAGCGGCTCCCCGCAGGCAGCGAGCAAGAGCAATGACGTTGATACCAGACGTCTGAGCATGCCGAAGCATACCAGACCGCATCGCCTAACGACAGCGCACCAGTTCAGGTGGCAACGCTGGATCCTTCGCCAGGCCCATGACGAAGAAGCGCAACCTGGAGCCATCCAGCGACAGCTTCATGCTGGCGCGCCCATCGGCCGCCTGACCATCCCACCGGAACATCCCGTTCGCGACCACGTCGATGATCTGGCCGCCCGCCTCATTGATCTCGATGTCGCCAAGCTCGGCGGACAGCCCCGGCGACGCGAAAGCCTTCGCGCCGATCACCAGAACGGCTTCGCCCGCGCACGCCGCGTCCTGTTCCGCCCAACGCCCCTGAAAGCTCATGGGCATTTCTGCGCGGAAATAGTTCGCAACGGGTCCGGCCGCTTCGGGATAGACAGCAGGCTGAACAACCGGCTCCGCTGGCGCTGCAGCAGGCGGTGGGGCCGCTGGCTGAGGCTCATCGCTACTCTCGCCCGGCTGGCACGACGCCAATCCGATGAGCGCGAGACTCGCGATCCCCACCTTCATGCGATTACCGCTTCCCGGCCAGCTTCTCGGCCACGAGGAACGCAAGATCCAGCGCCTGTTCGTTGTTCAACCGCGGATCGCAATGCGTGTGATAGCGGTCCTGCAGGTCCAGCGCGGTGATGTCTCGGCCGCCGCCAGTGCACTCGGTCACGTCCTGTCCGGTCATCTCGAGGTGGATGCCGCCCGCATGCGCGCCTTCGCCTTCCACCACGTCGATGAAGTCCTGCACTTCCTTCAGGATGCGATCGAACGGACGCGTCTTGTAGCCCGAATTCGTCTTCTCGATATTTCCGTGCATCGGGTCCGACGACCACACGACTTTCGCGCCGCTCTTCTGCACCGCCTTCACCAGCTTCGGCAGCCCCTCGGCCACCTTGTCCGAACCGAACCGTGCGATCAGCGTGAGCCTGCCTGGAATGTTGTCCGGGTTCAGAATGTCGATAAGGCGCAGCATATCGTCGGGAGCCAGTGACGGCCCGCACTTCATGCCGATGGGATTGCGAACGCCACGGCAGAACTCCACATGCGCGCCATCAGGCTGACGTGTACGATCGCCGATCCAGATCATGTGCGCGGACGTGTCATAGAACTCGCCCGGGCGCGTGGAATCCTCGCGTGTCATGGCCTGCTCGTAGCCGAGCAGCAGAGCCTCGTGGCTGGTATAGAAATCGGTTTGCTTCAGCGCCGGCGTCGTCTCCGGGGTGATGCCGCACGACTGCATGAACTCCATCGCGTCCGTGATCCGCGCCGCCATTGCCTTGTAGCGGTCTGCGGTGGGCGAACGCTCCACAAACCCCAGCATCCAGCGATGGATGTTGTCGAGGCTGGCATAGCCGCCCTGCGCGAACGCACGCAGAAGGTTCAGCGTCGCCGCCGATTGCAGGTATGCCTGGAGAAGGCGCTGCGGATCGGGAATGCGCGCTTCCGGGGTGAACTCCATCCCGTTGATGTTGTCACCGCGATAGCTCGGCAGCGTCACGCCATCGATCGTTTCCGTCGGCGCCGAACGCGGCTTGGCGAACTGTCCGGCGATACGCCCGACTTTCACAACGGACTTCTTGCCCGCGAAGGTGAGCACCACGGCCATCTGCAGGATCAGGCGGAACGTGTCGCGGATGTTGTTGGGGTGGAACTCCTTGAAGCTCTCGGCGCAATCGCCACCCTGCAGCAGGAAGGCCTTGCCTTCGTCCACTTCGCCCAGCTTCTGCGTCAGCGTGCGCGCCTCGCCCGCGAACACCAGCGGCGGATAGGTCGACAGCAGCTTCTCGACATCGGCGAGCTTGCCCATATCGGGATAATCAGTCGGAATGTGCAGCGCTGGCTTTTGCCGCCAGGACGAAGGCGCCCAGCCTCCGGCTGCGCCGATGCTCGTTCCATCTGAACTCATATCGCCGCCTCCAAGAGTCCCCGCGCGATCAAGCACATCGCCGAAGCCTGCATCAATCCGGTCACTGCTCATCACACACACTCAATACGCAAAAAGACTAGGCAAGCCGTTCTGCAATTTGCACCGCATTCAGGGCAGCGCCCTTCAGCAGCTGGTCGCCCGAAATGAACAGGGCCAGCGAATGACCCGTGGGATCCGAGATATCCTCGCGGATACGGCCCACCAGCACATCGTTCTGCCCGCCGCTCTCGATGGGCATCGGGAAGTGGTTGCGCTCGCGGTCATCCACGATCTTCACGCCCGGCGCCCTGGAAAGAAGCGCCCGCGCGGCGTCCACCGAAACCTTGTCCGCGAACTCCGCCGTGATCGCCATCGAGTGGGCGCGCAGGACCGGCACGCGCACGCAGGTCACGCCTACACGCAGGTCCGGCAAGCCCATGATCTTGCGCAGCTCGGCGACGACTTTCGTCTCCTCGCCATTGTAACCGTCAGCGCCAATCGACGTGTTATGGCTGAACAGGTTGAACGCATACGGATGCGGCAGAACCTTCGGCGTATACGCCTCGCCCTTGAGATAGGCGCGCGTGGATTCCTCCAGCTCGTCCATCGCCGGACGACCCGCGCCCGACGCGGACTGATAAGTCGACGCGATCACGCGCGTCAGCTTGCCCGCCTTGTGCAGCGGCCACAGCGCCATCACCATGATTGCCGCGACGCAGTTTGGGTTGGCGTAAATCTTCTGCGACTGCTGGATCAGATCACCATTCACTTCCGGAACCACCAGCGGCACAGACGCATCCATCCGGAACGCCGACGAGTTGTCGATCGCATACGCCCCGGCCTTCACGGCCAGCGGAACATACTCTTTCGAGATGTCCGTCTCGGAGGCGAACAGCACGACATCGCATCCCGCGAAAGCATCAGGCGTCAGCACCTGCATCTCGACGTCTTTGCCGCGGAACTTGAACCGCTTGCCTGCCGAACGCTCCGACGCAAACGCCTTGAGCGTCCCTGTCGGATAGCTCGACTCCTCGAGGCAGCGCAGCATCTCGGCGCCCACGGCGCCGGTCGCGCCAACAACGGCGACGGTCTTCGTACCAACGCCCGCGCTGGAGCCGTGCTCTGCGGTCATGCTGGCCTGGGTCACGGGGTAGTCTCCTCTTGAGCCGGGAGACGGGGCGATCTCTGCCCCATCCGGTTTCCGGCGGGGCTGGTCGGCGGGCTTCTGGCTACTTCGTAAAAGCCAAGCGCGCCATCAGCCCCGCGGGGGTAATGGTCTTCCAGTAGCGCTTGAAAAACGAACGTTGCATGGTCGGGCCTTCTACGCGCAGTCCCCCACCCGGTCAACTCGTGCGCTGAAATGGCCGATTTGCCGCCCGGGATGCACGACCTTGCCTTCCATTGGCGGATCGCCAGCCACTTCCAGCCCGGAAGCCAACCTATTCCGGAACCGGCTCCAGCCTGACGAGCACGGCCCCTTCGACAGTCTGGACCCCGGCGGCAGCGCCCACCTCCGCCACCACCCCATCGCGCGGAGCGGTCAGCGTGTGCTCCATCTTCATCGCTTCCATGACGACCAGCGCGTCGCCGCGCTTCACGGTCTGTCCAGCAACGGCCTTCACATCCAGCACCTTGCCAGGCATCGGCGCGCGAACATCATCGCCGCCAGCTAGCCCCTCGATGGCATGCGTATAGTCCGGCCGGCGCAATCCCATGGCGCGCCCGCGCGAAAACACCACGGGCCCATCACGCAGGTCACGCACCACACCCAACGCGTCAATCCCGTCGATGGCCCCCGAAACCAGCACGCCATCCGGCAACGGCGCCGCCTCGACATCAAGCTCGAGCGACGCGCCATTCACGATGGCCCGCGCCTGACCCTCGGCATTGGGCGACAGCACAACCGTATGGCTCGCATCGCCCGCCTCGAACAGGAACGTCGCCCGCGCAGCGCCATTCACGCGGAAACCATCCCCCTGGCTCCACGGATCACGCCCCGCAGTTACCAGTGCGCCCATACCTGCCGCGCCGAGAACCAACAGGTCG
>Ga0116176_10001765_pt1 | contig 16692 bp, 15 predicted proteins | sample AD_STIC08_MetaG_FD_89803 | JGI IMG/M metagenome (GOLD analysis project Ga0116176, IMG submission 89803) | Active sludge microbial communities of municipal wastewater-treating anaerobic digesters from USA - AD_STIC08_MetaG | ecosystem: Engineered > Bioreactor > Anaerobic > Digestate | place: USA...
GCGGTACGCCAGCCAGACTTTCGCGCAAATCCCGAATGGACTCGTCGGCACTTCGATCATCGATCACTGCTAGCGCCAAATCCGCCTCGGCCAGTTCCCGATGCGCCCGTTTAATGCCTTCCCGTTCGACCACATCGTCGGTTTCGCGCAAGCCCGCAGTGTCGACCAGCGTAATCACCACCCCATCCAGAGTGATGGACTCGCGCAAGACATCGCGCGTAGTGCCGGCGATATCAGTCACGATCGCACGCTCTTCGCCGGCCAGTCGGTTCAACAATGAAGATTTGCCGACATTCGGTGCACCCGCTATCACCACATGTACGCCATCCAGCAAACGTTTCCCGCGTTCGGCTTCTTCCAGCAACACCGCCATATCGTGTCTGACCCGCTGCAGTCTGGACTGCAATTCCGGCGCGGCCAGAAAATCGATTTCTTCTTCGGGAAAATCCAGTGCTGCTTCGATATAAACCCGCAATTGCACCAATCCCTGCTCCACTTCGTGCACGCGTTTTGAGAACTCGCCATCGAGCGATCTACGCGCCGCGCGCGCGGCCGCTTCACTTCCGGCAGAGATCAAATCGGCGACCGCTTCGGCCTGCGCCAGGTCAAGTTTTTCGTTCAGGAAGGCGCGCTCGGTAAATTCACCCGGCCTCGCCTGTCTTGCTCCGAGTGCCATGCAACGCTTTTGCAATTGCATCAACAAATACGGGTTGCCGTGCGCCTGCAGTTCCACCACATCTTCGCCGGTATAGGAATGTGGTCCGGCAAAAAAAATCGCTACGCCATCATCAATCACTTCCTTTTCTTCATCAAGAAAGCGGGCATACACGACGACGCGGGGAATTATTCTTTTGCCGGTGATTGTTTCGGCGATTGCCTGCGAACGTGGCCCGCTCAAGCGGAGTATGCCGATGCCAGCCGGGGCCTTCGCGGTGGCGATCGCAACGATTGTTTCTGCATGTATGTCCATGTGCCCATGATAAACAAAGGCCCGCGTTTGCGGGCCTTTATCTTGATCAAACCATTTCTCGCTGGCGCAACTTATTTTGCGATAAGCGGGGTTGCGGGCTTGTCACCGTGGCGCTTGTTGATCACTTGTTGCTGGATGATACCCAGCAAACCATTCGTCACCCAGTACAGAACCAGGCCTGCCGGGAAGAAGGCCATCAGCACACCGAACATCAGCGGCATGAACTGCATTACTTTTTTCTGCATCGGATCCATGCCGGGCATCGGGGTAAGTCGCTGTGTCACGAACATTACGATCAGATTCATTGCCGGAAGAATGAAATACGGATCCGGAGCGGTCAGGTTTTGAATCCAACCCATCCATGGCGCCTGGCGTAGTTCGACGCTTTCCAGCAATACCCAATACAGGGCAAAGAAAATCGGCAAGGGAATCAACATCGGCAAGCAACCGCCGGCCGGATTGATTTTTTCCTTCTTGTACAAATCCATCATCGCCGTTGAATACGCCTGGCGATCATCGCCGTAGCGCTCTTTCAAGGCTTCAAGACGCGGCTGGATCGCCCGCATTTTCGCCATGCTCTTGTATTGCGCAGCCGATAATTTATACAGCGCCAATTTCAACAACACGACAATCGCGATAATTGCCCAGCCCCAGTTGCCGATCCAGGAATGCAGTAATGAAAGCAACCAGAACAAGGGCTCCGAGATTACGGTGACGTAACCGTAATCGAGTGTCTTTTTCAAACTTGGATCGATTTTTTCCAGGTCTTCTTGCAGCTTCGGACCCACCCACAGGGTCGCGTCGAGGGTCCGCATTTTGCCTGGCTCGATTTGCAGAAGCGGGCCTTGGCTACGAATCAAATAACGGGTCTTGCCCGCGTCTTGCAAAGTGGCAGTCGTAATCAGCTGCTTTTGGTTTGCGCTTGGTATCCAGGCGCTGACAAAATGATGCTGCACCATGCTGATCCAGCTATTGTTTGCTTCTTGTATTGGCTTGTCGTCAGCAGCAAAGTCGGCAAATTTTTTCTTGCTGAATTTATCCTGTTCGGTGTACCACGCTGCTCCGACCAGGCTGAAGCTTTCCGGATTGGTGAACATGCTGTGCTTTGGCGGTGCTGGCGGTTGCGCACGAATGAATTGTTCGTAGGCCGCTCCTTGCCAGATCGACGCGCTGGCGTTGCTTATTTCCTGTTTCACTTTTACGGCATAACTGCCGCGCGTCAATATCAGGATCTTGCGGACTTTAATCCCCTGTGCGGCGTCTTGCCAAACAAACGGAACCTCAAGCGTATTTTGTCCATCTGCAAGACGGAATGCTGTCTGGCCGTTTTCAACACTGAACAGGGACTCGTGCGTTGGCGCTGCTTTTTTCGTTCCGGCCGCCGCAATCAATCCCGATTGAGCGACGAAAAAATCGACCTCTTTTGTGTCCTGCAATACGACATTGGGACTACCGGCTTTTTTCTCGACCGGATATTTCAGCAATTCCGTGGAGACCAAGCTCACGCCGCGAGGATCGATCTGCAATTTCAACAGATCAGTCTGAATTGAAATCGTCTGTACTGTTTTGGCAAATACGCCATCACTATTGGCAATGGCAGGTAAATTTGCGCTTGATCCTGCCACGCTTGGCGCGGCTGGCAAATCACTTGCTTGATTTTGCGTTGCGGACGGCGGGCTGCTAATTGCTTCCTTTACGACTGGAGTCGTTTCGCTGCCTGTTTTCGACCATTCCATAAAAAGCAAGAACGCGACCAATAGCCACGCAAACAATAAAAACGTACGAGTCTGATTCATGAGCTCAAAAAAACCTGGGCAGGATCTGCCTGTTAGGGGTCGCGGGGAATTGCTGCGCCATTGCTGGGCGAGCCGTGCATTGTGCCTATCGCTGCGTTACTCAGCAATGATTGGGCACGCAAAAAGAGTTTTTCAAGATCGGTTCGCCAATTGACTGCGACTGTTTTTGCCGCTTCGGGTTTAGCGATCAACACATACTCGGCTGCCCGATAGTCATGCTGGTGTCGGCGAAAGTAATCCCGGCAAACACGCTTGATGCGATTTCTGGCCACGGCGCTTTTGTCGACACGCTTCGATACGGCAATGCCGAGACGCGGTTTCGGAAAAGCTTCGCCCTGAGCCAGATGCAGGCGAAAGTAAACGCCAGAAACGCGACTTCCCTCGCTGAACACGACCTGATATTCGGCCGAGGTGCGTATACGCGCACTGCGAGGGAAGCGTTGGTGGGCCGTGGTATTCACGTCCCAGACTGCATTATTTACTTAGACGCAAAGACGCGCGCGGCCTTTGGCGCGGCGACGTGCGAGGATCTTGCGACCACCGACAGTTGCCATGCGGGCGCGGAAACCGTGGTCACGTTTACGCTTCAGATTGCTGGGTTGATAAGTACGTTTGGTGGCCATGACGCAACTCGCTTGAAGATTATGCGGGAAAGACTTGAAAGTATAGACAATTTCACCCGGTGACGTCAAGCCGGATGTGCTTGGCGAAAGCACGGGGAGCCGCTAGACTGGGCGACCCAGACTTATCCACAGCAGCGCTTCGCTGCCGGAATCCGTATTGTCTATGCTAACTGCTTGGCCCCGCTGTCTTGAACGTCTCGAAACCGAGCTTCCTGCCGAAGATATCCACACCTGGCTACGGCCGCTGCAAACCCGGGTCGAAGCAAACCAGCTGACCTTGTTTGCGCCCAATGCCTTCGTGCTTGGACAGGTGCGTGAACATTATCTGCCCCGAATCCGGGAATTACTGACGCATTTCAGCCAAGGTCAGGCCCAGGTCGTACTGGAACTAGGCTCGAGCGCGAAACCTGCGGCTGCAACGAATAAGGACAAAGCTCCGGTTTCCAGAGATGCAGGCCTTAGCTTCCAGACCAATTTAGACCCACGCTACAACTTCGACAATTTCGTCGAAGGCAGCAGCAACAAGCTTGGTCGCGCCGCCGCGATGCAGGTCGCACAAAACCCGGGCAAAGATTACAACCCGCTGCTCCTGTATGGCGGAACCGGCCTCGGTAAAACCCATTTGATGATCGCGGCTGGCAACCTGATGCGTGCCAACAATCCGGCGATGAAAGTTCTGTATTTGCGTTCGGAACAATTTTTCAGCGCGATGATGAAAAGCCTGCAAGAAAAAACCATGGACCAATTCAAGCGGCAATTCCAGCAGGTGGACGCCCTACTTATTGACGACATCCAATTCTTTGCCGGTAAAAATACGACACAGGAAGAGTTCTTCCACACATTTAACGCCTTGTTCGATGGCAAACAACAAATCATTCTTACCTGTGACCGCTTTCCACGTGAAGTCGACAATCTCGAGCCACGACTCAAATCCAGGCTGGGCTGGGGTTTGTCGGTCGCAATCGAACCACCGGACTTTGAGACCCGCGCGGCTATCCTGATGGCAAAAGCGGCCGAACGCGGAGTGCCTTTGCCGGACGATGTTGCTTTTCAAATTGCCAAGCGCATGCGTTCAAACGTGCGCGATCTGGAAGGCGCATTGAATACTCTGGCCGCCAGGGCAAATTTGTTCGGCAAGACGATCACGATGGAATTCGCACAGGAAACGCTGCGCGATCTGCTGCGCGCACAATCACAGGCAGTTTCGATTACCAACATCCAGAAAACGGTGGCCGAGTACTATCAATTGAGGATGGCGGATTTGCTTTCACAGAAACGCACGCGCAGTCTTGCCAGACCAAGACAATTGGCGATGTGCCTGGCAAAAGAATTAACCGAACACAGCCTGCCGGAAATTGGCGACGCCTTTGCCGGCAGGGATCACACAACTGTTTTGCACGCCTGTCGGGTGATCCGGGAATTATTGAACACCGACGGCAAAATGAAAGAAGATTGGGACAAATTAATCCGCAAATTAAGCGAATAAGACTTACCAGCGGGATAATTTGTGAATAAACTGGGGATAGTTTTTGGAAGGGGTATTTATCCACAGGCTATCCCAAGCTTCAGGTGTCTTCACCCACACCCGTGGCGGTATAAAAAACACATAATAAACAAATACTTGAAAGCTTATCCAAGGTTTTTAGCGACTCTACCACCACCACTCTTTATATATATCCACTAGGTTAATGGGGCATACGGCATGCGTTTTAGTCTTTCTCGCGAAGTTCTTTTAAAACCCTTACAGCAAGTCGTCAACGTGGTCGAACGTAGACAAACGCTGCCAGTGCTGGCGAATTTATTGGTTTCTGTCGAAGGCAACAAACTTTCAATGACGGGTACCGATCTTGAAGTGGAGATGATTGCCCGTTCTGAAGTGGATGATGCAGAAAGCGGAGAAACCACAATCCCCGCGCGTAAATTATTCGAGATTGTTCGAGCATTGCCAGACGGCAGTAAAGTGACGCTGACCCAATCGGGCGACAAGGTGACTGTACAGGCGGGCCGTAGTCGTTTCAGTCTGGCAACCTTGCCAAGCCGTGATTTTCCCGCAGTAGAAGATCTGGATTTGGTTGAGCGAATCCGTGTGTCGGAATCGGCTTTGAAAGAACTCATCGAACGAACCGCTTTTGCGATGGCGCAGCAGGATGTCCGTTATTACTTGAACGGCTTGTTGCTGGATTTGCGTGAGAACAGTCTGCGCTGCGTAGCAACGGATGGCCACAGACTCGCTCTATGCGAAGCTGAATTGCCGGAAGGCGCTCAAACACGAAAACAAATTATTGTTCCCCGAAAAGGTGTGTTGGAGTTGCAACGCCTGCTGGAAGGCGGTGACCGCGAAGTTGAATTGGAAGTAGGCCGCAATCATTTGCGTATGCGCCGCACCGATGTCACATTTACCTCCAAACTTATAGATGGTCGTTTCCCTGATTACGAAGCGGTTATTCCGATAGGTGCAGACAAGGAGGTGAAGGTAGATCGCGAAGCTTTGCGCGCCGCATTGCAACGTGCTGCCATCCTGTCGAATGAAAAGTATCGAGGTGTAAAGCTGGAAATTTCTCCTGGCCAACTGCGCATCATCGCCAATAACCCGGAAAGCGAAGAAGCCCAGGAAGAACTGGAAGCTGAAACTCGTATTGATAATCTGTCGATCGGTTTCAATGTCACCTATCTGCTGGATGCATTGTCTGCGTTGCGAGAAGATCAGGTTATCCTGAACCTGCGAGATGGCAATTCTTCGGCATTGGTCCGCGAAGCCAGCCATGACCGTAGTCGTCATGTGGTCATGCCACTGCGTTTGTGATCATGTATTTCCGCCAAGCCTTAAAAAGCCCGGTAAATCCGGGCTTTTTGTTACGAGAGCCATGCAACTAATCGAACTGCGTATCAAAGACCTGCGTTGTATTGCGCAGGCAGAGCTCCATTTCGAGCCCGGGATCAATCTCATTACCGGAGGTAATGGTGCGGGCAAAACATCCCTTATCGAAGCCATTCATTTGATGGGCTATGGTCGATCATTTCGAGGACGAGTCAGGGATGGCTTGATCCGCAGTGGAGTATCGCAGTGCGAGGTGTTTATCCGTTGGCGCGAACATCGGCCTGGTGAGCGGCAGGCGGGACTGCTTCACACCGGAAGTAGCTGGCAGGCAAAACTTAATGGGCAGGAGACGAATAGCCTGACCGAGCTGTGTTCTGAAATTCCTGTGGTTACGTTCGAACCGGGAAGCCATGAGTTGATCGGCGGGGGAGCAGAACATCGCCGCCGCTATCTCGATTGGGGTTTGTTTCACGTGGAACCGGAGTTTATCCAGCAATGGCGTCGTTACGCGCGCGCCTTGAAACAACGGAACAGCTTATTGAAATCTCAGGCGAATGCGGGCTTGCTGAATCCTTGGGAAAAAGAAATGGCACTCAGCGGGGAAGTCATCAACCGCTACCGATCGCAATACCTCGAAGAGTTGGACGTCGAGTTAAACCAGACAGTAAATCAATATTTGCCCGAATTGGGGCAGGCGCATCTGGTATTCATTCCGGGCTGGAAGCGGGCAGATGTTTCCCTGCTTGATGCCCTTATCCTGAGCCGGCAGCGCGATCTGCAAACAGGAAATACCAGTGTCGGGCCACATCGTGCTGATTGGCGGGTCGAGTATGAAATGCTGCCGAACAAGGAGATGCTGTCCAGAGGGCAGGAAAAGCTGACAGCCTTGGCGTGCGTCATGGCACAGGCGGAAAACTATGCGCACCGGAAAAACGAATGGCCGGTGGTTTGCATGGACGATCTGGCCTCCGAATTGGATCTTCAGCATCAGGAGCAAGTGTTGTCCCACCTTGCAGCATCGAATGCGCAAGTAATACTTACGGCCACAGAAAGCCCGTTAATACTCGGAAATGAAATCAAAGCCCAAACCAGGTTTCACGTGAAACACGGCCAGGTTCTACAGTCTTTCGACTAGGCTCATAAGAGCAGCCTGAGGCCAATCCGAGGTATAATCGAACGCTTGATACGAAGCCCGGACGCCCTATGGCGCTGGCTGCTAGACACCATGGAAACCCTATCAAAATGACAGATCCACAAGCTCCAGAAAACGCGCCGGTACCAAACAATACTTACGATTCCAGCAAGATCACCGTGCTACGAGGCCTTGAAGCTGTTCGTAAACGGCCGGGCATGTATATCGGCGACGTTCATGACGGCACCGGTTTGCACCACATGGTTTTCGAAGTCGTCGACAACGGTATCGACGAGGCCTTGGCTGGGCATTGCGACAGGCTTGTTGTGACATTACATGCTGACGGTTCCTGCTCAGTATCCGATAACGGCCGCGGCATCCCGACCGATATTCACAAGGAAGAGAACGTATCAGCCGCCGAAGTCATCATGACCGTGCTGCATGCCGGCGGTAAGTTTGATGACAACAGCTATAAGGTTTCCGGCGGTCTGCACGGCGTAGGCGTGTCCGTGGTCAATGCCTTGTCGAAATCGCTTTGGTTGAATATCTGGCGCGATGGTTTTCACCACCAGCAGGAATATGCCGAAGGCGAGCCGCTCTATCCTCTGAAACAAGTAGGGCCGTCGACCAAGCGTGGTACCGAACTGCGTTTTCTGCCAAATGCCGATATCTTCACCGACGTCGAGTTTCACTACGACATCTTGGCCAAACGCCTGCGCGAACTGAGCTTCCTGAACTCCGGCGTCAAGATCGAATTGATCGATGAACGCGGCGAAGGCAAGCGTGATTTGTTTGAGTACGAGGGTGGCATCAAGAGCTTCGTGGAACATCTGGCTTCCGTAAAAACCCCGTTACATCAAACAGTTATCTCCGCTTCGGGTGAAAAAGACGGCATCGTGGTCGACATTGCATTGCAGTGGACCGATGCCTACCAGGAAACCATGTTTTGCTTCACCAATAATATTCCGCAGAAAGATGGCGGCACCCATTTGATCGGTTTCCGTGCCGCGTTGACGCGCACTTTGGGCAATTACATCGAACAAAGCGGCATTGCCAAACAGGCCAAAGTCGCGATGTCAGGCGACGATATGCGCGAAGGCATGATCGCGGTGTTGTCGGTCAAGGTACCGGACCCGAGTTTCAGTTCACAAACGAAAGAAAAGCTGGTCTCTTCAGAAGTCAGGCCCGCTGTGGAAGCGGTGATTGGCCAGAAACTGGAAGAATTCCTGCAAGAGCGTCCGAATGAAGCTCGTGCTATCGCTGGCAAGATTGTCGATGCGGCACGTGCCCGCGAAGCAGCCCGCAAGGCTCGAGATTTAACCCGCCGCAAAGGCGCGTTGGATATCGCCGGTCTGCCGGGCAAGCTGGCCGACTGCCAGGAAAAGGATCCTGCCTTGTCCGAACTGTTCATCGTCGAAGGTGACTCCGCCGGAGGTTCGGCCAAACAAGGCCGTAATCGCAAAACCCAGGCCATTTTGCCCTTGAAGGGCAAGATTCTGAATGTCGAACGCGCGCGTTTCGATCGCATGCTCGGGTCGGCCGAAGTAGGCACACTGATCACCGCACTGGGTTGCGGTATTGGCAAGGACGAATACAATCCCGACAAATTGCGTTATCACCGCATCATCTTGATGACCGACGCCGACGTCGATGGTTCGCATATCCGTACCTTGTTGCTGACCTTTTTCTATCGGCAAATGCCCGAGCTGCTTGAACGCGGACACATTTACATCGGTCTGCCGCCGCTCTACAAAATCAAGCAAGGCAAGAACGAGCAATACATCAAGGACGATGCGGCACTGAACGCGTACCTGGTGAATCATGCCGTCGAAGGCGCAGAGTTGCGTCCATCGGAATCGGCACCGGCGATCAGTGGTTTGGCGCTGGAAAAATTATTGCTTGAAGTGGTTGCCGCCAACGAAGTCATTCAACGCCACGCCTACCGAGTTGATGCAACCGTACTGGAAAATCTGCTCGAAATGCCGGCGCTGAAAGTCGAAGATTTCAAGGACGCGGAAACCCTGAAACCCTGGTGCAAAACCCTTGAAACCAGACTCAACAATGTCGGTTTGGGCCGCCCGCAATTTTCAATCGGCATTCAAGTAGCGCAGGACGAAGGCCTGGGCGGAGCATTGATTATCGAGAAACGCCACCATGGCTTGACCCATTCGCAAACACTGGCAGTGCAGCAACTGGTGCATGGTGAACTGCGTACGCTGACCGAAGTTGCACAACAATTGAACGGTCTTCTGCAAGAGGGCGCGATGGTACAGAGAGGCGGAAAATCACAGGCTGTCAGCACTTTCAAACAAGCACAGGAATGGTTGCTGGAAGAAGCAAAACGCGGCCGTACTATCCAGCGCTTCAAAGGCTTGGGTGAAATGAATCCGGAACAACTGTGGGATACCACGGTGAATCCCGAAACACGACGCTTGTTGAAAGTCCGCATCGAAGACGCCGTGGCAGCCGATCAGATTTTCTCCACCTTGATGGGCGATGTTGTCGAACCGCGCAGAATTTTCATCGAAGACAATGCATTGCGAGTCGGCAATCTGGATATCTAGGCAATCAGCTTGAGCAATAGCGATTACGCGGAAAAAAGCGAAATGAAAAAAACAGCGCCCGGCCTTTATCAAGTGCTGGGCGCGGTTGTTTTGGATGTCGTTCTTGTTGGTGTTTTCTTTTTTATTGCGATGATGCTTATCACCATCGGCATGCTAATAAGCGGCAACGCGACGGAAAATCAGGGACAGCTCGCCAATTTACTGATGGGCATCTCAGCCTTGTACATGGCGATTCTCGCTCTCTGGGCGTGGCGAGGTCGTTCGCTGGTTTTGCCTGTCGCACAATATGAAACCCGGAAGAACATGGCACTTGCCGTGATGACTGGCTTCGCGCTTTTTTTATTCATGCTCTCAATGTCTTCCCTGCTGGATGCTGGCGGTATCCAAATCAAACCCGGCAACCAGATATTGCTGGAGTACCTTAATCGCCGATGGCCCTTGATTGTTGGACTGTATGCCGTATTGATCGCTCCGCTTTTCGAGGAACTTTTTTTTCGTAAGCAAATATTTGCCCGCCTCAAGAGCGCGAACCATGCCTTTCTAGGCTATGTGATCAGCAGTGTGTTGTTCGCATTGATGCACGAACCATCGCCGACACAGGGACTTCCAAAATGGATACTTATGCTCGCGATGTATGGTTTCATGGGAGCGACGTTTGCTTGGGTATACCGGAAAACCGGAAAACTCTGGCCGGCAGTCCTGGCCCACGCCACCAATAATCTGCTCGCTATGCTGGCTTTGTCACTGGAAAAAACGATGAGCTGAGATTCAGCTTCGCGCGCTTATATTCCAGTCCATGTTTTAAATTATTCTTCCGGACATTTCGATGAAACGACATATCTTTCTTGCTGCCGCCGTTATATCCGCGCTTGGTTTTTCCACCGGTTTGCAGGCGCGGCGACAATTGCTTCTGGTCTCGGATACGCAAATGAACCAGATGGGCAGCGAGGCTTTCGAAAAGCTCAAAAGCGGCAACAAGCTTTCAAGCGACAAGAAAAAATTGGCACAAACGCAATGCGTGGTAAATGCATTGATTGCCGTTTTGCCTGAAAAGCAGGCAAGGCAAGCCTGGGAGGTTCAGGTGTTCGAAGACGATAGTCCGAATGCTTTCGCCTTGCCGGGTGGCAAGGTCGGGGTGAACACCGGCATGTTCAAAGTGATTAAATCCCAGGACGAGCTGGCGGCCGTCATCGGCCACGAAATTGCGCACGTCGTCTCGCAACATGCCAATGAACGTGTTTCGCAACAAACACTGACCGGTCTTGTGCTGCAGGGAGCGGGAGCGTATGCAGGCTCGAAAACCTCTTCCAACAACACGCAGCTTCTGATGGCGGGTTTGGGTTTGAGCGCGCAAGTCGGTTTGCTATTGCCGTTTTCCCGCAAGCATGAAAACGAAGCGGACATCCTTGGTCAGAAATACATGGCGAACGCCGGCTTTGATCCGGCTAAAGCGGTCAACCTCTGGGAAAACATGATGGCAGTCAATAAAAACGGAAGCCCGCCGCAAATTTTATCGACACATCCGGATTCAAAAAATCGCATCAAGACCTTGAAAGAGAGAACGCCTGGCTTGATGGACAATTTTCAGGCGGCCCGCAAAGCGGGAAAAAAGCCTTCATGTTTTTGAATAAATACACCGGGGGCTTGAGTATGGAGCCCGCGGCCCGTACCCTTGTCATCTTTAATTAGTGCTTTTGCTCTTTGGAGTGTTAAATGAAACACATGCATCCTCTGGTTTTGGCGATTACCGCAAGTCTGATTTTCTGTCAGGGAATAAACATTGCCCATGCCGATGACTCGAAAAAATCCGCTTTCATGAAGCGCATTGCGGGCGAATCCTATGATGCCGAAGGCAACAAGATCGAACAGAAAGAACAGAAAGAAGAAGCGGTGATGTTTCCGCTTGCCACCCGCGTGCCGCCTAAACAGGAAGGCAGCAAGGCGCTGACCAAGCAACGCAACCAGATGATTACCGCGTATCAGAAAAACAAATTCGATGATGCAAAACAGCTGGCCGCCACCATCAAGGCAGACCCGGCGGCCAATGCGAACGATATTGGTACTGCTGCCAGGGTGTCGCTCGTCATCATTACCACCAAGGACAGGAACAACCATAAAGATGCCATTCCCGAGCTGGAAGAAGCAGTCAACAGCAATGGCCTCGACAACAATACGCATTACAGTCTGATGTCGGAATTAGCCCAGCGCTATCTTGCCAATCAGGATTATCAGGATGCATTGGAAACCTCGGACAAGTTTCTTGCCGAAACCAAAACCGACAAAAAAGAAATTCTCGCCGTGAAAGGCAATGCGCTTTACCGCTTGAAACGCGAGAAGGATGCCATCGGCGTACTGGAAAAAGTACATGCAATGGATCCCAATGATCAGGCCGTGACGCAAATGCTCGCGCGCGCCTACTCCGATTCTGGTCAGCCCGCGAAAGCGGCGGAACTTACCAAGCTGATTGCACAAGCAGCAGGCGGCGACCGTGTCACGCGCGTAAATCTTGCAATCACCTATCGTGATGCAAAACAGTTCGAGGAAGCAGCAGATGTCATCGCTGATTTGCGCAAGGAACAACAACTTGTCGAAGAGCGTGATTACCTGACTGCGATGAACATCTATTCCGCAATGAAAAACAGGGAAGCCGACATGGCCAGTGTTGTTCAGGAAGGGCTGGACAAGGGCGTTCTGAAAGAAACGGCGAGTAACTACAATATTCTGGGCGAGTCCTACTATTACAGTGGTGAAGAAGACAAGGCGATAACAGCCTGGTCAAAAGGAGCCCCCTTGAGCAAGGACGGTACGACCTATCTGAATCTGGCAATTATTCAATGCCAGGATCAGGTGGCGAGATGGGCTGCTTGTAAAGAAAGCGCTAAAAATGCAATCGCAAAGGGCGGAATAAATCCGGCCGATGCAAAAACACAAATAGCAAAAGCCGACAAGGAATTGGGCAAATCCAAGTAAGGCGAAGTAGCGCACAGTTAGACAAGCCGCAGAGATTGGATAAAGCTGCATCTTGGTATAAGCTTAGAGGTTCCCGCGATATGGTTGTCGCGGGTCATGGCGCGGGAGCGTCGCGAAAACAAATTTTTTAAGAGCCGCCACCGCATGACGGATCCCAATAACAGAGATGACAAAGCAGCCGGCATAAGCTGGCCACGGATTGGTGGCGTTGCTTTTGCAATGGCGCTGCACGTAGCCGGTTTTATGATGCTGATGGCGCCGGTTTCGGCACCACCTCCGGCCGAGGAAGAAGATCAAGTGGTTCCGGTCAGCTTTACCGACCCACCACCACCACCTCCGCCGCCACCACCACCACCACCGGAAAAACCGGTTGTGATTACTACTGTGGTCAATACACCGCGTCCAACGGTTTTGCCTCCGCCACCGGAGCAACCGCCAGTGGTTTATAACGACCCAAATGCAAACTCAGTTGCTGCACCACCACCAGCACCGCCGACCGTTCAAACAGCAATTCCGGTAGATGTCGCGCCTTCTGAAGACATCTCTGGCCGAGCTCTCGCACAGCCAAAATATCCGGCTCAAGAGCTGCGTGACGGCGTTGGCGGCATGGTTCGCTTACGGGTTACAATTGACGCCAATGGCAATGTGCTAAACGTTGTCGTCGATAAATCGAGTCGGAATCGAAACCTGGATCGCGCTGCGATGGAAGCAGCAAGAAAATGGAAATTCAATCCAGGCTTGAAAAACGGTCAGAAAGTCGGGGGCGACGTTATCGTTCCTGTTAATTTCACTCCCCAATAATGATTAATCACTAAGACAAAGGTCATCCTTATGCTACAGGACATCCTCACCCTCTCCGCCGCTGCTGCGGGCGCCGCCAATAATAATGCCGAAGCCTTCAACAAGATGGGTTTCAGCCACATGTTCGCCTCCTTCCTCAGTGGCGAAAACACCGTCGGTGCGATCGTGTTCGTAACCCTGGCCATCATGTCGATGGGCTCGCTTTACTACATGGCGGTCAATTTCATCAAAGGCCGCGTGATTTCCAGCCGTGCCGACAAAGTGATGGCCACCTTCTGGGAAAGCAATCCGCAAGATGCGATCCGCTTCATGGAAGAACAACCAGCCAACGAACCATTCTCGAAAATTGCATTGGAATGTGCCCAGGCTGCTGCCCACCACCAACGTAGCGAAGGCAACCGTCTGGCTGAATCCCTGAACCGTTCGGAATTCATCGACCGTACCCTGCGTCAAGTGGTTACCAAGGAAAGTGCACGTCTTGAAGACGGTATGACCTGGCTCGCGACTGTCGGTGCGACCGCACCTTTCGTAGGTTTGCTCGGTACCGTCTGGGGTATTTACCACGCCCTGATCGCGATCGGTCAGTCCGGCCAAGCCGACATCGGTAGCGTTGCCGGTCCAGTGGGTGAAGCGCTGATCATGACCGCCATCGGTTTGTTCGTCGCTATTCCTGCGGTGTTGGCATACAACTTCTTTACCCGCAGCAATCGCAATACCTACGCTAAGTTCGATACCTTTGCCCATGATCTGCATGACTTCTTCGCAACCGGCGCCCGCGTCGGTGGTGACAAGCGTTAATTCAGGCAAGATTTGAAGCAGGCATTTTAAGGAAGGCTTTATGGCATTCAGTTCTAATTCCACAGGTGGCCCAATGGCCGATATCAACGTCACGCCCCTCGTGGACGTGATGCTGGTTTTGCTGATCATCTTCATGATCACGGCGCCGTTGATGACACACAAAATCAAGGTGGAGTTGCCGAAAGCGACTTTAGACGTCAAACCAAAGGTGATGGTTGCTCCGGTAACCGTGACCGTAAAGGCGAATGGTGATCTGTACTGGGCCGATTCAAGAGTCACCCAGGATGCTTTCGAAGCCAAGCTCGATTCCATCATTACGATGGACCCACAGCCAGAGCTGGATATTCGTGCCGATAAAGACACCAAGTACAAGCTGATCGAAAAAACGACCACCACGGCAAAGAACCGCGGTGTTCGCAAAGTTGGTTTCGTTTCCACACGTGAACGCTGAGACGGAGTAGAACAAATGGCATTTTCTTCAGGCTCCGGCGGCGGCCCAATGGCAGACATCAACGTCACGCCACTGGTAGACGTGATGCTGGTTTTGTTGATCATCTTCATGGTCACGGCGCCACCGATATCCCATCAAATCCAGGTTGATCTGCCGCAACCCACGGTAAATCCGCCACCACCACCACCAAATCCACCTGATCCGGTCAAAATCCGTATCGAAGCAAGCGGAACGGTAATGATGAATGGCACTCCGATCGATATGAGATCGCTGGAAGCACAGTTCAATGCCATGAGTGAGCTGGAAGAAGATCGCCAGGGCAAGCTGGAAATAGATACCGATCCGGAAGCCGAGTACGAAGTACTGGCAAAAGTGTTGGCACGTGCAAAAAATGCAGATTTGAAAAAAATCGGATTTGTAAAAGCAGGCGGTTAATCGCCGCTAGAGAACAACGCAATCTTATGTAGCAACGCCGCCGAAAGGCGGCGTTTTTTTATTTGCCAAAAAATAAAATCAGGAGTAGATATAAGCCATCACCAACGCAAGGAGTGGCTTATGAACAAAATAACGTCCCCGAACATGATGGCCGAAATCAATGTCACCCCTCTGGTGGATGTCATGCTGGTCTTGCTGGTAATTTTCATGCTGGTCGCTCCCGCTATAACTCAGACCATGAGCCAGAATATTGCTCCTTCGGAAAAGCAGACCAGAACCGAATCACACAAGCTTATCGTGCAGGCGGGAGACACCTACCTGCTGGATGGCCAGATGATTGGCGCAAGCGAGCTCAAGCAGCACTTCAGCGAGGCGATCAGGGCGGACAACAAGTACACGCTGCAGATTCTGGGTGAACCAGAAGCAAGCTATCAAAGTTTTACCCAGGTCATGGCAATTGCGAACAATGCCGGAATAGAAAACCTGAGTCTGGCTTCAAATTAATGCGGCGCTGAAATCACGCGGAGATAGTTTTGTACGGTGGCAAACAGGCCATCGTACAAGGCATCATTGAATAGAGCGTGGCCAATGGAAACTTCCCGCAACATCGGCAATGCGGCGAGGAACGGCAATAGATTGTCCTGATTCAAATCGTGGCCGGCATTGACTCCCAATCCGAGTTCCCGAGCTGCGAAAGCCGTGGCTTTGCATTTCGACAGATCATTATCGAAATCGCCACTTTCATGATGCTGGGCATAGGGCCCGGTATAAATCTCGATGCGATCCGCGCCAAGCTCGTGAGCAAGGGCCAAGTCCGCCACATCCTGATCCACAAACAAACTAATCCGTTCGCAGAAAGGTTTCAGATCGGCAACAACCTTGCCGAGGCGCTCAAAGTCCGTGCGTAAATTGAAACCGTGATCGGATGTGATTTGTCCATCGCCATCCGGCACCAGTGTTACCTGAGTCGGCCGGGTTTCGCGGACTAGCGAGAGCAGACCAGGATAGTCGCCGCGTGCGGCTGCAAAGGGATTTCCTTCGATATTGAACTCGACTTTATTGGCCACCAGTTTCGCCAAATCACGTACATCAGAGGGAAGTATATGACGCAAGTCGGGACGCGGATGCACCGTGATGCCGCCAGCGCCTGCTTCCATCGCAACGCTTGCTGCCTTGATCACGGACGGCAAATCGCCACCGCGAGAGTTGCGTAAAACCGCGACCTTGTTAACGTTTACACTAAGTAGCGCCATGAAATAATCCGGACAGTTCAGGCTAACAGAGTATCATCGAACACATACCTGCCCACCGTTACGGGAAGTACCGCGAAAACA
>Ga0116176_10001791_pt1 | contig 16545 bp, 14 predicted proteins | sample AD_STIC08_MetaG_FD_89803 | JGI IMG/M metagenome (GOLD analysis project Ga0116176, IMG submission 89803) | Active sludge microbial communities of municipal wastewater-treating anaerobic digesters from USA - AD_STIC08_MetaG | ecosystem: Engineered > Bioreactor > Anaerobic > Digestate | place: USA...
CCACCAGGACCCGCCGGGCGAGGCGTCGCCGCAGGTCCCGGACGGTCTGCCGGGCCGCACGGCCGGCAGACCGTCCGGGACCTGCGGCGACGCCTCGCCCGGCGGGTCCTGGTGGCCTTTCTCCTGACCTTCACCTGGCTGCGGATCATGATCTTCCTGATCATGGACCGCCGACTGCCCGACATGTACGTCTACGCCGGGGGGACCCATGTCCACCACCTGAATTTCGGCATTTTCCTCCTGGCGGCCCTGGGGGCCTACCAGCTGTTCGGGCGTCAGCGGGAAAGAAGCTTGGAGGTCGTGGCCCTGCTCTACGGCGTGGGCCTGGCCCTGACCTTCGACGAATTCGGCATGTGGCTCCACTTGGGAGGCGGATATTGGCAGCGGGCCAGCTTCGACGCCGTCACCGTGATCGCCGGCTTCCTGGTGCTGTTGGCTTTCCTGCCGCCGGCCCGGGACCTGCGGGGCCGGCACGCGTTCGCGGCGGCGGTCCTCCTGGCCCTCGGCGCGGCCTTCTTCATCCTGCTGCTCCGGACCGTGAACAAGTACGGGGACCGGATTGGGCCGCGGCCGGCCCGGCCCTCCCTTTCCGGAAAGGACAGGCGCTCCAGCGCCTGGACGGGCCGGACCAGGTCCTTGCCGACCCGCTCGGCCTCGGCCTTCGTCCGGGCCCGGGCCCGGCTGCGGACGTCAATCATCCGCAGAGGGTCTGTCCTCAGGCTATCGCGCCGTCCCTTAGCGTGACGATCCGGTCGGCGAAGTCCCTCAGCCGGAGATCGTGACTGGCGACGATGACGGCCGCGCCCCGTTTCCGGGCCTGCTCGTGGAGCAGGGCGATGATGCCGACCGCCTGCCGGGTCTCCAGGCTGCCGGTGGGCTCGTCGGCGATGAGGAGCTCCGCGCCGTTCGCCAGGGCCCGGGCGACGGCCACCCGCTGCTTCTCGCCCTGGCTCAACCCCGCCGGGAACCGGTCGGCGAGATGCCCGACGCCCAATTCGCCGAGCAGCGCCCCCGCTCTCGCGGCCCGCTCCGACCGCCGCGTCCGGCCGAACCGGAGCACGATCCCGACGTTCTCCGCGGCCGTCAGGGCCTCGATGAGCAGGAAGGCCTGGAAGATGAAGCCGATCCTTTCGGCCCTGAAGGCCTGAAGCTCGCGGGTCGAGAATCGCTCGATCCCCCGCCCGAACAGGGACACCCGCCCCGACGTCGGCCGGGCGAGGCCGGCGATGAGGGTCAGGAGGGTCGTCTTGCCGCTGCCGCTCGGGCCCATGAGCAGGACCATCTCGCCCCGGCGGGCCTCGAGCGAGACGTCGCGGACGGCGGTCGTCGAATGTCCGGAGCCGTTGAAGACCTTGGTGACCCCTTCGAGCCGGACCAGCGGCGCCGACGAGCCGGGGCCGTTCACGAGAAGGCCTCCAGGACGTAGATGCGCCGGAGCCGGCGGACGGCGGCGAGCGAGCTGGCCAGGCTCATCAGCAGCACCGCGGCCGCGACGCCCGCGACCTGGCCGGGCGTCGACTTCGCGGTGACCTCCGGCGAGACCCTCTCGATGAGCCGGACGAGCGGGAAGAAGAGGGCCAGGGCGGCGGCGCATGAGACCGAGGCGATGAGCGCGGCCTGCTTGACGACCAGCCCCCAGAGGAATCCGGACGGCGCGCCCAGGGTCTTGAGGATGGCGAAGTCCTTGCGGCGCTCGAGGATGTTGACCGACAGGAGCAGGCTGAGGATGGCCGTGAGGACGACGGACCCGATCGCGGCGACCGTATAGAGCAGCGGCAGGAAGCCCGACCGCATTTCGTGGACGTTGTTGGCCAGGAAGGTCGCCTGGTCGTAGGCCTGCAGGCCGGCCAGGACGTCGCAGATCTCCTCCCGGATGGGCCCGATCTCGGCCCCCGGTTCGGCGTTGACCATGACGCAGGTGGCCAATCCGGGAACGCCGATGAGGTCCCGGGCGAACCGGAGCGTGACGAAGGCGTACTGGATGACGAAGGCGTTGGTCCCGCGGCTGATCCCGACCAGCTTCAGGCGGCGCCCCTGCAAGTCGACCTCCTCCCCCGCCTTGAACCCGAACTTCATGGCGAACGACCGGTCCAGGACGATCTCGTCGTCCGCGCGCGGGCCCCGTCCCCAGGCCAGAGCCGGCGGTCCGCCGAGCCCCGCCCCGGGATCGAATCCCGTCAGGAAGATCGTGCCGACCCGGTCGCCCCGCCGGATGGTCGAGAGCAGGAACAGCACCGGCGCTGCGGTCCGGACCCCGGGGGCCCGGGAGATGGCGAGGATCTGCTCCGGTCTGATGAGCGACGAGCCCCTCAGGATGTTCGTGGCGTTGTCCTGCAGGACCCACAGGTCGGCCCGGTTCTGCCGGATGTATTCGACCGAGCCGTCGGCGACCCCGCGGTAGACCGCCAGCAGGAAGAGCATGAGCACGATGCAAAGCGCGATGCCGCCGACCGTCAGGGCCAGCCGGAGCGGCTGGCTGCGGAGCGTCCGGACCGCGTACATGTCCACGGCGGCCCTCCCCTGCCCTCCCCTAGGCCATCATCGGGACCTCGGTCCGCAGGCGGCCCCGGATTCGGCCGAAGATCTCGTCCAGGTCCGGCCCCGTGATCGTCAGGCCGTGGTTCCGGAGGCCGACGGCCGCCCGCTCGGGACGGCCCGTCCGGGCCAGGAGCCCGACCACGTCCTCGGCCAGCTCGATCGTCCCGCAGGGATAGTTCTGGCCGGTGCAGAGGACGCCGTCCATCCAGGCGTGGACGTGGACGACGGCCCCGACGGCGGGGAACGTCCGGTAGATGAGCTCGTGCTCCACGGCGTCCACGGACACGCGGGCCCGGGGATCGTGATCGGGGGGCACGCTGATCAGCGCCTGGACGGCCTCGTAGTCGAAGCCCTTGACGAGCAGGATGTCCCAGCCGACCTTCGAGAGCCGGGCCTTGTCGACCCCCCGGGCCGTCATCCAGAAGGTCGTGTCCCCGAGCTCGGGGACGCGCTCCCGGGCGCTCAAGTTGCCGTAGCTCAGGCTCCTCATCTCGAACAGCTTGTAGATGTGCCGGATGGAGTCGTCGGACAGGACGTCCTGGAGGCGGAAGGGCGACGGCAGGACGCCGAGCTCGTCGAGCTCGTTCCCGCCCCGCTTGATCCGCTCGACGACGGGCGAGGTCCGCCAGAGCCGCTCGGGCAGGTCCTCGGAGAATCGGTTGGCGATGGCGAACCTGGCCCCCGCGATGGGGATGATCCGCTCGTAGACCCGCTCGGCATCGAACTCGAGGTGATAGAAGCCGGCCTCGGGCGTCGTGAAGTACATCTCGTAGGCCGGCCCGGTCCCGTCGGCCGCCCCCGCGTCCTTGGGCACGGCGCACAGGAGGACGTTGGACAGGGTGCGGACCAGGGTCGCGTAGCAGAGCGAGCGCAGGCCCTGGGCCGTGTCCGGCGGGCGCCGCAGCGTCAGCAGCGAGAAGACGAAGACCGATCGGGCCCGGCGCCTGAAGCTCCGGGGCGCGTCCGCGTCGGTCAGGTTGAGGACGAACCGGGCCCCGTTCTCGGGCGCGCAGAGCTCGTGGCCATGGGCCAGGCAGGCCCGCTCGATGGCCGAGGCGATGCCGTCGCGCTCCGGATTCGATCCGTTCTTGATCACGGCGAATTTCATGGCTGTTCTCCTATCCGGCCGGCGGGGCCGAAATGACATCCCGGCCGGTCAGGTCCTCGAAGGTCTCCCTCCGGCGGACGAGCCGGCAAGCGCCCTTGTTCACGGCGACCACGGCGGGCCGCGGGAACCCGAACGAGGATTCCTGGGCGACGAAGTAGGCGCCGCTGTCCATGATGGCGATGACCTCGCCCGGCCGGACCTCCGGCATGCGGATGTTCCGGTAGACGATGTCGGACGCGAAGCAGACCGGGCCGACGATGGTCACCCGTTCCGCGCGGGGCCGGCGGACGTCGTCGGCGAGCAGGACTTCGTGGCACTCATAGAAGGTCGGCAGCGTCACCGTCCCCAGGCCGCCGTCGGTGACGAGCCAGGTCCGGACCTTCGGCCGGACCTTGACCTGGGCCACGGTCAGCAGCAGGAACTGGTTCGGGCTGGCGATCGACCGGCCCGGCTCGGCGATGAGCTCGGGGAGTTCGGGCCCCGGGAAGATCCGGCGAACGGCCCGGCCGATCTCCCCAGCGAAGTCCTTGAACGTGGCGCAGCCGGCGACGTCGAGGACGTCGACGCGGAAGCCGGCGTCGCGCGTCTCGCGGACGAGCGGAGCCAGGCGGTCGAGCGCCTGGGAGTAGGCCGAGGCCTCGCGGATCCCCGTCCCGATGTGGACGTGGAAGCCGCGGAAGCGGACGCCGGGCTTGTCGCCGAGAAGCGCCAAGGCCTCCCCGGCCTCGCCACCCTTGAGGTCGAGGCCGAAGGCGCAGCCCTTGCGGCTGCCGGTGGCCGAGCCCGCGTTCATGCCGCGGGGGACGAAATCGGGATTGATCCGGAGGAGGATGTCGACCGTCCGGCCGGCGGCCCGGGCGATCTCGTCGACGAGGGCGATCTCGGCCAGCGAGTCGACATTGATCAGGCGGACGGCGCTCTCGACGGCCGCCCGCAGGAACGCGGCCGTCTTGCCGGGCCCGTTGACGACGATGTCCGCGCCGCCGAAGCCGAGGCGCAGGGCCAGGTCGAGCTCGAAGGGGCTCATGATCTCGGCCTTGAGGCCGGCCCGGCGCACGGCCTCGACGACGGCCGGGACGGCGTTGCACTTGAAGGCGTAGTGGACGGACGAGCGGCCCGGGTAGGCCTCTTCGAGGCTCTCCCGGAACCGGGCCGCCGTGGCCTCGAGCCGCTCTTCGTGGATGACGTGCAGGGGCGTCCCGAAGGCCCGGGCGAGATCGACGGCCCGCTCCGTCCCGACCGTCAGCCGGCCATCGGCGTCGGTCCCCAGGCCCCAGTCGCGCGGCCCGAGTTCGCGGGTCACGGCCGGAGCTCCTTGGCGTACATGGCGAAGTGCTTGTCCGGCCGCATGCCGAGGCTCTCGGCGGCCCGCAGGGCCGGCAGATTGTCGGGCGACATCCAGGTCGTCTCGGCCCGCTCGAAGCCGCGGGCCAACCGGCAGAACTCGGCCAGGAGCAGCTGCGAGACGTACGTGCGCCGGTACTCCTTCTTGATGGCCGCCGTGAACAGGATGATGGTCTTGACGGTCCGGCGGCCCCGGAGGAACCGGAGGAGCTTGACCGGCCCGGCGACCCCGTTCCAGGACCTCAGCAGGGGATTGACGTCGAGGACGCAGTGCAGGACGGCCACGGGCCGGCCATGGTGCTCGACGAACCGGATGAAGCCGGGCCGGGTCACCAGGCCCATGTGCTGGGCGGAGAACTCGTACTCCTCGGGGCTCAGGGGCAGGAAATGCCAGTTCTCGGCGAACGCGTCGTTGTTGATCTCCCGCATGAACCCGAGGTCCCGGGCTCTTTCCTTGAGCGAAAAGGGCCGGACGCTGTAGCCGCGCCGGCAGGTCGCGGCGGTCAGGGCGCCGAAGCGGTGGAACCGGGTGTTCTCGAGGTCGTCGTTTTTCATGGTCAGGAAACGGGCCGAGACCCGGAAACCGGCCCGGCCCAGGAGCTCGCCGTAGTAGCCGGGGTTATAGGCCTGGAAGAAGCTCGGCGCCGTGCCGAACATGTCCGCCTGGAGGCCGAGCTCGGAATAGTGGTGGGGATTGAACGGCCCCTCGAGGCGTTCGACGCCGCCGGCCCGGCAGTACGCCTCCGCTTCATCGAAGAGACGGCGGGCGGCGCCCTCGTCGTTCGCCGACTCGAAGAAGCCGAAGAAGGCCGTCCGGACCCCGAAGGCCCGTTCATGGGCGCGGCTGACGACCACGGCCAGCCGGGCCGCCGGCGTTCCGTCACGGTAGGCCATGAAAAGGCGGAGCGAGGCGTCGGCGAAGTAGGGATTGCGCCCGGGGTCGAGGGTCCGGCGGACCTCGGCCACGACCGGCGGGACCCAGAGCGGGTCGCCGCGATAGAGCGCGAACGGCAGCCGCAGGAACTCGTCGAGCCCCTTCTTGCCGGAGACCGGAGCGACGGAAATGGCCATGGCTCAGCCCTTCTCGACCTGTTCGACGACGTAGTTGTCATAGATGAACGAGAGGTCGGCCTCGAGAAGCGCCCGGGCCTGCTCCCGCCGGGGCCTGAGGACCCCCTCGAGAGACGCCGGCCGCTCCCGGAAGACCAGGAGATTGCGGTAAGTGAGGACGGCTTTGTCGCGGGCGACGCGGACCGTCTCCCGGAGCAGGGCCTCGAAGTCCCGCGGGGACATCCATTCGAAGATATTGGAGAAGTTGAATTTCGAGATCGACGCGTCCTTCAGGCCGGCGAAGTAGTCCTCGCAGCGGGCGGTGACGATCTCGACCCGGTCCAGGCGGTCCCGGATCACGGCGAAGTTCTACCGGCGCAGGTAGGGCGGCAGGAACCGTTCGTGATAGTACCGCCCGAGGAGGATATAGGCGAGGAAATAGTTCTCCTTGATGGGCAGCCGGACCAGGGCCCGCTCGGCTTTGGCGGCGAAATGACGCCCGAACGAGAAGTCGCGGTCGAGGTAGGCGAAGAAGGCCCGGTCGAAGAGCAGGACGTTGAGCCGCCGGCTGAGCATGACCTTGGTCAGGAACTTCCACCGGAGGCCCAGCCATTTCTCGCGGTAGAGCGTCTCCCGCTCCGCCGGGCTCTCGGCCTCGAACAGGCGCTCGACCAGCCGCCTCTTGCCGAGGCCCGCGACGACGGTGCGGCGGAGCAGGCGCATGTAGCGCTCGTAACGCCCGGCGTGGATGATCCCCCGGGCGACCTCCTTCGGCCGGCCGTCCCAGAACCGGGCCGCGCCCGTCGAAAGCGCCGAGCGGAGCCGACGCCGGTAGATCGCGACGCGCCGCGAACAGGGGCGGACGCCGAAGAATTCGAGCGCCTCGCCGTGCGCCAGCGTCCGGAAGGCGGCCATCTTGAGCTCGAGGAGGTGATTCTGGTGGGGATTGACGTCGAGGGCGATGACTTTGCGGGGATCGTCGAGCAGGAAGGCCAGGGCGTTGCAGCCGCCGGAAGTGATGGAGAAGACGACGTCGTCCCGGCCGATCGCGAAGGCCGCCCGGTCGAGCTGCGGGTCCTCCCAGCAGCTGGCGTACAGGACGCCTTCGTACATCTTGGCCTTGACGGACGGTTTCGCGTCGTCCTTGACGATGCCGATCTTGGTGTGGACGACGGCCCAATCCACGACCGCCGGCAGGCCGGCCGCGACGGCCCAGACGAGCCGGCCGGTCGCCGCGGCCAGGATGAAGCCCGGGATGAACAGGAGATACAGGGCGTTGTGCCGGAGGCCGTCGGGGGTGATGGTGATCTCGGCCAGGGCGGCCTTCAGGGCCTTACCCGAGCCGAGGCGCGGGATCAGGCGCGGCACGCGGCCCTCGTAGGCCGCGTACGCCGGCCCGAACTCCTCGCGCAGCGAGATCTCCTCGTAGCCGATGAGCTGGGTGTAGTGGAGGGACAGGAGGACCGGCAAGAGCAAGCCGACGGGCGGCAGGCAGAGCGCGAATCCGACGAAGGCCACGAGGTCGGCGAGATAGATCGGGTTGCGGACGAGTCGATAGGGGCCGGACGACAGGAGCTCGTCAGTCTTGACGGCGAAGGACATCATCCGCTTCGAGGTCAGGACGCTCCCCGACCAGACGCGCAGGAACGAGGCCGCGGCCATGGCGACGGCGGCCGCGAGATAGCCGAGGGAGAGGGCCAGCGGCGCCGGGAGGCCGGCGAGCCCGCCGAGGGCGACGGAGTTGATGGGCAGGCGCGCGAAGACCGTGAACGACAGCGCGCTGATGAGCAGGACCAGGCCGAACGAGATGAAAATGCGGTACTCGAACTCGAATTTCCGGGCCTTCAGCAGCAACTCGCTCATGGCTCTCCTCCTTCCGCCGGGCCCGGGGCCCTCAGCGCCAGGGCCGCGGGCACGACCTCGATCCGGCAGGGCAGCAGGCCGAACGGCTCGCCGTCGGCTTCGAAGAAGACGGGTTCCTCCGAGTCCAGGGAGAGGGTCTTGGCCCGAAGATAGGAGAATCCGGGCGACTCGATGTGCCGGCCCGAATAGATCTTGGGGAAGTTCCTCAGCCGTTCGAGGAGGGTCTGGCCGTTCATGAACAGGATGTCGAGCCGCCCGTCCGCGACCAGGGCGGCGGGGGCGAGCTTCATGCCGCCGGCCGTGAGGGGGCCGTTGGCCGCCACGATGCCGATGAAGCTTCCGGACCGCTCGGGACCGCCGTCGATCGAGACCGTCATCGGGAGGTTGGGATAGCTCAAGGCGGTCGTGAGCGCGGCCAGGCCGAACCCGACGAGCCCGCCGAGCTTTTTGTGTCCGGCCTGGACCTTCTCGACGACCCGGCCGCCGATGCCGGCCTGGCACTCGTTGACGAAGTAGCGCTCGACGCGGCGGCCGTCGACGTCCGCATAGACGGCCCGGCCGATGTCGACCCGGCGGCGGGAACCGGAGGCGATAGCGGCGCACTGGGCGTCGAGGCCGACGGGCAGGCCCAAGCTCAGGGCGAAGCCGTGGCCGGTCCCCGTGTTGACGATGCCCAGCGCGGGGCCGGAGGGCGGGGACGCGCCGGCCTCCATCAGGCCGTTGACGACCTCCTGGATGGTCCCGTCGCCGCCCACGGCGATGACGAGGTCCGTCCCCTCGAGGGCCGCTTGGCGGGCGAACGCGGTCGCCTCGCGGGGCCGTCTCGTCACCCGAAGAATGAAGCCCCGGCCGAGGTGGCGCGCGAGGGCGGCCTCGATCTCGTCCTGGCGGCGGCCCGTTCGCCCCGCGGACGAAGCCGGGTTGAGGATGACGTGGGTCTTGTCCCTGCTCATGGCGACACCATCATAGGGCGGGGACGGCCGGGAGATGTTAAGAAAGTGTCAAGATCGCGTCAAGAACGGGAGGTCGAGCGATAGGCTGGAAGCGCTCCTGTTTCACGTCCGGGCCGGGCGCACTCACGATCGGGGACGGGGAACGCCGCCTTCGCCTCAGAATGTCGAGGCCGGTGAGAGCGCGGCGCCGATGCGGAGTCCGCAGCAGCGGTCCGTGTCCTGGCCCTTGTCCGGGATGTGCGGCGTCATCCCGGCGATGGGTTCCAGGAAGTCCCTCCACTCGAACTCGGCATCCCCGTCGACGGGCGCCTCGGATGAGGTAGGCCGGATCAGGAGGCCGGCGGCCAGTCCCCGAACTTCTGCCGCAGCCAGTCGTCGTTGTAGATCGTGCTCAAGTAGCGGTTGGCCGAATCGGCCAGGATGGTGACGATGCGGGCTTTCGGCCCGGCCCGCCTCGCGACCTCGAGCGAGGCCCAGACCGCGGCGCCGCTCGAGCCGCCGGCGAAGATGGCCTCGACGTTGGCCAGCCGCCGGGTCATCTGGAAGGCCGTCCGGTCGTCGATGCGGATCATGTCGTCGAGGACGTCGAACTCGACGCACTCGATCAGGAACTCGTCGCCCAGCCCCTCCATGAGATAGGGGCCCGGCTTGACCAGCGTCCCCGAGTGGAAATAGTCGAAGAAGACCGAGCCGACGGGGTCGACGCCGACGACCTTGATCCGGGGGTCGCGCTCTTTCAGGAAGCGGCCGGCGCCGCAGATCGTCCCGCCGGTGCCGACGCCGGCCACGAAATAATCGATCCGCCCTTCCATCTGCTCCCAGATCTCCGGCCCGGTCGTGCGGTAGTGGGCCTCGTTGTTGTCCGGGCTGTTGTGCTGGTCGAGATAATAGCCGTTCGGCGTCTCGCGGGCGACGAGAGGCGTGACGTTGTTGTAGCTCCGGGGCGATTCGGGCGGCAGCGTCGCGTCGACCAGGACCAGGTCGACGTTCAGGGCCCGGAGGAGCTTGATCTTCTCGGAGCTCGTGCTGTCCCGGATGACCATCCTGAGCCTGTAGCCCTTGAGCCGGCAGACCATGGCCAGGCCCAGGGCCGTGTTCCCCGAGGAGCTGTCGACGATGGTGTCGCCCGGCCTGATCCTCCCGTCGCTCTCGGCCTTCTCGATCATGAACAGGGCGATGCGGTCCTTGACGCTCCCCATGGGGTTCATCATCTCGAGCTTGGCGTATATCTCGGCGGGGACGCCGGGGGCGATACGGTTGAGCCGGACGAGAGGGGTGCGGCCGACCTCGTCGAGAACGCTCGAGCCGGGCTTTGATCCGCGCATCGGCCGATGATACACGCATCGGCCGGAAATTCAAGCCCTCGGGCCCGGGCCTCGCTGTCCCCCCTCGCCTGCCTCTGTCGTTTCGCGCCGGTTTCTTTTATAATGGCCCTTCCCGTCGGCCGGCACGGACCGAGGTCCCGCGGAACGCCTCTCTCTGATAGGGATCTCCTTTAGGTGAGAATCAGACTCACCGACGAACGTCGACCCCAGGTGACGGATAATCCGGTCGACGACCGCTGGGCCGGCAAGAAAGCGCGCTCGCGCGCGGAAAGAGGCCCGGACGGGGCCCACAACCTCGATTTCTCTAAGATCATCGACAAGGGCCTGAACATCCTCGACCTGTTCCGCCCCGAGGCGACGAGCCTGAGCCTCAAGGAGATCGCCGAGGCCACCGGGATCAACCGGACCTCGAGCTTCCGCTTCGTCGACACGCTCGTCCAGCTGGGCTATCCGAGGAAAGACCCGAGGCTGAAGCTGATCAAGCCCGGGCCATCACCTTTTCGCTCAGCTGAGGGCGGCGGAAGCCACGCCTCTCTCAGGAGAGACGATATCATGCCCCTATCCCCAGGGTGGGGACTAGGGACTGGGCACTGGGCACTTGACAAACACGGGTCGTATTGAAATAATCCAGGCAAAGTCGGGAAGAGCGGATGGTTTTCCAGAGTCCTATGGGAAATCCGAGGACAAATGTCCATTGTCCCGTGATTTCCGATCCGGGGAGGATGAGAGGACCGGTTTCCATCCAGTTGATCGAGAAATCCCGCTTCGATCAAGATCATGGGAGGGGAAAATGAAAAAAGCATTGTCCATCGTCGTTTCTATCGCATTTCTATTCATGGCCTGTTCAAAGAAGTCCGAAGTCAGCGCTCCGACGGAAAAAGAGGCGGAGATCAATGTTCATGAAGATGCGGCGCCCGCGGTTGCGGGCGTGTGGAAGCCCTATCCAGGGGCGAAGGTGGACGAGGAGACCACCAATGCGGCCAACGAGGCGGCCACGGCCGCAAATAGGACAAACGTGCGGACCACGATATACACGACGCCGGACTCCTTCTCCAAAGTCGCATCTTTCTATGCAAAGATCGCCCAGGAATACCTCATGCCCATGGCCTCCGGCACGACCGGCGAACCGAAGAAATTTGAAGAGCATGACCTCTATGAGGCCTACTTCATTTTTGACGGCGCGAAGGATCTGGCCGGCTCCAAGCTCTGGGTGAAAGTGCAGCGGCCCCATATCGGACTCGATGTCCGCGACGTCACTGCGATCCTTTTATCCGAGACGAAGGAATAGCTGCCCGAAAGGCCCGGGATTTCATCTCGATAGGCGGATCCTATCGAGGTGCAGCACGCCCCATGTGAAAATCCTGTTCCATCGTGCAGCCGTCCTGAGCAGCCCGACTCGTCCCGATTGACAATCCCGTCACGCCGTCACTATAATTACAATCAGGGGTACCGGGGAATGATGAAACGGGCGTCACGCCCGGGGGTTCTCTTCATCGCTCTCTCTCTGGCCGTTACGGCTCTCGAGCCGGCCGCCCCCGCTATCCCGGACTGGCTGGCCCAGGCCGCCCTCGCCCCTGTCGGGGACCATCCGGCGGAGACCGAGGCCGTCTTCCTCCTCGACGAGCGCATGGTCACGGTCCGCGAAACCGGGACGATCCGGGTCGCCTGCCGCGTCGCCCTGCGGATCCTCCGCCCCGGCGGTATCGACCAGGCGCGCCAGCTCGCGCTGGCCAGCGGCTTCGACACCAAGATCCTGTCCATGAACGGCTGGGGCGTCACCGAGGGGCGCAAGACGGTCAAGGTGACCGTCAAGGACATCCTCGAGACGGGCCTGGCCCCCGACACGCTCTACACCGACATCTGCATGAAGGTCCTGAACGTGCCCGGCGTCGGTGTGGGCAGCCTGGTCGGTTTCGAATGGGAGGAAGAGCGGAAGCCGCTCTCGCTCGAGGACCTCCATACGTTCCAGGGCCCCTTCCCGAGCCAACTCAGCCGCTACTCCGTCGCCATGCCCAGCGGCTGGTCGGTTGAGGCTTTCTGGGTCAACTGGCCGGCGGTCGAACCCAGGCCCCACGCGGTCGCCAAGGCCCCCGTGTCCTTCACCTGGGAGATCGCCGATATCCCGGCGATCGGGGATGAGCCTTTGCGGCCCGGCCTGAGGGTCGTGGTCGGCCGTCTCATGGTCAAGTTCAAGTCTCCGGTGCCGGACGCCCGCTGTTTCTCCGACTGGGGCGAGGTCGGCGCCTGGTACGAGGCGCTTTCGAGCGAGTGCCGGGCCCCGACGCCGTACGTTGAGGAAAAGGCCCGGGCCCTCGTCGGTTCGGCGCCCGATCCCTTCGCCCGCCTGCGCGCCCTGGCCGAGTTCGTCCAGACGGACGTCCGCTACGTGGCCATCGAGATCGGCATCGGCGGCTTCAAGCCGCACAACGCCGGAGGGACGCTTTACAACCTCTACGGCGACTGCAAAGACAAGGCCACGCTGCTCGCCGCGCTGCTCCAGGCCTCCGGCGTCGAGTCCCATTACCTCCTCGTCAACTCGGCCCGTGGCTCGGTCGAGGCCGATTCGCCGCCCTCGCTCTACAGCTTCAACCACGTCGTCCTGTCCATCCGGCTGCCCGACGACGTCCCCGACGAGGGGCTGCCAGCGGTCATCCGACATCCCCGCCTGGACCGGCTTCTCGTCTTCGATCCGACCTCGCCCTTCACGCCCCTGGGCCGCTTGCCCCATTATCTCCAAGGCAACTTCGCTCTTCTTGTCGCCGAGGGCTCGGGCGAGCTCCTGGGGTTGCCTCAGCCCGAGCCCGAGGCCAACTCGATCGAGCGGCGCGGCCGCTTCGCGCTCGACGCCGCCGGCTCCCTTCAAGGAGAGATCGAGGAGACGCGCCGGGGGGCGCTGGCCGACGCGGCCCGGGCCGTGTTGCTGAGATCGACCGACCTCGAGCGCCGGAAATATTTCGAGACGTTCCTGGCCGGCTTTTTCGGCGGCTTCACCATCCGCTCCGAAGGCGTCGAAGGTCTGCACGACATAGCCGAGGACCTGGTCTACCGCTACAGCTTCAGCGTGCCGGGCTTCGCCAAGAAAGCCGGAGGCATGACCGTCGTCAGGCCGAGGATCGTGGGCGACAAGAGTGAGGTGCTCGAGACGTTCGAAGGCCGGCCGCGCCGCTTCCCCCTGGATTTCGCCTTCGTTTCGGCCCAGCTCGACGAGTTCGCGATCGAGTTGGCCGAGGGCTTCGAGATCGAGTACCTGCCGCCGGCGGCCGCGATCGACGCCGGTTTCGCGATCTACAAGAGCTCGATAGAGCGGAACGGGAGGTCCCTCGTCTACCGTCGGGAATATCGCCTCCTCCAGGCGCGGCTGTCCGCCGACCGCTACGAGAAGGCCGTCCGGTTCTTTCGGGCCCTGGACGCCGACCAGCGCCGGAGCGTGCTGCTCAAGAACAGCCGCTAGAGGAGGTCGCGATGCGCCGTTATCGTTCCCTGCCGTGCCTTTGCATCCTGGGCTTGCTCGGGACCCTGGTCCCGTCGGGGACGGTCTCCGGACAAGATCCTTGGCCACCCATCATGAAGGAGGACCTGGCCATGACCGACTGCCCCCAGCAGCCCGGGGCGACGGCCATCTTCCTCTATCGTGAGGATCTCGACAACGCCGACGGGCGCGAGCAGTCTTACTTCCGGCGCCTGAAGATCCTGACCCCGGCCGGAAAGGCGCGGGCCAATGTCGAGATCCCTTTCGTCAAAGGCTGGTTGAAGATCGAGGACTTGAAGGCGCGGGTGGTCCATCCCGACGGGCGTTCGGTCGAATTCACCGGCGAGGTCTTCGAGAAGACCGCCATCCGGGCCGGCCGTCTGAAGACAAGCGTCATGGCCTTCGCCCTGCCCGATGTCGAGGTGGGCTCGATCATCGATTACAGGTTCAAGATGGTCCCCGACAGAGGGATCTCCATCTCCAACAGGAGCATCGACGCCCTCAGGGACGCGATGGACGTTCAAGGAAGGCCGCGCGAGGGCGGCATCGACTCGGAGACGGGCCCGCTCTACTTCCCTGCCGCGACTTGGGACATCCAGAAGGACCTGTTCACGCGGAAAGCCAAGTTCTCTTTCGTCCCCTCGGGCCTCCTCAACGAGCTCCTGGCCTTATCCGGGAAGCGCATGCGGATCAACTGGGTGACCCAGAGGGTCGTCGGCGCCAAGCCCCAGAACACCAAGGGAGGGATAGTGCTCGAGCTCGAGAACGTCCCGGCCCTGGAAGCCGAGGAGTACATGCCGCCCGAGTCCTCGACGCGCATGGAGGTCCGCATCTTCTACATCGAGGGCACGATCGACGCTCCGGACAAGTACTGGGAGAAGACGGCCGCCAACTGGCAGAGAGGCGCCGAGAAGTTCATGCGCAAGACCGGAGACGCCGCGGCCGAGGCCAAGCGGGTCACGGCGGGCGTCGACGGCGAGTTGCAGAAGATCGGGGCTCTTTACGACCGGGCCCAGGAGATCAAGAACCTGAGCTACGACAAGACCCTGACCCGGCGGCGGCAAGAGGAGCTCAAGATCAAAGACAACAAGAACGTCGCCGAGGTCCTCAAGCGGGGCTACGGTGTCCGAAGCGACGTCACTCGGACGTTCGCGGCCATGGCCAGGGCCGCGGGCTTCGAGGCCAAGGTCATCCGCGTCATCACGCGGGACGACAAGTTTTTCGTCAAGAGCTTATGCGACCTTTACGGCCAATTCGACTCCGAGCTGGCCATCGTCAAGGTCGGCGGCGAGGACAAGATCTTCGATCCGGCCACGCCTTTCTGCCCGATAGGCCTGGTCCGCTGGAATTGTTCGGAGTCGGTTTGCTTGGCGCCCTCTGACAAGCCGCCGCTGTTCCTCCCGACGCCGGCCTATCCGCCGGATACGGCCCTGACACAGCGCGTGATCGCGCTCGCCCTCGACGCCGAAGGGAACCTGGCCGGGACGGTCACGGTGACCTTCCAGGGCCAGGAGGCCCTGGTCCGCCGTATCGAGCACATCGGCAGTGACGAGACGGAGATCAAGAAGGCTTTCGAGACCGAGATGGCGGAGCTGCTCCCGGCCGGGGCCAAGGTCAGCCTCAAGGACCTTGAGAAAATCGACAACAACGCCGACACTCTCGTGGCCCGGTTCGAGATCGGCGTCGAGGGGCTGGCCACGCCGGCGGGAGACAAGACGCTGCTGCCGGTCTCGCCGCTCCTGGGCGCCCGCCGGCACCCCTTCCGGCACGCCGAGCGCAAATTCCCGGTCTGCTTCCCTTACTGCTTCCGCGAGTTTGACGACATCGTCATCACCCTGCCAGAGGGACTGGAGGCCGAGTCCGTCCCGGCCAAGCGCGTGATGGATCTGAAGTCTTTCGGCTTCTTCCTGGTTTGCGTCCCCGAGGACGGCGGGAAGCTCCACGTTCATCGCGACCTCGTGCTGAAGAGGAGCTACTTCCAGCTCGAGGAGTACAAGACCGTCAAGGCGTTCTTCGACAAGGTCATCGCCGGCGACGAGGAGCTCGTCGTCCTGGCGGCCGAGGGACGACAGCGTCAAGATTTTTCGATATAGTCATATTTCAATATCTCTTTGTCCGAAAGGCCATAGATCTTAGAGCCGTCGTCAGATATTGTCATTTGAAATATATCGCGATCTAGCTCAATCTGCTCAATTATCCTATCTTTATTGTCTAGTACGTAGATAATATTACCCATATAACTAGGCCCACGATCGTTTTTGCCGAATTGATATCTCCCCGAATATAAGACAAAGAGCTTGTCTTTGAATTTATTGTAACAAATATCAATATAACCGAATCTTGTCTTCTTGTTATAAGTCATCGTGATATATTGGCCAGCCGGAACAATATCGTATTCGGGAAAATAAGTTTCAGGCCCATGCAAGGTTGAAATCAAAGCCCCGCCAAGACCATATTTTTCAATAATAGTACCATGTCTCGTTGCGAGGTACACCTCTTTCTGAGCTTCTTTATATGCGAAATTGCCGATGAAGCCATGGGAATGCTGAGCTGACAATTCCTCGTTATTCTTTAAGACGATGGGAATCTTGCCAATTATCTTAATCAGTTCTCCACCCATATCATATTCCGATATTCGTCCCTCAAAATATATGCCCACTCCTAACATTGTCCTATCTTGGCATATTGCGAGTTGAGCAGGGACCCCGTTCTTGTTTGATATACTAATTAGCTTATCAGGTAAAAAGTCGTTGTTAAGAACCTTCTTGAGGCTAAAACACTGGTCGTGTCAACTGATGTTCGCAACTTCAGGGCCATCGCTCACTCACTTCAGTTAGCCGCTTGAGCCGTCAGCTCATGGAGTCTGTCCAAGGACCCGAGCACTTTGTCCTCCCG
>Ga0116176_10001811_pt1 | contig 16483 bp, 14 predicted proteins | sample AD_STIC08_MetaG_FD_89803 | JGI IMG/M metagenome (GOLD analysis project Ga0116176, IMG submission 89803) | Active sludge microbial communities of municipal wastewater-treating anaerobic digesters from USA - AD_STIC08_MetaG | ecosystem: Engineered > Bioreactor > Anaerobic > Digestate | place: USA...
CTCGGCCTTGCACAGGTCCGGGTAGTTGCTCATCTTGGCCAGCTTGGTGTTGACCACCAGGCCGTCGGTGCCCCAGATGTGCGGTAGGCCGTAGACCTTGCCCGCCAGGGTCGTGTTCTTCTTGGTGGCGGCGAGCATGGACGCGATGAACTGGTCCGACTTGATCTTGGACAGGTCCATCGCCTTGTAGATCTTGAACTCCTGCTGCGGGCCGGTGATGCGGTCCTGCGACGGCTGCGCCAGGTCGAAACCGGCGCCACCGGTGGCGCGCAGCTTGGAGATCATCTCCTCGTTGTTCGACAGCGTGATCTCGACGGCGATGCCGGTCTCCTTCGTGAAGGCCTCGACCACGTCCTTGGGCACGTAGTCGGCCCAGGTCAGCAGGCGCAGGGTGTTCTGCGCCGACGCGGCGGAAACCAGGCCGACGGCCAGGCCGAGGGCGGCAACGAGGCGGGACAGTTTCATCGAGGGTGCTCCGTGGAGGGGGTCGGGAGGAAGGTGCCGGACGAGGCTAACGCAAAACGATGACGATTCACACCCTGCGCGCCGCGGGCCTCACAGCCAGCGCCGCAGCGGCCGCCAGAACATCCAGCCCAGCCGCGCCGCGAGGCGAGCGTCGGCCGGCGCCTGCAGCACCGGCGAGACGTCGGCCGAGGCGGCCATGCGCGTGAGCACCTCGTCCAGCGCGGCGACCACGCGCGGGTCGCCCGAGGCCACCATCAGCTCCGCCAGCCGTTCGTGCGCCGCGTGCTCGGCGTTGTAGCTGCCGAACGCGGCCCAGCGGCCGTCGACGATGAAGAGCTTCGAGTGCTCGCCGCAGCGGCTCTCGAAGATGCGGATGCCCGCGCGCAGGAAGCGCCGGTACTCGAACGCCGCGCTGAGCCAGGGCAGCTCGCTCTCGGCGAGCGCCGCGCGGTGCGAGTGGAAGATCTCGACGCGCACGCCGCGGCGCGCGGCGCGCACCAGCGCGTCGGCCAGGGTGGCCGTGGGTTTGCAGTGGAAGCTCGACAGTCGCACGCTGAGCCGCGCGCCGTCGACGGCGCGCACGAGCCAGTCGGTGATCGGGTTGGCGCCGAACACCAGCGGATGCCAGCCGCCCGCGTCGCGGTTCGGGTCGTGCACGAGGTACTCGAAGCGGTGCGGTGCCGGCCCGGCCGAGACGGCGTGCGCGTCGAGCAGCGCCGCGTGCGCCCGGGGCGACTCGTCGGTCAGCGCGAACAGGTCGATCAGGTCGCGCAGCGCGCGCGCCACGATCGCGCCGTCGAGCACGGCCGAGAACTCGCCCCAGCCCTCGAACGACCGGGCCGACAGGTTGCTGCTGCCGATGAGCAGCGTTCCCGCGTCGGACAGCTGGATCTTGACGTGGTGGCCGGCGCCGAGCCGGCGCTGCAGCGCCGTGGCCGGGCGATAGGTGGCCAGGCGCACGCCGTCGCGCGCGGCCGCCGCGAGCAGGGCCTCGAGGCGCTGCTGCTCCGGCCGGGGCCGGGCGTAGTTGCCCAGGCGCTGGCCGAAGCCGTCGAGCCCGAGGAAGACAAAGACGCCACGCCGGGCGGCCGCCGCCAGCGCCTCGAGAAAGCGCAGGCCGTAGTCGTCGTGCTCGATGAAATAGGTGCTGACGTACAGGAACTGCCGGGCACGCTCCACCATGTCGAGGCGGACGTTCCATTCGTCCTGCCGCGAGCGCAGCGGCACGAAGCGGCTCGACAGCCATGTGTCGGCGGGCCTGGCGTCGACAGTCAACTCGCGGTCTCCGACTCCTGGGGGGAGGTCGAGTGTGGCGCAGATCGCTCCAGCCCGTTGCGCCATGGCCACGGCCGGCGCGTGGGGACCGCCGCGGCGCGCCGCGCCTCAGATCTGCACGCGCGTGCCCAGCTCGACCACGGCGTTGTCGGGCAGGTGGAAGAAGCGCGCGGCGCTGCCCGCGTTGCGCGACATCGCGGCGAACAGCCGTTCGCGCCAGCGCGCCATGCCGGCGCCCGGCGTCGGCACGACGGTCTCGCGGCTCAGGAAGTAGCTCGTCTCGAAGGGCGGCACCGGCACGCCGCGCGCCGCGCATCCGGCCAGCGCGCGCGGCACGTCGGGCAGGTCCATGAAGCCGAAGCGCAGCGTGACGCGCCAGAAGCCCTCGGCCAGCGGCTGCAGGTCCACGCGGTCGGCCTCGGCCACCCACGGCACCTCGTCGAACACCACCGTGACGACGAGGTTGCGCCGGTGCAGCACCTGGTAGTGCTTGAGGTTGTGCATCAGCGCCTGCGGCACGGTCTCGGGGTCGGCCACGGCGTAGACCGCGGTGCGCTCGACGCGCGGCACGTCGGCGAGGCTGGCCGAGTCGAGGAAGGCACGCAGGTCCAGGCCGTCGGCGCGCACGCCGGCCAGCAGCAGCGCGCGGCCCCGTGCCCAGGTGCTCATCAGCACGAAGATCGCGCCGCCGAGGGCGAGCGGGAACCAGCCGCCGTCGACGAACTTGATCGCGCAGCCCGTCACCAGCAGGGCGTCGATGGCCAGGAAGAGCAGCGTCGCGCCCGCGGCCACCGGCGCCGGCACGCGCCAGCCCTCGCGCACGACGAACCAGGTCAGCACCGTCGTGATCATCATCGTCAGCGTGACGGCGATGCCGTAGGCGCCGGCCAGCGCCGCCGAGCTGCGGAACAGCAGCACCGCGCCCACCACGCCGGCCAGCAGCGCCCAGTTCACCGCCGGCAGGTAGATCTGCCCGTGCTCGCGCGCCGAGGTGTGACGCACCGTCAGGCGCGGCATGAAGCCGAGCTGCATCGCCTGGCGCGTCAGCGAATAGGCCCCCGAGATCACCGCCTGCGAGGCGATGATCGCCGCCAGCGTCGCCAGGCCCACCGCCGGCAGCACCCACGCGTCGGGGAAGAGGCGGAAGAACGGGTTCTCGATCGCGCCCGGGTCGGCGATCAGCAGCGCGCCCTGGCCCAGGTAGTTGAGCGCCAATGCGGGCAGCACGAGCCCCATCCAGGCGAACTGGATCGGGCGGCGGCCGAAGTGGCCCATGTCGGCGTACAGCGCCTCGGCTCCGGTGATCGCCAGCACGATCGCGCCGACGGCGGCGAGCACGCCGGGCCCGCGTTCGGCCAGGAAGCGCCACGCATGCGCCGGGTTCAGCGCCGCCAGGATCTCCGGCGCCCGGGCGATCTGCAGCACGCCGGTGACCGCGAGCACCACGAACCACAGCGTGATGACCGGCCCGAAGGCCACGCCCACCGCCGCGGTGCCGTAACGCTGCACGGCGAACAGACCGACCAGCACCGCCAGCGACAGCGGCAGCACCCAGGGGGCGAGCGCGGGCGTGGCGACCTGCAGCCCCTCCATCGCGCCGAGCACCGAGATCGCCGGCGTGATCAGGCTGTCGCCGTAGAACAGCGTCGCGCCGCCGACGCCCAGCAGCAGCAGCGCGTGGCGCAGCGCCGGTCGCGCGCGCACCGCGTGGGAAGCGAGCGCGGTGAGCGCGAGCACGCCGCCCTCGCCGCGGTTGTCGGCGCGCAGGATCAGCGTCACGTACTTGAAGGTGACGACGAACATCAGCGCCCAGAAGATCGCCGACACCGCGCCGATCAGGTTGGCGGCGTTCAGCGCCACGCCGGTGGCCGGCGAGAAGATCTCCTTGACGGTGTAGAGCGGGCTGGTGCCGATGTCGCCATAGACCACGCCGATGGCGCCGAGCGTGAGCGCCGCCAGGCCCTGGCGGGGCGGGTGCGCCGGCGAGGCCGGTGCGTCGAGGGTGGCATCCATGCGAAGCGCGTCGAGTGTCGAGGCCGCCAGCGTGCCGGGCCGGGCATCAGGAACGCATATGGACGCACCGTGCGATTGATCTGAGTCAGTCGCGACCGGCGCGGTGCGGTGCACCCTGGGGGCCTGTCGAGCAACGAGAAAAGCCTGCGAAATGACCCACCGATCGATCCGAATTGCCGGCCGCGTCGTCGAGCGCAGCACGCGCCACCCCCTCGAGGGCCTGCGCGTGGAGGCCTGGGACGAAGACATGCTGGTCGACGACTTCGTCGGCCGCGCCGAACGCACCGACGCCGACAGGCGGTTCACGATCCGGCTCGAGGACGGCTATTTCGAAGGCCTGTTCGGCGAGCGCAACCCGGACCTCTACTTCCGCGTGTTCGATGCCGGCACGATGCTGGCCCGCACGCCGCCGCTGGTGCGCCGGCTCGGCCGGCCGCGCGGCGCCGAGCACGAGGTCGTCGTCGAGGTCGAGGTCGCGGTCGAACGGCCCGCCTCGGTCACCACGCCCGGGTCGGCGGCGGCCGCACGGGTGGTCGGCCGCGTCACCGGGCCCGACGGCGCCCCGGCCTTGCAGCTGCTCGCGCGCGCCTATCGGCTCAGTGGCGGCGAGCGCCTGCTCGTCGGCGAGGCGCTCACCGGGCCCGACGGCGGCTATGCGATCGCGCTGACCGGCGCCACGCCGGTCGAGCCGCTCGACCTCGTCGTGCAGGTCGCCGACCCGCTCGGCGAGGTGCTCGGCAGCACCCGTGCGACGGTCGTGCCGCGCCCCGACGCGGCCCTCGACGTCGTGCTCGTGCGCCCGCCCCGGCCGGACACGGGCCGGCCGGGCCGGCTCGTCGACCAGTGCCGCATCGACCTGCCGGCCGACGACGTGGTGGAGCGCACCGAGTTCGAGCGCTTCTTCCGCCTCAACATCGACTACGGCGAACTGCAGGACACGCCGCCCCCGCCGACGATCAACCTGGTGCCCGACCCGCAGCCGGCGGCGCCCGAGGAGCCGCCGAACCCGCTGGACATCCGCACGCTGCCGCTCGCCTTCCACCTGCCGTTCACGCAGACCTGGAAGCTCGAGGGCTACACCCGGGGCCGGCTGGTCAAGTCCTTCGCGCTCGCCCCCGGCGAGGAGCAGACCGTCGAGGTCTACACCTGGGACCGGCAGCACAGCAGCCTCGAGTCGACGCTGTCGTTCGAGCAGGAGCAGTCGACCGAGGCCACCGGCACGCGCCGCGACACCACCGACGTCGCGCGCGATGTCGGCCGCCAGACCGGCTTCGAGATGACGACGCAGGGCAAGGTCGGCTTCACCGTCGGCGTGGTCAACGTCGACCTGAAGACCGACACCACCGGCAAGGCCTCGCTGAACGAGGCCGAGAAGAGCACGCGCAACGCGATCGTCGAGGCCACGAGCCGTGCGACGCAGCGCGTGCGCAGCAGCCGCACGCTCAAGGTCACCGAGTCGCGCGAGGTCGGCAGCGAAGAGCGGGTGACGCGCAAGCTGCGCAACCCGAACGCCAGCCACACGCTGACGGTCGCGTTCTTCGAGGTGCTCGCGAACTACGAGATCACGACCCGGCTCGACGCCGACGCCGTGCGCCTGGTCGTGCTGATCCCGAGCGCCGGGCTGTCGGGCATCCGGCGTTTCGACCGGCGCCTGGTGCGCCTGCACGAGACCGCGTTGCGCCTGGCGCTGCTCGACCGCGCGCTGATCGCCGGCTTCGACGCGGCAAAGCTGCTCGACGCCCGCGAGCGCGCCTGCGCAGTGCTCTGCAAGGGCTGCGACTGCGACGGCGCGCTGGTCGACACGACCTCGCCCGACTGGGCCGCGCTGCAGGTGGACGCGACGAACGCCGCGAAGGCGGTGGCCGAGATCCTGGGGCGCCGGCTGAGATTCCCGTTGTCGATCCCGCGCGCCGAGGTCGGCGATGCCGAGGGCATCCAGGACATCCAGCGCTACCTCTTCGACCAGTCGTGCCGGCGCAACGCGCCGCGCCTGGTGCAGGACCTGGCCGCTCTCGGCATCGACGCCAGCGGCGCGCTGCCGCCGGCGAGCGCGCAGGTCGAGGCGATGCACCTGATCCTCGCGACGCTGCCGCCGGAGGCGCTCGTCAAGCTGCGCTTCGACGACCAGGTGGCCGGGCTCGTGTGGGGCCAGATCCGCGACGCCATCTGGGGCGCGCTGCCCAACGTCGACCCGATCTCCGCGGCGGTGAACTACGGCATCGCCTGCAAGCGCGCCGACGAGATCAAGGCCCGGTGCGGCGGCTTCGCGAGCTTCGACGACGGCGGCCTGGTGGCCACGCTCACCGGCTTCGCGACGCACCACGACACCTGGGCGAAGAACCGCGAGGCTGCGCGCCAGGCCGACGAGAAGAAGGCCGAGCTCGCGCGCATCGCGAAGGAGGAGCGCGAGGCCCGCGTGCTGGAGGCCTTCGGCCTGCGCGAAACCGCCGACGCGCAGGAGCGCCTGGAGGCGCTGCTCGACCACTTGAACGAAAGCCGCAACCTCGACCACTACCGCTTCGCGGTCTGGAACGAACGCGCCGGCTCGGCCGACGACGCGGTGATGGGCATGGCGCTGGGCGGCTGGGTCGACCCGACGCCGGTGGGCATCGTCGGCGACCGGCTCGCGGTGCCGGTGAGGCTGCGCGAGGGCAGCCGTTTCGCGGACTTCGTTGCGCGCAGCCTGGACGACCTGCGGCCGCAGCTCCAGTCGGAGGTGCAGCGCCACATCCTGCCGACCGCCGCGCTGCACAGCGAGGCGGTCGTGGGCGACTGCTCGAGCAGCGAGCGCGAGGCCCGGGCGCGCGAGCAGCTCCAGACCTGGCGCCTGGCGATCGACAACCAGGCCGCCGCGCTCGAGGTGCAGCGCCTGGCCGCGCGGCTGGCGGCGTCGCCGCCGATGCTCGAGCGCGACGGCGCGCCCAAGTGCCCGCCGCTGGACATCCGCGTGACCAGTGCCGCCCAGGCCGGCACCGCGGGCTGAGCGGCCGATGGCGAAGGACGAAGAGCGCGACTGGGCGCGGGCGAACCCGGTGCCGCAGGCCGCGGCCACGGCCGACGCGCTGGTGCTGTGGAACTTCCCGGTCGGGGGCAGCGCGCTCGCGGCCGAGCACGCACAGGCGATCGAGCGCTTCACGGCCAACGACCTGGGCTTGAGCCCGGCGGCCAGCCCGACCCAGTTCCACGTGGTCGGCCACGCGAGCGCTTCGGGCGCGGAGCGCGGCAACCTGGCCCTGTCCGAGCAGCGCGCCGAGGCCGTCGCGGCCTGGTTCGAGCGGCGCGGCGTGCCGCGGGCCCGGGTGAGCGCGAGCTGGCTCGGCTCGGAGCAGCCCGTCGACACCACCGGCACCGGCGTGGGCCAGGCGCGCAACCGGCGCGTCGAGATCAACCGGTTCCGCGCCCAGCCGGCATCCAAGGTGGTGCCGCTGCGCGCCGACCCGGCCCGCGGCAAGCCGATCGCTGCGGCGCGCGCCGGCCCGGGCGGTGCCGACGGCGTGGCCGGCACGCTGAAGGGCACGATCGACACGCCGCCGTTCCCGATCCGCCTGCGCGCCCTGGCCGTCGACGTGCGCCTGATCGGCGAAGTGGAGCTGAGCGTCGTCTCGGGCCGGGGCGACACCGCGCTCGTCGGCGCCGTCCAGGGCGGGCGCCTGTCGCCGGAGTTCGAGACCCTGATCGTCGACGGGCTCAAGGGCAAGGCCGTCGTCAGCGCCGGCGAGGACGGCCGGCCGCCGGGCCTGCAGCTCGGCGCGCAACTCGAGAACATCGCCGGCAAGCCGGAGCTCGGCGTCCAGGCAGGGACCAAGCCGGTCTACGTCGAGTTCGAGCTGAAGGAGTCGACCCCGCTGGACGAGCTCTCGATCCGCGGCGTGCGGGTCGCGGCGCGCTTCAGCGGCAAGGTCCGCTTCGAGTTCGGCCCTTCCGAGACGACCGCGGCGCGGCTGCTGGCGACGCCGGCCGGTGCGGTGGCGGGCGTGATCGCGACGGCGGCGCTGATCAACGGCGGCACCGCGCTGCTCGCGCAGGCCGCGCGCGAAGAAGGGCTGCAGGCGATGGTGTTCCTGGCCGAGCGCGACGGCGTCGCCACCCGCGTCGCCTACGAGGTGCTCGGCACCGACGCGCTCGTGCACGTCAAGAACCAGGAGCTGCAGTGGGTCAAGCTCGAGGACGACATGCGGCGCGCGTTCCGCGCCGGCATGGACCGCGTCGACGCGCTGCTCGCCGACCTCGGACCCGACGGCCGCACCGAACGGCGCCTGCGCTGGGACGCGGCCTACGCCCCGGGACTGGGCGTGCAGGACTTTCCGGACGTGCAGCGGCACGTCTTCGACGCGCTCGGCGGCTGCGAATGGAAGGACCGGACCGCCGGCACGCCGCTCGAGGCGCTGTGAGTCGCCGGAGGGCCGGCGCTAGTCGGTGTCGACCAGGCGGTAGCCCACGCCCGGCTCGGTGAGCAGCCGCTGCGGCTCGGTCGGGTCGGCCTCGAGCTTGGCGCGCAACTGGCCCATGTACAGGCGCAGGTAGTGGGTGTGCTCGGTGAACTCCGGCCCCCACACGTCGGCCAGCAGCTGCCGGTGCGTGACCACGCGGCCGGCGCTGCGCACCAGGCGGGCGAGCAGCCTGAACTCGGTGGGCGTCAGGTGCACCGGCTCGCCGTGCAAGGCGACGCGGTGCGCCTCGAGGTCGACCTCGAGGCCGCCCTGGGCATAGCGCGTCACGGCGGCGTGCACACTCGTGCCGCGGTGGCGCAACGCGACGCGCAGGCGCGCCAGCAGTTCGCCGACGCTGAAGGGCTTGACGAGGTAGTCGTCGGCCCCGGCATCGAGCAGGCGGATCTTCTGGCCCTCGGCCTGGCGCGCCGAGATCACCAGCACCGGCGTGCCCTGCCGATGGCGCAGTGCGTCGAGCAGCGCCTCGCCGTCGCCGTCGGGCAGGCCGAGGTCGAGCACGACGAGGTCGACGTCGGCGTGCCGGGCGAGCGCCATGCCCTCGGACAGGCTGGCGGCCGTGAGCACCTCGTAGCCCTCGACCGCCATCGCGTCGGCGAGCGTGCGGCGCAGCTCGCGGTCGTCCTCGACGAGCAGCAGCTTCACGGGCCCGGCTCCTCGCCCGGCGCCGGCGGCGGCTCGACGGTGGGCAGCACGCACTCGAAGCTGCTGCCGCCGTGGCCGCGCGGCCGCAGGCGCAGCTCGCCGCCATGGGCACGGGCGATCGCACGGCAGACCGCCAGGCCGACGCCGGCGCCGCGGCGTTGGCCGGCATCGCTGCCACGCTGGAAGACCTCGAACACCCGCTCGCGCTGCGCCGGCGGCACGCCCGGGCCGCGGTCGCGCACGGCGATCACCACGGCCGCGCCCTGCTGCCGCACCAGGATCTCGACGGGCGCCTCGGCCGGGCTGTACTTCAGCGCGTTGTCGATCAGGTTGTCGAGCAGCTGCGACAGCAGCAGCGCGTCGCAGCGCAGCAGCGGCAGGCCCGGTTCGAGCCGGGCACGGACGCGGCGCTGCGGGTCGCGCAGGCGCGCGCGGCGCAGCGCGCTGCCGACGATCTCCTCGGCCGACTCCCAGTCGAGCTGCAGCTGCACGCCGGGCGCGTCGAGACGGGCGAGCTGCAGCGTGTTGTCGGTCAGGCGCGCCAGCTGGCCGGCCTCGTCGACGATGGTCGCCGCCAGGCGCCGGCGCTGCTCGGGCGCCAGGCGTTCGCCTTGGTCGTGCAGCGACGAGGCGGCGCCGAGGATCGTCGCCAGCGGCGTGCGGTGGTCGTGCGAGATCGCCGCGAGCAGTGCATTGCGCACGCCCTGCGCCTGCGCCTGCTCGCGCGCCTCGCGTTCCTGGCGGGCGGCCAGCGCGCGCTGCAACGCCTGGCCCATCTGGTCGCACAGCGCCTGGGCATGGGCGCGCAGCGCGTCGTCGGGCCGGTCGCGGTCGACCGGCACGCAGGCCGCGCCGAGGCTGCCCTGGCGCGTGCGCATCGGCAGGATCCATGCGCCGAGCTCGTCGTGGCGCCCCGTGCCCGGGCCCAGGGCCGTGGACTGGCGCAGCGCCAGCCAGAGGCCCGCCAGGGTGTCGGCATCGGCCTCGCCGAGGCACAGCGCGGCGTCGGCGTCGTCGGTGGCGGGCACGCCGGCGCGCAGCAGCAGCAGCGTGACCGGCGCCTGGGCGAGGTCGGACAAGGCCTCGCGCAGCATCGGCGCGCGGGCCAGCGGGTCGCCGGTGTCGCGCAGCGCCTCGCCGAACGTGCGCAGCTGGTCGGCCAGGCGCGCGTGGTGGCGGGCGCGGTCGGCCTGCACGCGCAGACGGCCCATCAGCGCCGCCACGAGCAGGTTCACCGCGAGCAGGGCGCCCAGCAGCAGCGCGTGCTGTCGCAGGTCGATCGAGAACGTGCCGCGCGGTGGCACGAACACCCAGTTGAAGGCCAGCACCTGGACCGCCGCGGCCGCCATCGACACCGGGGCCGGCAGCCACAGCGCGGCGACCGTGGAGCCCAGCACCAGCAGCATCGCCAGGTTGGCGAGGTCGACGTGGCCGTCGACCGCGAGCATGGCCGTCCACGCCGACGCCCAGGCCAGCAGGGCCAGCGCGCCGCGCCGGGGGTTGATCTTCATGCCGCGAACCCTAGCAGCCCGCGCATCAGGATCGCATCAGGACCGGTTCAGTCCTGCGGCCGGGCGCGCCGCGCGCGCACCGCGGCGGCGAGCTCGTCGAGCAGCGGCTCGGTCTGCGCCCAGCCGATGCACGCGTCGGTGATCGACACGCCGGGCCGCAGCGGCACGCCCGGCTGCAGGTCCTGGCGGCCGCCCTCGAGGTGGCTCTCGATCATCACGCCGATCAGCCGGCGCTCGCCGCCGACGAGCTGGCGCGCGAGCTCGCGGCCGACCTCGACCTGGCGCTCGTGCTGCTTGCTCGAGTTGGCGTGCGAGCAGTCGACCATCACCTGCTCGCGCAGGCCGGCGCGCGCCAGCAGCGCGCAGGCTGCGGCGATGCTGTCGGCGTCGTAGTTCGGCCGGGCACCGCCGCGCAGGATGACGTGGCAGTCGGTGTTGCCGCGCGTCTCGAACACCGCCGCCTGGCCCATCGGCGTCATGCCGATGAAGGCGTGCGGCGCGCGCGCGGCGAGCACCGCGTCGGCGGCGACCTTGACGCCGCCGTCGGTGCCGTTCTTGAAGCCCACCGGGCAGCTCAGGCCCGAGGCGAGCTGGCGGTGGCTCTGGCTTTCGGTGGTGCGCGCGCCGATCGCGCCCCAGGCCACGAGGTCGGCGATGTACTGCGGCGACAGCAGGTCGAGGTACTCCACGCCGCAGGGCAGGCCGAGCGCGTTGATGTCGAGCAGGATGCGCCGGGCCAGCCGCAGTCCGGTGTTGATGGCGAAGCTGCCGTCGAGGTGCGGGTCGTTGATCAGGCCCTTCCAGCCGACGGTCGTGCGCGGCTTCTCGAAGTAGACGCGCATCACGACCACCAGCTCGCCGGCCAGGCGCTCGGCCACCGGCTTCAGGCGGCGCGCGTAGTCGAGCGCCAGGTCGTGGTCGTGGATCGAGCACGGCCCGACGACCACGACCAGTCGGTCGTCCGCGCCTCGCAGCACGGCGCCGATGGCCTCGCGCGCGGCCGCGACATGGCGCGCGATCGCCTCGGTCTCGGGCAGCTCCTCGTGCAGCAAGGCCGGCGAGATCAGCGGGCGCACGGCCTCGATGCGCAGGTCTTCGACGCGGGTGCGGTCTTCGGTGAGCGGCATGCCGCGGTCGGGGTCGGTGTGCATCGGGTCGGGATCGGCGGACGGCGGGACGCGGATTATCCGGCGCGCGGCGGGCGTCGGCAGGCCCGCGAGCCCGGCGGGCCGCGCGCTGCGAAGCGTGTGCGCTCGCGCGGATTGCGTGCGCTCAACGGGCGCGCCGCGGGCCGCGCAATAGTCGAACGCGGGGCGGGCGGGGCCTGCGCACGAACAGGCCGCCCGTCCAGGGCGCTCGAGGGCGGTGCCGGCCGTGGCCGGTCCCGCCCCCGGGATGAATCGACCGATGCAGAAGGATCCTCCATGAAGTTCGAGATCAAGGCACTCGTCGTTGCCTCCACGATCGCCGTGCTGACGCCCCTGGCGCATGCCGGGGGGGTGGCGCTCACGCTGTCGCGCACCTCGGCGCTGACGAACGTCAGCGATGCCGCCGGCACCTGGCAGCACGAGGGCGGCAACATCCTGAAGTCCGGGGTCAAGATCGGCCAGTACGCGCTGCACCGCCGCGTCACCACCGGCGGCACGACCGCACCGCTGAACACCGCGATGACGACGCTCACGCTGTTCATCGCGTCGGCGTCCGGCAGCGCCCCGCAGAACATCACCCTCCAGGGCGCCCACGACTTCACGGCCGGGAACTTCCGCGGCAGCGTCAGCGCCGCGTCCAACCGGTACACCTGGATCCAGGGCGGCGACGCCGGGTATTCGTCGGCCGGGGTGGGCGTCCTGAGCCTGTCCATCACCTGGGCCGGCGCGTCGCAATTGACCTTGCCCTGACCGCGGCGGCAGACCCGCTTCGGGCGCCCTTCGGCGCCACGAGCGATCCGACCCCGGCCCTGCCGATGCGCCCACCCCTGCTCTCCAAAGTGCTGGCCCTGGCCGGCGCCGGCGCGCTCGGCCTGGCGATCGGGTGGGTGTCGGGGCGGGCCGTCGAGCCCTCCCCGGTCGCGGCGGGCCGGGCGCCGGTGAAGGTCGCCGAGCCCTTCGGCGCCGCGGCGCCGGCAGCGCCTGCCGCGCCGAGATCGCTGCGCGAACTGGGCGCGGACATCGGCCAGCGCCTGGGCGTGCCCGTCGTCATCGACGACGCGGTGCGTGCCGACGTGCCCGGCCCGGCCGTGGCGCTCGAGGGCCTCGATGCCAGCCGGCTCGAATCGACGCTGCGCGGCCTGTTCGCCGGGCAGGAGCTGCTGTTCCACCACGGCGTGGACCGGCAGGGCGCCGGGTCCCGCCTGAAGGGCGTCTGGGTGTACTCGCGGGCCGAAGACTTCCGCGTCGGCGCGACCGCCTGGGCGGGCTCCCCGCCGGCGGCCGACGGCGAGCGCCGGGCGGCGGTGTCGCCGGCACCGCGCCCGGGGGCGGCGCAGCCCGCCCCGCGCGAGGCCGACGGCCCCGGCCGTGCGCCCTGGAGCGGCGACATGGCGGAGGCCGCCGCGCCCGAGCTGCCCGGGCTCAGCCGCCTGGTGCTCGGGTCCGATGCGCCGCAGGGGCTGCGCCTGCAGGCGCTCGAGGCCTACGTGATCCATCCTGCGGCGACCGACGGCGAAGTCCGGGCGCTGCTCGACCAGGTCGGCAGCGGCGCCGACCCGATGCTCGCCGAACACGCCCGGGTGCTGCGCGAGGCGCGCACCGCCGAGGCCGTGCCGCTGCCGCTCGATCCGGTCGAGGAACGCCCGTAGCGGGCCCGGCGTCGCGGCGCGCCGGCGGCCGCCGCGTGACAATCCCGGTCGCGCCCGATCCGGGCGATGCCCGCCCACCCCTCGGAACGCTGACGATGACACTCGACCTGATCGAGGCCGAATCCGGCCCGGACCCGACCGCCACGCTCATCGTCCTGCACGGGCTGGGCGCCGACGGCAACGATTTCGTGCCGGTGTGCGAAGAGCTGGGACTCGACGGCGCCGGCGCGGTGCGTTTCGTCTTCCCGCACGCGCCGCAGCGCCCGGTGACGATCAACGGCGGCTACCGCATGCGCGCCTGGTACGACATCCTCGGCGCCGACCTCGTGCGCCGCGAGGACGAAGCCGGGCTGCGCGCCTCGCAGCGCGAGATCGAGGCGCTGATCGCGCGCGAGCGCGGGCGCGGCATCGCCAGCGCTCGCATCGTGCTGATGGGCTTCTCGCAGGGCTGCGCAATGGCGCTGATGACCGGGCTGCGCCACCCCGAGCGGCTGGCGGGCATCGCCGGCCTGTCGGGCTACCTGCCGCTGGCCGACACGACGGCCGCCGAACGCCACCCTGCGAACGCCGACCTGCCGATCTTCCTGGCCCACGGCCAGCGCGACCCGGTGGTGCCGATCGCGCGGGCCCAGGCCTCGCGCCAGGCGCTCGTGGCGCTGGGGCACCGCGTCGAGTGGCACGACTACCCGATGGAGCACTCGGTGTGCCTGCCCGAGATCGCCGACCTGAACCGCTGGCTGCTGAAGGTGCTGGGCTGAGGGGTCTGCGCGCGGCGCGCATCGAGCGGCGGTTTCCGCAGACTTACCCGGTGCTGCGGAGCGCGCCGGCACTTCACAATCGCCCTGCGGACTGCCGGCCCGGCGCCCGCGCCCGATCGACTGGAGACCCCGATGCCCAAGAACCCCGCGGCCTTGCTGGCCGCCGTGCTCGTGCTCGCCGCACCCGCGGCCCGGGCCGACGATTCGATGCTGGCGCGCAGCCTGGCGGCGACCTGCGCCAACTGCCACGGCACCCGCGGCCAGGCGCTCGGCGACATGAAGCCGCTGGCCGGCGTGTCGGCCGAGAAGATCCTGGCGCAGCTGGCCGACTTCAAGAGCGGCGCTCAGCCCGCGACGATCATGCACCAGATCGCCAAGGGCTACTCCGACGACCAACTGCGGCTGGTCGCGGCGTACTTCGCCGCGCAACCGGCAGCGAAGTGAGGGCCGCACGATGACACCGCACGATCCCGTCTCGCGCCGCCGCCTGCTCGTCGCCGGCGCGTCGCTCGGCGCGCTCTCGCTGGCCGGCTGCGCAACCCCGGCCTCGGGCCCGTCGATCGGCCGGGTGGTCGTGGTCGGCGGCGGCTTCGGTGGCGCCACCGCGGCGCACTACCTGCGCCTGTGGGGCGGCAACGTCGACGTGACCCTGGTCGATCGCAACCCCGGGTTCATCTCGTGCCCGATCTCGAACCTGGTGGTCGGCGGGTTCCGCCAGCTGTCGGACATCACGCGCGGCTACGACGGCCTGAAGGCCGCCGGCGTCCGGGTCGTGCAGGGCGAGGTGGTCGCGATCGACGCGTCGGCCCGGACCGTGCGGCTGGCCGGCGGGCAAGTGCTGGCCTACGACCGGCTGGTCGTGTCGCCGGGCGTCGACTTCATCGGCGACGCCATCGGCGGCCTGGCCACGCCGGCGGCGCAGGCGAAGATCCTGCACGCCTGGAAGGCCGGGGCGCAGACCGTGGCGCTGCACCGCCAGCTCGCCGACATGCGCGACGGCGGGGTCTATGCGATCTCGATCCCGAAGGCACCGTACCGCTGCCCGCCCGGGCCCTACGAGCGCGCCTGCACGGTCGCGGCCTACCTGAAGCAGGCCAAGCCCCGGTCCAAGGTGCTGGTGCTCGACGCCAACCCCGAAGTCCAGTCGAAGAAGGCCCTGTTCGAGAAGGCCTTCAAGGACCGCTACGACGGCCTGCTCGAGTACCGGCCGAATGCCGAGCTGAAGGAGGTCGAGGCTGCCGGCGGCGTCGCCCGGCTCGAGTTCGAGGACGTGAAGGCCGACGTGCTGAACGTCGTGCCGCCGCAGCGCGCCGGCGAGATCGCGCGCAGCGCCGGGCTGGTCAACGTCAACGCCCGCTGGGTCGGCGTGAACTGGCTGACGATGGAGTCGACCGCGGTGCCGGGCGTGCACGTGCTCGGCGACGCCACCTTCCCGGCGCCGGGCATGCCCAAGTCGGGCCACATGGCCAACCAGCATGCGAAGGTGGCCGCCGCGGCGATCGTCCAGCTGCTCAAGGGCGAGGCGGTGAACGCCGCGCCGGTGGTGACGAACACCTGCTACAGCTTCGTCAGCGCCAGCGAGGTGATCCACGTCGCCTCGGTGCACCAGTACGACGCCGCCGAGAAGACCTTCAAGACCGTGCCCGGCTCGGGGGGCGTGTCGGCCGCAGCCAGCGCCGCCGAGGGCCGCTACGCGCTGTCGTGGGCGCAGAACATCTGGGCCGACACGCTGGCGCTGCGCGCCTGATCAGACGACCAGGGCCTCGTCGCTGCGGTTGTCGCCGCGGTTGTCGAGCCAGGTGACCGTGATGCGGTCGCCGGGCTTCGCACCGCGAAGGCTGAACTGCAGGAAGGGCGTCTTCGCCACCGCCGGGCCCCACTGCGCGCTCAGCACCGGCCGGCCGTTGAGCGCCACGCCCACCTCGCGGATGAACCAGGCCGGCACGGCCTTGCCGTTCGCGTCCTTGCGCTGGCCGGACTCCATCTCGTGCGCCATCAGCACGCGCACCACGGTCTTGTCGCCGGTGGCCTGGGCGCGGATCTTCATCGGCTCGGCCATGTCACTCCCCACAGCCGCCGAGGGTCACGCGGATCTCGCGTCGCGCGTAGAGCACGCGGCCGTCGGCCAGCAGCGCCACGGCATAGACGTTCGACGACTCGGCCATCTTGATGCGCAGCTGGAAGTTCGGCTCGACCGCCTCGCCCGGCTCGAACAGGGCCGTCAGCGTCGCGGGGTTCTTCTCGACCAGCAGCAGCAGGCGTTTCACGCCCGGTGCCGTGGCGCTGATCGTCACCGGCACGGCGGCGCCGTTCTCGGCGATCTCCGGTCCGGTGATCGTGACCTCGCGACTGTCGACCGGCGCCGCCACGCCCAGCGCCTGCAGCGCTTCGGCCAGCGAGTTCGCCTCGAAGGCGGCACGCGACCAGGCGGCCTGCGCTGCGCCGGGCAGCAGGCCGAGGCCGGCGAGCGCCGCGGCCACGGTGGCGGCGTGCTGGATCACGTGGCGGCGGGTGGGCATCGCGCTCAGACCGTGAAGTCGTAGTCGATCACCAGCGGCGCGTGGTCCGAGA
>Ga0116176_10001816_pt1 | contig 16455 bp, 13 predicted proteins | sample AD_STIC08_MetaG_FD_89803 | JGI IMG/M metagenome (GOLD analysis project Ga0116176, IMG submission 89803) | Active sludge microbial communities of municipal wastewater-treating anaerobic digesters from USA - AD_STIC08_MetaG | ecosystem: Engineered > Bioreactor > Anaerobic > Digestate | place: USA...
GCCGAAGCGGGCCTCCCGGAGCGCCGCGGCGACGGCCTTGAAATAACGGTCCGGGACCGCTAGACTGGAAGTCATGAGAACGCCGCTGAAGGCCGCCGCCGCGGCGGCCCTCGTCCTCCTCCTCGGCTCGCCCCTCCCGGCCGTCCTCGCCCCGGGCGCCAAGCTCGTCCCGTTCGCGCTCATGGACGTCGACGGCCGGGACACCGCCGTCGCCCTGGAGGACGGCAGGCTGACCGTCACCGTCGCCGGGGCCGCCGGCGGCGAGGCCGGGGCGATCAAGCTCCGCCCCGCCGGCGTCCTGATCGATTTCTGGGCCACCTGGTGCGTCCCCTGCCGCAAGTCCATGCCGCACATGCAGAGGCTCCATGAGGACTTCGGCCCGGCCGGCCGGCCCGAGGGCGGTCTCCTCGTCCTCGGCATCGCCCTCGACGACGCCGGCGGCAAGGTGGTCCGGCCGTTCGTCCAGAAGCTCAAGCTGACCTATCCCATGCTGGCCGACCCGCCCGCCGGGCCCGTCGCGGCCGGCGCCGCGGCGACGGCCAAGGACATGAAGAGAAGATACGGCGTCCAGGAGGTCCCGGTCGTCTACCTCTTCGACGCCGCCGGGACGGTCGTCCACGCCCATGTCGGGGCCACCGACGAGCAGGCGGCGGCGCTCGACCGGGCCGTCGCGGCCCTTCTCGAAGGAGCGGCCCGATGAAGCGCAAGCTGCCCTGGGTTCTGCTGGCCGTGTCGCTGGCGGCGATGGCCGCCGGGCTCCTGCTCGGCGAGTACCGGGCCGTGCTGGAGAAGGCGGTCACGGTCTGCCTCGACTGCGTCGGGATCGGGTGAGGCCGGCCGATGGCCCCGAGCGCGAGAGCCCCCCTGGCGAAAAAACCGCGCGACCGGCGCGCCTGGTACCAGGCCGCCTTCGCCCTCGGCCTCAACGCCTGGATCCCGTCCTGGTTCAAGGGCGGGATCTTCCAGGGCCCGGTCAAGGGCGTCTGCGTCCCCGGGCTCAACTGCTACTCCTGCCCCTCGGCCCTGGGCGCCTGCCCCATCGGCTCGCTCCAGACCGCCCTCGGCGGCCTGCGCTTCAACCTGTCCGTGGCCGAGAAGAAGTTCGGCCTCTACGTCGCCGGCTTCCTCGCGGCCGTGGGCAGCGCCGTCGGCCGCATGCCCTGCGGCTGGGTCTGCCCGTTCGGCTTCCTCCAGGAGCTCCTCCACAGGATCCGCACGCCCAAGCTCCGCGTCCCCCGCACCCTGACCTACGTCCGCTACCTCGTCCTGGCCGTCACGGTCGTCGCCCTGCCCCTGCTCGTCGTCGACCAGTTCGGCTACGGCCAGACCTGGTTCTGCAAGTGGATCTGCCCGGCCGGGACGCTCGAGGCGGGCATTCCGCTCATGCTCATCAAGGCCGACCTGCGCCCGCTCATCGGCTTCATGTACCACTGGAAGCTCGCGCTCCTGGGCCTCTTCCTGGCCTGGTTCGTCTTCAGCCGGCGGCCCTTCTGCCGCACGGTCTGCCCGCTCGGCGCGATCTGGGGGCTGTTCAACCGGGCCAGCCTTTTCCGCATGGCCGTCGACGACGAGAAGTGCACTCTCTGCGACAAGTGCTACAGGGACTGTCCGGTCCAGATCAGGATCTACGAGCGGGCCAACTCGCCCGACTGCGTCCGCTGCCTGAAGTGCGTCTCGTCGTGCAAGTTCGGGGCCGTCAGCTACGAGTTCCTGGGGAAAAAGGAGGTCGCCGTGGACCTCCGGGTCAAGAAGCCGGCCTGACGCCGCGGCCTCCCCCGGCGCCGGCGCCTTCCGTCACAGGGCCTTGACCAGGGCCCCCCAGCGCTTGTCCAGCTTGAAGCCGTGCTTGAGGAAGAAGCCCGGCAGGTAGAGATGGGTCATGATCAGGGGCAGGCCCTGGCTGGCCATGCGGCCGCAGAAGTCCTCGAGGGCCGCCCCGCCGAGGCCCGACGACTTCAGCCGCGACGTGACGGCGATGACGTCGATCCAGGCCACTCGGTTCGAGAGCATCCGGTAGCACAGCCCGCCGACGATCCGTTCCTGGGCGTCCTTGAGGACGAAGAAGCGGTCCTCCTGGGAGACGATCTTGGGGTAGTTCTCCTTGTAGAAGAGGCGGTAGATCTGGCCGATCTCGGCCGGATCGACGGTCTCGCTGAACGTGTAGGCCTGCCCGGCCCGGTCGGCGAGGAAGGACTGGACGACGACCCGCCGCTCGCTTTCCTCGCCCTGGGTCACGACGCCGACGCGCCGCTCCGCCTCGAGGCGGGGGAAGACCATCCGGCTGAAGACGAGGCGGTCGCGCTCGTCGCGCAGGGCGGCCTGGAGGTCGGAGAGCTCGACCTGCTGCACGGCCGGCTCCCCGAGGACGGCGTTGAGGCGGGAGAGCAGCCGGTCGAACAGGGACTCCAGGCGCTCGCTCCGGCCGGCGAAATAGGTGTGCCGGTAGAGGTAGTAGCGGACGATCTCGGGGTAGCGGTCGAGGTCGTAGCGGCGGTAGAGGTCGAGCACCTTGCGCTCGCGGTCGCGCGGCGGGGCCAGCGGGTTGGCCTGCCGCCATTCCTGATAGGCCTCGACGGCCGTTTCGGCCGGCAGCGGGATGACGTAGGTGCTGTCGAACTCGTCGCGGTAGCGGCGGAGCCTGGCGGCCAGGTCCTCGCCGGGCAGGGCCTGGATGGGGGCCCGGGCCAGGGCCGCCTGGAGCTCGGCGAAGAAGGCCGAGGCCCTGTCCCGGCCCATGGCGTCGTAGGCGGCGTCGAAGATCCAGTCGAGGTCGAGATATCCCGCCAGCCAGGGGTAATTGGCCGCGGCCCGGCGGTAGAAGCCGTCGACCATCGGCCGGACGATGGAGGCCGGGCCGGTCGAGGGCCGCCAGCCGTCGATCGAGGCCAGGACGGTCGCGTCGCGGAACTCGAGCTCGGGCACGACGACGTTGACCGGGGAGACGCGGCCGGGCAGGATGCGGCGGCCGCTCGTCTGCCAGGCCTGGAAGAGCGCCGACATGGCCTCGACGTAGAGCTTGCGCCAGACCGTGGGGGAGGGAAGGGGCGCGTCGGCCGCGCGCCGGCCCGAGTACTCGCGGATCTTCTCCCAGACCGTCAGGTCGCCGAGGTGGCGCCAGGAGACGGCCCCCGTGGCGGCGTGGGACGCTCCGAGGGGCGGCAGGACCCGCGGCCCCCGCGGCTGGTCGGACAGGGCCGCCGACCAGAGCCGGGTCTCGCGCTCGGCCCCGTCGCGGCGGCCCTCGGGCAGGACGAGCTTGAGGTCGTAGTGCCCGCCGGCGCGGGTGTTGACGCTGACCCGGTAGGTCGTCCGGCGCGGGGCGTTGTAGATCCGCGAGACCCAGAGGCCGTCGGGGGCGATCTCGCCGGCCTCGAATTCCGGGGCCCCGCAGGCCAGCCGGACCGAATCGCGGAGGAACGAGGGCAGGGCGAAGACCGCGGCGATGCGGCGGGCCTCGGCCCGGGTGACGGTGTCGTCGCAGAACGGGCGGGGCGGCCGCCCGCCGGCCCGGCCGCGCGGCCGGGCGCCGGGAGCGGGCCGTCCGTAGCGGCCGACCATGCGGTCGAGCTCCCGCTCGGCCGCGGCGGCGAGCTTCGGGTCGGCCCGGTGGAGGACCCAGGCCGCGAGCTCGGCCCGGATGGAGCTGAAGTAGGACGGCTCGCGGCCGCCCAGGTCGGCCAGGAGGCGGAAGATGCTCTCGAACTGGCGCCGGCCCGGCTCGTCAACCGGCCAGGCCAGCGTTTCCCGGTAGGCGCGGAGGCGGATGCGGAAAGCGTCGAGCCGGCTGCGGGCCAGGCGGGTCGAGACGATCTCGTCCATGCTGGCCCGGTTGAGGAAGGTCAGGCCCGAGCGGACGAAGGCGGCGCCGCTCTGGCCGTAGTCGATGTCGGGGTCGAACAGGAGCAGGGTGCGGTAGGCCCAGCAGCGCAGGTCCTCCCGCGGGTGGCGGGCCAGGGCCCGGAGGCGGGTCCGGACGAGCTCCTCGGTCCTGAGCGGCGATTCGTGGAAGACGCGCTCGATCCCGGCGAGGAGGCCCGGGTCCGGCGGGCCGGCCGAGAAGAGCGCCTCCGCCAGCATCGAGTGGAGGCGGGCGAGCGCCGCGTCGGCGAGCTTGGCCGGGGCGGCGACCTCGTTCGCGGCGTAGGTCCGGGCGCGGCGGCGCGGCAGGGACACCTCGCCGGTGGCCGGGTCGAGGGGCAGGTCCCAGCCCTCCTTGACGGGAGAGAAGGCGGCCAGGGAGGGGTTGCCGGCCCAGAGCACGGGCTGGCGGGCGAAGACGCCGAGGTCGAGGACGTCGCCGGAGATCCCGTATTCGAGGTCGCCGACGAGCCAGGTCCGCTCGTCCGCGCCGCGGCGGACCGGGAGGCTGAGGCCGCGGTTGAGGTCCCGGAGGCCGCCGCGCCGGGACACGATCTCGTCCTCGAGGATGCCGAGGTCGCGGAAGAACCAGCGCGGGATCGAGATGCGGATGCCGGGGCCCGGGAGCTCGACCGCGCTGCGGCGGTAGAGGCCCTCGACGGCGTCGGCGAACGCCTCCAGGATCTTCTTGCGGTTGTAGGAGCCCTTGGGCGTGAGCTCGCCCCGGTCGGGGCTGAAGTCGCGCTCCAGGACCTCGAAGTTGACGACCCTCTCGTACGGGGCCAGCCCGTCGTTGGCGGCGGTGACGATGCGCCGGAAATACTCCCGGGCGTTCCCCTCGGCGGGCCCTCCGGCGAGGACGAGGTCGGACTCGTCGGGGACGATGAACAGGACGTTGTAAGGCCGGCCGTCGCCGACGAGGAAGGTCCTCTTGATGCCCGGCACGCCGGCGAACTTGTCCTCGACCTTGCGCGGGGCGACCGTCTGGCCGCGGTTGTTCTTGTAGATGTCCTTGATCCGGTCGACGATTTGGTAGTAGCCGTTGGCGGCCCGCTCGAAGACGTCGCCGGTCCGGAGCCAGTGGTCGCCGTCCGGGTCGGACGAAGGGAAGGGGATGGACTGGCCGGGGCCCTTGTCCTCGAGGTAGCGGGCGATGTAGTGGCCGGTGACCTGGAGCTCGCCGTCGGCGCCGAGGCGGGCCCGCAGCCCCGGCAGGGGCAGGCCGTGGGAGCCGTCGGCGTAGCCGCCCGGCGGGGTCATGGTGATGCCCCCGGTCGCCTCGGTCATGCCGAAGCCGCTCATGAGCTCGACCCCGTGGCCGGTGAAGAAGCGGAAGACGCGGGGGTCGAGGTAGCCGGCCGCCGAGAGGCCCCACTTGAGGCGGGGGCCGACGACCTCGCGGACGACGGCCGCGGGGTCGGTCCCGGGCGGGGCGGCGTCGATCCGCTCGAGGCAGCGCTCGTGGAGCTGGGCCCAGCGGACGGGGACGCTGATGAACCCGGTCGGGCGGACCTTGGGGAAGAGCGTGAACAGGGTCTCGACCGAGGGGTTGCCGGCGAAGACGTAGGTGCCCCGCCAGTAGATCGCGCCGAGCATCTCGAGGAAGCGGCCGAAGGTGTGGTAGAGCGGCAGGAAGCACAGGAAGATCTCGCCGGGGCCGACGGCGGGCAGGGCCGCCGCCCGGGCGAAGCGCTTGGAGACGAGGTTGTAGACCGAGAACGAGACGCCCTTGGGCCGGCCGGTCGAGCCGGAGGTGAACATCACGGTGGCCACCTCGTCCGGGCGGAAGCGGCGGCGGCGCTCGAGGCGGGCGTCGATGTCGCGCGCGCCGAGCTGCTTGCGGAGCTCGGGGAGGAAGACGACCCCGTCGTCGCCGCGGAGGGCCGGGTCGGTGACGAGGATCAGGAACGGCCGGGCCGTCCGGCCCAGGGCCTCCTTCAGGACGGCGACCCGCTCGCGGTCGTTGGCCAGGGCCATGGTGACGGACAGGGCGTCGAAGACGGCGACGATGTTGTCGAGGCTGAAATGGGGGTTGAGCGGCGTGTCGAGGATGTCGTAGAAGAGGCAGGCCAGGTCGGCGAAGGCCCCCTCCGGGTGGTTCTCGGCGTAGATCGCCAGGCGCGGCTCGACTCCCTCGCGGTCGGCCAGGGCGTAGAGGGCGCCGGCCGTTTCCCGGATCTGGCGGGCCGCCGCGGCGTAGGTCCAGACGCGCGGCGGCGAGGCGGCCATGTCCTGGAAGAGGACCTTGGCCGGCTCCTCGCCGAGCCGGTCCTCGAACATGTCCCTCAGGCCGTAGCCTGTCCGCTGGAGAAGGCCGAAGGCCGCCTCGGCCCAGCGGTCGAGAAGCCCGGGCGACCCGAGCGCGCGCAGATAGCGGGGGTCCGAGGTCCGGCGGAGGAACTCCCGGGCGAACCCGTCCTCCGGCGCTTTCGCTCCGGCCAGGCTCCGCTCGGCCCTTTCGAGCAGGGCCCGCGCAGCCTCCGGTTCGGAGAAGACGGGGTCGAAGCCGCTCTTGTTCTTTTTTGTGGCCATGGCGCGGCTAGTATAAAATAGATGGTTCCAAGTTGCAAGTGGAACGATATTGGACTAGACCTTCAGGGAAAAAAATACTTGACAAAAGGAACTTGATTGGTATATAAGGTATAGTCCATATCGATAAGGTTTGGACCATAAGGAGCGAGCCATGGACAAGATCAAGCTCGACAAGAGTCCCGGCGCCAAGCCGGCCTATCAGCAGATCATCGCCTCGATCGAGCAACAGATCCAGTCGGGCCGCCTGAAGCCGCGCGACAAGATCCCGGCCGAGCGCGACTTGGCCGAGGAGCTCAGGACGGCCCGCGGCACGGTCAAGAGGGCCTACGACGAGCTGGCCCGCCGCCGCCTCATCGAGGCCGCCCCCGGCCGCGGCAGCTTCGTCGCCCCCGAGCGCCCGGCCGCCGCCGCCGCCGCCGCCGCCGCCCCGGGCGAGAGCCGCAAGGACAAGGCCCTGCGCCTCATCGACGGCCTCATCGACGAGCTGGCCCGCCTCAAGTTCAGCGCCGGCGACATCCGCATCTTCTTCGACCTCCGCCTGCTCGGCCGCGAGGACGACCTCCAGAGCCTCAACGTCGTCGCCGTCGACTGCAATCCCGAGGCCCTGGGGATCTTCGAGCGCCAGTTCCAGATCATCCCCCGGGTCAACCTGTCCAGGATCCTGGTCGACGAGCTCTTCGAGGACCCGGGCGGGGCCGAGCGCCTCCGCAGCTTCGACCTCGTCCTGACCACCACGACCCACCACCGGGAGGTCCTGGAGCGCTTCCCCGACCTGAAGCCCAAGGTCCTCCAGGTCGCCGTGTCCCCGACCCGCGACTCGATCATCAGCCTGGCCCGGCTCACCCCGTCCCAGAAGATCGGCGTCGCCTGCGAGTCCCGGAAGTTCCTGGACATCGTCCTCGACCACCTCAAGGCCTTCGACATCTCCGCCTCGTCGGTCGCCCCGCTCTTCTGGTCCGAGCTCGACCGGCTCGACGAGTTCCTGGCCGGCCTCGACGCGGTCATCATCCCGGCCGGCTATTCTCTCCAGCGCGGCCGCGAGCACCTGGCCGCCATCCAGGCCTTCACCGGGCGCGGCGGCGTCATCGTCCCCTTCGACTACCAGATCGAGCGCGGCTCGCTCCTCGCGGTCGAGGAGCGCCTGCGGACGCTCCTCGAAGACGAAGCCCGGGGCCTCTGATGGACGCCCCGCGGATCGTCCTGGGCGTCATCGGGGCCGACTGCCACTCGGTCGGCAACACCATCCTCGACGCCTTCTTCACCGAGGCCGGCTTCCACGTCGTCAACCTGGGCGTCATGGTCAGCCAGGAGGAGTTCCTCGACGCGGCCGTCGAGTCCGACGCCGCCGCGGTCCTCGTCTCCTCGCTCTACGGCCACGGCCTGATCGACTGCGAGGGCCTGCGCCAGAAGGCCGTCGAGCGCGGCCTGGAGCGCCTCGTCCTCTACGCCGGCGGCAACCTCGTCGTCGGCAAGACCCCCTTCGAGGAGGTCGAACGCAAGTTCAAGGCCCTGGGCTTCGACCGCGTCTTCCCGCCGCAGGTCGAGCTGGCCGAGGTGGCCAGGCTGCTCCGCGCCGACATCGAGGCCAGGCGGAACTGATGGACGGCCGGCTCCTCCTCTCCGTCGACATCGGCTCGACGTACACCAAGGCGGGCCTGTTCCGCCTCGAGGGGGAGGAGCTCCGCCTTCTCGGCAAGGCCGTCCGGCCCACGACCGTCGACGACCTCGGCCGCGGCTTCGCCGAGGTCCGGGCCGCCGCCCTCGCCGCGCCCGGCCTCCCGCCCGAGGCCCCCGGCTCCGCCGTTCCCGTCTATTGGTCCTCCTCGGCCCGCGGCGGGCTCAAGATCGCCGCCGTCGGCCTGACGCCGGACCTGACCCTGTCCGTCGCCAGGATGGCCGCGACCTCGGCCGGCGGCAAGGTCGTCCGGGCCTTCTCCTACGAGCTCACCGCCGGCGACCTGGCCGAGCTCGCCGCCGCCGCCCCCGACATCGTCCTCCTGACCGGCGGCACGGACGGCGGCAACTCCCGGGTCGTCCTCCACAACGCCGCCCGCCTGGCCGAGACGCCCCTCCCGGCCGTCGTCCTCTACGCCGGCAACCGCAAGGTCCGCGACGAGGTGGCCGCGCTCCTCTCCGGCCGCGAGCTGGTCACGGCCGACAACGTCATGCCCGAGGTCGGCCGCATCGACATCGAGCCGGCCCGCGACGTCATCCGCCGGGCCTTCCTCGGGCGCATCGCCGAAGGCAAGGGCCTGGCCGGCGTCGCCGCCGCGGCCGGCCGCGAGCCCCTCCCGACGCCGCTGGCCGTCTTCGAGCTCGTCCGCGCGATCGGCGAGCGCGTCCCCGGCTGGGAGGACTTCGCCCTGATCGACATGGGCGGGGCGACGACCGACTTCTACTCCCACGGCGAGTCGTTCCGCGGCGGCGAGGCGGTCATTCTCCGGGGCCTGCGCGAGCCCAAGCTCAAGCGGACCGTCGAGGGCGACCTGGGCCTGCGCGTCTCGGCCGAGGCCCTCTTCCGCTCCGAGTCCGCCTTCTTCGAGTCGCGCCTCGGCGCCGCGAGCCCCGACCTTCTCGGCCTCCGGGCCCACGTCGAGTCCGTGAGCCGGGCGACCGACCTCCTGCCCGCCGACGACCGCGGCCGCCGCTTCGACGCCCTCCTCGCCGCGGCCTGCGTCCGGGCCTCGTCCCTGCGCCACGCGGGAACGATCCAGCGCGTCTTCACCCCGCAGGGCGGCTTCGAGGTCCAGCGCGGCAAGGACCTGCGCCGGGTCAAGGCCCTGGTCGGCTCGGGCGGATATCTCGCCGGCCTCTCCGGCCCGGCCCTTCTCCTAGAGGCCTGCGCCCCGGACGCCGCCGACCCCGACGTCCGCCATCTCGTCCCCGAGGCCCCGGCGTGCTACGCCGACGCCGACTCTCTCATCCCCCTCCTGGGGAACCTGGCGGCGGACTTCCCCGGCGCGGCCGCCCGCGCCGCCGTCGCCGGCCTCAAGCCGCTCCGACCGGCCCCGAACCGGAGCTGAAGAGGACACCATGACATCACAGCGCCTGTCCTGGAAGGACTTCCTGGCCCAGCGCCAGGCCGTGCTGGAGACCTGGCCGACCGGCCGCGACGTCGCGGCGCTCGAGGACGGCCTGCGCTACCAGCGGACGATCCCCGAGGCCAAGAACTTCGCCAAGGCCATGGCCAAGGCCAAGGCCGCCGGCCGGACCCTGCTCCAGCCGCGCGCCGGCGTCGCCCTCATCGACGACCACATCCGCCTGCTCCGCTATCTGGAGACCGAGGGCACGGCCGACCTCCTGCCGACGACGATCGACGCCTACACCCGCCAGAACCGCTACGAGGAGGCGGGCCGCGGCATCGAGCGGTCCCGGACGGCCGGCACGTCGCTCCTCAACGGGTTCCCCGCGGTCAACCACGGCCGCGACGGCTGCCGCAAGGTCACCGAGGCCGTCACCAAGCCGGTCCAGGTCCGGCACGGCACGCCCGACGCCCGCCTGCTCGCCGAGATCGCCCTGGCCGGAGGGTTCACCTCCTTCGAGGGGGGCGGCATCTCCTACAACATCCCCTACGCCAAGAAGGTCGAGGTCGGCCAGTGCCTCCGCGACTGGCAGTACGTCGACCGCCTCGTCGGCTATTACGAGGAGAACGGCGTCTCCGTCAACCGCGAGCCCTTCGGCCCGCTGACCGGGACGCTCGTCCCGCCCTTCATCTCCCACACCGTCGCCATCCTCGAGGGACTGCTGGCCCTCGATCAGGGCGTCCGCTCCCTGACCCTCGGCTACGGGCAGGGCGGCAACGTCCTCCAGGACCTGGCCGCGCTCGAGACCCTCCGCGAGCTGGCCGACGAGTCCTTCCGGGCCGCCGGGTTCATCGACTTCGACCTGACCCTCGTCTTCCACCAGTGGATGGGCGGCTTCCCCGAGGACGAGGCCCAGGCCTTCTCGGTCATCGGCCTGGGGGGCTTCGTCGCCGCGGCCGGCCGGGTCGAGAAGACGATCGTCAAGTCGCCCCACGAGGCCATGGGCATCCCGACCAAGGAGGCCAACGCCTCCGGGCTCAAGGCCACCCGGCAGGTCCTGAGCATGATGGCCGACCAGCGGATCTGCGCCGACAACGACATCGTCCGGCGCGAGAAGGAGCTCATCCGCCGCGAGGTCCACGCGCTCATGGACGCGGTCTTCGCCGCGGCCGGGGACGATCTCGTCCAGGGCGTCGTCCGGGCCTTCGCCGGCGGGCTCCTCGACATCCCCTTCGCCCCCTCGATGTACAACAAGGGCAAGGTCCTGCCCATCCGCGACAACGAAGGCGCGATCCGCCTCTTCGCCAAGGGCGGCCTGCCCCTCGGCGACGACATCATGGCCTTCCACCGCGAGCGCCTGCAGGAGCGGTCGAGGGCCGAGGGACGCCCGGTCACCTTCCAGATGGTGACCGACGACATCTACGCCATCAGCAAGGGCAAGCTCGTCGGGAGGCCCAAATGAAGATCGTCAAAGCCCTGTTCGTGCCCGGGTCGTCGGCCTTCTATTTCGACGACCAGGCGGCCATCAAAGGAGGCGCGCCCCAGGACGGCGCCCTCTACGGCGGCGCGCCCGAGACGCCCGGCTTCCGGGCCGTGCGGGTCGCCGGCGAGGCCCTGTCGGTCCTCCTCAGGCTCGAGAACGGCGCCTGGGCCGCGGGCGACTGCGCCGCGGTCCAGTACTCCGGGGCCGGCGGCCGCGACCCGCTCTTCCTGGCCGCCGAGCACCTCCCCCTGCTCGAGACGCGCCTCCGGCCCCTCCTCGAGGGCGCCGAGGTCGGCCCCTTCCGGGAGATGGCCGGCCGCTTCGAGGCCCTCGAGGTCGACGGACGGCGCCTCCACACGGCCGTCCGCTACGGCCTGTCTCAGGCCCTGCTCCACGCGAGGGCCCTGGCCGGCGGCCGGATCATGGCCGAGGTCGTCTGCGAGGAGTACGGCCTGCCCGTCGTCGCCGAGCGCGTGCCCATCTTCGGCCAGAGCGGCGACGACCGCTACATCAACGTCGACAAGATGATCATGAGGCGGGTCGACGTCCTGCCGCACGCCCTGATCAACAACGTCGAGACCAAGCTCGGCCGCCGGGGCGAGCTTCTCCGCGACTACATCGGCTGGCTCGTCGGGCGCATCCGCGGGTCCCGGACCGACCCGTCCTACGCGCCGACCCTGCACATCGACGTCTACGGCACGGTCGGCCTCATCTGCGGCCTCGATCCGGCCCGGGTCGCCGGCTACCTGGCCTCGCTCGAGGCCGCGGCCGCGGAATTCCCCCTCTACATCGAGGGCCCGGTCGACGCCGGCGGGAAGCCGCGCCAGATGGAGCTTCTCGGCCGGATCCGCAGGGAGCTCGAGGCCAGGGGCTCCCGGGTCAGGATCGTGGCCGACGAGTGGTGCAACACCTACGAGGACGTCGTCGACTTCACCGACGCCGGCTGCTGCGACATGGTCCAGATCAAGACCCCCGACCTCGGCGGCATCCAGAACACGATCGAGGCCGTCCTCTACTGCCGCCGCCACGGCATGGAGGCCTACCAGGGCGGGACCTGCAACGAGACGGAGGTCTCGGCCAAGGCCTGCGTCCACGCCGCCGTGGCCGCCCGGGCCGAGCGCCTGCTGGCCAAGCCGGGCATGGGCTTCGACGAGGGCTTCATGATCGTCCGCAACGAGATGGAGCGGGCCCTGGCCGTGCTCCGGGCCAAGTCCGGGAAGGAGGCCTGACCGTGACCGCACCGAAGAAAGAGTTCCGCGTCCTGTCGGCGACGGCCATCCTCGGCTACGGCTTCCCCGAGGCCTCGTTCCGGGAGGGGCTGAGGCGCCGGCCCCACCTCATCGGCGCCGACGCCGGCTCGACCGACCCCGGCCCCTATTACCTCGGCGCCGGCAAATCCTTCACCGACCGGTCGGCGGTCAAGCGCGACCTGCGCTTCATGCTGACGGCCGGCATCCGACGGGGGATCCCCGTCGTCATCGGCACGGCCGGGGGCAGCGGGGCCCGGCCCCACGTCGACTGGTGCGAGGCCATCGTCCGCGAGACCGCGGCCGAGGAGAAGCTGACGTTCAAGATGGCCGTCATCTACTCCGACATGGACAAGGCCCGGGTCCGGCGGCACCTCCGCAAGGGCGAGATCGTCCCCCTGAGCTGCGTCCCGCCCCTCACCGAGGCCGTCCTCGACGAGTCGGTCAACATCGTCGCCCAGATGGGCGTCGAGCCCATCCGGAAGGCGCTGGCCGCCGGCTGCCAGGTCGTCCTGGCCGGCCGGGCCTACGACCCCGCGGTCTTCGCCGCGCTGCCGATCACGCTCGGCTACGACCCCGGCCTGGCCCTCCACATGGGCAAGATCCTCGAGTGCGCGGCCATCGCCGCCACCCCCGGCTCGGGCGCCGACTGCGCCTTCGGCCGGCTCCGCGGGGACAGCTTCGTCCTCGAGTCGCCCAACCCGAAGCGGCGCTTCACCAGGGTCTCGACGGCCGCCCACACCCTCTACGAGAAGAGCGACCCTTACCATCTGCCCGGGCCGGGCGGCGAGCTCGACCTGACCGGCTGCTCCTTCACCGAGCTTCCCGGCGGCCGGGTCGAGGTCCGCGGCAGCCGCCACGTCGGGACGGACCGCTACTGGGTCAAGCTCGAGGGCGTCCGCCGGGCCGGCTTCCGCACCATCGCCGTGTCCGGGACGCGCGACCCGATCATGATCCGGGAGATCGATCCGGTCCTGGCCGGCGTCGAGGCCCAGGTCCGCGACATCCTCAGGGCCGAGCGGATCGAGGGCCGCATCCGCTTCCACGTCTACGGCCGCGACGGCGTCATGGGCGCGCTCGAGCCCGTCAAGACGGTCCGCGGCCACGAGCTGGGCATCGTCATCGAGGCCGTCGGCCCGACCCAGGCGGCGGCCGATTCGGCCTGCAGCCTGGCCCGCTCGACCCTGCTCCACTACGGCTACCCCGGCCGCATCTCCACGGCCGGCAACCTGGCCTTGCCTTTCTCCCCCTCCGATGCCAGAATGGGGGAGGTCTACGAGTTCTCGGTCTACCACCTCATGCCCCTGGCCCGGCCGGACGGTTTCCCCGCCCGGACCGTCACGGTGCGCGGCGGAAAGGAGCGGAAATGAGACGCAGCATCCTCACCGCCGCCACGGTCGTCCGGTCCAAGAACTCCGGCCCCTACGAGCTGACCCTGGACATCCTGTTCAAGGACCGGGCCCGCTTCGAGCTCTTCCGCCGCCGCGGCGTCGTCACCAGGCGCCGGATCGCCGCGCTCTACCGGCGGCCGGCCGCGGACATCCTCAAGATCGTCTACTTCGAGCCCTCGAACGCCCTCAAGATCACCATGCGCCGGCCCATCCCCTCGGGCGACGCCGGCGAGACCGACATCTACGGCGCCCAGCAGCACGCGCCGCTGCTCGGCCTGACCTACTGAGGGCGCCGCCATGATGAAGCTGAGCCAGGCCACCGTCCACCGCGAGACGCTCCTCTACGCGACCTATTACGCCCCGCGCGGCAGCTACCGGCTCTACATGGTCGCCGCCGAGCTGGCCCAGAAGTACCTCACGCCGACCGACCTGCTCATCGGCATCATGGGCGCCGAGGGCTCGGGCAAGTCGACGCTGATCAAGGGGCTGTTCCCGGGGCTCGAGCTGACCAACGACGACGAGGGCATCAACGTCCGGCCGACGCCCCTCTACGAGTTCGACCCGGCCGACCCCTTCTCCGGCCACACCTTCCACATCGACGCCCGCTACGAGCTGGCCTTCCGCCAGAGGCACGAGGTGGCCGAGGCCGTCCTCAAGGCCGTCTCTCACAACCGCCGCGTCGTCGTCGAGCACTTCGACCTCGTCTTCGAGGCCCTCGGCCACAACGCCCAGCTCCTCATCGGGATCGGCGAGGAGATCATCGTCGCCCGGCCGACCGTCTTCGGGCCCCTGCCGCAGGCCATCAAGTCCGTCGTCGACCGGACGATCAGGTTCCGCCTCATGGCCCACTCGGCCGAGGACATCACCTGCATGGTCCTCGCCGAGGACTACAAGATGCCCTTTCCGCCCCTGCACTCCGACATCCGCCAGGGCTTCGTCCTCAATTTCAAGGAGCGGCCCGCCGTCGACCTCGACGAGCTCGAGCGGAAGGTCAAGGACATCATCGCCAAAGACGTCCCCCTGGCGCCGAGCGGGGAGAACACGCTCGCGATCGGCGAGAAGAGCATGCCCTGCACGGGGACGCGGACCCACGTGACGTCGAGCGGCAAGATCGAGAACTTCCGCCTGCTCAAGGAATACCGCTACGACCACATCAGCAAGGAGTACTACGTCATCGGCCTGGTCGGGAAACGGGGCGAGGAGCCGTTCGAGGACCTGATCGACGTCGAGGGGATCTACGAATGAGCCTCGCCGGGACGGGGCCGGACAGGGCCCGCTACCGCCGGATCGCCGTCCGGGCCGGGCGCGGGGGGCGGGCCGCGTCGTGCGGCGGGCTGCCGGCCCTGCGCGTCGGCGACGCCGCCCTGGCCGCGCTGGCCCGGGAGGCCTTCACCGACCTGGCCTTCTTCCTCCGGCCGGACTTCCTGGCCGCCATGAGGCGCGTCATCGACGACCCCGAAGCGTCGGCTAACGACCGCTTCGTCGCCGAGGCCGTGCTGCGCAACGCCGTCATCGCCGCCGAGGGCGTCCTGCCGCTCTGCCAGGACACGGGCACGGTCCAGATCTTCGCCGAGCGGGGCCACCGCGTCGTCACGTCGGAGCGGGACGAGGCGGTCCTGGCCGCGGCGGCGTCCGGCGTCTACAGGGCGCGCAACCTGCGCTACTCCGTCATGGCCCCGCTCACCGTCTTCGAGGAGCGGAACACCGGGACCAACCTCCCGGCTCAGATCGATATCCAGGCGGTCCCCGGCCGCGCGTACCGCTTTTTCTTCGCGGCCAAGGGCGGCGGCTCGTCGAACAAGACCGCCCTGTTCCAGGAGTCGAAGGCCCTGCTCGAAGAGAAGGCCCTGGAACGGTTCCTGGCCGAGAAGATCCGGGCCGTCGGGGTGGCCGCCTGCCCGCCTTACCGGATCGCCGTCGTCGTCGGCGGCCTCTCGCCCGAGACGACCCTCAAGACGGTCAAGCTGGCCTCGGCCGGCTTCCTCGACGGCCTGCCCCGCAAGGGAGGGGCGAAGGGCGCGGCCTTCCGCGACCCGGAGTGGGAAGCGCGGCTCATGCGCCTGGCCCGGGAGTCGGGGCTCGGGGCCCAGTTCGGCGGCCGGTGGCTGGCCCACGGGGCCCGCTTCATCCGCCTGCCGCGCCACGCCGGGTCGTGCCCGGTCGGGCTCGGCGTCTCCTGCAACGCCGACCGCGGCCTGCGGGGCAAGATCACGCCCGGGGGCGTCTTCCTCGAGGAGGTCGAGCGCCGGCCGGCCCGCTTCCTCGAGGGCGCCCGGGTGTCCGGACCGGCCGCGGCCGCGGCCATCGACCTCGGGCGGCCGATGGAGGAGGTCCTGGCCGCGCTGCGGGGCCTGCCCGTCGGCGCCCTGGTCAAGCTCTCCGGGCCGCTCATCGTGGCCCGCGACATCGCCCACGCCCGGCTGGCCCGGATCTTGCGCGAGACCGGCGGCGTGCCGGACTACCTCCGCGACCACCCCGTCTATTACGCCGGGCCGGCCAAGACGCCGCGGGGACTCCCCTCGGGGAGCTTCGGCCCGACCACGGCCCAGCGCATGGACGGCTATCTCGACCTGTTCATGCGGGCCGGGGCCTCGCTCGTGACCCTGGGCAAAGGCAACCGGACGGCCGTGGCCATGGAGGCCCTGCGGGCGCACGGCGGCGTCTTCCTGGGCACGATCGGCGGCGCGGCCGCGCTCATAGCCAAGGAGCACATCGTCCGGAGCGAGACGGTCGACTTCGCCGACCTGGGGATGGAGGCCGTGCGCAAGATCACGGTCAGGGACCTGCCGGCCTTCGTCATCTACGACGGCCGGGGCGGGGACCTCTACGCCCCGGCCCGGCCCGGGTCCTGACCTCCGTTTCGGCGGCGACGAGCCAGCGGCCCTCGCGGACGAAACGGAGGTCAGGACCCGGGCCGGGCC
>Ga0116176_10001819_pt1 | contig 16442 bp, 16 predicted proteins | sample AD_STIC08_MetaG_FD_89803 | JGI IMG/M metagenome (GOLD analysis project Ga0116176, IMG submission 89803) | Active sludge microbial communities of municipal wastewater-treating anaerobic digesters from USA - AD_STIC08_MetaG | ecosystem: Engineered > Bioreactor > Anaerobic > Digestate | place: USA...
AATCATATTGGCGTAAGCACCATCTAGACTCATCACAACTTTCCCGGCTTCTTTAGGATTAAATATCAATCCAATCTTTAAATTATTTAATAAATCAGCTGACAAATGACTCGCCGTCAAGCTCAAAGCCAACCTTCCGTTTACGTTGTCAATATCTTTTTTCAAGACAGAATAAATACTTGACCCCACCGAAACACTTTCCAAACTTACTTTATTGGCACTAAACGATACCTTAATATCTACTCCTGAAATTTTCCCGTTTGTTGCCGCAATATTTATTCCACCTTTTACCTTATCCGTCAACTGATAGTTAGTTGCTTCAAAACTACCATCTATTTTTGCTGAACTACCAGGCACTGGAGTTCCAATCGGCCCACGAGTCGGGGTAATCCTCGGCTCACCACCACTACAATCACAATCTAAATCATCGATACATTTTACATTTCGACACATTCCCATTGATGATGGTGCCACCTTTGAACCAGGGGAAGTCGAACTAGAAATCAGCACTTTCTCCACATCTGGACAAACAGAAACTAATTTATCAACCGACCCAGAAGTTAATAACTCCTTGTTTTGGATAGAAGATACTATTCCAGTTGGAATAGGCTTCTCACACGACCACCATAACGGCTTACAAATCATTCCCGATCCACAATCAGCATCTTTTTGACAACGGCTATTACATTTAGTTGATGGGGTAATTACTGGCAATATTACTGTTGGTTTTGGTCCAATTGTTGCCGTAACTGCCGGTAAAATTGCTGTTATTTTGGGTGTTACTGTCGGATCAACAGGCATAGCCGTACTTAGAGGACCATCCATCTTTATTACACTAGCATCATGTTTGCTTACATCCCAGGTACTTGCTTGCCCAGACACCAACACTTTTGCGGTCGACACCTTTATTGTTCCACTTCCTCCACCCAAAGCTTTAAAATTCAATTTAGCTAAATTTATCGCTCCCGCCTTTTCCGTTCCCATAGCCACCATATTTATAGTCAATTTCCCCGCTCCATCATCAATTGTCGCCACATCATTCAACAAACTGTAGCCAGAAGTCGCATCCACCGTTATCGAATCATATTTTAGCTTCGCCGCATCATAGCTAACCGTCATCTCAACTCCAGTTAGTTTATCGGTATCTTTACCCGTATTTACCAACAAATTTACTTTAAAATCACCTCCTGGTTGCACAGATATTTCGCTTGGTAATATCGAAGTACTTGTCTCTGCCGCCGTTGCCCCCCTTCTTGTTTCTTGGTTTCTTCTCACCAACACCATCCCTGCCCCCAAAGCTCCAATTAACAACAACATCATCAATATCTTCGATATTTTTTTCATTTATTTATTACTCGTTTATAATATTGTATTAATTAACTCTATCACCAATAATTAATTTTTTAAATATTCACTCTTCCAAATCCCAAAATCAACCAAATCCACCTTACCATCACAATTAAAATCCGCCTTTGATTGAACAGCCTTAATTGTTGCCAAATATTCCGACTTCCAAATTCCAAAATCAACTAAATCGACCTTTTCATCACCACTAGCATCACCCTCACTCTTTACACATCCAACTTGCCCTTGAGTTGGAATAACTGTGTCTGTCACTATTGGCAATATCACACTTCCCCCAAAAGGAACGTTTTTACTACAATTAATAATATCCCTTGCCTCAGTGTCAAAAATATTTGTATCTGTATCCACCCCATTCTGACAAATGATATCAATCAAGTGAGTACCAGATTTTATCGGCTTAAAACTAAATCGTAACAATGGTTGTTTATATGTAGTACTTACCTGAGCCTGAGACAAGGTCGACAATAAAGTACCGTTAAGTTGAACACTTACTATTCCCTTTTTGTTGTCAATTTTCACCATATCTTTATTAAAACTATACACAAACTTATCCCCATCTTGAGATAAGGGCTCAACCTTCATTAACTGCCATATTTCTGAATCATAACTTAACCAAATATCAGCCCCCTGAACCATTGTATTTGAATGCATCACCAAATCAACTCGATCATAACCCAGACCCGACTCATCAACTGAATTCACTGGCCAAACAGAAAGATAAGCCTCACCAGCACTTGTTTTCGCAACAGTTGGCGATACTGTCACTGAATTTTTTATGACACAAACTCCATTTTCCTCTACACATATTTTTCCCACTGGAGGTGCCACATCCATACACATCTGACCAACAGTTGTTCTCTGGCAAGTCGCTCCACACCACTCGCAAGCCCCTGTCACTGCCACCGCTTTCACAACTTTTTGCGAACCCATAAAAATACTCACTATTGTCAAAACAACTAGCCATTTTTTCATAACTAAATATTAGTTATTTTTTATATCCCTGTCAACAGGATTAAATCTGATTTTTGGCCAAAAACATTTCCACTATCGCCCTTCCGACATTTATTCCCGTAGATTTTTCAAAACCCTGAAACTGACATTGTCGGTTAACTTCTAAAATATAGTTTTTATCATTTTCATCCTTCATAATATCCACTCCCGCATAATCTAATCCGCACACTTTAGCCACTTTTTCAGCTAAATTTCTCTCCTCATCGCTCAATTTCCATTCTTCCACCTTTCCTCCGAGAGAAAAATTGCTTCTAAACTCTTCTCCCACCGCCGATCTCTTCATCCCTCCAATTGCCTTTCCCTCAACTATTACCACCCTAATATCCCATCTTGTTGGCAAACACTTCTGCCACAAAAACATTCCCAAATTTTTCTCATTAATTTTGTTTACAAACTTTTCTATTTCTTCTTGGCTATCAAACTTCCTCACTGATTTTCCCTGATAGCCCTTTTCATGTTTTGCAATTATCGGATACTCCCAGTTTTGAGACAAAGCCTGTTCTTTCGTATACACAATTCTAGTCGGCACTATAGGAATTTCATTTTCCAAAAACACCCCGTGTTGGGATATTTTCCCCATTCTAGTCCAATCTAAATAACCCTTACTGTTAACACAAAATATTCCCTTCTCTCTCAAAATTCTAATTGCCAAATTTCTTCCCTCAGTATATTTTCCACTTTTAGTTCCTGCCACCCTAAACCACAGGCCCAAGGTATTTTCTGGGGTTAGCTCCTCCCCTCTCACAAAAACTCTCGGCGACCCATCTTTTAGATCAAAACTTAATTCTCGATATAACGCCCTATTTACTTCAATCCCCATCGCCCTCGCTTCAGTTTCCAATCTTTCCACTTCAAATTGACTTTGCTTTAACGACATTGTAAAAGTAACAATTTTTTTTGACATATTTTTTTAATAATTATTATAAAAGCGAATATAAATTTTTTAATTTCGAGCCTGTGAGGTAATCCATCACGTGAGAGAAATTATAAAAATTTTTATGAGCTTTTAAAGTTTTTTAAGCGAAACTAAATATTTAACTATTTCTTTCGGTACATCAATTCCGGTCGCTTTCATAAAACCTTTGAATTGTGGCCCCTTATTTACTTCCCAAACAACAGGTTTGTTTTTATCAAAATCCCTAAATGCCACATCTACTCCTGCCACGGCAAGACCACACACTTTTGCCGCTTTTACCGCCAATTTTTTCACCTCTTCTGGTAAATCTGCCACCTCCACTTTTCCACCTGCACTATAATTATTTCTAAATTCATCCTTACTTTGACTCGATCTTTTCATCACTCCTAAAACCTTTTCTCCTAAAACCAACACTCTAAAATCCCCATCATTTTCAATATATTCTTGAAGCATATATCTTTTTCCCTCTTCTGTTTCACTTTTTCTCAAATCTCTTACCAATTTCTCTAATTCTTTCAGATTATTAGCCTTAAACACCCTTGTCCCTCTATCCCCCCCACTCCCTTTTAATATAACCGGGAAACTAAAATGATAATTCGAAACCAACAATTTTTCCTGACATTGAGCCTGCCTCGCAGACTCGCCGGAAGAAAAAATTCGTTGGTGAGAATTATCTTCTCGCGCCATTACCTCATATAAATACCACAAAGATCCATAAACACTTCTCGGTACATCAATTCCCGCTTCTTTCAGTTTCAGCATCTGCCACGCCTTGCAGGCGTAACTCGGCTTTCCATATTCGACTAGTGGATCAACAATAACCGGTCTTGGGGCTTTTATACTATTAATAATAAGATCCACCTCTTCCCAGTGTTTTCCTGTTGTTCTAAAAAACAGCACATCGTATTCATTGACGTCTTTTCCCCTGAGGGTTATCTTTCCCGTCTCTGTCTCAAAGCACACATTGTTATATGACACCAAATCTAGTTCGACATCTATTTTTCCTTGCCCGCCGTAGCCTTGACGTAGGCGGGTGGCCGCGTTTCTAACTAAAACCAAATGTTTACTAATTTTTCCTCCAAAAAACACTGCTATCTTAGGCATACTTTATTTAATCTTTAAAAAACGTGGCATAAATTTTTTAATTTCGAGCCCGTGAGGTAATCCATCACGTGAGAGAAATTATAAAAATTTATGCAAGTTTTTGTTTATTTTATGTAAATTATTAATTTATATTTTTTTAGCGCTAATTAAAAATCCTTCTAAATCTTTTCTTCCCAACAAAAATTTTGTTCGTAATTTATTTCTATCCGCCACGTTCACCGCCGTCACCACCTTTTTCCCTTTTAACCAAAAGGTTACCCCAATTACCGGCCTGTCTCGATGTTTCCCGAGACTTGATTTGTAATGTCTGAAATACAATATTTTCTCCATCGACAACAATCCCATTTTTTCCGCCAAAGATCTATCAATCGAGCTCCTAAAAGCTCCGGTATCCACCTTAGCCCTAACTTCAACCACTCGATGTTTTCCTTGTTTTAAAATTGGGCTTTTCTGAAAATCCGGTTTTACTCCTCGAGGAATTTTCATCTTGATAGTTTCCAAAGGTTGAATAGTTTTCTCTTTCTCTTTTTCTGCCACCTTATCGGCAAATTTTTCTCCGAACAAATATTTCGACAACGAAATAGCATGTTCGTCACTGCGCACAGTCACGTCATCAATCTTCTCAATTCTTCTTTTTAGCCCCGCTTTATTGCAAAGCTGGATCGACAAGCCAGGTCTAGCGTTAACTTCCAGCACTTCTGGCCCCTTATCTTTATCCAAAACCACGTCCACCCCCATAAAACCCAAGCTAGAAATTGCTCCCTGACATTTTACAGCTGTTTCCAAAATTTCTTTCCAAAATGGAATCTTTATTCCATTCACTTTGATCATTTTCTTTTTCCCAAAATCATAAATTTTTGCTATTTCCTCGCCCTTTCCTTCAATCCCAAAAGTTGTGATTCCCGTCGCCAAATCAATTCCTAGGCCATATGCTCCCTGCTGCAAATTTGCCTTGCCCCCACTTTTTTCTGTTGGGATTCTAAACATTGCCATCACCGGTACCTTGTTAAAAACAATTACTCTAATGTCTGGTGTTCCCGCCTTAGTCAGGGACAAAAACATTGGATGAATCTTAATTCTTTCTTCCACAATAACACTATCCGGGCTTCCATGTAAGCTATACTTCCCCACCAATATATCCTGGCAATGCCTTTTTATATCTTCAATGCTGATTGTTTTTCCATTCATCATCAAAAAATTCGTAATTCGTAATTTGTCATTCGTAATTTTCCTTCTTATTATTAGGATTCCTTCTCCCCCGTATCCAGAAACTGGCTTTACTACAAAATTTCCCTCTAAATTTGTCCATCCAAATTTTTCCACTTCCTCATTATTTTTAAATCTCGCTAACAGCTTAGGTACGTTTACCCCATTTTTTGCCAGTATTCTTTTGGTTTTGTATTTACTATCAGCAATCGCCCTTCCTTCAGCCGAATTTTTCCGAAGATATACCTTATTTCTCTCATTTTTTGTCAAAAACTGCCGATACTGTTTTAAATTTACTCCAAACATATTTTTTTATTTTTTATTTTTTAAGCCTCCTTTCTTAAGGGAGGTGCCCAAAGGGCAGAGGGTTTTATTTCTTTCGAATCGCTTTCTTAAATCTTTTTATTTCTAAAAATCTGATTCCGCCATAACTTCCAACCAACATATTTGCCACTACTACTAGTAGTACCACCACCTCAGGGTACAACAACACTTTTTCTTGTATCTCTTTTATCCCCATTGTCATTGCTCCAATTACTGCCAATATCAAAGTTCCAATTACTAGTTTAATTGCCTCTTTTTTACTTTTAGTGAGCTGTGTTCTTACAAATTCCTCTGTCAACATAATCATAAATAATACTGGGAAAATCGAGATTTTACTGACCTCAATCATTTTAAAATACGAAGAAATCACCATAACCCCAAAAGTTCCAAGTGACACCAGCAACAAAGTTAGTGTTCTGGCCGGCCAAAAATGTAATTTTAATTTTTTAATCAGCGTATTTCCGAGTAAAGTTATTGCCAAAACCACCCCAAACAACGCCAAACCACTCACCGTTCCCGTCGCCAAAAACGCTACCGCCATCATCGTTGGCATAAATATCCCATACCCCGACACACCGACGAGGTAATGCAATCCCGACACCACAGTTGCCAATAATGGCAACAATAACAATAATACTATTGTATTCGCCGGCACCTCCTTTCTCACTGCCTCTCCCACCAGCCAGCTGATTCCATTCCAGCCCTGCCATTTCACTTCCTGGATTTGTCTCAAAGTATCTATTGAAATTTCACTGCTCATTTCCTTTGCCTCTACTCTCATTGCCCCCGCGAAAAACCACAAACACGCAAATATTAAGATGGCAGTTTTTCTCATATTTTAGGTTAATTCGTAATTTTTTAACCTGCCCGTCCGGCAGGCGGGTTCGTAATTCGTAATTGAATTGTGGCGTATTATAGCATTTACCTGCCAAATTACCTTTTGATGATTTTTACCTGCCTTTCCTTAATATATTCTAAATAATATTGTATAATCATTTCATGTTTGCAATCAACATTGGTGAAATACCTCTCGGCACTGGCAAAAACATTTCGGAGAGTTATCCCGACCCTGCTTCCTTAATCACCATCATTGTTCGAAATGGCCTAACTATCGCCGGAATTATTTTATTAGTCCTTATAATTGCCGGTGGTTTTATGATGATTGCCTCCGCTGGTTCTGGCGATCAAAAGCAAGCCGCCCAGTCCAGAAGCATGATTACCAGCGCCTTGATTGGCTTCTTGGTAATTTTTCTCAGTTACTTTATAATTCAAATTGTTGAAGTTATTACCGGATTAACTATCCTCTAAAACAAATTTATGATTGGAATTTTTGGAAATATCGCTCCACCCCTAAACAATAAATATTTTACCGCCGGCACCAAGGGTGAAGGTTTATTCCTATTCATTAGCAATCTTCTCAAACTAGTTGCTGTTATTGCTGGTATTTATTTTGTTGTTCAGCTTGTTCTTGCCGGATTCGAGTATATTTCTTCAAATGGTGACGTCAAAAAGACAGAACTAGCTTGGGCTAAAATCTGGCAAAGCCTTTTGGGCCTTGTCATTATCTCTGGTGCCTTCATTATCGCCGGTGTCGTTGGTCGTCTCACCGGTATTAATATTTTAAGTCCTGAAATCTATGGCCCCACTAACTAATCGTCTTTTAGCTGTTAAATATCAAATCGGAGGTCTCGGAATTGTTCCCACCGATAGTATCGACGCTACGACTAAATTCGAAAAATATCTAAGCCAAATCATTGGCGTTCTCACTATTGTTGCTGTCATTTATTTTGTTGTTCAAATTATTTTTGCTGGCTATACTTTCATTTCTTCAACTGGTGATGTCAAAAACATGGAATCCGCTCGCAAGCGACTTATCGATTCCGTTCTCGGTCTCTTTATTGTCGTCGTCGCCCTCGGTTTTGGTAGTCTCTTAGCCAAGCTACTAGGTCTCGGTTCTATTTTTAATCTTCAACAAATGTTTACCAATATGGGTTTATAAAAAAATATGATCTGCAATCCTCTTCTCAAAAATTGTGAACAAGTCGAAAATCCCACTGCTTATACCAACAATGTTCTTCAAACCATCACTTCTATGTTTTTTATCGTCGGCATTATTTATTTTATTTGGCATTTTGTTATGGCCGCCTATCACTTTATCAGTAGTGAAGGTGATATGAAAAAAGTTGAAACCGCCAAAAACGAAATTCTTTACGCCATGGTTGGTCTTGCTGTTATCTTCTGTGTTTTTGCCGTTCTCAAATTAATTGGCTATATTTTCGGTATTTCCAATCTCGAATCTTTACAAATTACCTGGCCCTCCCTTTAAAAATTATCTAAATACTGTTAAAATTCCTCAAGTTAACTTATTAATTAATCAAATATGATTTCTTCAATCAAAAACAAACTTCAATACGCTCTCTTAGCCGCTCCCGTACTTGCCGCTGATACCATCAACCTTTCCCCGGATGGATTTGGTAAAGATTTAACCAACATCACCGTTTCTGGGATTGTTTCCGGAGCTATTTCTCTCGTCATGCTCGTCGTTGCCATCGTTTTCTTTTTTATCCTTATTATGGGTGGTTTACGTTGGGTTATGTCCGAGGGTGATCAAAAAAATGTCGAAGCCGCTCGCAATCAAATTACCAATGCTCTCATTGGTTTAGCTATCGTCTTTGCCGCCTTTGCCATTATGAAGCTCATCGAAACCATCTTTGGCATCAGCCTTCTTGGTGGCATCACTATTCCTACCATCAACAAATAATTTCTTTTGAAATTCTAAAACCCCGCTGCGGCGGGGTTTTTGTTGCTATAATTAGGCTATGAAATTCACTCTCTCTTTTTTCCTTAGTCTCGCCATAGCTTTATGCGTCGGCGGATCCTTTCTCGTTTCTCCCGTCCATGCCCAAAACACTGCCGCCTGGGCTGGCCGTTGTGTTGGCACTGGTGCCAACAGTGACGTTGCCACCATTCAGGGTCTCGAGTGTCTTTTTTATAATGTTCTTCAGATAATTGTCATGGTCGCTGGCCTCGCCTTTTTTGCCATGTTTATCAGTGGCGGATTCAAATATCTTTTTAGTAGCAACGATCAAAAAGCCGTCGCCGCCGCCTCTTCTACTCTAACTATGGCCATTATTGGTCTGGTTGGCATTATTGCTTCCTGGCTCATTCTCAGTTTTATCCAAAAATTCACTGGCGTCAATGTTACTATTTTCAAAATTCCCGGCAATCCGTGAAAAAAATTTTATTTCTCATTTCTAGTTTCCTTAGTCTCGCCATAGCTTTTTGCGTCGGCGGATCCTTTTTCTCTTCCCCCACCCTCGCTCTCGACCCCATCATCATTACCGAAACCAAGCATTCTTATCCCAACACCTCTGGTGATGATCAAAATTATATTCCAAGTGACCCCTCTTCCGTTGAAACTGTTTCCATTGAAAAAACTATCAATTTTTCCCAGTCTTTTGGCCCGGAAATAGAATCTCAACCCCAAAACGCTCCTCCCGTTTACCGATATCAAAACATCGACCAAATTTCAAAAAAATTTGAAAACAATGAAATAAACACCCCCTTTTATCGTCAAAATTTTTTTTATTTTGGCAACCCGGTCTCAAACCCTCTTGATACCGACAAAAACAAATCCAATTTCACCAACTTTTCTTTCTCCAATTCCACTCGTCGTTCTGTCCCCGCCGCCATTCAAAAATGCTTAATCAGCAATCAGGTTTCCGACATTGCCACCTTTATTGGTGGCGGCAACTCTCTTTGCATTGATCGCGAAATCAAGCCCGGCCTCCGTGTTAGCCAGGTAATTTCCACCCTAATTGCCAATGGTCTCACCAAGCTCTATTATCCCGACTCCAAATGTCCCACTGACCAAATTCCAGAGGATTTTCCCGGCAATATTCTCAGTGTCATCAACAAATCTGCTGGCGGTGGTACTTCCCTTTCTTTTGAAGAAGCTCAAAAATATTATCTTTATGGTATCGAAATGATTTGTCTTAATTCTCTAGCCCAGACCATTGTTCATTGTGATCTCGACCAAAATGGCCAAAAATCAAATTGCCAGGAAACTCTTCGTAGTCAACCTCTTGGAGCCGGTGTTCAAAAAAATATATATGCCCAGTACCTTCCCGCTTCGGCCACAATTGAAGAAAAAGATTATGGCGACACCGTCGACAATGCTTCGGCTATAGATAAACCAAATCCCATTTCTTGGTTAGCCCGATTCTTCAAAAATTTTTACGAAGGTCGTCTCGACGAAGACAAAACTTTTACCGGTCCCCATTCTGTCACCACCGAGGTCGATGCTCGTCAAATTGCTGGCCTTGAAAGCAATGAAACTTTTTTAAAAACCCAAATTCCTTCTAATCTCCAAACCCCCGACAGTGCCGCTTCCGGTACCAATGGCGTCACTCTCGATCCGGGCAACAACAATAGTCAGCTAAGCCGACAATTCTTTTATCTCACTCGCCCCGCCTCTTGGCAAAAGGTTTCGGAAACCTCTTCTACTTTATAAATATATTTTTTGCTAAAATAAACCATGACTTTTAGGCAAATTATTAATCATCTCAATCATCGCCAAAACCCTCTTCTGCCTAAAAACAAATTTTTTCGTTTTTCCTTAATTATCGTCGCCATTTTATTCGTCTCTCTCACTACAAAATATATTTTTGCCGCCACTAGCTCTAATCCTTATCTCGACAAAAGTGATGCCATCAAAAGTGGCAACAATCAAGAATCCTGGCTCAATGAAGCCCTGAGTAGCAATTTAGTCTCCCTTTTTAACGGTATTACCGGCGGAATTCCAAAGGAAGTCTTCCAGGCTTACGAATCAGGCAAAAGTCCTCAGTATGCCTATATTCCTGGTGGTGCCTTTGGCAATATGAACAATATGATTGCTTCGCTTTATACTCCTCCTGCTTCAGGTATCGAATATATTGCGCGGGTTAAGGATTCTTTTTTAGGTAAGCCTGCCTACGCTCAGGGAGTTGGTTTTACTGGTCTTCAATTTCTTTTGCCCCTTTGGCGTGGTTTTAGAAATTTAATTTACGTTGTCGCTTCTCTCGTTTTTGTTGGTATTGGCATTATGATTATGCTCCGGGTCAAAATCAGTCCCCAGGCAGTCATCACCGTTCAAAGTGCCATTCCCCAGCTCATTACCACCCTTATTCTAGTTACCTTTTCTTATGCTATCGCTGGCTTAGTTATTGATATCTGCAATTTATTACAGGCAGTAATTGTCGCCATTCTCTTTTCCGTCCAGGGCAAAGGTCTCAATGAAAAATTATTCCAAGGTTTTTGGTGGGGTAGCGGTTTACCCATTGTTAGCGACGTTCTCAATCTCGTTGGCGCCATCTTTACTCCCGAAAACTTTTCTTTTTCCAGTCTCAGCAACCCCACTCTCCGCGATATGCAAATGCTTACCTCCCGGGCTACCCCCGGCTGGCTCTCTTTAACCATGCTCGGAGGCCTTCTTGGCAGTATCATTGTTGGATTTTTTGTCGGCGGAATTGGTAGTATCCTTGGCTCTTCTGTAAATTTTGTCGGTGATATTATTGGTCGAGGTGTTGGTGGTGTTGCTGGCGGATTAATAGGTGGAATTTTAATTCCACTTGTTCTTTGTATTATTGTTGCTATCTGGCTTATCAAGCTCTATTTTGGTCTTATCAAGTGTTATGTCACCCTAATTTTCAAAATCGTTCTTGGTCCTCTCGAAATCGGTGCCGGTGCCTTTCCAAATGCCAAAATTGGTTTTAGTTCCTGGATTCTTGATGTGGTTTCCAACATGGCCGTTTTCCCTATCATCGGCATTTTTCTAGTTCTTTTAAATATTGTTGTTGATGCTATTGCCGGTGGTGGAGCTGGTTCGTCTGTAGGAGTATTTAGCAGTTCTGTCTGGTCCCCCAATCTCATTAGTGCCAATGGTGTTATTTCTCCTTCAATTTTAGCCGCCTGTGTCGGTCTTGCCGGTTTAGCCCTTCTCAGCAAGCTCCCCGAAATGGTGCCTCAATTTATCTTTATGATCAAACCTTCTCCATGGGGTCAAGCCATAGGTGAAGGATTAAAAGGTATACCTGGTGGAGTCAATCAAGTTGCCGATATTACCCACCGATGGACTGGATTTAGTGATGACTTGAGAAGGCTAAGACCACCTAAACCCCAAGCACCAATTCCAGTCTATGCTGTTCCCACCCCAGCGCCAACAGGCACAATTCCCATTCCTACTCCTAGTACCCCAACTATACCACCAGCTCCTACTGGATCAGGCACAACTCCAGTTACTACTCCTCTTAGTACCCCAACTATACCACCAGCTCCCGCTGGACCTTGAACTATTTAATGTTTAATAAAACAAAAAATATGAACAAAAACAAAAAAAACAATAACAAATCATCATACCTAGAAATCCCCAAAAAATTCAAGAAACAAATTCCTTCTGCACCTTTTTCAGAAATATAAAGTTATTTTCTTTTTCCACCACCGATTCCGGTAAAACGATTAAATGCCGCCGCTGCTATCATGGCTGGCTGGCCAACTCTAATCGCCTTTTCCGGATCCTTTATACCCGTCTTTAGCATTGCAATAGCTTGGTTATAATGATCCGTACCAATATGCAAACCAAATTGAGCTGCTGTTTGAAGTGCTCCATAAAATCCAACTCCTTGGGAACCTAATACCCCCGCCGTAACCTTTTCCAATTCGGCCGGTGTATCAAATGACCCCAAAGAAAGAACTCGCATTAATTGTGCCATTACTTCACCATCCGGTATTCCAACCATCAAAGCCATTGTTTTAAAATATACGGCCTCACCAACCATATAACCCAAAACATCCGCCCTGTCAGGATTTCCAGGACCTGGTTGGATGTTGTATAAATTACATAGAGCATAAATTGCTTCTCCAAATTTTGAAAAATCAGCCAAACTCGATCCCTGAGAACCACCAATCAATAAATCCCACACTTTCCCATGTCTTTTTAAATCTTTAACACTTATTTCATATGGTCTTCTTCTCCCCAACCCACCAGAAAAATGATTATCAGCGAAATCAAAAAAAGAGGCAATCTCTGTAACTATTTCTGGATTGTTTGGAAAAGCCTGCTTGAACTTAAGTATTCCAGTAGGATCCATTAATGTTGAATAATAAACATTATCAAACGGTAAAAATCCACAATTTGAAGAATTTGGGTTAGCAATTCCCATAGCCCTAGGATCGCTAAAAACGACTCTACCATCCCTTAGGTCTTTCTGAATAAAAGGCAAATCTTCTGCAATATGAAATGAAAGTGCAATTTGAACTAATGCTTTTTCGATATCATCTGGTATATTGTATGCCAATCGATAGGCTTGCCAATCAGGATTTGAATGCATTAACTCTGCAACTTTTACCACAAAAGTCGAAACTGACGTTGAATCACCATCTTTTTGTTTTTTCCAGTAATAAGGTAAAGTACCCCTAGAAGAATAATCTCTTATCCAAGAAAGAGGAAAAGCTATAGCTGGATCATCCAACATCATTCTCATTTTGTGTTCATTCCAACCTAAAGACAACTCATGTTCCTGGGGAATAATTTGTTCAGCCAAAACCGCCATTGACCCATCACAATGTTGAATTCCATCAGCCAAACCCATGCAGCTAACATAAGCGACTATTCTATCTTCATACGCCGCCTTAATTGTTTCAGGAACTGTTACCCCGCCTCTTGCCAAAGCGTTTTCATATGCTACAGAAAATTCAGACCTTAAAGAGCTCATTGCACCACCCGGTCTCCAATAATTCATATATGCGCCTGACCCTGCTAGTTGAGCAACACCACTATAAAATACAATTTGTCTATCCATCGAACTATTAACATCATACAGTTCTGTTGGTGGTATCCCTTGACGAGATTCAACAGAGTATCCTCCAAGGAAACCCTTTGTTATAATCGGAGCACCACCCTTATCGATAACTTCAGCTGCCATATATACGAATTATATCATCTCAAAACCGACAATCACAATTTTAAACCGTATCTTAATTCTTAATTGATAATTCTTAATTCTTAATTGATAATTAATTTATGTCCTCTATCGACGCCATCGATCTTCATGTTCGCACCTATCGCTCTGCTCTCAACAGCAGCCTTGAGGTTACTATTCATTCGCTCACCAATTCTTACCTAAACATCGAATCAATTCTTCATCCCCTCGCCACCAACCCCACCCATCTTGACCCCTCTGCCATTGTCTATTCTCTTCTTCGTCTTCCCAAAATTATCGACAAAACCAAGGTAGTTGTCATGGGTCAAGGTCCTCATGTCTTCGCCGACAACGGCTTTGACCATGTTACTTCTTGGTTAAAAATTTCAATCACCGCCCGTCGTCGCACCCGTTTTTTTAACCCAAAAACAGGCGTTCTCGCTTCTTTCATTAGTTCTGTTACCGACATCGACGACATTGTCAATCTTCTCATTGCCTACGAAATCGAATGGAACAAGTTTCACACTCTAGCCAATTCCACTTACCCCACCTATGCTAAATTCAAAAAAGCCCTAAATGATCCAGAATTTTTAAAAATTGTCCACCTCACTCCTGCTGATTGGGAAAGAATCAAAATTGCCCTTGGCAAAAACTGGCGCCTCCGTCTCAAACAAGTCTATCTTCATCCTCAGCATTTCCGTCTTCGGCTTCTCGCCGGATCATGGAACGATTACACCAAAACCACCCAGCGCTGGTGGAAAAATCTTGCCGTTTCTACCGCCGAAAAATATCATCTTTCCCGTCAAAAAATCTATTTTATCAGTAGCAACTCCCATTCTTTTCTCAACCTTATTACTGGTTTTGCCATTAAATCAAAAAATACACTCCTCAAAGTTGCTCCGAAAAATTACTCAGATCTCAACCCCTATATCGACCCCCGTGATTATCTTTATTATCTTTCAAAATTTTTTGAACACGACAAAAAATATCAATCAGAGTGGACTAAAATTCAAGACCGTCTTGGTTTTATTACCTATCCCTCAACCGACTATCTCAATCTCACCACCCAAATATTCCCTGTCAAAAATCTGCTTAAGTCCAAATGCCTCGATCCTCGCCTAAAAATTAAAAAACCCAGTGTTCTGGCCAAAAGTGATGCTTTAATTTTCAATATCGAGTACCCTCTCGGTTTTGCCGCCTACCATCTTCTCAGCCAAGTAATGCAAAATGTTATTTCCATTAAAGGCGTCTATATTTTAGGTAAGGCTGCTGTTCTTAATTCCGAAATCGGCGACCTTCAGATCCCCCGTCTAGTTTTTGACGAACATTCCCAAAATTCATACGTTTTCAAAAACTGTTTCAACACCTTTTTCCCCTATTCCAACAATCAGGGCTCCATTCTAACCAACCAAAAATCCGTTACCACCCTCGGTACTTTTTTAGAAAACGAGGCTCTTCTCAAAAAATATTCGGAAAACAATCTCACCGTTATCGAAATGGAATCCGGTCCCTATCTTTCAGCTATTTCCGAATCCACCTATGATCAACAAACTCCTCGCGGTACCTTAGTCGACTTAAACTCAGCTCCCTTTGATATAGGCATTATCAATTACACCTCCGATACTCCCTATTCCAAGGCCAAAAATCTTGGCGCCGGTTTTCTCAATCTCGCTGGTGTCGAACCCGTCTATTTAGGTTCACTGGCCATACTGCAAAGAATAATAAACTTAGAAGAATCCTCTGACTAAACCACCGCCTCGTCTCGCCCGTCCGTCCGTAGCTCCGAAGGAGCGAAGGAGGGTCTATTTAGGTTCACTGGCCATCCTCCAACGAATCATCAATCTTGAAGAAGAAAAATAATCCATCCGCCTTTCAATCTCCCCTAACCCCTCTTTAACAAGAGGGGAACAAGAACACTTTTAACATGTTCTGGATGGTGCAAAACTTGGTCATTAGAAAATCTAATCGTTTTGATTCCAATTTGGTCTAAAAATTTATCACGCTCTTCATCAGTTTCTTTTTTCTTATCATGAGAATTACCATCAATCTCAATTGCCAAACTTAATTTGACACAATAAAAATCAATAATAAATCTGTGAATTGGTTTCTGTCTTAAAAATCTATAACCTGTTTTATCTTTCGATAAATAGTCTTTCCACATTATTCTTTCTGCCTCAGTTGGATTCTTCCGGTTTTGATTAGCCATTTGAGTTAATGAACTCCAGTATCGAACACAACCATGTTCAGTATGAATAGCCTCAAAATCAACCTGAGTCATAAATAATTATAATCTTACCTCTTCATCAACTAACAACGTGCCTAGTGTTCCCTCTTGTTAAAGAGGGAATTAAAGGGAGATTGATATTTTTTGGGGGAAGATTGAACCTATTTCTTCATAAACTCTTCGAATTCTTTGTCATCAAGACTTTCCTTCTCGACCAAAAGTTTTGCCAACTCATCTAGTTTTTTTCTATTTTTCTTTAGCAATGTTTCCGCCCTAAGTAATGCCGTATCTACCAGTTTTTTAATTTCGACATCCACCTTTCCCTGCATCACAT
>Ga0116176_10001828_pt1 | contig 16375 bp, 15 predicted proteins | sample AD_STIC08_MetaG_FD_89803 | JGI IMG/M metagenome (GOLD analysis project Ga0116176, IMG submission 89803) | Active sludge microbial communities of municipal wastewater-treating anaerobic digesters from USA - AD_STIC08_MetaG | ecosystem: Engineered > Bioreactor > Anaerobic > Digestate | place: USA...
AAGGCCAGTGGCACCATGCCGAAAATCATGGCCAGTGTGGTCATCAGGATCGGGCGCAACCGCACTTTGGCCGCCATCAGCAAGGCTTCGTTACGTGCCATGCCCGGAATATGGATACCATCGGCGCCCGTGGTACTTTCCCGTGCGCGAATGGCAAAGTCCACCAGCAAAATCGCGTTTTTGGTTACGAGGCCCATCAGCATCACGACGCCGATCACCGAGAACATGGACAGGGTGGAACGGAACATCAGAAGCGCCAGAACGACACCGATCAGAGTCAGCGGCAGTGCTGTCATCAAAGCGAGCGGCTGCAGAAAGCTTTTGAACTGGCTGGCCAGAATCATGTAGATGAATACGACGGCCAGCACCAGGGCTGAAATGGCGTACCCGAATGACTCAGCCATGTTTTTGGTCGAACCACCAAATTGATATCGGTAACCTGGCGGAAAGTTGATGCTCTCCAGGGCTGACTTGATGTCAGTCGACACCTCGCCGGCCGAGCGGTTGTACACGTTGGCGTTGATGGCTACTTCGCGCGTCAGGTCGCGCCGGTTGATCTGATTGGGACCGGTGGACTCCCTGACCATGGCCACCTGGTTCAGGCGCACCACGCGCGCGCTACCATCGGCATTGGTACCCATCGTGAAAGGAATGCGCTCCAGATCATTGGGCGTATTGCGTGCCTCGGGCGCGAGCCGGACATTCACGTCATAGGTCTGGTCGTCGGGTGCGCGCCACGTGCCAACGTTTTGACCAGCCACCAGGACACGCAACGCACTGCCAATCTGCGCAATGCCCAGACCCAGGTCAGAGGCTGCTTCACGGTGAACTTCCACGTCCAGCGTGGGCTTGTTGGGTTTGACGCTGGAGTCCAGGTCAACCAGGCCCGCAACAGGCCGCACTTTCTCCAGCACAAGCTTGGTCAGACGCTCCAGTTCCTGAATGTCCGGCCCCTGCAGTGAAAATTCCACCTGCTTGTTTCCACCCACAGAATCCAGCAAACCCACGTGCGTGACGGTGATGCCGGGAACCAGCTTGAGTCGATCCCTCAGAGCCGCAGACAATTCGTCTACATTGCGCTTGCGATCCTTTCTGTCAACCAGCCGGACATACACATTGGCGTAGATTTTTCCCTGGGCGTTACCCGTGTTAATGGTGGACAGCGTGTACCGAACTTCAGGAAACCCGCGAATGATGCCTTCCACCTGTTGTGCTTTGGCTTCGGTTACTTCCAGGGATGAGCCTACCGGCGTGTAGAAGTTGAGCGAGGTCTCCGAAAAATCCGCTTTGGGCACAAATTCCGTACCGAGCAATGGCACCATGAAAATGCTGACAACAAAGATGACCAAGGCCAGGGCCAATGTCTTGAGTTTGTGTACCAGCGCCCAGCGCAAGATGGTCTGGTAGGTGTCTACCAGCAAGTCCGTGGCATGGTCAAACCATCCGGTCACGCGCCCAATGGTCTTGTCATAGAGCGTCACAGGCGCGGAATGTCTTCCATGGGCTTCGATGCTGGGGTCGTGCCAGATGCTGGAGAGCATCGGGTCCAGCGTGAAGCTGACAAACATGGAGATCAGCACTGCGGCTACGATGGTAATGCCAAATTCATGGAAGAACTTGCCAATGATGCCGCCCATGAAACCGATGGGCATGAACACAGCCACGATGGACAGCGTGGTAGCCAGAACGGCCAGACCGATCTCCTCAGTCCCGTCCAGTGAAGCCTTGAACGGCGATTTGCCCATCTGCACATGTCGCACGATGTTCTCCCGCACCACGATGGCGTCATCGATCAGCAGACCCACACACAAAGACAGAGCCATCAACGTGATCATGTTGATGGTGAACCCGAACAGGTTCATGAACAAAAAAGTGCCAATGAGGGCGATGGGCAGTGTGAGTCCGGTGATGACAGTGGAGCGCCAGGAATTCAGAAACAAAAAAACAATCAGGATGGTGAGCAATGCGCCCTCAATGAGGGTGCGACGCACGTTTTCAACTGCCACGCGAATCTGCCGCGAACCATCGGTGATCTGCTCCAGTCGCACGCCAGGTGGCAACTGCTGCTGCATGTCAGCCAGCGTTTTCTGCAGACCATTGACCACGCCGATGGTGTTCTCATCCTGCGACTTCTGCACCGTGAGCAGCAAGGTGCGCTGTCCGTTGTAGAGTGCCAGGTTTTCTGCTTCCTGTGCACCGTCCACTACACGGGCAAGCTGACTCACATAAATCGGAGCACCATTTTTGCGGGCGACGATCACCTTGCCAAAGTCCTCAGGGCGTTGCATGCGCGCTTCAATCTGCACCACGCGCTCCTGTTCGCGCGAGCGGATGGCGCCCACCGGCAGGTCCTGGTTTTCATTGCGAACGGCCGTTACCACCTGATCAGGCGAGATGCCAAAGGCTTCTAGTGACTGCGGATTGAGATATACGTTGATCTCGCGTTTGGTACCACCGACCAGCGTGACCGAGCCGACGCCACGCACATTTTCAAGACGCTTCTTGAGTGTCTGATCAGCCCAGTTGGTCAGTTCGACCGGTGTCATCGGTCGCGAACCGGCACCAGCCTGCTCCGCAGTGGCGGGGAGCACTGCGACCGACCAGACCGCCCGGCTGGACGGGTCAAAGCGCAGCACGCGTGGTTCTTTTACCTCGGTGCGCAGGCCCGCCTTGATGGTGGCCACTTTCTCGCGCACGTCATCGGCTGCCTTGCGGCCATCCACATGCAGCTGAAATTCGATGATGACAACAGCCTGGCCCTCATAGCTGCGCGAAGTCAATGCATTGATGCCGGCAATGGAGTTGACACCTTCTTCCAGCTTTTTGGTGACTTCACTCTCAACGATCTCCGGCGAAGCGCCAGGGTACTCGGCCGTGATTACCACCACCGGAAAGTCGACGTTGGGAAATTGATCGACCTGCAGCCGCTGATAAGAAAATATACCCAGCACCACCAGGGCCAGCATGACCATGGTGGCGAACACCGGATTGTTCAGGCTGACGCGTGTGAACCACATGGGCTAGCGGGCCACTGGGGTATTGGAGGTTATTTTAACTGCTGTACCGGCGCGCAGCGGGCCTACGGAGCCTGCGACCAGAAGTGCATTCTCGGGCACGCCCTTGATGGCTACCATCAACTCTCCGTCTGACTCACCGCGAACGCCCAATTCCACTTGTTGATGCAACACCTGGTTGTTATTGACCCATTGCACATACGGCGCCGGCTTGTCAGTGCGCACCGCACTCAGGGGAACGGCCAGCAACTGGGCACGCCCTGTGTTCAACGCACCCTGGCCAAACATGCCTTGACGTAAGCCCACCGCAGATTCGATAGACAGGTAAACCTGCACGGCGCGACTGCCAGCCGTGGTGGAGGGGTTAATCCGCACCACCTTGGCCATAACGGGCTTGCTGGCTCCTTCGATCTGGAGGCTGGCCGTCTGGCCTACGCTAACCTGCATGGAGTCGGTGGCACCCAGGCTGGCTTCCAGTTCCAGCTTGCCCAAATCGACAATTTCCAGCACCTTGGCATCCACTCCTGCGCGCTCGCCAGATTGGGCCAGCCGCTGGGCCACAACACCCGAAATGGGCGCGCGCAGCACCGTATCGTTCAGCGCCTTGACGGCCACATCGGCACCTGCCTGTGCCGCCTGGTAGTTGGCCTGCGCAGCAGCCAGGCTGGCGCTGGACGAGTCAAGCGCGGTAGCTGAAATAAAACCCTGGCTGACCAGGGAGCGATTGTTCTCAAAAGTGCGTTTGGCAATATCTACCTGGGCTTTGGCTGATTCTGCCTGCTGCTGTGCCTGACGAACCCGTGCCTGGTATTCAGTGGAGTCAACACGGGCCAATACCTGCCCTGCCTTGACGATGTCACCTTCGCGAACGGTCAGGCCCTGAAGCTCGCCAGCCACGCGGACCTTGACGAATGCGGAATTCACGGCTTTGAGTGATCCGGAAACGGTAACCCCTTGCGCCAGATCACGCGACTTGGCCTGCACCAAGTCCATGGGCGACAACTCAACTGCCGCCTCGGTCTTTTGCGAAGCCTGCTGAGCCAGATCGTCTTTTTGAGCTCTGCGGGCCGCCAGCGCCCGGGCGACACCTATCGCGATCAAAACCACCACGAGGGCAGCAGCCCCCCATTTCATCCAGCTTTTCATTCTGTTTTTGCCTTCCGGTCAGGAGTGGCATTGTCGATCTGGTGCAGGCCCAGGCCATTCATGAGCGCATCGACCTGTGCCGCCAGAAATTCCTCAGGGACCATTTGCGCGCTCTCTTCGGCAAAGGTTGCATAACAATGCTTGCACATGACCAGGTACAGCAGGGGCGCCATGACGATGTGCACCGCATGGTGCATGTCCATCGGGCGAATTTCGCCGCGGTCAATGCCGCGCTGCAAGATCCGCCGGATCAGCGCGTGGCCGGGCTCAATCACCTCTTTTTGATAAAAGGCCGCCAGTTCCGGGAAATTACTCGCTTCACTCATGATCAGTTTGGAGATGCCTGAAGCCTTGGTTGCTCCCACGCTGGTCCACCATGAGTTCATGGCATAACGCAGCATGTCGGTCGTGTTGCCCTCAAACGCCTCAAACTCGGCTGCCCATCCAGGATAGCGTCCGGAAATGTTGTCCCGCACGACCGCTTTGAACAACTCTTCCTTACTGGCGAAATACAGGAACAACGTGCCTTTGGACACACCTGCCCTCTTGGCTACCTCTTCGGCACGTGTGGCCGCATAACCTTTTTCTACAAACAGCTCCAGTGCGGCGGCCAGCAATTCGCCGGGGCGTGCCTCTTTGCGACGCTCCCGTTTGGCGGGGAGACCTCTGGCGGTTTCGCAGAATAGTTTGGAGAAGGACATTAAATTACTGACTAACGGGTTATTAGTTTAGCTTTTCCCCGAAACCCCGTCAATGGACAGGGTAGCTGGTTTCAATCATTCACCGCTGTTTGCCGGGTAAATTTGGGTAAAGAAACCGGCTTTTCGGGCTTGCCGCGTAAGATGCCGCTGCGCCCCCGGACCAACCACTTTAAACGGAGAACCCATGTCTGATTCCCTGCAAACCATTACTTTGGGCGGTGGCTGCTTCTGGTGCATCGAGGCGGTTTTTGTGGATGTTCGCGGCATCACCGACGTCGAAAGTGGCTATTGCAACGGCCATGTGCCAAATGTCACCTACCAGCAAGTGTGTACCGGGACCACTGGCCACAACGAAGTGGTCAAACTGGTGTTCGACCCTGCGCAAATCAGCCTGCGCGAGATTCTGGAGATCTTCTTTGTGATCCATGACCCGACCAGCCTGAACCGGCAGGGGGCGGATGCCGGCACGCAGTATCGCAGCGGCATCTATTTTTCCAGTCCGGAGCATCAGGACATTGCCAATGGCTTTATTGCCGAGGTCACCCGGCAAGGCACGTTTGACCGCCCCATCGTTACTGAAGTGAAGCCTTTGCAAAACTACGTCGCGGCTGAGGCCTATCACCAGGACTACTTTGCCAACAACCCCAATCAGGGGTACTGCGTGGCAGTGGCTGGTCCCAAAGTGGCCAAGTTCCGAAAGACCTTTGCGCGTCTGGCAAAGGGCTAGGCCAGTTGGCGCGTGCTCACCTGCGCGAGATAGAACCACTCATTGCCCGGCATGGCCGCCGGATTGGGGAATACGATATGTCCGTCCTTCGGTGCCAGCACCAGCGCACCATCGTGGCGAGTGCCAATCAACTCACCCTGTTTCACGCGGTCATAGCTGGCCCAAGGGCGTGAGAACTGGTCGCCTGCGTGATACCGGTCAATCACTTCCGTCAGCCGCAGAAACTCAATATCCGCCCTGGGCTCCGGGTCGGCTGCCTCGATCAACTGAAGATGCGCCAGCGTGCGGCAGATGGCTTGATAGGCCACCTCGGGCGCGGCCGGGTCGTCATGCTGGCCACACTCCAGCGTGATGGCATAGCCACCCTGGGTGCGCATGTACTCCGTCGTGCCCACGCCGTAGCGCGGATCAGTGCTGAGCAGGTTGGCACGGTCATTGGGTGCGGTGCGTTCGAGGCGCCGTTTCACCCCGGCCGCGTAGGTGTCCAGCCAGCCCTCCACAATGCGCCGCGGCCCCAGACGCAAGGCCAGCGCCTGCTCTTGCGTGGCGTGGACAAATGGCTCCAGCGAGCCGGCATTGTTCACTGGGCCAATCATGGCGAACGGCTCACCCGCCGTATGGAACGAATGCAGGTCCAGCAGCACGTCATGCGCAGCCAGCATGGGGCACAACACGTTGGCTATGGCGTCCTCGTAGTCCCTGGGCTGCGCGTTGGGGTACAGGTTACGGTTCAGATTGCGGTCGCCCATGCGCTGGCGTTTCTGATAGGCCAGTGGGTTGGTTACGGGTACAAACGTCACGGTACCACGCACGATGGTGAGGGTTGCCGCGTCCAGTTCAGTCAGTATCCGTTCGATGCCGCGGGTGCCACTGGTCTCGTTGCCGTGAACAGCACCCAACACAATCAGGCGCGGGCCGGGTTGCAGGGCCACAAATTGGTGTGCGCGCAACTGCGCAGTGGATAGCGTCATGAGTGAAGGTTTTTCTGGAGCAATTTTTTACATTCTAGGATGCCGGTTCTGTGACTTGCTGCCTTTGCGGGCGGAAATAGCAGCCTAGAATCATCTGAATGAAACGCAACCGTCGCAACCTTTATCGAATCCTCCATGTTCAACCCGAAGCGCCGGTCGAGGTGATCCGGGCGAGCTATCAGACGCTGGTGGCCATTCTGGGGATGCGACCAGGCAAGGGTGGCGATCCGGAAACGGCGGAACTGATCAACGAGGCTTGGGCCGTGCTGGGGGACCCTGCCAAACGTGTCGCTTACGACAAGTCTCTACGTCTTGCCATGCATCGCAAGGAGATCGAAGGCCATCCGTCTGACCCCGCCCAAGGCCTCGCAAAACCCGCGCGCGCTGCTGCCGCCTCCGATTTGCAGGCAAAACCACCTGTTTCCGGGAAGCCCGGCGTGCCTGCGGTTGCGTCTGGCTGCCCATTTTGCAGCCGGCCCTTGCCGCCCAAGATTGGACGCGACACGCGCTGCGGCGGCTGCTCAAGCCCGCTGGCCCCAGTTTCTCCACCTGAACGCAAGAACAAAGACTTGCTCGATCGGCGCGGCGTTTTGCGGATCGAAAATGAACTGGCGATAACCGTCTACGCGACTGCCCAGGGTGGGCCGCTGCCCGCTCGTCTGAAGGATGTGTCGGCAAACGGCGCCAGTCTGGTGGTATCCAACGCCCTGCAAGAAGGGCAGGTTGTTCGCATGGTCACCCGCGATTTCGATGCGTTGGCGATGGTCGTGTCTGCACGGCGCAAAGGTGAGCAGTGGGCCGTGGGCGTGCGCCTGCTGACGTGGCTGGTGATTCGTTGACTGACCCCGGCGACCCGAAATTCAGGATTTTCCCCATTAAAATTGGCCCCCAGACCCCGTGGATTATGCGTGAGTAGCTATTAAATAAGTAGCAACTAGAGGGGCTGAGAATAGTGCGCCTTCAGTTCCCGCAGCGATGCCACCAGCAACGCCAGCCCCAGGGTTCCCATGGCAACCGACGCCACCCGGTTGGCCGTTTTGCGTGAGCGCGAGTAAGCCAGGCGCACCCGTTCACGGGAGAACAGGTACGCCAGCAACGTGTGCCAGCACAACGCATTGAGAACGATCATCACCACGGCCGACGCCTGCAACAGGGCGCCGGGGTTAGCCGGAAATGACGCGGCAAATACGCTGCCAAAAAACAGGGCCGACTTGGGGTTGGTGATGTTGGTGAGAAATCCCAGGCGAAAGGCGGATGGGGCTGAAACGGACGTGGCCTTTTCCTGCAGGGGCGCATCACTGGAGCGCCACAAGCGGCTGGCAACATACAGCAGGTACACGCCGCCTGCCACCTGAAGCCCCAGGCGGAGCCCCGGGAACATGTGAAACACCGCATTCACGCCCAGTACGGCGCTCGTAGCCCAAATGGCTGCGCCTACCGTGACGCCCAGCGCGGCGAAACGCGCACTTCGGGCGCGGTCACTGGCAGCCAGTTGCGACACCAGCAATACGTTGGCACCGGGGCTCATCATGGCCGCCACGTGCAGGAACCAGATGGTGAGGAGGGTAGAGAGCATCGTTTTCAGCCCGGCAGCATCGACTTCAACACGCCGTCCTTGAGAAAGAAGTGATGGTAGAGCGCCGCGACCGCATGCAGGCCCGCCAGCCACAGAATGGCGTCACCCAGCCAGGTGTGCAGCTCCGAGATGGTCACACCCAGATCGTGCGACTCGGCAATTTGTGGCGCAACCTGCAGACCGGCCAGCAAGGTCAGCGGATGACCTTCGAGCCATGCGCCCGCAATCGCCGTCAACGGCACCGCAAACAGCAGCAGGTAGAGCCCCGCCTGAACCAGTTTTGACGAGATCACCATCCAGGACGCCATCGACTGGGGCGCTGGCCGGGTGTCGAACAGGCGCCACAGCAGGCGCAGCACGGTGACCGCCAGCACCGCCATACCCAGTGTCTCGTGCAACTGGCGGTCGAAGTCCCGCGAGGCGGCGTAAACCCGTTGCTCGGGGCCGCCCAGACCATAGATAAAAGCGACCAGAACCAAAATGGCCGTGGCCCAGTGAAAAATCTGGGTAACCTGGCTGTAGCGTTGCGATGAAGGGAGTTTGTTCATGTTGATGTCCTTTGATGGGCGCATGGTAAACCGTGTAACAGCCTTCATCCACCTACTTTGCGTCTGATACAGCCATTTACCTGCGCTTCACAATTCGTAACTTCACTGACACGAAAAAGGTGCAAACTGAAAGCTATCTTCAAGCAATGACAGGAGCAACAGCCATGAATCCATCCATTCCAACTGGGCAGCTGGTTGATGAAGTTTATGAATCCGCACCGCCCGCCGTGAAGAACCAGATGCTGGCCCAACTGGTGGGTCAGGTTTACGAGACGGCCCCTGCAACCGAACGCAAGCGTCTGGTGGAGCACCTGATGAAACCCCTGGGCATTCTGTCTCTGGTTGCCGTGGCCAACGGCATCTTTGCGAAGATCCGTTTTCGCGGTGGCTGGTCCGATTTGCCAGCCCGCATGGACGACGTGCAGGGTGTTCAGGTCGGCGATGTCATTGACCTGGCCAACTTTGCCCAGCAAGTGAGTTCCGAAGCTATTGGCGGCTTGGCGCAGATGCTGGCGTCGTCGCCGGTGTTGGCCAGTTCAGTTGCTGCCGCGCTACTGATCAAGATCGTGCTGCGGCGCGGTTAAACGCCTTCAACAATGCAAACGGTGCGCTTGGCGGACTGCTTGCTGATTTTCAGCACTTCCTGGTATTCGGCGCACTGGTAAAACTTTTCGGCCTGCTCGAAGGTCGGAAACCGCACCACCACCATGCGCACGGGTGACCACAGATCGGTCTCCTTCACGGACAACTTCCCGCCGCGAACCAAATACTCGCCGCCGTGCTGCTCGGCGAGCGGCCGGGCTTTGAGTTTGTATTGTTCATACAGCTCCGGGTTTGTCAGATCGGTGTCAACAACGAGGTAGGCGGCCATGGGTGCTCCAAAGTGAAAGTTGTGGGGGCTGGGTTTGAAGCCAGAGTATCCCCCCACCCAGGCTAAATTTACAATCGGGCATGAGCAAACTTTCTCACACCCGCGACAAAATCTACAAGACCGTGGCCCGCCAGATGCATGGCGTGGTGCCCTGCTGGGTGTGCGGCGAACACGTGCCGCCCGCCAACGCCACGCTGGAACACATTCAGCCCCTGAGCGAAGGCGGCAACAGCCATCTGGAGAACCTGGCCATCAGCCATGACCGGTGTAATAACCAGCGACATGCGGCATAGCTTGTGGCACTGAAGAGTAAAATTGGTCGCGGTACCAAATCAATTCGGCCATAACTAAAGTAGTGACAATCATGTCACAAAACAAGTCCGTACAAGGTGGCTCATGATGGGAGATAGCGATGGCAGCGATCGACAACACCACGGCCCCAGCCTCACAAGTCCCACTGACCATCCGCATGCATGAGCGCGACAACGTCGCCATCGTGGCCAATGATGGCGGGCTGCCACCCGGCACCGCATTGCCCAGTGGGTTGGTACTGATTGACCGCGTGCCGCAAGGCCACAAGGTGGCGCTGCTGGACCTGGCCGCCGACGCGCCGGTGCTGCGCTACGGCATCCCCATTGGCTACACGCTCAAGACCATCCCGGCCGGCAGCTGGGTGCATGAGCGCCTGCTGCAAATGCCCGACGCGCGTGAGCTGGACAACCTGCCTATTGCAACCGTCAAGCCCGCGCCGCAGCCACCGCTTGAGGGCTACACGTTTGAGGGCTACCGCAATGCCAACGGCTCGGTGGGCACGCGCAACATTCTGGCCATCACCCAAACCGTGCAGTGTGTGGCGGGTGTGACCGACTTCGCCGTGCAGCGCATCAAGGCCGAGCTGCTGCCCAGGTTCCCCAATGTAGACGATGTGGTGGCGCTGGAGCATGGCTACGGCTGCGGCGTGGCGATTGATGCGCCGGGCGCTGAGATCCCCATTCGCACGCTGCGCAACATCAGCCTGAACCCCAACTTTGGTGGCGAGGTGATGGTGGTCAGCCTGGGTTGCGAAAAGCTGCAGCCCGAGCGTTTGTTGCCCCCGGGCAGCTTTGCTATCGCGGATGAGCGCCAGCCAGAAGGCGCACCATTGGACGTGGTGTGTTTACAGGACGACGCGCACGTGGGTTTTATGTCCATGGTCGAATCCATCATGCGCCAGGCTACCGAACACCTGACGCGCCTGAACGCCCGTCGCCGCGAAACCGTGCCCGCCAGCGAACTGGTGGTGGGCGTTCAGTGTGGCGGCAGCGATGCGTTCTCGGGCGTCACCGCCAACCCGGCCGTGGGCTATTGCACCGACCTGCTGGTGCGTGCGGGCGCGAGCGTGATGTTCTCCGAAACCACCGAGGTGCGCGACGGCATCGACCAGCTCACCTCACGCGCGTCCACCCCCGAAGTGGCCGAGGCCATGATCCGCGAAATGGCCTGGTACGACGCCTACCTGCAACGCGGCAAGGTGGACCGCAGCGCCAACACCACGCCCGGCAACAAAAAAGGCGGCCTGTCCAACATCGTCGAAAAAGCCATGGGCTCCATCGTCAAGAGTGGCTCGGTGCCCATCACTGGCGTGCTGGCTCCGGGTGAAAAGCTCAAGCGAAAGGGGCTGACCTACGCGGCCACGCCCGCGAGCGACTTCATCTGCGGCACGCTGCAACTGGCAGGCGGCATGAACCTGCACGTGTTCACCACGGGCCGTGGCACGCCTTATGGTCTGGCGGAGGTACCTGTCATCAAGGTCGCCACGCGCAGCGATCTGGCCCGCCGCTGGCATGACCTGATGGATGTGAATGCAGGCACCATCGCCGACGGCACCAAAACGATTGAAGAGGTGGGTTGGGAGCTGTTTCGCCTGATGCTGGATGTGGCCAGTGGCCGCAAGAAGACCTGGGCCGAGCACTGGAAACTGCACAACGCGCTGGTACTGTTCAATCCGGCGCCGGTGACCTGAGTTTGACTAAATGATGGACTGCTACACAGCGAAAGTGATGCCATTGCATCACCTGCGCCGATCCAATTCGGAGATACGATTGCACTGGGATGGCTCCGTGTCGGATGATCGAGACTCAAAGCACGCAAGTTGCCAGAATACCTCCGCTGCCTGCGTAGATTGAAGGAACGTCACTATTCCAAATTAGGGGAACAAAGATGGTCAGCAAGAACACGATTTGTCTCTGGTACGACGGCACCGCGTTGGACGCCGCGAAGTTCTACGCCGAGACGTTTCCAGACAGCGTGGTGGGAGCTGTCCTTCGTGCGCCTGGCGACTATCCTGCGGGCAAACAGGGAGATGTCTTGACGGTCGAGTTCACTCTGATGGGCATCCCTTGCCTCGGCTTGAACGGGGGGTCAGCATTCACGCACAGCGAGGCTTTCTCGTTCCAGATTGCGACCGACAACCAGGCGGAGACGGACCGATTGTGGAACGCGATTGTCGGAAACGGCGGCCAGGAGAGCGCATGCGGTTGGTGCAAGGACAAGTGGGGGCTGTCATGGCAGATCACGCCACGCGCCCTGACAACTGCAATCGCTGACCCAGATCCGGCAGTCGCCAAGCGCGCGTTCGAAGCCATGATGAGGATGACGAAGATCGACATCGCTGCGATTGAATCAGCTCGGCGAGGTTGACGATGGCGATGCCACCCCCGCCTCCACTGCACGACTGACAGTCGCTTGTGTTGGCCGGTTGAATCCACCGCCAGTAGCAGACAGCCGGCAACGTCTGCACGGGGAACCCTGGCAAGTGGTTCGCAAGAATTGCCGCCCAATTGTTTGACTGGTCCGTCAGCTTGTTTGCCTCTCAGACGCTAGCCAGTTACCGAGGCTTTACATTCAACGCCTAGACTTACCAGAGTGAATACCAGCTTTGGCATGCTATGAACAACATCAAGCGATTTTTCTGGATATACCTTCTCTTGCTGACTGGCCTGTGGTGGTTTAGCGATCAGACCGCATTGGCTTCCCTACCAAACTTTATCGCCTGGCGGAACGTTCTTATGCAGTACAGCGGTGTGCTGGGCATAGGCGTGATGAGCGCGGCGATGGTACTGGCCATTAGGCCCGTGTTGTTCGAACCCTACCTGGGTGGGCTGGACAAGATGTACCGGCTGCACAAATGGTTGGGTATATCGGGCCTGATTCTTTCGATCAGCCACTGGTTGTTATCGGAGGCTCCGAAATGGTTGACCGGCCTGGGATGGATTGAGCGCCCTGTGCGCGGACCACGGCCAGCATTGCCCGATGACGCAATTCAGCATTTTTTTTCAACCCAACGTGGCTTGGCCGAGGGCATCGGCGAGTGGGCGTTTTATGCAGCTGTAACATTGATGGTGCTGGCTCTGATCAAGCGATTCCCGTATCGGCATTTCTTTAAAACTCATCATTTGCTCGCTGCGACGTACCTTGCTCTGGCATGGCATTCGGTGATCTTGCTGAAGTTTGACTACTGGAGTGGCTTGTTGGGACCCGTCATCGCTCTCCTGATGGCTGCCGGCAGCGTCGCCGCCTTCATGGTGCTGTTTGGGCGTGTGGCCAAGCATCGCCAACTGGTAGGCGAGGTAGTGGGTATTCGGCATCACGATGCCTTGAGTGTCATGGAGGTAGACATCCAGTTCCAGGGGCGTTGGGCCGGTCATGAGTCTGGGCAGTTCGCGTTCGTGACCCTGCACGAAGAGGAAGGAGCTCATCCGTACACCATTTCCTCCGCCTGGGCCGACGATGGTCACCTCACCTTCATCATTAAAGCCTTGGGGGACTACACCAGCACACTGGCTGAAAGGGTCAAACTCAATGATGTGGTCAAGGTGGAAGGTCCTTACGGGCGCTTCAATTTTAAGAGCCAGCAAAAGCGCCAGATTTGGGTCGGAGGTGGCATTGGCATTACCCCTTTCATCTCTCGCATGAAAACCCTGGCCAAGATACCGGATGGCAAGAGCATCGACCTGTTTCACACCACGGCCGTTTACGATCCACACGCAATTGGTCTGATGGAGCAGGATGCAAAAGGGGCAGGTGTTCGCCTGCACGTGCTGTGGGACGAACGTGACGGCCGGCTGGACGCAGCGCGCATTGCAGAGCGAATACCGGACTGGAAGGATGCGGACATCTGGTTCTGCGGGCCAGCCAAGTTTGGGCAGGCGTTAAAGAAAGACTTCCTGGCCATGGGACTGCCTGAATCATTTTTCCACCAAGAGCTGTTTGAGATGCGGTAACAGCAAGCGTCTCTATGTTCAGCGCTTCCTGGGCCTACTGACTCCAAACCCCTGAACCTGCTCGCCGCGAACATCAATTGTTTTGTATTGAATGTCGGTTTTCCTGCCTGCAGAAGCTGGCTGTCAAAGACTGGGTGGGTCGAGAGCCGCCCGTTGAGTCGGATACCTTACAGGCTGGAGTGCGTCTTCACCGAACTTCCGAACTGCGGCGCATGCAGTCAGTTGACTCGTCAAGCTGCAGGCCTGCAATCAGTCTCAAGCGGATACAAAACGATACAGCGATACAGATGACACAGATTCGATAGCCAAATATCAGCCGACGAATGGTTTTTCAGGAAAATTGGATACCAAACAGGCCTTTAGCCCTAGTCGATTATGCGTAACAAGCTATCGAATAGATAGCATATCAACATCAATTCTGCCGCATCACCGCCGTCAGTTGCGTCACGTTGTGGCGCCGGGCGCGGTTGTGGTGGATTGGCTTTGAATTGCGGTAATAATGCAACCAAATTGCGTTATGAAGCCATCCTATTCATCCTCTGGCCCCATCGACGTACTGCTGTCCGCACACGGTTTGCGCCGGACCAGCGCCGCGCGGCTGGTGCTGGGCTGGCTGCTGGCCCACCCTGACACCAGTTACACCCACGCGCAGTTGCAGACTGCGCTGGCGGATGACGGCGATGTGGCCCCCGGCGCAGCTTTGGACCGCGTCACGCTGTACCGGCTGATTGATCGCCTGACCCAAGTCGGCCTGCTGCTGTGTCGGGTGGACGCCAACCGCGTGCGCCGTTACCAGGCCATGCCCTCCAGCGTGCACGCCATGCCGCACTTTGAGTGCCAGAGCTGCCACCGCGACAGCCCGCTGGCGGGCGCGTTGAAAGCGAACGCGAAAAAAGACCTGGAACGCGCCGCGCAAACCGCGCTGGAGGCCTTGCAGGCGCTGGGCTACCAGGGCATGCGCATGGACTTTGCCGTGCGCGGCGTGTGCGTGGACTGCGCCACCGGCCCGTCCGACGCGCCTGGCGCATCCAGCGTGTCGGGAGCCGCTGCGTGATTCAGACCACACAACTGGCCTACTGTTACGCGGGTGGCGCAGCACTGCACTTCCCCGACGTGGATGTCCGCCAAGGCGGCGTGCTGTTGCTCAAGGGGCCATCGGGCTCGGGCAAATCAACCTGGCTGGCGCTGGCGGCGGGTTTGCTGCGCGCCAGCAGCGGGCAGATCACGGTGGCCGGACAAGACCTGAATGCTCTTAAAAATGTAGCTACCGACGCATGGCGGGCGAGGGTTATCGGATTTTTACCGCAGAAACTCCACCTGAGTGAGGCGTTAACCGTGTCGGGCAATCTGGCCATGGCGCAGTGGGCGGCGGGCGCGCCGGACGACGCGGCGGCCATCGACCGCGTGCTGGACACGCTGGACCTGGCCGACCTGCGCCACCGTAAACCCGGCCAGCTTTCCGGCGGGCAGGCGCAGCGCGTGGCACTGGCGCGGGCCGTGCTGCTGAACCCACAAGTCATTCTGGCGGACGAGCCCACCGCCAGCCTGGACGATGCCGCCGCGCAGGCCGCGCTGCAACTGCTGCAGGCCAGCGCCCAGCGCTGCCACGCCACGCTGGTGATCGCCACGCACGACGCGCGTGTGGCGGCTGCCTTGCCACAGGCCCTGAAATGTGTGCTTTTGAGTGGTCAAAATGGCACTCAGCCCTCGTCGGATATGCATTAGTAGCTATGAAAATAATAGCAATTGCGTTTCGCTACCTCACCTCCCGGCCCCTGGCTGCCGGGTTAAACCTGCTGCTGCTGACGCTGGGGCTGGCGTCCATCACCTTTGTGCTGCTGGTCAGCACGCAGCTGGACCGAGCCTTTGAGCGTGATCTGGCCGGCATTGACGTGGTGGTGGGGGCCAAGGGCAGCCCGATGCAGCTGATTCTGGCGGGGGTGTTCCACATCGACGTGCCGACCGGCAACATCCCGCTGGAGGCGGTGCGGGCGCTGGAGAAGAACCCGCAGGTGGCCCAACTCATCCCCATCAGCCTGGGCGACACGTATCAAGGCTTTCGCATCGTCGGCACCACACCGGCCTATGCTGACCACTACGGCGCCAACCTCGCGCAGGGCACGATGTGGACCCAGCCCATGCAGGTCGTGGTGGGTGCGCAGGTGGCCAGCAACACCGGACTGGCCGTGGGCAGCAGCTTCAGCGGCTCGCACGGGCTGGGCGGCAAAGGGCACGCGCATGGCGACAACCCGTATCGGGTGACCGGCGTGCTGGCACGCTGCGGCTGTGTGCTGGACCGGCTGATGCTCACGCCCACCGAATCCGTCTGGCAGGTGCATGAAAAAGCCACTGCGCTGGACGCCGAAGACCAGAAGATCATGGAGGCCGAGCGCGAAATCACGCTGGCGCTGATCACCTACAAAAGTCCGCTGGCGGCAGTGACATTCCCGCGCTTTATCAACACCACTACCGAGATGCAGGCCGCCGCGCCCGCCGTGGAGGTGACGCGCCTGCTGCGCATGGTGGGCGTGGGCACCGACGTGCTGCGCGGCTTTGGCG
>Ga0116176_10001835_pt1 | contig 16331 bp, 16 predicted proteins | sample AD_STIC08_MetaG_FD_89803 | JGI IMG/M metagenome (GOLD analysis project Ga0116176, IMG submission 89803) | Active sludge microbial communities of municipal wastewater-treating anaerobic digesters from USA - AD_STIC08_MetaG | ecosystem: Engineered > Bioreactor > Anaerobic > Digestate | place: USA...
GAACAGCATGTCGAGTTCGACCTGCACGCCCTTCATGTTCAGGTTGAACTGGTCACGCACCTGCCGGAAATCCATCAGCAGGCCATGGTCCTTGGCCAGCGAGGCGCGGCCCGAAAGACCCGTCGAAATCTCAGGCAGCGTATCCGCCACCTCGACCTGGAAGGCGTGGGTCTTGCCAGCCGAAACAATGCTCAGCGCCTCAGTGGGCGTTTGCGCCATTGCGCTGGCGGAAAAGGCGGCGGCGAACGCCGCGACAAGGAGGGTGCGTTTCATGGCTCACGGCAATAAGGCGCCGCTGGGCCGAAGCCAAGGGCATGCACCAGCGAGACTAGGCCTCCGTGTGCAGCTTCGCGCTCACGATATGGCGGCCCTTCTGGCCCTTGCCGACCGAAGCGACCAGCTTCTGGCCCGGCTGCAGGTCCTCGATCCCGGCTTTCCGGACCACGACCATATGAATGAAGATATCCTCGGGGTCGTCCAGCAGCTGGACGAAACCATAGCCCTTGGTGCGGTTGAACCATTTCACCAGCACGATCTCGATCTCCCCGCCCTCTTCGGGCGCCGCGTCGTTCTCGTTGGCCGAAAGCTCCAGAACCTCGTTGACCTGATAGCCCCGGTCACGCGTCGCGACATTACAGACGATCCGAGCGCCTTCCGGCGCCGTATCCTGCCCGAACTTCCGCATGACCGAGATGTGCAGCAGCACGTCGCGCTTCAGCCCGCCGCCCGCAGGTCCGCCATCGGGAACCACGAAGCCATAGCCTTTCGCCGGATCGAACCACTTCACGCGGCCTTCGATCGTGATGGCCGGCTCGGCTTCCTCTTGCGGCGAAGTCTGATTCTGTTGCGGTTGCATCACCCACGCGCTCCCCAGCGGGGCGACTGTAGCATGACACTTTATCCCGCGAACATAGCCCGCGGGGCGATTATCCACTTGTGATTAACTAACCGGCAGGCGCCCACCGCAGGGCAAAATCCAGAGCCGTTACAATCCGCTGGCAGTCCCTAGGGGAGTCGAACCCCTCTTTTCAGGTTGAAAACCTGACGTCCTAACCGATAGACGAAGGGACCGCTCGGCGGAGCGGGCGATATAACCGCATCGCCCCAGCCCTGCAAGCGAGAAGCGGCGTTTCATTTGACCCCGGTCGCGACGTGGCGTCTCACCCGGCCAAAGCCTTACGCAAGGGCGATATCCGCCACCTCGACCTGCACTTTTCCGGCTCCCCGCCAGGTATCTGGCCGCAAACGCCCGGCAACGTGCATTGCGGCCCCCTTCGCAATCGCCTGCCCCTCCGGCCCGTCCGCGACCCGGAAAGCGATCGCCCGCACCCGCGAACCGTCCTCGCCGATCATGTCGAAAGCCATGTGATTCTCGCCCACCCGCCGCGCGCCGGCGGCGCGGACGTTGGGGATGGCAAACAGCGGCTCCGGCGCATTCGACCCGAACGGCCCGATCCGCTCGATCAGCTCCAGCAGCGCACCATCGGCAGCGCCCGGGGCCAGTGCGCCATCGATTTCCAGTACCCGCGCTTCAGCCAGCTCGGAGGTCGCGCCCTTGGTGCGCTCCTCGAGATAGGCCAGCAGCTCGTCCAGCCGCGCCGGGTCCATGCTCAGCCCCGCCGCCATCGCGTGCCCGCCGCCCGACAGCAGCAACCCGGATTTCGCCGCACCCGAAACCAGCTCACCAAGATTTACGCCCGGAACCGACCGACCAGATCCCCGCGCGACAGGCCCCAAGCCCTCGCCCCAACCAACCACGATTGCCGGCCGGTGATACTTCTCCTTCAGCCGCCCTGCGACGATGCCGATTACGCCGGGGTGCCAGCCTTCACCGCCGACAACCAGAATGCCAGCATCCGGTTTCAGGGCCAGCCGCCGCTCGACCTGCTCCATTGCCGCTTTCTGGATTCCGGCCTCGACTTCCTTCCGCTCCTGGTTCTGGAAGTTCAACTTCTCCGCCAGCTGGATCGCTTCCGCGCGATCATCAGTCGCCAGCAACTTCGCCGCCGTCCACGGATCGCCAATACGGCCGCCCGCATTCAGGCGCGGCCCCAGCACGAAGGTCGCGTGATAGACAGACTTCGGCGCCTCGATCCCTGCGACTTCGGACAACGCCTTGAGCCCGGCATTCTCCAGCCGCTCGAGGCACGCAAGACCACGTGTAACAAACGCGCGGTTCACGCCTTTCAACGGCGCCATGTCGCACAGTGTGCCGAGCGCCGCGAGATCGAGCCACTTCATCGGATCGGGCAGCCCGCCTTCCGGCGCCTGCCCGCGTTTGCGCGCCAACCGGTTCAACGAAGCAACAAGCACGAACACCACGCCCGCAGCGGCCAGAAAACCGTGCCCCGACTTGTCATCCGGCCTGTTCGGATTCACCAGCGCCAGCGTGGGCGGCGTATGTTCATCGTGCATCAGATGGTGATCCATCACCACCACATCGAGCCCGATCTCGTTCGCCGTCTTCAGCGCTTCAATCGCCGCTGCGCCGCAATCAACGGTCACGACCAGCTCCGCTCCCATGTCCTTCAGCGCACGGAACGCAAACGGCGTGGGCCCAAAGCCCTCTGTCAGCCTATCCGGCACATAGAGGATCAGCTCCCGCCCCCACGCCCGGAAATAGCGCGACAGGATCGCCGACGACGTGCCGCCATCCACATCATAGTCCGCAAACACCGCCACCTTCTTGCCCGACACAATGGCGTCGAGGATCACTTCGGAAGCCTTGTCCATGTCCGCGAATGTCGATGGATCGGGAAACAGGTCCTTCAGCGTCGGATTGAGAAAGAGGTCCGCTTCATCCGGCTGAACGCCCCGCGCCGCCAGCATCCGCCCGACAACATCCGGCGCCTGCAGCCTGCGCGAATGCTCCGCCGCCAACGCATCGTCCGTCGGCCGCTGCCGCCAGACCTTGCCGGAAAGCGACTGGACGACGCCGAGATAGGCTGGAACGGGTGACTTGTCGGACATGGCTGGAAGGTGTGGCGCCGATGGATTCGGTTCAACCCTCGTCAGCGTCGCGCCGGCAGCAACCACATCGCCCGATTACCGGGAAATAGTGAGCCTAACGCCCCACCGGCGTCACCGACCTGATCTTGCGCACCACGCCATCGCCCGACGACATCAGCATCGTATGCGTTTCAACACCCCTGCGCCCCCGCACTGCGCCATCCAGAAGCGTGCCCTTGGTCACGCCCGTCGCGGCGAAGATCACATCGCCCGACACCAGATCCTCAAGCTCGAAGCGGCGGCCCGCATCCTTCAGGCCCATGCGCTGCGCCTGGTATTTCTCCGCGTCGTTGCGGAACACGAACCGCGCCTGCATCTGCCCGCCCGCGCACCGCAGAGCCGCCGCAGCCAGAACGCCTTCGGGGGCCTTGCCCTGCCCGATATACATGTCGATCGCCGTCTCCGGCATCGCCGTGTTGATCGCGCCGGCAACATCGCCATCGGGAATGAGATTGATGCGCGCGCCCGCCTTGCGCAGGTCGGCGATGATCTTCTCATGGCGCGGCCGGTCGAGCACGCACGCGGTGATCTCGCGCACATTCACGCCCTTGGCTTTCGCCAGACGGATCGCATTCTCGCCCGCGCTTGCATCGAGATCGACAACGCCGCGCTCATAGCCCGACCCAATCGCCAGTTTCTCCATGTAGAGATCAGGCACCTGCAACAGCCCGCCCTTTGGCGCCGCCGCGATGACGGCCAGCGCGTTCGGCATCGCCTTCGCCGTCAGCGTCACGCCCTCAAGCGCTTCAAGCGCGATATCCAGTTCGGGCCCGTTTCCGGTGCCCACTGTCTCGCCGACGTTCAGGATTGGAATATCAACTTCGCCAACGATCACATGCCCGGTGAAATCGATGGCGTTCAAGGCATCGCGCATCGCGTTCGCTGCGGCTTCCTCGGCCGCCTGCTCATCGCCGCGCCCGACCCAGCCTTCCGCCGCAATAGCCGCCGCGACTGTTGCGCCAGCCACAGCGTAACCAAGCGTTGAACAGGACACCACCAGCTTAGCGCCGTCTGCCATGTTCACTCCTGCCCCGTACCCTTCGCCGCTCCGCGCCCGCGGCATAGCGAATCATTGCTGAAGGCATACGCCTGCGCCTGAACAGGCAAAAGCAAATTCGCCCACCGCGCCGACAACAAACGATGCTGCGCCGCACTCCTGTGCGGCGCAGCACGCCTGTCTCGCGAAAAGCGGATCAGCGCAGCTTATTTCGCGGTAATCTGGCCGCGGATTTCGCCGCCCTTGTTCGCCGCGGTGTGGACGTTCACGTACCACTTGCCCGCAGCCAGATCGGCGGCCTGCGCATCGGTCAGCGTCGCCGTGCCGGTGATCGGGCTGGCAGCGTTGGCGAAGGGCACAACCGGTGGGCCGTTCGCGCCCGGAGCGGCCGGACCATGGATGTGCGCGGCGACAGCCGGGCCCGACAGGCCTTCATACGTGACGTTATAGGTCAGCACATGCGTGGCCGGATCATACGTGAACGAGCCAGCGCCCTTGCCGGTCGACGTGATGCCGGCGCCCGGTGCCAACGTAGCGGCATAGGTCGGCGTCTTCGGCGCCGAATCCATCGTCGAGCATCCGCTGGCAAACGCGCCAGCGACAGCAATCGAAACAAGCCAGGATGTTCTCATAGAGCTTCACTCCCCTTGTGGGTCCCTCGGGAGATATCTCCGACGATGACCTCTGGGTAAACATCTACACCTTGGTTCATGACAGAGCCATCCTGCGGTCGCCGGAAAGCCCTCACATTGCGTTTGAGGCTGGCTAACGTCGGCCACTTCCTGCGATAGTCGCTATCAGCGCTTGATTCCTGTTGCAGGCGACGCCGCACCCGACAAAACTGAAGTCATGTCGAACACCCTGCGCCCAAACTCGCTAGACGCCTTCTGGATGCCGTTCACGCCGAACCGAGCATTCAAGGCTGATCCCCGTATGCTCGCGCGCGCCGAGGGCATGCACTATTACACGCCCGATGGTCGGGAGGTGCTCGATGGCACATCCGGCCTCTGGTGCGTCGCCGCCGGCCACGCCCAGCCGAAGATCGTCGAGGCGATCCAGCGCGCGGCCGCCGAACTCGACTACGCCCCCGTCTTCAACATGGGCCATCCGGCGGCGTTCGAGTTTGCGAACCAGCTCGGCGGTCTTTTGCCTGACGGGCTCGACCGCATCGTCTTCACCAACTCGGGCTCGGAAAGCGCCGATACCGCCCTCAAGATCGCGCTTGCGTATCAGCGGGCGCGCGGCAAGCCGAACAAGTATCGCCTGATCGGTCGCGAGCGCGCGTATCACGGCGTCAACTTCGGCGGCATGACGGTCGGCGGCATCACGAAGAACCGGGTGAACTTCGGCCCGATGGTTGGCGGCGTCGATCACCTGCCGCACACGCATGACATTACCCCAACGCCTTCTCACGCGGCCAGCCGAAATATGGCATCGAATACGCCGACGCACTTGAACGCCTCGTTGCGCTTCACGATCCCTCGACCATTGCCGCCGTCATCGTCGAACCCGTCTCCGGCTCCGCTGGCGTACTCGTGCCGCCGCAGGGCTATCTCCAGCGCTTGCGCGAACTCTGCACGAAGCACGACATCCTGCTGATCTTCGACGAAGTCATTACCGGATTCGGCCGCCTCGGCGCGCCATTCGCGGCGCAATACTTCGATGTGCGCCCCGACATCCTCACCATGGCCAAGGCGATCAACAACGCGACCGTCCCCATGGGCGCTGTCGCCGCCAGCCGTGAAATCCACGATACCATCGTCAACAATTCCGAAACGCCCATCGAACTTTTCCACGGCTACACGATGAGTGGCCACCCGCTCGCCTGCGCCGCCGGCCTCGCCACGCTGGAAGTTTTCCGAGAGCAGAAGCTGTTCGAACGCACTGCCGAACTCGCGCCCTATTGGGAAGAAGCGCTGCACTCCCTGCGCGACGCCCGTCACGTCATCGATATCCGCAATCTTGGCCTGATCGGCGGCGTCGAACTCGAACCCCGCCCCGGCAAGCCAACGCAACGCGCCCTCGAAACCTTCCGCGCCTGCTTCGAGAAAGGCGTACTGATCCGCGTCACAGGCGATATCATCGCCCTGTCCCCGCCTCTCGTCATCAATAAGGCGCAGATCGACCGGATCGTCGAAACCATTCGCGACGTGCTGCAGCAACTCGAATAGCCGGGGGACACTTCCATGATACTCACCGATATCCTGGTGATCGCGGCGCTCGCCGTGTTCGTGCTCGCCTGGTGGATACGCCGCACGCCCGCGCGCCGCATTGTGCTGATCGCCTCTGCTGCGCTCGCCATCGTGACAGGCGTCGTGGGCTATCTTGATGACCGTTGGCAGGATGCCGGCGGCGCCTTCGTCGGCGCAGTCTTCCTGCTCGGCCTCGGCGGCGTTGTCCTGAAGAACCGGATCACCCGCACGGACCGCACCGGCGGCATCCCCTGGCTCTCCGGCGTATTCATCGCCATCGGCCTTGTCGCCACGATCGCCCTGATCCACGAATTCCCGATCAACCCGCTGCCCAAACCTTCAGGCCAGTACGCCGTCGGCGTCCGCACATTCGAGATCGACGACGCGAGCCGGAAAGGCGTCTTCCAGGCCAAACCCGACGAACCGCGCCGCCTCCTCGTTCGCGTGTGGTATCCGGCGGGCCACGTCGCAGGCCGCCAGCCCGCTACCTATTTCACGGATGCCGAAGCAAAGAGCACGGCGCGCTCGATTGGCTCTCTCGTCGGCTTCGAGCCCTTCTTCACCTACATCCGTCACGTACGGACCAACTCGTACACCGATGTTCCGCTCCTGCCCGGCGCCGCGAACCTGCCGGTGGTGATCTACAGCCACGGCTACACGTCGCACCTCAACCAGAACACCGTCCTGATGGAAGAACTGGCGAGCCATGGTTACATCGCCTACTCGATCCAGCACACCTACGACTCGACTGACACCGCCTTCCCTAACGACGATGTCGCGCCCATGGACATCAACCTCACGCAGGCCACGGCCGACGAGCCGGGACGCCCCTCGCAAGCCGATGCATTTGGGGGCGACACGCTCGACAAGCGCTTCGAGAGCATGCTCGCCTTCCAGGAATTCGCGTTGAAAAGCGGATCCCGCATCGCCACCCAGAGCACGAAAGTCTGGATGGCCGACCGCAAATTCCTGCACGACACGCTGCAGAACGCTCCACCGCAATCCATCGCCGACATCGCCCGCGCGGGCAATCTCGCAAAGGTCGGCGAACTCGGCATGTCATTCGGCGGCGCGATTGCCGGCGAAGCTTGCATGCGCGACACGCGCTGCGGCGCCGGCGTCAACATGGACGGCGGCAACTTCCCGTTCTCGGCCGCTGATGCCGATGAGCCCGTACCCTTCCTGATGCTCCATTCCGATCCAGCGTATCTCTACAGGGAGATGGAGCGCCCGGTTCCCGCAACCGGCCCGCGCAGCTTCAACGAGTTCTCGTATGAACGCATCGCCACCGCTGGTTCGCGACCAGACGTCTATCGGCTCTCCATCAAGGATATGCAGCATCTCGGCATGTCGGATTCGTCGCTCTTTGTCGGAGACACCGTGAAATCCGTCATTTTCGGCGACGCTTCAGCCGCCAACATGATCGGGGCGCAGAACGACCTCATTCGCGGCTTCCTGGACAAGCACCTCCGCGGCCAGTCAAGCGACTACCCGGCGAAGGAGCTTGCAAAGTACAATGGCGCAGTCGTCGCCATTCCGGCGAACGACGTCGCACCGTGGTGGAACGCCAAGCCGGAAGCAGAACGCGCCGCACTGGAAGCGAGGATCAACGCCGCAAAGCCGACCTATTCGGGCCTGCCAATACTTGCGCGGGCCGCCGCCACAACAGCAACGCCCCCTACTTCACCACAAAATTGAAATACGTCTCTGGATACGGCTCGTTGTTCAACGTGAAGTGCCACCACTCTTCCTTCAGCGGCCGGAAGCCCTCCACCGTCATCGCCGCCTGCAGCGCCAGCCTGTTCGCCCGCGCCTGCCCGCCCACAGTCTGATCCGAGGGCCACGACTTCGTATCGAACAGGTCATAGCCAGACCCCATATCGATCTCGACCCGCGTCGCCAGATCGACCAGCGTCAGGTCCACCGTCGACCCACGAGAATGCCCCGACTTCTCTGCGATGTATCCCAGCTCGAACAATCGCGACTTGTCGACATTCGGATATTGCGCAGCCTTGCGCTTCTGATCGTCGAGGTCCTTCGCCCACTCGACAAAGTCCGCGACAGCCCGCTGCGGCCGATAACAGTCGAACATTTTCAGCCCTAGCCCGAACGCCGCCAGCTTCGTCTGCACACGCCCCAACGCCGCAGCCGCTTCCCGCGTCAGCAGGCACACCGGTGCTTCATACCCGGCAATCCGCCGCCCGATGAAATTGTCCGAACCGTAATAGCGCATATCGACCACCAGCCCCGGTGCCACCGAAGCCGCATCGACAAAGCCCGAGCGATCCAGCGATTGATCAACCGGCGCCTGTGCATGCGCGCAACCCGCCAGCACCAGAGCCAACAGCGCTCCGCGTATCATTTCGGCCTCGTCATCGATCCACTCGCGCCACGGCAGCCTTGTGTTTGGCTGCTGCTTCCATCACCGTGCCGCCAGATAAAAGTCTTCAGGGCAGGAAAAGCAACATGGCGCTCAAAGCAGGTCTCGCCGCCGCAGCTATTCTCGGCCTCGCCGCATGCAGTTCCGCCCCCGGCGCCAGTTCATCCGGCCCCACGGCCACGCTCGACACCGGCGCAGTGCAAGGCGCATCCGAAGGCAACCTCTCCGTCTTCCGCGGCATCCCCTACGCCGCCGCCCCCGTCGGCAACCTCCGCTGGCGCGCGCCGCAACCGCTCGCGAAATGGACCGGCGTTCGCCCCGCAACAGAAGTCGGCGCTGCCTGCCCGCAGGCGACCACCAGCACCGAACCATGGGCCCGCGTCGGCGCGCAAAGCGAAGACTGCCTCTTCCTCAACATCTGGACGCCCTCGCAAGCATCCTCCGCAAAACTCCCCGTCATGTTCTTCATCCATGGCGGCTCCTTCCGCGCGGGCGCAGGCGGCGTGCCGCTCTACGACGGAACAGCCCTCGCCAAGCGCGGCGCCGTCATCGTCACCATCAACTATCGCCTCGGCCGCCTCGGCTTCTTCGCGCACCCGGCGCTGACGAAGGAAAACACAGACGGCTATCTCGGCAATTACGGCATCATGGACCAGGTCGAGGCGCTGCGCTGGGTGAAGCGCAACATCACGCAGTTCGGCGGCGACCCGGCCAACGTCACCATCTTCGGCGAAAGCGCTGGCGCGGTTTCTGTGCAAGCGCTCGTCGCCTCGCCCGAAGCCAAGGGCCTCGTCGCGAAAGCAATCTCGCAATCCGGCGGCGGCTTCACGCTCGCCCCCACGCTGAAAGCCTCCGAAGCCCAGGGCGAAAGCTGGGCCGCCAAGCAGGGCTTGGCGAACGCCACCGCTGAACAGCTCCGCGCCATCCCCACCGACAAGATCCCCAGCCTCGATGCAGGCGGCCCGATGGTCGACGGCAAGACGGTGAAAGACAGCCCGACCAAAACCTTCATCCTGAAGGAGCAGGCCGCCATCCCGATGATCCTCGGCGGCAATTCATGGGAAGCCAGTCTCCCCGGCCTCGACATGGCCGCCCGCCCCATCCTGGGCACGGCTTATTCGGGTCTGCTTGAAGAGTACAAGGCGAAGCCCACGCGCGCCGGCGCCGAAGCAGACCTGTCCATTCAGGCCGTCGCCATCCAGCCCTCGCGCTATCTCGCAGAGCGCCAGGCGGCGCTCGGCCAGCCTGCCTTTACCTACTACTTCACCCAGCAACCCGAGAGCGAACGCACCACCAAGCCCGGCGCCGAACACGGCGGCGAACTCAGCTACCTCTTCGGCACGCGCCTCAACGCCGAAAAATGGGACGCCGCTGACGAGAAGACGTCAAAGCTGATGGGCGACTACTGGTTCAACTTCGCCAAGACCGGCAATCCGAACAGCCCCGGCGCACCGGCGTGGGAGCCAGTCACAAGCACCTCGTCGCGCTACATGCACCTCAATGCAGACGCCAGCACGACAGACTTCACCGCCCTCGAAAACAAGACGAAGGATGCCGGCGTCGCCTCGGCTCGTCGCATCTGGGGACAGGAGAAATAAGCGCCGCCTAGGTCTGCCGCTTATCCGGGCCGAACAGCAGCTGGTAAGCCCCCATTCCAACCAGCGCGCCGATGATCTGCGCCAGCACGAAACCCGGCGCGTCCGCCGGGCGTATCCCGGAGAATGTGTCGGTAAGTGCGCGCGCCAGCGTGACGGCAGGGTTTGCGAACGACGTCGATGCCGTCCACCAGTAGCCAGCCGTGATAACCAGCGCGACAGCATAAGGAATGGCCTCCGGCCGTGAACGGCGAACGGCAAGTATGGCGAACACCAGAGCGAACGTGGCGACGCCGTCCGAAAAAGCCGTCGGCAGGCCCGAGCGGTCATGCGTCGCGACCTGAATCAGCGGCAGCGCAAACATGGCATGTGCGAGCACGGCTCCCGCCACCGCGCCAGCACACTGCGCCAGCATGTAGGCCGCGGCATCGACGGCAGGCAGTTCGCGGCGCAGCGCCATCACCAGCGTGACGGCGGGATTGAAGTGCGCGCCGGATACGGGCCCCAAGGCCAAGATCAGCACGGCCAACATACCGGCCGTGGCGATCGTGTTGCCCAACAGGGACACGCCATCATCGGCGGATACATTGTCCGCAAGAATGCCCGACCCGATCACCGTGCCGACAAGCAGCAACGTGCCGAGCGCTTCCGCAGCAAGCCGCCTCCAAAGCGCGGGCGTCATTGGGCGCCAATGTCGTTGAGGCGCTGTTGCAGGCTCAGCTTGCTGAGCGACGCGAGCGGCAGGTTGATGAAAGCCATGACCCGACCGTTCAGCATTCTGTACGTATCAGCGAAGGCTGCGGCTTTGACTGCGTCCGCGCCTTCCACGCGCGCCGGATCGGGCACACCCCAATGCGCTGTCATGGGATGCCCCGGCCAGAGCGGACAAACCTCATCAGCAGCATCACCGCACACCGTGAACACGAAATCCATCTTCGGTGCATCCGCGCCGGCAAACTCGTCCCACGACTTTGAACGCAATCCGTCGGTCGGGTAGTTGAGCCGCGACAACAGCGCGAGCGCGTGTGGATTGACCGTTCCATTAGGATGCGACCCGGCGCTGTAAGCCTTGAATTTGCCCGCACCCGCGCGATTCAGGATCGCTTCCGCGAGGATGCTCCGCGCTGAATTGCCCGTGCAAAGAAACAGCACGTTGAACATGTATCCGTCCCCTGTTGTGAAGGTTAGCAGCAGGCTGCGGCTTTGGCCGGCTCAACCACGGCCGCAGGCGCACAACACGCCGCAAGCGGCTTATCGGCGTCAGGCCGCTCGTTTTCGCCGTAGGTCACGGCCTCGCCAAACGTATGGAAGGTTTCCCAGCGCAAGCCGTTCGGATCGTTGACCCATGACTTGTCGGACTTGGCGTAGCAGCAGGTCGCGCTTTCCTGATCGCGTGTCGTCTCGCCTGCGGCCTTGAGCCTGCCCGCCAACTCCGCGAGTTCCTCGCCGCTCTCAGTCTGAATGCCAAGATGGTCAAGCCCGGGCACGGCCATGTGGTTGGAAATCGCGAAGTTGACCCGCGGATCATCAAGCATCCACTTGGCGTAATCGTCCTTCAACACAGTGGGTTCGGCTCCAAACAGCGTTGAGTAGAACGAGACCGACTTGGTCATGTCCTCAACGGCGACGTGTAGGTGAAGGCGCTTCATGCTCGCTCTTTCTTTCGTTTGGCCGTGGCGGGGGTGCAGCAAGCGGCGCGGCTGACAGCTTCCGCCATGGGCGCGCATACTTCTGGTTTGCCTTGGCAGCAGTCTTCGACGAGATAGGCCAGCAACGCATTCATTCGGTCGAAATCAGCCGCGTAGATCAGCGAGCGTCCCTCACGGCGCTGGGTGATCAGGCCCGAGCGATTGAGATGCGAAAGATGGAACGACATGGACGACGCAGGCAGGCTGAGCTTGTCCGCTATCGCGCCCGCCGACATGCCCTCTGGCCCTGCCCTCACAAGCATCCGAAACACTGCCAGGCGATGTTCCTGAGCCAATGCCGCTAGAGCTGTAACTGCGTCCTGATTTTTCATTTGATGTTTCCAGTATTATGGAAACGTCAGGCTGGCAAGCCTGAGGTGATGGCCTGACGCACGGCTGCACCCGCAGCACAGAAGCGCCGCACGTCACTTGTGACTGATTCAGCAAAGTCCTGCCGTCAGGGATCAATCAGGCCCGCGTCTCGATCCGCAGCAGGCGCGGCACATCTGCCGTGATCTTCAGCTCCGCGATCTTGGCCAGCGCGGTCTCGACGGAAGCGCGTGGGCAAGGATGCGTCAGGATCGCGATCGGCGCCACGCCGGTATCGCCTGCCGATTCCTGGATCAGCTTGTCGATCGAGATGCCGGCATCGCCCAGCTGCTCTGTCAGCGCGGCGAACACGCCAGGCTTGTCGGCCAGTTGGGCGCCGATGAAGAACGAGCCCTGATCCGCCGCACCATTCGCCGCCGTTATCAGCGGCAGCAACTCACGCGACGGCTTGCCCAGAGGCGGCGTCGCCGGCCCCTCGAACAGGCGCGCAAGGTCGCCCATCACAGCTGCAGCTGTCGGACCCGAGCCAGCGCCCGGTCCGGTGAACGTCAGACGCCCCACTGGCTCGCCCTCAACCAGCACCGCATTGAGCGGCCCGTTGATCTGCGCCAGCGGATGTTCCTTCTGCACCAGCACCGGCGCGACGCGGCACTTCACGCCGCCATTCGACCGGAAAGCCTCGGCAACCAGCTTGATGCGGTAGTCGAACTTGTTGGCGAGCGCGATATCCATCGCCTCGATCCTGTCGATACCCTCGACCTGAACCTGCGAAAAGTCCGGTTGCGCGCCGAACGCGATCGACGCGAGGATCAGCACCTTGTGCGCCGCGTCCCCGCCCGACACGTCGAGGAACGGATCGCTCTCGGCATAGCCAAGCCGCTGCGCCTCAGCCAGCACCGTCTCGTAAGCCGCGCCCGTGCGCAGCATCTCGCTCAGGATGTAGTTGCATGTCCCGTTGAGAATGCCCGACACGCGGCTCACGATCACGCCCGACAGCGAGTTCTTGACCGCGCGCACGATCGGGATCGCCCCGGCCACCGCCGCCTCAAACAGAAGGTGCGCGTTGTGCTTCTCCGCCAGCGCGGCGATCTCGATGCCATGCTCGGCAATCAGCGCCTTGTTCGCGCTCACCACCGCCTTGCCCGAACGCAGAGCCGCCTCGACCGTCCGCTTGGCCGGGCCATCCGACCCGCCCACCAGCTCGACCACGACATCGATATCGTCCGCCAGCGCCAGCTCCACCGGATCATCGACCCAGCGGAATTTCGAGATATCGACGCCGCGATTGCGGTTCTTGTTGCGCGCCGACACGGCCACGACTTCCAGCTTGCCCGGAAGCCGCAGCTCGTTCTGCCGCTCGATCAGCTTCAGCAGGCCCCCGCCCACCGTGCCGAGACCCGCAACACCGAGCCTCAGCGTCTTACCCGTCGCCGTCATCCCGCAACCTTCCGTACCGGCGAAGCCTCAGCCTTCGGAGCTTTCTCCGGTTTCACCTTCACGCCATTCGCCTCGAGGAATTTCCGCACATTGCGCGCCGCCTGGCGGATGCGCTGCTCGTTCTCGACGAGCGCGAGACGCACGAACGCATCGCCATGCTCGCCAAAGCCCGCGCCCGGCGCCACAGCCACATGCGCTTCCTTGATCAGCCGCAGCGAGAACTCCAGCGACCCCATCTCGCGGAACGGCTCCGGAATCGGCGCCCACGCGAACATCGATGCCTTGGGCTCAGGGATCTCCCAGCCCGCGCGACCGAAGCTCTCGATCATCGCATTCCTGCGCGTGCGATAGATCTCGCGCATCTCGTCCACGCAATCCTGCGGACCATTCAGCGCCGCCGCCGCAGCCACCTGCACAGGCGTGAACGCGCCATAGTCGAGATACGACTTCACCCGCGCCAGCGCACCGATCAGCCGCTCATTCCCGGCTGCGAAGCCAACGCGCCAACCCGCCATCGCATACGTCTTCGACATCGACGTCACTTCGACAGCGATATCCTTCGCGCCCTCCACCTGCAGGATCGAGGGCGGCGGATCGCCGTAATAGATTTCCGTATAGGCTAGATCGCTCAGTACCCAGATGTTGTGCTTCTTCGCGAACTTCACGACCTCCTTGTAGAAGTCGAGTTCCACAACCTGCGCCGTCGGGTTCGCCGGATAGCACACCACCATCGCGGTCGGCGGCGGCACCGAATGCTTCACCGCGCGGCCAAGGTTCGAGAGATACTCTTCCGGCGAATGCGCCTGCACGGAGCGGATTGCCGCGCCCGCCATGATGAAGCCGAACGAGTGCAGCGGATAGGACGGGTTCGGAACAAGGATCGTATCCCCCGGCGAGGTGATCGCCTGCGCCAGGTTCGCGAAGCCCTCTTTCGAGCCGAGCGTAACCACCGTCTCCTTCATCGGATCCAGCTTCACGCCAAACCGGCGGTCGTAATAAGCCGCGAGCGCCTTGCGCAGACCCGGAATGCCCCGGCTCGCCGAATAGCCATGCACGTCCGGCTTCCGCGCCGTCTCGCACAGCTTCTCCACGATATGCGGCGGCGTCGGCAGGTCGGGATTGCCCATACCCAGGTCGATCACGTCTGCCCCGCCGGCGCGCAGCCCGGCCTTGGTGACGTTCACCTGCTCGAACACGTAAGGCGGCAAGCGCCTGATCTTGTGGAAATCCAACATCATTGTCGGTTCACCTGTCATCGGACCCGGCCCGGTCTCGCCGGCATCGGGTAAAGGATTCTGTAAAGCCGTATCGTTACGGCCGCTACGGGGCAATTTTTAGCTGGAAGAGGGCAGTTTTGAGGAGGCGATTATCGCCCGGGTGTTACCGGGGTGGTCGCCGCCGCCGGGGCCGGATTTTCCGGGGTCCCGCAACTGGCCTTCCTCTCTTCCACGCAGGCGCGCCATTGCGCAGCCCTAGCTCGGACGGCCTCGTCCGAGGCAATCTGCCCCTGACCGTTCAGCGTGGCCTCAAGCCTCGCCGCCTGGTCTTTCAGGGCCTGGGCGTTCTTGTCCCACTGGGCGCGAGACCCGCTGACAGGCCGCGTTTGCGGGATTTCCGACAGTTCCGGATAGCCCTCGCCTTTGACTTCGATAGCCTTTTGCTCGAACCAGTCCGGCGCGATCTGGGAGATTGCCTGTTGTTGCATGATATCGGCGCACCCGCCCAGAAGGGCCGTGCCGCCAATAACTCCCACGATCGCCATCTGGCGGAACATGATACACTTCCGTTTGCGGGCGATGGGTCCCGCGATTGCGCTTGTTGACGTTACTACCTAGTGACAGTCGGCCAGTTTGGCGAGCGGGAGTTTCACCGCCGCCGGGCTGAAGGGTCACTGAACAGGAAGCCAGAGCCATGTCGAAGACCGGGGGAAATCCTCCCGACGACGCTGCAAAGGGCGCTCAAAATGCGTCCGAAAGCCAGCAAGCCGGCACGGACTTTTCAGAAATCAGCTTCCAGCGGCTCGGCCAGAAGATCGCCGACCTCAGTCGTGAACTTTCCGACATAACCAAGCTCGCAGGCACGGCCGCCCCCCGCCAGCTCGAACTCGAAGCCGCCACCTCCGCTTTCAAGTCGCTGGCCGAGGCCTATTCGAAGCAGCCCGACGCCTTCAACAACGCCCAGCTCGACCTGTTCGGCCGCCACACCGAAGCGCTGCAGGAAATGTCCGCCGGCTTCCCTTCGATGACCGCAGACGCCGACCCGCGCTTCGCCGACGCATCATGGCGCGAGAACCCGTTCTTCGATTTCATCCGCCGCATCTATCTCGCCCAGTCGACATGGGCCGAGAGCCTTGCGTGGAATGCACCCGGCCTGAGCGAGACCGAACGCCGCCGCGCCGCCTTCTTCATCAAGCAGGCCACCGCCGCCATGGCGCCGTCCAACATGCTGATGGGCAACCCGAAGGCGCTGAAGGCGCTGTTCGACACGGATGGCCAGTCGGTGCAGCGCGGCCTCTCGCAGCTGCAGGAAGATTTCAACGCCGGCCGTGGCCGCATCTCGCCCACGCAGACCGACCTCGAAGCGTTCGAGCCTGGCCGCAACATCGCCGTCACGCCCGGCGAAGTCGTGCTGCGCAATCCGCTGATCGAGCTGCTGCGCTATCACCCGACCACAAAGACCGTCCACGAAAGCCCGGTGCTGATC
>Ga0116176_10001841_pt1 | contig 16309 bp, 5 predicted proteins | sample AD_STIC08_MetaG_FD_89803 | JGI IMG/M metagenome (GOLD analysis project Ga0116176, IMG submission 89803) | Active sludge microbial communities of municipal wastewater-treating anaerobic digesters from USA - AD_STIC08_MetaG | ecosystem: Engineered > Bioreactor > Anaerobic > Digestate | place: USA...
GCAGATGAAATGCCGGAAGCAGATGCGGTGGTTGTATTCAGTTGTGCCGGACGCATCTTGTCTCTGGGACCATTAATGACACAGGAACTGGAAGGTATCAAGAATATATGGAAAGTGCCCATGGTTGGTATGTTCAGTAATGCAGAACTGGCAAGAGTGACAGGGGGTAATCTGGAAATGAATAACCTTACTACCTGTGTCGTTGCACTAAAAGAAAAATAATGATTCAAAGTTTACAAAATATATTAAACCTCGCAGAACAATCTGAAGCGCTTTCGCCTGAGCAAAAGAAGGCCATTGCTGATTGGATAAAAGAGGCTGGCAAGCATATTGACATTATAACATTCAAACTGGAGCGGACTGAAAAAGTAAAACGTACAACCTCAATATTATTAGAAGAAACCATTGAAGAGCTGGAACAAAAGCGAAAAGCAATTGAAGAAACGAATACTGCATTAACAAGATCACTGGAAGAATTAAAAGCGGCACAGGCACAGCTGATCCAGTCAGAAAAAATGGCTTCCCTTGGTGAGCTCACCGCTGGTATTGCTCATGAAATACAAAACCCGTTAAACTTCGTCAATAATTTTTCAGAAGTCAGCCGGGAATTGCTGGATGAAATGAAGACGGCACTGGACAATGATGAAAAAGAGGAAGCAAAAGAGCTTGCCGAAGATGTGATTCAGAACATGGAAAAGATTATGCATCATGGCAAAAGGGCTGACGGGATTGTAAAGGGTATGTTGCAACACAGCCGAAGCAGCAGTGGTCAGAAAGAACTGACAGATATCAATGCACTTTGTGATGAATACCTGAGACTGGCTTATCATGGCTGGAGGGCCAAGGATCATTCCTTTAATGCCAAATTTGAAACGGTGTTTGATGAAGCGATCGGAAAAATAAATGTGATTCCCCAGGATCTGGGACGGGTGATCCTGAACCTGATCAACAATGCATTTTTTGCCGTGAATGAAAGAGGTATTAAGGGAGAAGCTGATTATCAGCCTGCAGTCATAGTTTCTACTTCGCTCTCCCCTCTCCCCGGGAGAGGGGTCGGGGGAGAGGTCATCATCAGCATACGTGATAACGGAACCGGTATTCCGGCATCCGTAGTAGAAAAAATATTTCAGCCCTTCTTTACGACCAAACCTACCGGGCAGGGAACCGGATTGGGTTTGAGTTTGAGTTATGATATCATCAGCAAGGGACATGGAGGCACATTGCAGGTGGAAACCACCGAAGGTTCAGGTACCTGTTTCACCATTACATTACCACAGCAAGCATAAAAATGGATAGTCAGAAAAAGCGATTACTGGAAAAGGCCTACCATTTGTTCTTCGAAACAGGAACAAAAAGTGTGATCACACGGCCTGTGCAGGAGTTCGTAGACGGACAGGTGATTGGTATCGGTACCGCAGTCGATGAAAAGTTGAGGGGTATTGGGGATTTTCGTAAGCTTTTGCAGATCCAGAAAAAGCAAATGGCTGGGTTGAAAATCCACTGGGAAAAAAAGCGGTTTTCCAGTCATGTAACAGCCGACGAAAATACAGCTGTATACGCTGATGATGTTTACCTGACGATTGGTACCGGTAAGGAAAAACTGAAAATGTATCTCCGGTTTTCAGTGATACTGCATTATAATGGAAAGGGATGGAAAGTAATACACTGGCATGGCTCCAAGCCGGAAGAAGTGAAAAGCGAAGAAGATACTTACGGAGTGGATCAATGGAAAAAGAAAGCATCGGAATTACAGCAATTAGTGGAACAGCGGACGGCAGACCTGTTGTTGAAGAACCGGGAGCTGGAAATTGAAGCTTCCCTGGAGAAAGTGCGGACGGTTGCCATGGGGATGAAGGAAAGAGCCGATATGCTGAAGATCTGCACCATGATTGCAAAGCAGCTGTCTGTGCTGGGCCTGAAGGAAATCCGGAATGTACAAACCGCCATCTTCAAAGTACCGATGGGTACGTACGTGAATTATGAGTTTTATGCCAAACATGATAAAACTTTCATTACCGAAACACTCTATACCAACCATAAAGTAGCCCTGGCCTTTGCTAAAAAAATGCTGAAAGGAAATGGAGCTGTTGCCATTGCGCATATGAAAGGGAAACAGCAGGTGATGGACTGGCTCCGTTACCAGAAAGGCACCAATGTATTTATCGACACTTATCTGAAGACAGCGACCTCGCTCAGTTATTACTGGTATTCACTGGGCCCGGTAGCACTGGGTATCTCTGCTTACCAGCCACTGACCAAAGAAGAGCTGCAACTGTTTGAACGTTTCCTCAAAGTATTCGAACTGGCCTATAAGCGTTACATGGATATTGAAAAGGCGGAAGCACAGGTCCGGGAGGCGCAGATAGAAGCAGCATTGGAAAGAGTACGTGCCAGAAGCATGGCGATGCAGGATTCATCTGAAATCGGTAAACTCATCCTGCATGTTTACACAGAACTGACCCGGCTTGATGCCCGGCTCGATCGTTGTTTTTTCATGATCGTTGATCCGGAGAACCTGGGCATTACCTGGTGGATGGCCAGCCAGGAAGGTTTACTGGCGGAGAATGGTTTTTTTGTACAGTATAACGAACACCCTTCCCACCTGCTTTATCTCGATCACTGGAAGAAGAAAACGAAGAAATGGCATTATCTTTTTGCAGGAAAAGAGAAAAGGGACTGGGACCGTTTCGGGTTTTCGAAAACGGAATTGTCCCGTTTGCCCGAACCGGTGAAGAAATTTATGGCCAGTGCAAAGAGTGTCAACCTTTCCGGTTCCTCCGATGCATTTGGTAGTCTGGTGACCGGCAGCTTTGAACCCTTATCAGATGAACACCAGGACATCATCAGCCGTTTTGCTTCGGTGTTCAATCAAACCTATACCCGCTTCAATGACCTTAAGAAAGCGGAAGCCCAGGCCAGGGAGTCGCAGATTGAAGCTTCCCTGGAGAGAATCCGAAGCCGGACAGTAGGCATGCAGAAAAGTGAAGAGCTGAAAGAGGTGATACAGGTAGTTTATGAACAGTTCATTCGCCTGGGTATCCATACGGAACATGCAGGATTTATCATCGATTACCGGGAAAGGAACGATTACAATACCTGGATCGCCGATCAGTTCGGAAGTCCATCACAGATTGCCATTCCTTATTTTGACTGCATCTATTACAATCAATTCAATGCCGCAAAAGCAGAACGGAAGGAATTTTTCACGCTTAGCCTCACCCGTAAAGAGAAAGACCACTTTTACAAAGGACTCTTTAAGCTTATCCCCGGTTTTCCGGAAGCGTCCAAGCAAATTATTTTTCGCCATCCAGGGTTTACCATTTCTACGGTATTGCTGGAAAATGTGGCCTTGTATGTCGAAAATTTTACCGGTCTTCCATATGCAGAGGAAGATAATGCCATCCTGATCAGATTCGGGAAAGTATTTCAGCAGACCTATACCCGTTTCCTCGATCTGCAGAAGGCCGAGGAGCAGGCCCATGAGGCAGAAGTACAACTGGCGCTGGAAAGGGTAAGGGCCCGCAGCCTGGCGATGCATCAGACCAGTGAATTAATGGAAGTGGTGAATGAAGTGGCGCAGCAACTGATGAAGATGAAGATTGATATTGACGGTGGGATTTTTATTGTGATCAATGAGGAAGTGGAATCAGACCGCCTTCCTATCTGGGGCGCAGCCGGTGCCGCAAACTATGTTGAAAAAGTAATCGTTCCGGAATTGGGTACAGCAATATTCACCAGACTGGTGAACGCCATTTTGAAACGGGAGTCATTCCTCACAGAGCGGTATACCCGTGAAGAGAAAGACGAGTTTCTGCATAACTTATTCAAGCATGCTCCCTGGAAACAGCTGCCGGCCAAAAGGAAAAAAGAGTTGCTGGCCAGAGAGGGCGGGTATTGCCGCTCTACTGTTATTTCGAAATTCACGAGTATCGCCATGATCAATCATCATGGAAAAAAATTTTCAGCAGCTGATAATCTGATCCTGCAACGATTCGGGATGGTGTTGGAGCAATCCTATACCCGGTTTCTTGATTTGCAAAAGGCGGAAGAACAATCAAAGGAATCACTGATACAGCTAGCATTGGAAAGAGTGCGTGCCCGGACCATGGCCATGCAGCAAAGTACAGAACTCCCCGAGGCGGCCAATCTCCTCTTCCTTCAATTGCAGGCATTGGGTATGCCGGCCTGGAGTGCCGGTTATTGTATCTGGGAAGATGATAAAAAAGCAGTGACCTTATGGATGAGCAGTGAAGGAGTAATACAACCTCCTTTTAAAGCGCCGACCACCGAAGACGAGCTCTTCATTCAGATGCGCGAAGGACATGAAAAGGGAAAGGCCCTGCATGTGGTGGAACTGGGAGGTAAAAAACTGCAGGCACATTATCAGTACATGCGGACTTTGCCGGTTGTAGGGGAAGTGCTTGATTCAATAATTGAAGCAGGACATCCTTTACCTGTGTATCAGGTGATGCATTATGCTTATTTTTCGAAGGGGTATTTATTGTTCATTACGTATGAACCAGTTCCGGCAGCGCATGAAATATTCAAGCGTTTTGCCAATGTGTTTGATCAGACTTATACCCGTTTTCTGGATCTGCAAAAGGCAGAAGCGCAGGCCAAAGAAGCTTTTATTGAATCTGCGCTGGAGAGGGTGAGATCACGAAGCCTGGCGATGCATCATTCTTCGGAATTGTCCGCCGTGGTAAATACCCTGCTCAGGGAGTTTACCAATCTTGAATTTACATTGACTTTTTGCATCATCAACTTAATAAATGAAAAGGACAGGAGCAATACGGTTTGGGCCGCCAATCCGGAAGCGGGAAATCAGCCTGAGTCCTATTACATGAAATTTGAAGACTATCCCTTCCATCATGCCATGTGGGATGCCTGGAAAGATCAGCAGAAAAAATTTATCTATACCATCGAAGGAGAAGAGAAAAGAATCTATGATGAATACCTGTATACTAGTACAGAATTTCGCCGTTTCCCCAAGCATGTGCAGGATGCGAATAAGGCCCTGAAAAGATATGTGGCGGGTTTTACATTTTTCCGGTTTAGCGGACTGCAGACGGTGAGTGAAAATCCGATATCACCTGATGATCTGGACATTCTTGAACGTTTCGGCCGGGTCTTCGAGCAGTCCTATACGCGTTTCCTTGACTTACAAAAGGCAGAAGCACAGGCGAGAGAGGCACAGATTGAAGCGGCATTAGAAAGAGTCCGCAGCCGGTCAATGGCCATGCATCGTAGTGAAGAACTCTCTGATCTGTCGCTGGAACTGGTAAAGCAGGTGCAGGCGTTGGGAGTGGCTACCTGGTTTTGCGCTTTCAATATTTATGATGACGATCCTAACAGTTCATTGGAGTGGGGCAGCAACGGGCAGGGCGTATTCCCCCAATACCGTACACCCAGAGAAGGTATTTTTCTCCGCTATTACCAGGCCGGGCAAAAAGGGGAAACCCTGCTGGTAAATGAAATTGGTGAAGCCGAATGTCCGGCCCATTATGACTATCTCTGCAGTCTGCCGGGTGTGGGAGATCAGTTGCTGCAAATGAAAGCTGCCGGCTTGCCATTCCCAGCATCCCAAATAGATCATGTGGCATTTTTCAAACATGGGTATATCATCTTCATCACGTATGAACCGGTCCCGGAAACCCATGAAATTTTTAAACGCTTTGCCAGAGTATTTGAACAATCCTATACGCGTTTCCTGGATTTACAGAAAGCAGAAGCGCAGGCCAGAGAGGCACAGATTGAAGTAGCTGTTGAAAGGGTAAGAGCAAAGGCACTGGCGATGCATCGTTCTGAAGAAATACTGCAGGTAGCGATGACGCTCAAAGAACAGATGGAAGGGCTGGAGCTAAAGGGAGTCACAGCCGCAACTATTTACCTGCAGCAGGATGATGGTTTGATAAGGGCCTGGGATATCACAGAATTGAAAGCATCTGAAAACGGGCCGCAGCTTACAGTTGATTTTGCATTTAAACTGGAAGATACGGATCCGCAATTATGGGTAAGAAGAATATGGGAAGTAACAGAAAGATACAGTGTGATAGAAATGAGTGGAAATGATTTTTTAATATGTGAAAGCTGGCTACGGAGTTTTGACGTAGATGCCGCAGATAATTATTTAGAATTTATTGAAGCGGCAGACTTAAAACATTCCTGGCACCCTACCGTGCCACTTGAAAAAGGGAAACTGAATATTGATTTCATTCTTCCTCCGCCTGCAGAAATGGAATTCATCCTGCCTAAAATGGGGGCGGCTTTTGATCTGGCTTACCGGCGTTTTCTGGATTTACAAAAAGCTGAATCGCAGGCAAGGGAAGCTCAAATCGAAACCGCACTGGAAAGAGTCCGCTCCCGCGCCATGGCCATGCACTTTTCGGATGAGCTGAAAGAAGTGGCGTTGGAGTTAAGAAAGCAAATGGGCTTATTAGGACAAAAAGACCTGGAAGTCTGTGCTATTCATTTATACGGACTCGACGAAAATAGTTTTGAATCATGGAGTGCCATGCGGGCACCTGGATCAGCAGGGGAGATCGTACAGGGACAAGCAAGGTTTCCTAAAAACGGCATCCGGATCATTGATGAGTTAATGGAAAAGCAGTCTGCAGGAGTCAGGGATTATATCCTGGTCAATGAGCGTGAGAAAATGGTGGAATGGTTTGCAGTGATGAAACAGTATGTACCCGAAATGTATGACTCCATCATTTCATTAATTGGAGATACACCTCATTATGAAATGAAAGCTTATTGGTCCGTGGCTGATTTTGCCGGAGGTGCTCTGGTGATGGTTACTTATTCTGAACCGGATGAACAAACCAGAAACCTGCTTCGCCGGACGGCCAATGTGTTTGAACTGGCTTATACCCGTTTTGTCGATTTGAAAAAGGCGGAAGCACAAACCAGGGAAGCGCAGATTGAAGCAGCATTGGAGCGTGTGCGAAGCCGGAGTATGGCCATGCATAAAAGCACCGAGTTACTGGAAGCCGGAGAAATTCTTTTTGCAGAAATAAACAGATTGGGGATTGAAAGCCTGACTGCTGGTTATGTATTAATGGACAAAGAAGGCGTGAATGGATTCAATTACACGCCGGATCCCTCCACCAAAAAAGTGTTGCCATTACCGGTAATAATTCCGCATAATGAAACGGTTCATATGCAGCAGGTGGTTGACAACTGGAAAAAAGGCAACCAGTTTTATTTTGTGGAAATGGATGAAGCGGAAACCATCAAACACCAGACATTTATTGCCGAACGCAGCACCAACTTTACGTTAAATGCTGAACAGCTGATTGCCATTTCCCCCTCCAGGCTTTTCTTGCATAATTTCTATTTTAAAGAGGGGTATATCCTGATTGTAGGTGGTATAAAACTATCTGCTGAACAAATTGAGATCATGCTGAGATTTGCCAAAGTGTTTCAGCAAACCTATACGCGTTTCCAGGATTTGCAAAAGGCAGAAGCACAAACAAAGGAAGCGCAGATTGAAGCAGCTTTGGAAAAAGTACGTAGTCGCACCATGGCTATGCAAAACAGTAACGAATTGCAGGAAACGGCAGCGGTTTTGTTTCAGGAATTCAGGAAGCTGGGAGCGGAAGATATGTATCAGGTTACGATTGGTATTTATGATGAAGCATCACAGCTGATTGATTTCAGGGTCACCAGCTGGAGCGGTAGTGGAGAGCAGGAAAGCCGGGCATTTCAACTGGATATGAATGAGCCAACTGTTTTGCAACCTGCTGTCCAGGCCTGGAAGAACCAGCAAAAATCGGTTGTCATTGATCTCAGCGGAGCCAAACTGGAAGGCTGGTTGGAGTACCGCAATAAAATGAGCGGAGTCACAGTCAGTAGTGCCGATACCGGAGGAAGAAGAGTGATATCAGCTGCCTTTTATTCAAAAGGGCATTTATCTATTTCAACAAAGGAGCCCGTTTCTGCGGAAACCTTGCACACGCTGGAGCGTTTTGCCGCTGTATTTGATGTCACTTATACCCGTTTCCAGGATCTGCAAAAAGCTGAAGGGCAAGCCAAAGAAGCACGGATCGAAGCGGCACTGGAAAGAGTAAGGAGCCGTACCCTTGCGATGCAAAAATCAGATGAACTGGCAGAAACAGCAGCGGTATTATTCCAGCAACTGATTGCTTTAGGTATTGAACCCAACCGGCTCTACATTATCCTTATTAAAGAAAATAATGCGGAGATGGAAGCATGGGTCACAGATGAGGATGGCAGCAAAGTGAGTATGGGCTTCACTGGAAATTATAATAGGAATCGTTCGTTACTGAAAATGTATGAAGGCTGGAAGGAGAAAAGAACCAGTCTGGTGATTGATATGCAGGGAGAAGAACTGCAACAGTATTTTCATTACCTGCACGATGAGTTGCATGTGCCTTTCAAAGGCGGACTGGAACAAAAAAGAAGGGTACAGCATATCGTCTATTTCAGTCATGGTTTAATCGGCATGGCTTCACCTGAAGAGCAACCCATTGAAACATTACAGTTGATGGAAAGGTTTGCTGCGGTATTCAATCTGACTTTTACGCGTTTCAATGACCTGAAGATTGCAGAAGCCCATGCAGCGCAGGCTGAACAGGATTTAATTGCAATTAAAGAAGCCAAGCAAAAGGCGGAGGAAGCATTAACAGAATTGCAGGCCACCCAGAAGCAACTGATCCAATCCGAAAAAATGGCCAGTCTGGGTGAACTGACAGCAGGAATTGCCCACGAGATACAGAACCCTCTGAACTTCGTGAATAATTTCAGCGAGGTCAGCAAGGAATTGCTTGATGAAATAAGAGAGGAACTGGACAAAGGAAATCTGGAAGATGCCAAAGAGATCATGCAGGATGTGATTCAGAACCTGGAAAAGATCCATCATCATGGCAAAAGGGCAGATGGTATCGTCAAAGGGATGCTGCAGCACAGCCGTACCGGCAGCGGACAAATGGAACCCACGGATATCAATGCACTTTGTGATGAATACCTGCGGTTATCTTATCATGGATTAAGAGCCAAGGATAAAAGTTTTAATGCCCGTTTCGAAACTCATTTTGATCAGTCTGTCGGGAAAATAAATGTATTGCCACAAGACCTGGGCCGCGTGATCCTGAACCTGATTAACAATGCATTTTATGCGGTATCCGCCAAAGCTTCGGCGAAGGCGGACAGTGCTTATGAACCCACTGTTGAAGTGAGTACAACGCTCTCCCCTCTCCCCGGGAGAGGGGCTGGGGGTGAGGTCTCAATCATCGTCAAAGACAATGGTACAGGCATTCCGCAAAAGGTGCTGGACAAGATATTCCAGCCCTTCTTTACGACCAAACCCACCGGGCAGGGAACGGGATTAGGGTTGAGTCTGAGTTATGATATTGTGAAAGCGCATGGGGGAGAGTTGAGAGTGGAGACAAAGGAAGGGGAGGGTACCAGTTTTATTATCCTGATTCCAGATATAAAACAAGGGTTATGAAAAAATGGATACTGATTGTTTTAATGTTATGTAGCCGGTTAATCAGCCAGGCACAGGATTCCATTGTTACCCTTACCCCTGATATGTTCAATCCCATCAATGAAATTTTGATTTCGGATTTGGATGGGTGGATCTTCAGTCGTGAAGGGGACAATAAATGGATCCAACTTAAACCTACCGAACTGTCCGGGAAACTGGCTGATAAAAATGGCAGGGTGGGCGGCTGGTTACGTTTTCGATTTAGATTGTCTCCGGCCTTTGGTGATACCCCATTGTATTTCCGATATTCAGGCTGGGCTGCTGCCATTCTTTATCTGGATAGTACTCCGATTCAGACTTTTGGTATTGTGGGTACAGATAAAAACAGTTTTAAAGAATATAATCCGTCCAATAAAATGCCCGTGGAAGCGATCATGCAAGGAGGAGCAGTACATGAAATCACCATTCGCTTTGCGGATTATGTAAACCCTGTTTCAGCAAAAGAAATAAAATCTGCTGCCGCCCGGCTCCATCAGTTTATCAGGATAACTGGTCCGGACTATCATGCACGTTTTGCCAAACATATCAGGGAATGGCCCATTTATTCCAGTGTTTGGTTGTCTATTTGCCTGGTATTAACATTGTTATTTTGGCTACTTGCTTTTCTGAATCGCCAGGAAAAAAATCTCAGCCTCTTCGCTATATGTGCCTCCTTGTTTCTGGTTACATTTTTTTGCAAAGTCCATTCCGAAAACCCATTTATCAGTTTCAATACCTTTTTGCTTTCATTTAAGTCTTTTGAGTTTCTTAGTTCAGTCTCCAATTGCCTTACCCTTTTTATTGTGGCAAAGGTTTTTAAAGGGAAAGCGGCAGGCTGGCTGAAAATAATCATTGTCCTGCTCTTTGTTTTGGGTGCAGTAAATGTTTTTGTCACTGACAAATCTATGGCTGCATTGTCAACACTCGTTCCTGTTTTTGTTTATTTGTGGTACATCTTTTCTTCCCGGAAAACGCTGAAAGGTGCACAATGGGCGATCGTATTCGGGTTATTACTCTTCTCACTGCTGGTATTTGTTTATGTAGTAATGCTAACCATCTACCAGACAGACTTTGTTCCGTATAATATGCTTATTGCCTCAGGGCTTATTTTGGCTTTCCCGCTTTCCCTGCTGGTATATGTGGCACTCCGGTTCAAAGAAATCGTTTCGGAAGTCAGGCTACAGGCTGCCCAGGTAGTAAGGTTATCTGAAGAGAAAAAAGAGCAAGCCTTGCGACAGCAAAAATTACTTGAAGAAGAAGTGGCCCGCCAAACTATTGAATTACGTACTTCATTAGAGAACCTGAAATCTACTCAAAAGCAACTGATTCAATCAGAGAAAATGGCCAGCCTGGGTGAGCTTACGGCGGGCATTGCCCATGAAATTCAAAATCCGTTAAACTTTGTCAATAATTTTTCGGAATTAAACAATGAGTTGATCAGTGAATTACTGGAAGAAGTTGACAAGGGAAATACAACGGAGGTAAAAACTATCGCTGCTGATATTCGGGACAATTCCGAAAAAATCAGCCATCATGGCAAAAGAGCGGATGCGATTGTAAAGGGTATGCTCCAGCACTCCGGCAGCGGCAGCGGTAAAAAAGAACCCACCGATATCAATGCACTTTGTGATGAATACCTGCGACTGGCCTACCATGGTCTCCGGGCGAAGGATAAAAGTTTCAATGCGCGTCTCGAAACTCATTTTGATCCGACAATCGGTAAAATAAATGTATTGCCGCAGGATCTGGGCCGTGTGATCCTGAACCTGATCAACAATGCCTTTTATGCGGTGTCCGCCAAAGCTTCTGCGAAGGCGGTCAGTGCTTATGAACCAACCGTTGAAGTGAGCACCACGCTCTCCCCTCTCCCCGGGAGAGGGGTCGGGGGTGAGGTCCAGATCAGTGTCAAAGACAATGGTGGTGGCATCCCTCCCAAAATCCTCGATAAAGTATTTCAACCATTCTTCACCACCAAGCCCACCGGACAAGGTACAGGATTAGGGTTGAGTCTGAGTTATGATATTGTAAAAGCGCATGGGGGAGAGATTAATGTCGATACTATCGAAGGTGAAGGGACCACTTTTACAATCAGTTTGCCAGTCACAACATGAAACAATTAAACAACATGATACCGAAAAGATTTGCAGCCGTTTTCATTTTTCTTTTGATGGCTTGTCTGCTTCTGGGTTTTGGGCCAGCGCCTGTTGTTCTTTCAAAACCAGCCACAACAGATACTACTGGAGGCTTATTCGCTTCTGACGAATTGCTGCAAATAAAACTCACGGGTAAATTAAAGGAATTGATGAACGACCGGGAGTCAGCGGATCCACAATCTTTTCCGTTCCGTTTTTCTTATACGAATGAGCAGGGGATAGAAACCGTGATCCCGGTTGAAGTCAGAACAAGAGGACATTTCAGGCGCATGAAGGCAAACTGTACTTATCCTCCGTTGCTGATAAAATTCCCCAACCAGGGCCCTCAGATAACCACTGTTTTCAGGAATCAAAAAAAACTGAAACTGGTCATGCCCTGTGACGGGGAAGAGTATATCGTCAGGGAATGGCTGGCTTATAAGATATATAACCTGATTACCCCCAAAAGTTTAAAAGCAAGACTGGTAAAAATTCAATTGGGCGATGAACGCAATTCAAAAACAGTAAACCCTGTTTTCGGGATCTTACTGGAAGAAGAGGATCAATTGGCGGAAAGGAATAATGCAACGGTAGTGGAAACAAAACTCAGGCCGCAACAAACAGAGGTCAATACATTTTTAACGATGTCAGTCTTTCAATACCTGATTGGCAATACCGATTGGTCGGTGGAGTACCTGCAGAATATCAAATTGATCGCTCCGAAAGCAGGTTCCGTGCCGATGACGGTTGCTTACGATTTTGATCATGCCGGTCTTGTGGGTGCTCCCTATGCGCAACCGGCAGAGGAATTACAAATGAGTTCTACCCGGGAAAGAAGGTACCGGGGCTATTGCATCAAAGACCTGTCCATTTTCAATCCTGTTCTGGCCGAATTTAACCGGGTAAAAGGCGATATTTATAAATTATATACGGATTGTAAATTCCTGGATGAAAAGTATATCAAATCCACCCTGCGTTACCTGGATGAGTTCTATGCTACTATTAATAATACAAAAGCCTGGCAAAGGGCTTTTGCCTACCCCTGTGATAAGAACGGAACCGGGAATGTGATCATTAAAGGATTGAAGGAAGAATAGAAAGCGAAAGCGCACTGTGGCAGGGACTGTTTTTTTGAATTCAGATATACCGGCAGTGTAAGGATGTACGTGTTGTATGATTACAAGGTTCAGTGAAAAAAAGAAATTATCATCAGTATGATGCTTCATTGATCAAATCAATAAAAGGAATATGAGATTCAGTATCATTTTTGTTTTCTTTTTCGGAATGACCTGTTCATCCATATCGGGTCAGGGCAGAATGGGAGACATCATCCAGTTACGTTGCGACTCGATTCTCAACCTCCTCGTGAAGGAAAAAGATCCCGACCGGAAAGCAGACCTGATCCTGGCCTTTTATGGTACATCTATCGACGGTTTCCCTTTACAGTTGTTGGTGCTGAGTCAGAAACTTTTGGATTTGTCAAGGAAGAACAATGATGAATTCTGTGAATCTGCTGCATTGAGCGCTGCAGGACAGGCGTACCGGATCACCGGCAGTTATGTGAAAGCCCTGGAATTGCATCGGCAGGCTTTGGCTGTTGCGGAGAAGACGGGTAATAAGATACTGATTGGCTTCGCATTGAACCAAATGGGTCATATCTACAAGGACAGGCTGGAGAATGATAAAGCCCTGGCACTTTATTCTGAAGCACTTCGGAATTTCAAGGAAGCGGGCAGGGATGATATCTGGTATCCCAGTATGAATAAGGGTGTTGTGTATTACAACATGGGCAATAATGATTCGGCCTTGTATTATTCCTATGAAGGACTTCAAATGATTTATAAAACACCCAGTTCAGGAAACCAGAGTGCTATATTTTCAAATATTGCTGGTGTATATAGTAAGAAGAATATCCCTGATAGTGTCAGAAAATATTTCACACTGGCCCTTAACCTGGCTTACAACACCCAGTCTCCCCGTTACATGAATGGTACCTATATCGCTATTGCAGAACATTTCAACCGTCGTGGGCAGCAGGATTCGGCGGCATATTATTTTAAAAAGGCAGTCGAGGTGGTGACCGGAACAGAAATGAACACGATGGTATTAAAGCCGGCTTTAAAACTGACCGAATACTATCAGAACATCAACTCTGACAGTACCGTTAAATACTGGAAAGTGTATTCAGCGGCCAATGACAGTATCAACAGTCTTCGGGCCAACCAGCAGATACAGATGCTGACATTCGAAGAGGAGCAACGGAAACGGGATATTGAACAGGCGCAATCCACCTACCGCAACAGGGTCCGTACCCGTTTGTTGCTGGGTGGACTGGCGGTGTTTCTGCTGGCAGCGATTGTACTTTACCGAAATAACCGGCAAAAACAGAAATCCAATTCAAAGCTGGAAAAAACAGTAGCGGAACTGAAGTCAACCCAGTCACAGCTGATCCAATCTGAAAAAATGGCCAGCTTAGGTGAACTCACCGCAGGCATCGCTCACGAGATCCAGAACCCGCTGAATTTTGTCAATAATTTTTCGGAAGTAAATAAGGAACTGATCACAGAATTACTGGAAGAAGCGGCAAAGGGAAATACAGATGAGATCGTAAATATTGCGCAGGATATCCGGGACAATTCAGAAAAAATCAACCACCATGGCAAAAGAGCGGATGCGATTGTAAAAGGGATGTTGCAACACAGCCGGACATCCAGCGGACAAAAGGAAGCCACCGATATCAATGCGCTTTGTGATGAATATCTGCGGCTGGCATATCATGGCCTGCGGGCAAAGGACAAATCCTTTAACGCCACCATGAAAACCAGTTTTGATGCGACTATCGGTAAAGTGAATATGATTTCACAGGATATTGGAAGGGTAGTGCTGAATCTAATTACCAACGCATTCTATGCGGTGAATGAAAAATCTAAACAAGGTATCGCTGGTTATGAACCCACCGTTGAAGTGAACACAATGCGCTCCCCACTCCCCGGGAGAGGGGTCGGGGGTGAGGTCTCCATCATTGTCAAAGACAATGGGGGTGGTATCCCTCCGGCAATCCTCGACAAAATCTTCCAGCCCTTCTTCACCACCAAGCCCACGGGTCAGGGCACCGGACTTGGATTGAGTCTGAGTTATGATATCGTGAAAGCGCATGGTGGGGAAATCAAACTGGAGACGAAGGATAATACGGGTACCACATTTATTATTCAATTACCATCCGCCTAAAAATCTTTGAATGAAAAATTTGAAAGGAATCATCATGTTGGTCTTCCTGCTCTTTTCAAAGGGTATGTTGTTGTCGCAACAGATAAAGTTCAATCTGGTGCTCGATAACCAGTCCAATAATTATGGATGGGACAATAGCATCACTCAGGATCAGAAAGGTTATTTATGGTTTACCGGTATCACTAAGGGAGTTCACCGGTACGATGGAAAAAAAATGACTACTTACAGTCACAATCCGGATAATTCCAACTCGCTTGCCAGCAATATTGCAATAGATCTTTCAGCGGATTCTACAGGGAATATATGGGTGGCTACGATTGGTTACGGTCTGGATCGTTTCAATCCGGAAACGAATAAATTTACGCATTTCCGTCATCAACCAGGTGATCCCGGCAGTCTGAGTAGTGATACGGTGACAGTTGTAAAAGTCGACCGTTCCGGAACGGTATGGGTTGGTACCAGGAAAGCAGTTGACAGGTTTGATCCGCAGAAGGGTACATTCAATCATTATATCATCGATGAGCTTTTCAATTATCCAGGCGGGAGAGAAAATTTTGCTTCAGTCAGTACCATTTATGAAGACAAAAGGGGGGATTTATGGGTCGGCTGGGTGGCCCCGGCCAATGTGAAAAATGACACAGTTGGCGGCCTGGCCCGACTCGATAAGAAGACCGGCAAATTTATCAAGTATAAAAATCAGCCCGGTAACCCCGGGAGTCTGGTGAATAATGGCGTATTCACCATTTATGAGGATAGTAAAAATAATTTATGGATAGGTACAGTCGGTAATGGCTTACAAATACTGGACAGGGCCACCGGTAAATTCAGTAATTATCTATTTGATGCTGCCAATCCGGAAAAACTAAGTGCTCCTCCTTCCGGGCTGAGTCCAACTGCCTTCCTCTCATTTATTAACGAAGATGAAAAGGGCAGATTATGGATAGGATCATCAAACGGGGGTATTAATATGTACGATCCGGTTTTGCAAAAAACCCTTCATTATGGCATGGTGGGAGGTGATCTGTTGAATCGTTATGCAAAGGATACCCTCTCGGGATTTACAGATAGTTCATCTGTCAGGGCTTTCAAATCCAAAGACGGGTTGTTATGGATCGCAAGTGGCAACAAGGGTATTTATAATATCAATTTTTCCAAAACAACAGTCCCCTATACGCCATTAAATGTGGTAGCATATGCTTTTTATGTTGAAGAAGGGAAGCAGCACTTGTGGATACAGTCGGACAGCAGCATTATCCGGAAAGATATGCTGACGGGTCAGCAAAAACTATTCAGATACGATCCTCGAAATCCCAAAAGCATATCCGGCGGAAATGTGATGAATATGCTGGGAGATGGAAAAGGGAATATCTGGTTGGCTAACCATACCAGTGGGGTCAGTAAATTCAATATCCAGACTGAACAAGTCACGCACTATAGGCACGATGCACAAAATCCCAAC
>Ga0116176_10001853_pt1 | contig 16255 bp, 12 predicted proteins | sample AD_STIC08_MetaG_FD_89803 | JGI IMG/M metagenome (GOLD analysis project Ga0116176, IMG submission 89803) | Active sludge microbial communities of municipal wastewater-treating anaerobic digesters from USA - AD_STIC08_MetaG | ecosystem: Engineered > Bioreactor > Anaerobic > Digestate | place: USA...
GACCAGTGATAAAGAAACAACGGTGCTCCGATTATAATCATAGATAAAGCAATGGAGGCTTGACGTTGCCTGCGGCTTACAAGATCATTTTTTTGATATTCCTCAACCGCTTTAGGATCCGGTTCTTGAATTTCCTGTCCTTTATCAGAAACAACTTTGGGAGCCGGATAATTATAGTAGATATCAGCTTTAGTAAAGACCCAGGTTTTTAAGCCTAAATCAATCAACTGAACTCCTCCAATAATAACCAATATCAAACCGACTGCCGAAAACAAATAAATATATATTTTTTTAACCCACTCCATAATATTGGACATAATTTTTAAGTTTAATGATATTTAATATAACTTAACTTTCTTAATTCTTTCTTGCCTCTTACAGGTTTATAATTTAGTGTTTAGGATTTATCACTTATAACGATTTATTCGTGTGCTATTTTTCCCCCTAACGTTCTTAGTTGTTTCAATGCCTCTTTGGCTTGTTCTTTGGTCGGCGGTATTCCGTGCCATTCAAACTTTCTCTCCATAAAATCGACCCCTTTACCCGGAATAGTGTGAGCGATTATCGCGGTCGGTTTTTCATAAACTGCTTTTGCTTCATAAACTGCAGCGATAAATTCCTCTATATCGTGACCATTCACATCAATCACATTCCATCTAAAAGATTCGTATTTATCTCTTAATGATTCCAATGGCATCACGTCTTCGGTATAGCCGTCTATTTGAATATTATTTCTATCAATAATTGCCGTTAAATTACTAAGTCTATTTTTTCCGGCAAACATAACCGCCTCCCATGTGTTTCCCTCTTGATGTTCTCCGTCAGACATCAAAACATATGTATGATGTTTTTCTTTGTTGAGTCGGGCGCTCATTGCAAATCCGATAGCCTGAGACAAACCGCTTCCCAATGGTCCGCTGGTTGTTTCTATTCCCGCAATACTCCCTCTATGCGGATGACCCTGAAGATGAGAATTTATTTTTCTGAGAGTTTTTAATTCTTTCATCGGAAAATATCCCGATCTGGCAAGCGCTGCATATTGAATGGGGCAAATATGGCCATTAGAAAGAATAAGTCTGTCTCTTTGAAACCAGTTGGGATTTTTTGGTTTATGATTAAGAACGCCAAAATACATAGCGGCAAAAATATCAGCCATACCCAAAGGACCGGCGCTATGCCCGGATCCGGCATTCTCAAGCATCTCTATCACATCTTCTCTCAAACGATTTGCAACACCATAAAGAGCTTTTATTCTCTGATGAGATAAATACATAATTAAAAATTACTAAAATTTACTGAATTTTTTGTCTAATTCTGCTGAATAATTTAATAAGAGAATCAATTGAAAATACTCTCAATCCCGGAGTTGCCGAGGGAGTTATAGCCGTTCCACCTCCGCCTACCGGAGGATTTGTAATTATTCCATCCGAACTACCCATAGGAACAGATTGGTTAAATACAACCTTGGCTGTATTTATATGTTTTGTTCCGTGTAAATATACAACAAAATTTTTGCTGTCAATTTGCTGAATAAATCCGTCAATACACCTTATTGAATCCGATTGAGATACTCCATAACGAAACGCCGAATAACACGAATTTGTCCCGCCTTGATATTCAGGGGATTTTAATTGATTTTTATATCCCATAAGTGCTAAATCCGATCCGGTAATCCAGGAAAATCCGTTTTCTCCACTCCCAAAAAATCCAAGCCGCGCCCCAATTCCTCTAACCAAGAAAAGCCCGAGTCCATTCTCAACGTCGGTAGCAACACCCCCAACGCCGCGGATTAGCGAATTATCAGCTCCGGAGCACAAATTTCTCACAACTTCACTCACATAATTTCCCGATCCAATTCTTTCGCATAATATTGATCGTGATAATTGAGCGAATGACAAAGAACTCCCACTTAAAACAACGGAATACGACGCTGCAACAGCTCGTCTACGCAAACCAGCTCTAGCTATCTCCTCATCTTTTGGACTTACCGTTGCGGCAACACCGGCTGCCAAATTGGTTGTTTTTGCCTCATAAATATCAAATAACTTTTTATTTGCGTCATCAACAAAAAGACTGCCGTCAGTGTAGCTTAAATAGAATTTTTCGGCTGCGGTAAGATTCCATTCGTGATTTCCTATATTGTCTATGCGTCTACTTAAAATTAAATTGGGATGAACGATGTCGGTAATATCAATAAAATCAATCCAATACGCCCCAGTGTGTTTGGCGTGAATATTTTGAAGAATGGGAACAACGGCAATAACTTTTGATCCGCTATGAATAACCCCCCACTCAAATGAAGGGTTTGGCAGTGGACCCTGAACACTATCGCCATTTCCCAATGGAAAATTATTCAAACTATCGGTGTATCCTGATACTTCAACAAATCCGTTTTCCGGTTTTGAAAAATCATACCAGGCAACACTAAGTCTTAGTGGATTTTTTGAACCGTCAATATATATTTTTTCCGTTGATCCGCTGGCATATATTTTCCCGTTCGCTCCGCGAAACAGCAGTTCAATGTATCCTCCCTCCTTGTCTATTTTTACCAGCGTAACATTTCCCGACGTATCAAATTTGAAAATTCCCCTCCCGGCAACAAAATAATCGTAATTTGAAACTGTTCGCACATTAAAACTTCCCTCGGCGCCGCTGATGTCAAAAGATGTCGTGATTATATTTTTTTTCAAAAGTGTCGGTTTATACGGATTTGTGGCTTCAAAAATTAAAATATTCTTTCCTCCACCGCTTGATTCAATTGCTCCGATAAATTTTTTATTTCCTATTGATAGCGGAAAAATATTGGTAATTTTCGCCGTTACGTCAGAAACATCGTATATTAAACTTCCAAATGTCGCAGTCGCAACGCTTGAACTATCACCGGCAATAATTCCCGGTTGTCCCGGAGTAGTATCTAAGCTTCCATAATTTCTTTTAACAAAATGGAGAGTAACCGTTTTATTGTCATTTTCGGCGATTTTAAAAGTTGCTAAAGTCATATAATCCGAAACTGTCGGTTTGGTGATCCATTGAATCATATACTCATCTCTGGTAAGTCCCCCGGCAAGAGTATTTGCATTGACAGGCAAATCATAGGCTTGATTGAGGACAGCATTGTTGATTGTAACCTCCGTTCTTATTCCAAAATCTCTTATGATTCTAAATTTAACTTCTTGATTTTCCGATGCTGTTAATTGGCGAGTGGATCCAATAACGGTAGATATGACAGTATCCAAAACGGCATCAAAAGTGACCTTTCCTGTGGATGCGGCATTGGTAATTAGAGTGGGTACAACTAGAGAAACAAGCAATATTCCCGCTCCAATGCGCGCAATTAATTTTTTATTTAACATCATATTTATATTATAACTTATTTACTTTTTATTGCCTACTGCTTGTAATTTTTTCAAAGTATCAGCGGGGTTTTTTGATTCCCAAATATAAGATGTTGAAATTGCTTCATTTATTCCATATTTTTTAAGGGTATTTAAAATATCAATATTTATTCCCCCATCAATTAGTATTTTCTTTTGGGGATATTTTCTTTTTAATAACTTAATTAAAGAATAAGCTTTTATACTAAACTTTTGTTTGGAAGGACCTGGGATAACCGCTAAGATCATTATTGTCTTGATCCAGGAAGGGATGTGTAGATCTTTTATTTTGTCTGATATTCCGCAAACTATTCCGATTTCTATTTTTTTTGATTTAGCTATGCATTTAAGATGATCCCAGTCTTTTATTTGAGAGTATTGGATAAAATATCTTTTTAAAATCGCTTTATTAAAATAGCCGTCAATTTTTTTCCAAGGAGACATTAGATGTGCCTCTGTTTTAAATTGCTTGGAATGTTTATTCACCAACCCTCCATCAAAAAATGATTTTATTGAAGAAAAACCGGGATCGGAGACGTCAAAATGCAACCAGGTTCTTTTTGGAAATAAGGAGTTGGCTTTTTTTAAAAATTTAACAAATTCTTTTTTGGTTTTAGTGTTGATACCAACGTGAATAATCATTCGTAGTAATTGGTAATTTTATTTTCTAACTCATCTATTTTTTTAAGACGTCGGATATAGCGCTCTTCTCCGGAAAATTTGGTGGCTAACCATACAGAAACTATTTTTTTGGCCATTTCCTGATCTATATAATCAGATGGAAGACAGAGAATGTTTGCATCATCGTCTTTTTTTGAAGCCATGGCGTGATCCGGAGAAAAACACAATGAAGCTCTTATGTTTTTGAATTTGTTGGCGACAACATTAACTCCAACCCCGGAGCGACAAAGCAGAATTCCTTTACCAGCAGACGGATCACGACTAACTTCTTTGGAAACTCTTGTTGCATATTCGACATAGTCATCGTTTACATCAAGTTTGTCTGCTCCCATATCAATAACCTCATAGCCGGAATCGCTAAGATAAGCAATGAGAACTTTTTTCATTTCAAACCCTCCATGATCCGATCCAATGTGTATAAGCATAAAATTATCTTTTCTTTATTTATCAACACACTAATTACTGTTTACTAATTACTTATTACTATTAACTGATTACTTATCTTTTAATTATAACCCATAAAAAACGTCTATCAAAAATTAAGCTAGAAACAAAAATTCATCAAAAAACACATTCTTTCCGGCCAATTAGTTGACCAATGAACAATTTCTTCCATCATTGCCAAACCCAAAGATGATTCTTGATAATTTATTGTCGGATAAATTCCTTCTTGATTGGAGCAATAATGAATGGAGGAATTTGTTTTTGTTCCATTAGGCCACTGGATATACATCCTGTCTGCTTTCTGAGCAGTGCAAGTCCATGGTCCCTTTTGGACATTGCCATTGGAATTGGTTTTCAACCAATTAGTTGTTTTAATATAAGGACCACCAAACTCGCTTTTGTATAAATCACCATAAGTGTTAACAGGGCCACCGGCAATGGAAAAAGAGTATGTTCCGCCATGGGGAGTTTTTTCTCCGTTAAAAGAAGCATTTCCAGACTGATTTGATTCTATACAATTATGATCGGCTATGTTTGTTTTACTTCCATCGGGCCATTGAATATAAATTTTATCCGCTTTGGGATTAGCACAAACCCAAGGACCCTTATAAGCTTTTCCGTTGGAATTTGTTTTTATCCAATTTTTTGTTTTTACATAAGATCCGCCCGATTCGCTTTTATAAAGATCCCCATAAGTATCTGCCTGCGCCTCAACTACCGAAAAAGAATATGAACTTCCCCTAATGGTTGATTGTTCACTAAAAGATGCAACTCCGGGCAATATTGGTGGTTGAACTGGTAAAATTGGGGAAATAGTAAAAGAGTTTATCTCATATTCTTGCGGAACAGACCCGGTTTCATCAATACCAGTTACTTTTATAAAAAGACTGGTTGGATTATTTTTTTTTGTAACTTCAACAATATGACGATGTTTTTTATCTAAAAGATTTCCGCTTTGTCTGGCTCCCCCGCCTCCGCCGGATATGATATAAGTTGTTCCATTATCATCCACATATTTTTCAAAATTGTGTATGTGTCCGTTTAAAACTAAATCAACTCCATGTTTTTTAAATAAAGGAACTAATGTTGCGCGCAAAGCTTTGGCAATATCTCCCGATCCGTAAGAATGACTTGAAAACGGCGGCTCATGAAAAGCAACCACCAAAAAATCTGATTGAGTAGAGGCTGTTTGCAAATCTTGATCCAGCCAAGAAAGCGTTGATCGCCACGCCGCTGAGGATGTTGAGTAAGCGCTAGCGGTATCTGCCGAAACATCAATAATGGAAATATGAATTCCATTTTTGGTAAAAGATTGGGGAGAGCTTGATATGTTTGGATTCATTTTGTCATGATTTCCTCTGGCAATAAAATAGTTTGATGATCCGACTTTATTAATTACTGGATTGGTGGAACTTGAAAAAATCTGCCAATCAGCCGGCCAAGTCCAGGATGTTGTGATGGAAGAGCAGACGGAAACGTTGGGAGGTAAATTTTCCGTTGTATCTCCTCCATTTATGATGAAACTGGTATTTTTATTCTCCAAAACATCAACAACATGCAATTGCCCTAAAATTGGACAAATTGAAAGAAATTGAGCATCGCTGTAAAAAATAAAATCCGATTGACTTGGAATGCCTTTTAATTTTTTTCGAATGGACCCTGAATAATTTTGAGAATCTTTTTGCAAATCATCATTATTCCTATCTGAAATCGGATAAATTTTTATTGGAGGTTGACTTTCAACAGGAGGTTTTATAATTTCTCGTGAGTTGTCCGACTTTCTTTGAAAAAATTTGGAAAAATAATCCGATGTAACGCCAAAAACATTGTTTGATTGGAACAAAAAAACCGCAACGAAAATAAATACCCATAAAAAAACAAATCTGTTGTTTTTCATAAAAATCAACGAGGTTTATAAATTAATTGTCTATTATTCAAATAATAACACAACTAACAATATTAACCACTAAAAACCACCCCATAATGAGGTGGTTTTGTTAGGGATTATTAGATTTGTCTTTGGGTCTGAAGAAGAATAGCAAGAAGCTGTTGAAGCAAAGATATGAGTTGAATCTGAAGAGTTCTTATTGTGTTTGTTAGAGTAATTGTTTCTTGAGTTGTGGTGGAGATGGGTTGAGTAGGTACAGAAATTGAAGATGGTGTGGGAGTATAAGAAGAAAATGTGTCATTACCAGATGCGGTGGTAATAATAATAGAAAAGGAGGGTGATTGAGTGATATTACCGTTATTATCTACGGATTTGATATACCAGTGATGGAGTCCTTCAGATGGCTTGGATATTTCAATTGATGTTGAAGCTGAATTTATGTTGTCTGTATGAAGGGTATCATCTATATAGAGTTGGTATTTGGCTATGCCAGATCCGTTATCCGAAGAAGCTTGCCAGGTTAGGGTGGGCATTGAAGATTCGGAATAGACTCTGTAATTGTCTTCTGGAGAGATAAGATTGAAAGATCCTGGGTAATTTATCAAACCAAGTGTGTGCATAGAAGAATCATTAGCAAGATAAGTCAGGGATAGAATTCCATTGCTGTCAGTCAGACATAATCTATTGTCATTACAAGCTGATCCGGAAACAACGGATGAGATGGAACCATCCACTGTTACTTGATAATAAGTGCTTGTAGCCAGATTGCTTAGTGTAATAGTTGTTGAGGTTGAGACAGAGAGTCTGTTTTCCAAAACAATGCTGGGAGTACTGGTTGAATTGACTGGAGCAGTGGCTGAAAGAACAGCTACATTATCATTGGAAATAGATTTGATACCTGGAGTGATGGTGTATTGATAAGTGAAGTCTGCATATGAGGGTTGAGCTGCGGTGGTTTGAAGATATGGTGAAGATCCATTGATTTTTAGTGACAACCAATACCAAAAACTTGGATAATCTAGGGACCAATCGATGCCGGAAAAGGTGCTACTGGCCCAAGCATAACTTTCTGCGATCGGAACAGAGCTGCTTGCATCAATAGTTACGTTATAATCAACATAACGTTGGATACCGAAATCAGTTTCATCATCTGATTTGTATTGTGCGTACATATAAATGTCGGAAAGAGATGAGATTGGATAATTAGGTAATTCGTCCGGAGAGAATTGAACCCAATCTGTGCAATTTCGCGATTCTGTCGATGTTGGAATAGTGAAAGTAAGCGATCCCCCATCAACTAATTGAGTATCTCTTGGTTGGCCATGAATCGGCTTAGCTGATCTAAAATAAAATCTTTTTGTTGTAGAGGTGGTCTCTCCTACAAAAAAGGAAAAAAGTCTTTTTGAGGTGTTGTTGTTTGCATCAGTTACAGAGATGTTAATTGAATATGTTCCAATTTTTGATGGAACAAAAGAGCTTGTTATGGTATTGCCCGTCTTTAAAGAATTTAGTAAATCATTGAAGGGAGACAAACTAATGGAATATGTACAATCTGAACAACTTAATCCTTCTATGTTATATATTGATATGGTAGTGGTAGCACTTTCTCCAACAGAAATCTCTCTATTGACCTCAGAAAATCTAACCATCTTATTTGTTATATGAACGCTATCTTGCAAACTATTTCCGGAGTAATTATTTGATGTACCGGTATTAGAAACATCGTATAGATTTCCTGAAAATGTGTTATTTGAAATTGTGTTTGAATTGGAATTTTCAATAAAAATACCCAGATTGTTTGAAGTTATTTTATTGTTATTAATGTTGTTTAGTGTGGCGCTATATTGGATACTAATACCATGATAGTTATTAAATTGGATAATATTATTCTTTATTGTATTAGAATTGGACGCAGCAATAAAAAGTCCGTAAGTATTTAGACTAAACGTGTTGCCATCTATAATATTTGAACTACCCCCCACAGTTGATCCATTGTAGTTTCCTTGGGAAAAATTGGCGTATAAAGTATTTGAATCTGACCCATTAGTAATTTTGAATCCATCTTGGGTATTATAATTTGAAATATTGCCCGTTAAATTATTAAGATCGGAAAGATATAAATTAATACCATCGTCACTGGAAGTTATGGTGTTGTTTGATAAGATGTTTGAGTTGGATGAAATAAGATAAATGCCATTATCATAATTTGAGCCGGTAGTAACATTATCAATCGTAGAACTAGATGTATTCCTAAAATAGACTCCGTTATCATTATTTGGTGACAAAACGGCATTCTTAACAGTCACATTCGTACAAGAAATACACCAAAACATCCCTATGTTACCAATAATGCTTCCATCATAAGTCTGATTAGATTGCCCATAAAAATAATAAATAGGCTTTCCTTCTACTAAATTTGTAGTATTTATTGAATTATTATATTGGTTATCACTACTTCCAGAAACTGTAAAATTTACTCCATTGCCACTCATCGTATTTCTGACTAATGTGTTACTTGCCACAGAAGAGTTGATGATAATTCCATAAAATAGATGGTTAGTAACAATATTATCTGAAATATTATCCGAGTTTGATTGATAAAGATATATTCCAGAAGCTGTGTTACTAGAAATTGTATTGTTTTGAATAGTTCCACCTATTGAATCTGTAACTCTAATACCTATTCTAAAGCCGGTTATGTTTGTAAAATTTTTAATAGTCACACCATCAAATCCATCGGTATTTGAAATTCCGTATTCGTAGTAATCAAATTCTCCACTATCGCCAGTTAGTGAATGATTGTTTCCATCGATTGTTACATTATTTGCTCCAACAAAAAGACCTGTGGTTCCAGAACAAACCAGGTTGGCAGTTAAAGTGGTACTAGCAGTAACAGTGTCTCCACAAGCACAGACAACGGCACCTCCACAGTTAGCGGCATAAGCTTGATTAACAAAAAATCCAGAGATTGTTAGGATAGCCAGAACAAATAGATATAATCTGATTTTATTCATAAGAAATTTTTTAAATTATACCACACGGGACACACAACCAAAAACCACCCCATAATGAGGTGGTTTTGTTAGGGATTGTTAGTTAACCGTAACACTTAAACTTGTTTGAACAATTTGCCCTTTATCATCAGTTATAGTGAATTTTGGATAATATGTTCCGGCCGCGCTGTAAACGTGAGTAAATGTTCCTTGTTGATAAGGAGGTAAAATTGATGGAGCAACATATTTATGATCACTGGTTACAGACGCTTCATCACCCCAATTAATTGAATAACTCAGCGATCCACCCTCTGGATCATAAGCTTTTATAGTCCAAATTCCAGCTTCTCCAACTTTTAAACTTGTGGGAGCAGTTGTTCCTGATATAACTGGCGGTTTATTTTCAGATATTTCTTTAGGTTTGATCATAAAAGTTCCGCTTCTTCCAAATGTTGATCCGCTAACTGTTTGCACAGTGATTTGTTGATTGCTGAAATAATGCCCCGATAATTCTGGGATAGTCCATTCAAAAACTCCATCGTTCTCAGTTGACTCAGTAATGGTATATGGGGCAACTTCGGCAACAAGAGATTGACCAGTCATACAAGGCGGATTGGCATCCAAACAAGCCAAACGCGGAGGAGCAAGAGTTATTTTCATCTTTACATCCGAAGACATTCCGCTAGCCCATCTTATTTTGTAAGTATTTCCAATATACCAACTCTCGCCAACCAAAGGAGAAAAAACTTTTATCCCTCCAAGTAATGGCGGTTCAATATCATTGACCCCAGAAACTTTATAAGCCGTAATACCGTAAAATCTGCCTTCCAAATTTATATATTCGGCATACCCCCAAATATAAACATTTTGACCTTCATATTTTTTTAATTGTGTAAGAACTTCATCGTTTACGGCTTTTACTCTGTAAGTTGTGTTTCTTATCATCTGAAGACAAATTTTTTGTTTTTCACACGAAAGATCATTGACTGTCAGTGTGTGGGTTCCCCACATTTGAATACTCGCATTGGAAGCTTTAAGATCTCCTTTGAATTCTTGATAAGTAATTGGAGGAACAATAATCGGCGGAGTCGTTTCACTACATTCAGTTGGATAATATTTGTAAACCAATTGGTTTAAAGCATTGGCTGTTTGTGAGTCAACGTGCCCGCTGTTTGGGGTTAAATTATTACCTTTTTGAAAAGCTTGCACCGCTTTAGTTGTTAACTTTCCATAATAACCAGTTATAAAACCTTCGGGATAATATCCAGCTTGTTTTAAAACCATCTGCAAAAGATAAACAGATTTATTCCCCGATCCTTGTTTCATTTCCGGAAGAACACACGAAACTGAAGGATTTCCTGCAACTTCTTCAAGAGTTAGATACCCGGTTTTTGAAATGGTCTGATCGGTATTTTTCTTTTCTTCTTTGACCGTCGGGGTTGTTAATTGATTTCTTTTATTAAATTGCAACTGAAGTTGATTGAATTTTTGAATCAATCCCTCAAGAGTCTTTGATAAAAATGAATTGTTAACATTCTTATTCAAATCCTCCGCCTTTGCTGAAAAAGCCAGTCCACCAGCAAAAAGAATCGCTATAACAATAAAAAACAATAGATATTTCTTCATAATTTATTTAGTTAATTTCTTCTCTTATTTAAACGAATTATACCAAAAAACGTGTCGCGTGGACACGTTTTTCTTTTAATCATCCTCTTCTTCCCAATCGTCGTTTTGAGGGGTTGAAATTGGATTTGGGGGTGCTGATTGTGTTGGAGGAACAGAAACTAATGTATTTATATCACCTACATAAAAACTGCTCAAGATATTGACTGCGTTTTGAGAATGAGATCCTCCCCCTCCTTTTGTTTGAAATGCCACAGTTCCGTCAACTCCACAGATTGACATAACCGCCTGTGATCCCCCAGGATGACTGTTAATATAACTAGTTACGTTATAAACCTTTCCAGAAACTATCGTCCAACAATCTTGAGCCGTTGAATGTTTAGCCACCTCGGAGGTGGTTAAAGAAATATTACTATTAGGGATTTGAGTGGGTGAAGGGTTTAATAAACTTATTGGAGAATTTGATGGAGTTATTTTTGAAGTTGCCGGTGTAGTTTTGAGTAGAGAGTTTTGAGATATTTGAGAAGAAAGTAAACCAACTTTATATTGATCTAAAAGACTCCAAGCAAAATCAGAGTGAGACCCACGATCTCCTTTAGTAGAAAAAGCTTGGGTAGCATCTTTTCCACAATAAGGAATAATTACTCCTTTTCCTCCAGGGTGAGCCGATAAATAACTGGAAATGGAATAAACTCCGCCGCTTATAATAACCCAACAATCATTTTCGGTATTATGTTGAGAAATAATCTCTTTTGTTAAACCCGAATCAGTTACAGCAATTACAGATTGCGTGCTTGAAGACGATTGATTGGATAAATTTTGAGAAGCCTGACCATTTTGAATCCGATTGTTTTCATAAACAACAAAGCTGGCTGTAAGAATAGAGGACACAACAACTAGTGCTAAGGCTAAAGCGATAGCAACTGAATTTTTGATTGTCATTGATTGTTTTCTAAACCTTAAGAATAAAGACTAAACTCTTCCGAAATTATATTTTTTTCAAAGACACCCGATTGTTTTAACTGATTTTTAAAAGCGTTCATCATTAGAACTGGTCCACAAATATAGAAATCTGTTTGATTAAGATCTAAACAGTGATTCTTGATTGATTCAACGTTTATATTTCCTAAATGTGACGAATTCCAGGGAATAATTGATAAATTGGGATTAATCTTAGCTATTTCTTTCAACTCATTTAGATAAGCGGCCTCTTCTTCATTTTTAAAGGTATAAAATAAAGTTACTTTGTAATCTGAAGTTAGGCTTCTAGCTAAACTAACAAAAGGAGTTATTCCTATACCTCCTGCGATCCAAACCTGATTTTTATAATTTCTATTGTTAAAGTTAAACTTTCCATAAGGACCTTCTATTTTTGCCTTAGTTCCTAATCTTATATTTTTTAAAAGAGACGTGTAATCACCAAGTTCTTTAGCGGCAAAAATCAAATTGTGACTCATCCTGGCAGAAACTAGTGAAAACGGATGAACTTCTCTCCCCAATAAATCGTCTTGAAAGCTCACAAATATATACTGTCCAGCCTCAGCTTTTATTTCATCTCCGACGGGCTCTAAGATTATCTCCGTAGTTCCCCCAGCAACCGATTTTCTTCCTTTAACAAGATAATTATATTTTTTAACAAATAACGAATAAAAGACTGTTCTGTAAATATAAGCCAATATAGCTATTAAAGAAAAACCTAATATGTAGTATCGCAACCAAATATTTGAAGAAACATCACTAGGAATCAAAAACGCATGTAGTCCTCCGATAAAAAAAGCTAATCCTAAAAATTTGTGGGTTAATTTCCATTTTTGATAAGCGATCTTAAAAAAGAAAGTTATTATCAAAAGAATAATCATCAACGCCAAAGATATTTTTCCAAAATTAATGGACCAATTGGAAATATCCAGTATTAAATTGGCCGCAAATTTAATTGAAACCGGAATATAAGCCAGCATCAAACTAATCGGATGAATCAATAGCAAAACAAGAGAAACTCCTCCCAAATTGTGATGAATATTATAGGCATTTGATAAGCTTCCAAATATTTTTTCAAAAAACTTGAGACGGGCGCTTAATATTAATACCAAAGCAAAAAGAGATATCCCAACAAGTCCCGATAACTGACCCAAGCTTCTTAAGATAGAACTAAAACCGGCAAATCTATCCAAAAGAGGCATCTGAAAAATCCATAAAATTATTGGTATTATTCCGATCAAAAATGGAATTGTGTATTTTTTATCAAACATATTGTTTATTTAAAAATTAATTGGCTATCAAAGTCGGTTTAATTGGTTCAATTGATTCAATCTGATATTGACGGTTCAATTTTGATTTATAAAAATCAACTTTCTCCATAGTATCTCCTACTAAAACCACTCTGGCAACCAAGCCCTCCATTGTTTCTTTTGAAAAATTTTGATCAAAAATAAAATTTCCCAAACTGTAAAAGATCCATTTACCTTTGTATTGTTCAACTTCTTGAATAACGTGCGGATGATGACCAATAATAATATCCGCTCCCGCATTAATAAGTTGATGAGCTATTGATTGTTGAAGCGAATTTGATTGTGGTTGATATTCTTCTCCCCAATGAACAGAAATAACGACTAAGTCAGCCGATCTTTCTTCTTTGATTTTTGATATCTGATTTTTTATATTTTCTATATCAAAATTGCTGATTCCGGGCGAATCTTCGGTTGCGATTAAAGATTTTGGATATAAATTGGTAAATGCCAAAAAACTAATCCTGGTTTTTTCCCCTGTTTCTTTATTATCAATTACTAACACTTTTTCATTATTAGCATCCTGATAATTTATTCCCACCCCGACTGGCATGATTTTATTATTTTTTAAAATATTTATCGTGTCTTTTAATGCCTCTTTCCCCCAATCCCAAATATGGTTGTTGGCAAGAGAAACAACGTCAAAACCGGCACTAATTAATCCTTCCACTACGCGCGGATTTGAACGAAACGAATAGATACTTCCCTGATCTTTTCCTTGATTGGAAATCGGACCTTCTAAGTTACCGAAGGTAAAATCCGATGATTTAAGAAATTCTGAAGAAGAAGCAAATGGAAATGAATAATCATTTCCGTTTCGCTCTATTTGTTTTTGAACCGATCGGGAAAGCATTATATCTCCGACAAAAATTAAACTCGCTGATTGATTCGGGTTTGAAAGTTGATTTGTATTGGTAGAGTCAACTTCTTTTTTATTTTCTACTTCAACCGTTGCAGAAACAGAGGCTCCCAAATTTTTATTTTTAAAATCAAAATAGAGCCTCCCAAGCAGACTTCCGATAATAAGCCCGATAATAATTATGATTATAAAAACTATTTTAGACCTCATAATAAAATCCTAACATAAATCAAAAAACTCCGCCTTTTGGACGGGGTTTTATTTTTTATACTTGTTTAAAAATTATAAATTATAAATTTCAAATTAATTAGATTTTTTCCTTTATTTTTATCAGATGTTTTACAAGTGTGGTGACATATCCCCACTCATTATCATACCAAGCCAAAACTTTCACCAAATTTCCTCCGATAACCTTGGTAAATTTCAAATCAACTAATGAAGCGTAATTCATTCCGATAATATCCGAGGAAACCAATTGCTCATCGGTTACTCCCAATATTCCTTTCCAGCGAGGAGAGTCTGATGCGTCGGTTAAAATTTTGTTTATCTCTTTGATACTTGTCTCTTTTTTGGACACAAATGTAACATCAATTAATGATCCTGTAACCGTTGGCACTCTTAAAGCGATACCGTCAAATTTTCCTTCTAAATCGGGAAATGCTCTGGTCATAGCCGTTGCCGCTCCGGTAGTGGAGGGAACAATATTTTGAGCAGCCGCTCTTCCTCTTCTATAATCTTCTCCCTTAACCGGTCCATCAACAATACTTTGAGTTGCGGTATAAGCGTGAATAGTTGAAAGAATGGCTTTTTCCACCCCAATCGTTTCTGATAAAACCGCCATTACCGGCGAAACTCCGTTAGTCGTACATGAAGCATTAGAAGAAATGGCGCAAGATTTAAGAGCATCTTCATTTAAGCCAACGAGAACCGTCTTGCAGTCATCTCCATCATCATCCTTAGCAGGAGCTGTCAAAAGAACTTTTTTGGCTCCGGCGGCAAGATGCACTCTCGCCTTTTCAAACGATTCAAACACTCCGGTTGATTCAATCACCACATCAACATCCAAATCTTTCCAAGGAAGCTGAGCTGGATCCTTGTATTGAAAGAATGGAATTTCTTTTCCTTCAACGACTAAATAACCTTTATCGTTTGTTTCTATTTTCTTGTCCCAAGTTCTATAAACTGTGTCATATTTCAAAAGATAGGCAAGATTTTTTGCATCCCCCAAATCATTGATAGCGACTATCTCGAAATCAGGGTTTCCCCAGACCTGTCTAAAAAACAACCGACCTATTCTCCCAAAACCATTTATAGCTATTTTCATCCTAGTAGAAGAATTTCAAAAGTTTTTCAACTTTAAATATTCTTTAAGTCTTAATTTTAAAAATCTGCGACCCTGTGTCGTTTTTAAGTATTTTTCACGACGCGTGGCATCAGAATAATTTAAGCATACCTCAGAATATATCATAATAAAAGGTGTTCTGCTTTTAGTTGAAAAACTCGCTTTGGTATTATGTTGTTCAAATCTTTTATGTAAATCTTTTGTGTATCCGATATAAAATTTTTCGTCTTTTTGACTTAACAAAACATAAACATAATGCCATTTTGAAATTCTCATACTAGGTCAGCCCAGTAGTGAAGCCTGATGATTGTTAATGTGAAAACAAATCAGACTTCTACTACTGGGTCATAATCATTCTAAAATTAAAAATTATTTTTTATCTAACTGTTGCACCCAACTCCTCTTTTGTTTTTTCAATAATTTTTTCTTGTATTAAATTAACTTCTTCATTGGTTAGAGTTCTTTCTGGCGATCTGTAAACAATCCTGAAAGTATAGCTTATATTACCAACTCCAAATTTCTCTTCATTTTCATATTGGTCAGTCATTTTTACCTCCTCTACTAAATCTCCGGCACAATCACGGACAATTTCGTAGTAATTATTCAAACTGATGTCCTTTTTGATAATAAACGAAATATCCCGATATGTCATTGGAAACTTGCTGACCTCTTTGTATTGACTGTTAATGTCTTTAAATTGACTGGTGATTCTCTGATCATCCGACCAAAAAACTCTAATATCCGGAATATTCATTTTAACCATAGC
>Ga0116176_10001860_pt1 | contig 16239 bp, 9 predicted proteins | sample AD_STIC08_MetaG_FD_89803 | JGI IMG/M metagenome (GOLD analysis project Ga0116176, IMG submission 89803) | Active sludge microbial communities of municipal wastewater-treating anaerobic digesters from USA - AD_STIC08_MetaG | ecosystem: Engineered > Bioreactor > Anaerobic > Digestate | place: USA...
CACACCAGTGCGGCCCTCGATGCGTGGTATCGCCGCGCAACACCTGCGGAGCAGGCGGCGCTGCGCTGGTCGCTGGCCGACGTGCTGGGCGGCACGTCCGCGTCGGGTGCGGACGAGTTTCCGCCCGAATTGGAATTTGCAGGCCAGCCCTTGCCGCTGGAATACCGATTCGTGCCGGGTGATCCGGCCGATGGCGTCAGCGCCCGCGTGCCGCTTGCCTTGTTGAATGCCATGCCCGCACAAGCCGGCGAATGGTTGGTGCCGGGATTGCTGGTCGAGAAGGTGGCCGAGCTGATTCGCGGCCTGCCCAAGCCCTTGCGTCGCAACTTCGTGCCCGCTCCGGATTTCGCCCGGGCGTTCGTGCAGTCGCTGGATTCCTTTGCCGAGGCGCGTGGGCAGTCGCTGATCCTCGCCTTGGCCACCTACCTGCGCAAGGTGACGGGTGTAGCGATCAGCGCCGATGATTTCGGCAGCATCGAACTACCGCCACACCTGCGCCTTCGCTATCGCATTTTCGACACGCGCCAGAAGGAAATCGCCGCCGGCCGCGACCTTGCGGCCTTGCAGGCGGAATGGGCCAGTGCGGCACGCGAGGCATTCTCGCGTCGCGCCGATGCCAGCTTCAGTCGCGAGGAAGTCGATGGATTCGACATCGATGACATTCCCGAATCGATCCGCTCCGAGGAGGGTTTGCTGGCCTATCCCGCACTGGTTGACCTCGGCGCCAGCGTGGGTTTGCGCGTTTTCGAGCAGGCAGACACGGCACGCGCCGAGCACGCGCGCGGTGTCGAGCGCCTGCTGCGGCGCGCACTTGCCGATGCCATCAAGCGCTGCCGTCGCCAGTTGCCTCTCGGCAATGCAACCTCACTGAAGTGGGCGGCGCTTGGCAGCGTGGATACCTTGCGCGCAGATCTGGTCGAGGCTGCACTTGCCGAACGATTGCATGCACACGACCTTCAAGTGCGCACGCGCGCAGGATTCGAAGCCTTGCAGGAATCGATCTCGCGCGAATTGTTCGGCAGTGCGGTCAAGCGCCTGGAGCTGGCCGAGGCCATCATCGAGGCGCATGCGGACCTCGTCGCATGGCTGGAACCGCCGTTGATGGGCTTTGCCGCCGCCAACTATGCCGATCTCCACCAGCAGCGCGATGAATTGTTGACCCCCGGGTTCCTGCGCGCCACCAACCCCGCGCATCTGGATCACTTCCCGCGCTATTTGCGAGGCATGCGCCTGCGCGCGGAACGCCTGCGCCAGGATCCCGCGCGCGATCAATCACGCATGCTCAATGTCCAGCACTATTGGCGTGAATACCTCAAGCGTCGCAGCAGCGGCGATGCCGACCCTGCTGCCCTCAACGCATTGCGCTGGTTGATCGAGGAATTGCGCGTCTCGACCTTTGCCCAGGAGCTCGGCACCGCAGAGCCGGTCTCGCCCAAGCGCCTGGCCGCTGCGATTTCTGCACTGGACCGGGTTCCCGGGCGACCTTGATCGCCAACCAGATTGTCTGGGATGGATGCTGGACTGCGACTACTCCACGCGCTTGACGCGGATATCGCAGCCGCAGCCGTCGACATACATCAGCCAGCTGCCGAGGCTCATGGGCTTGACTTTGACCCGCGGGGATTCCATCGGGAACCCGCTCTTGCCAGATTCCGCCTGCTGCCAGACCTGGCCGTTCTCCAGCTTGACCTTGGTATTGCCGGTCCATCCCTTGAACTTGCCGACGATCACCGACTCGATGACCTCACGGTCGCTGCCGTCGACATAGAACTCGGTGGTGCCGTCCGCCTTGCGGATGGGGGCGCCGATGACGCTCACACCCTTGCTTTGGATCCACTCGTTCAGGAACTTGAGCTGCTCCGGGCTCAGCTTGTCGAGGCCCGAGGCGTTGAATTCGTCCTGGGACATGCGTTCTTCCAGCGTGGGCGCCGAAGTCTGCGTTTGTGCCGATACACCCAGCGAAAGGCCGAGCAGGAGGACAAGGATCAAGGTTCTGGAAGGCATGGATTTGAGCTCTCGGGGGTGGTCAAAGCGTGACCAGTTGATCGAAAAGTCTTTGATTAACGCGAGGTTAATGGATGCAGTGCATCAATACACAGGTTAGAATCCGCACAACGCAGTCTAGCACCGGGCAGCGATGCTTCGTGTGCCTGCAGGTTTCAATCGAGGCGGAGGCATGCATCACATGACATCCTGCAACGATTTCCCGGATACCCACGAGTACAGAGATTCAATGAAACGTATCAACGATTCGATCCACTTCGGCATTCTCGCAGCGGCTTCGACCGCCCTTCTTGCAGCCGCGCCATTGGCCGATGCCGCCAAGCGCTCCGCCGTGATCGGCGGCGACAACAGCTCCGGCAACCAGGCCACGACCCTGCTCGATGCGACCATCTCCGATGCCTTCGCGTATGCGCGACCGGGCGTCGGCGCCGGCAATGCAACGGTTTTCCTCAATGCGCATCTGTTCTGTGCGGAGACGCCGCGCGTCGCCAACCAGCTTTCCTTGCAGCCCCGGTATCAACTGCCTTCGCCCAATTCCGATGTCTGGAACTTTCCGGATGTCTACGCCAAAACCCTGAGCTACACCGGTGGCGGTTTTTCCGGCGCGGGGGAACCCGAGCTTGATATCAGCGTCGCCCATGGATTGGCCGGTACCAACATGCGCTGCCTCGTGGCCCAGCCGGGCTCCAGCCTCGACATGGCCAGCGTGAGTCATGGACTGTTCGACAGCACCTTTGGCAGCGATGCCACGGCGCAGCCTCCGTCTGCTGCTCATCAAAACGTCAAGGTGACAGGTGAGTCCTTCGGTGGATTTGCCGGCTTGGCGGTGAATGTGATCAAGCTCGAGACGGAGTTCGATGCGACCGCGCCGGCTGCCGTCAATTGGACTCTGGTGGATGGCTACAACCGGCAGGCGCTGTCATCGCTGGCCAATGCAAGCTGGTGCGTGTTGCCGGCAAGCTGGGTCGGAGGAACCACGCCCCCGGCGCAGTTGTGCGACGACCCTGGCCTTGGTGTTCCCAAGCAGACCGGAGCCTTCGTGCGTTCGGAACTCAGCTTCGCCGTGAGTGACCCGGCCAAGTTCGTCCTTGTCTATCGCTCCGTGGTTGGTGCGGCTGCTGGCGGCACACCCATGCAGGGATTTGCGGCACTGCGTACCGGAGGTGGCCTTGCCTTGGCTGCCGACGAATTGCAGGACTGGTTCCGCGACGACAGCGTCTGGTACGCCTACTGAGCCCAGTCGTACAGTGGGTTCGGGCCCGGCCTGAACCCATTGCGCAATGTGCCTGATCCTCGCTGGGGATCAGCGGCAAGCCAGCTTGGCGGGCAGGGCTGACCGGATTCTCCCCAATCTTGCGTCAGGCTGCCGCGGCCCATCGACGCATCACGTTTGAAGGCAGGATCGGTTGTGTCCCAGCAGCCCGTCGATGTGCTTGCCCTGATAGACGCCAGGCTGATCCAGTCCAGAGACGCGCGCGCACGATGGGATGCCACACGTGCTGAGCGCGAGGCGACCCTCGATGTCCTGGAACCCCTGGCCACGGGGGCCGCAACGCGCAACGCATTCCTTCTGCACGAAGCCGCTCTTTCCGGTTGCGAATTCGATGCCGCGGAATTGCAGGCATTCGGCACCGAAGTGGCCGAACTGGTCGAAGGCCAGCGCGCCGCAGAGAAGGTCTGGTCGCTGTATGCACAGCGCACGTCGCCGGGAGCGGCAGAAGGCTTGCGTCGCTTGCTGCTGGCCATCATCCGCGACCTGCGCGTGGTCTTCATCCTGCTGGCGCGACAACTCGTGCGCATGCGCATGGCCGCCGAACTGGATGAAGGCGAACGGCGCGCGCTGGCGCAACTGACTTCGGACATCCATGCGCCGCTGGCCAATCGGCTCGGCATCTGGCAACTCAAGTGGGAGCTTGAGGACCTCGCCTTCCGTTACCTGCAGCCGGAAACCTACCGGCGCATCGCGCAGTTGCTGGACGAGCGCCGCTCGGATCGCGAAGCCTGGATCGCCCAAGCGAGGGGCCTGCTGCAGGCTGCCCTGGAAAAGGCCGGCATCACGGCCGAGATTGGTGGTCGCCCCAAGCACATCAGTTCGATCTGGAAGAAGATGCAGAAGAAGGGCCTGGATTTTTCCAGCCTTTACGACATCCGCGCGCTGCGCGTGCTGGTGCCGGATGTTCCTTCCTGTTACGCCGCGCTCGGTGTCGTGCACTCGCTGTGGCCATTCATTGCCGGCGAGTTCGATGACTACATCGCCAGCCCGAAGGGCAACAACTACCAGTCGCTGCATACCGCGGTGATCGGCCCGGACAACCGCACCCTGGAAGTGCAGATCCGCTCGCACGACATGCACGCCTATGCCGAACTCGGATTTGCCGCGCACTGGCGTTACAAGGAAGGTGGCGGTGGCGATGCCAGCTTCGAGCGCAAGATCGCCTGGATGCGCCAGTTGCTGGAAAGTCGGGATGACGCCGACGACGATGCCGCGCTGCTCGCCGGCTTCCGCACCGATGTCATCGATGACCGGGTCTACCTGCTGACTCCCAAGGGGCAGGTGATGGACCTGCCCAAGGGCGCGACCGTGCTCGACTTCGCCTACCTCATCCACACCAGTGTCGGCCACCGCTGCCGCGGCGCCAAGGTCAATGGCCGCATCGTGCCCTTGACCTTCCAGCCAGTCAGCGGCGACCGCATCGAGATCCTCACCGGCAAGACCCAGGAGCCGCGACGCGACTGGCTGAACGTGCACCATGGCTTCCTCAATACCGCGCGTGCACGCAACAAGGTGCGCAACTGGTTCCGCCAGGCCGATCGCGACATCAACATTGCGGCGGGACGTGCAGTGCTGGAGCGCGAACTGAAGCGCCTCGCCCTGCACAACGTCGAACTGGAAAGCCTGCCTGCCATGTTCAAGGTGCGCAGCCTTGAGGAATTGTTCGAGGCCCTGGCCCTGGGCGACATCAGCGCCGGACACATTGCACGCATCCTGCATGAGCAGAAGGCAGAGAACGAGCCTGCACCCGTGCGCGCGGAAGCCGTGCCGATCAGACACGATTCCGGCAAGGGCGCACTGGTGATCGAGGGCGTGGGCAACCTTTTGACCGTGCTGGCGCGTTGCTGCCAGCCACTGCCCGGTGATGCGGTGTGCGGATTCATCACCCGCGGGCGTGGTGTCAGCGTGCACCGGACCGATTGCCGCCAACTGGGTCGCCTCCGCAGCCTGGATCCGGATCGCATCATCGAAGTGGAATGGAGCGGGGCAGGCCAACGCAGCTATGAAGTCAATCTCATCGTGCGCGGCTATGACCGCAAGGGATTGCACAAGGATGTCAGCAACGTGATTGCGGCGGCCAACGTGAACGTGCTGGTGGTCGATGCGCGTGTCGATCCCGAGCGCAACGAAGTGCACATGAACTACCGCCTGAAGGTGGCGGATTTTGGCCAGCTCTCGAAGCTGCTCGGCCAGTTGCAGGCGGTGCCGAACGTGATCGAGGCGGTCCGCCACGCGTAGGGCAACGCTGAACCAGTGGATTCCGTTCGTGGTGAGCCAGTCGAACCATGTGCGGAATCCACCAGATCAGCGTCGCCTCTGTCCGGGGCGTCGCTGACCACAATGTCGGCGCGTCGAGGCAGGCGGGCTGATATGCTTGTCCTGACGCTGCACTGCGGCATGAAACACGGGCCAAACCCCAACGTGATCGAGATTCCCGGATACCGCATCCTGCGCCAGCTTGGCCGCGGTGGCATGGCCACCGTGTACCTTGCCGTGCAGGAATCGGTCGACCGCGAAGTGGCGATCAAGGTCATGTCGCCAGCCCTGTTGGTCGATCCGAATTTCGGCGAACGCTTCCAGCGCGAGGCAAAGATCGCGGCGCGCCTGCACCATCGACATGTCGTGGGCATCCACGATGTCGGTCGCATCGGTGACTACCACTACATCGCCATGGAATATCTGTCCGGCGGGCCCGTGCTCAGCAAGGACGGCCCGGCACGGCCGGTGCCGTTTGCCTTGCGCGTGACCCGCGAGATCGCCAGCGCCATCAACTACGCGCAGCAGAAGGGCTTCATCCACCGCGACATCAAGCCCGACAACATCCTGTTGCGCGATGACGGTTCATCGGCACTCACCGACTTCGGCATTGCCCGTGCCAACGATTCGGCAACGCGCATGACGCGCACCGGGGCCGTGGTTGGCACGCCGCATTACATGAGCCCGGAGCAGGCACGCGGCAAGCAGCTGGATGGGCGCGCCGACTTGTACAGCCTCGGCGTGGTGCTCTACGAGATGCTGGTGGGCCGTGTTCCGTACCACGCGGAAGATTCGCTTGCGGTCGGCATCATGCACATCACCCAGCCGGTGCCGATGCTGCCCGATCATCTCAGTGTGCTGCAGCCCCTGGTGGACGGCATGCTGGCCAAGGAGCCTGGCGATCGTTTCCAGACCGGCAACGAGGCGGCACTGGCCATCTCGCGTTACGAACAGGCCATTGCCAATGGCGAACTGGCCGGTCTCGATATCGCTCCCGAGCCCGCCCAGCGCGAGCAAAATCAAGTGGAAACGCGGGTCTCGCCAGCGCCGCGCACGCCGCAGTCGCCAAGACCGGCAGGCCGCGCGCAGGATTCACGCTTGCGCGCCGATCCAAGCCTCGGCCGCATGGAAGAAATCCTTGCCGCGACCGACGATCACATCCTGCGTGCCAGTCGCGTTTCGCGGCGCAAGGTCGCAAGCGGAGGACGCCGCATCTGGCCATGGCTGGTTTCGGCGCTCGTGCTGCTCGCGGTGGGTGGTGGTGCTGTCCTGGCGTGGAAGAACCAGGATTGGCTGCGTAGCTTTTTGCCGGCCACCGAGCTCAACGACATGCTCGCGCGTGCGCAAAAGGCGCTGGATGCGGGCACCCTGGACGGCAACGCCGGCGAGAGTGCACGTGAACTGTTCCAGGCCGCACGCACGCTGGATCCGGACAATGACATCGCGCGCCGAGGCTTGAAGGCGGTGGGCGAGAGATTGCTTGAGCGCGCACGCGACGCACTGGAGCGCAAGGACTTGAGTCTCGCGCGGCGGTCCGCTGCGGCTGCGCGCGAGTTGCTTGGCGGCGGTGTCGAGGTCGATGCGCTCGAAAAGGCCGTTGCCCAGCTCGATGCGCGGGGCACCCAGACCGAGTCCTTGCTGACATCGGCGCAGGAAGCACTGGGCAAGGACAACCTGCTCGGCGACGAAGGCGCGGTGGCCCTGTACCAGAAGGTGTTGGCGGCAGAGCCCGACAACGCTTTGGCCAAGGCGGGCGTGCAGCGCAGCGCGGAGGCGCTGTCGCTGCAAGCGAATGCGGCGATCAAGGGCGGCGACCTGGTGAACGGCTCCGCACGCATCGAGGACATTGCCCGCATCCTGCCCACGTTTCCCGGTTTGCCCGAACTGAAGGCGAAACTGGCCAGCCAACGCGATCAGGCGGCGGCTGCGCTTGCCAAGGAGCTGGATCGTGCCGATGCGCAGCTTCGTGCGGGGCGCATCAGTGGCGACAAGGATTCCGCCCAGGCCTTGTTTGAAGCGGTGCTGGCGCTGGATGCCGACAATCAACGCGCGCGCAGCGGGCTGCGCAAGGTCGCTCAAGCCTTGATCGTGCGGGCGCGGGCCGCCATCGAGGATTCCAACAGCGAACTTGCCGGAAGACTGCTGGGCCAGGCGGATGTCCTGGCGCCCGGCCAGGCCGACCTCAACGCCGCGCGCGTCGAACTGCGCGAATTGCGCGAGCGCTTGCAGATAGCGGCAGAGCGCAAGGTCAGCTCGCCTGCGGATATCGAGCGGGTTCGCGTACTCATCGGCGAAGCCGACCAGGCCATGACCGCCGGCCGCCTGATCAGTCCGCCCGGCAACTGCGCGTACGACAAGTACCGCGCTGCGCTGTCCATCGATGGCGAGAACCCGGCTGCCCAGGATGGCTTGCGTCGCCTGCCGCTGCGCGCGCGCGAGCTGTTCGATCAGGCCATTACCGAGGCCAACCTGCAACGTGCGTCGGGCATGCTGGAAGTCGTGCGCCAGACCTCGCCCGCCGATGCAACGATCCCCGGCCTGGTCGAACGATTGGCCAACGCCTATGTCGATCTTGGCGAGAAGCGGATTGCGGAGAAGCGTCCGGACGATGCCCGCCGTGCGCTGCAATCGGCACGCGCGCTGAGCCCGAACAACGCGCGCCTGGGTGGGCTCGAACAAAAGATCGGCACCACGCCACCGGCATCCGGCTGAGGCCGGGTCGCGCGCGGAGGACACACGGTGTGTGCATCCTGTTGATTGCCATTGATGAGTTGATCGACTGGCCGCTGCTGCTGCTTGGCAACCGCGATGAATTCCATGCGCGTCCAAGCACGCCTGCACAACCCTGGGCCGGCGCGCCCGATTGCCTCGGTGGACTCGACCAGGTGGGTGGCGGCAGCTGGCTCGCGCAGCGCAATGACGGTCGCTTTGCCGCAGTGACCAACCTGCGCAGCGGCATGCCGGCGCAGGCACCGCGTTCGCGCGGACACCTGGTGCGCGAATTCGTCATCGGATCGCAATCGGCCACCGAATTTGCCGACGAGGTCATTCGCCACATCGACGAGTACGGTCCATTCAACCTGGTGTTCGGTGATGGATCCGCGGTTTGGGCCATCGATGGACACGGCGAAACCCTGCAACGATTGCGCAGCGGCGTTCACGTGGTGAGCAACGGCCCGCTTGATTGCAACTGGCCCAAGGTGCGCCGCTTGCGTGAACGATTCGAACAGGCGATCCGCAGTGGGCAGCGTGATGATGCGAGCCTCCTGGGCCTGCTTGCCGATGAGACGCAGCCGGATCCGCAATCCTTGCCGGATACCGGCGTGGGTCCCCAGCGTGAACGCACGCTGGCGCCGATCTTCATTCGCGGCGAGCACTACGGCACGCGTGCCAGCACGCTGGTAATGCACCACGAAGATGGCAGCGTGCTGTTCCGCGAGCGCAGCTTTTCTGCGGCGGCCTCAAACAGTGACGAAGTTGCCTGGCGTTGTCTGGCCATCCATGGCGAATGGCAACTCGAGTAGTGCCAAGGAAGGTCTGAACACGTATTGTCGCGAGCAAGCTCGCTCCCACCATTGCTTGATTTTGTGGGAGCGAGCTTGCTCGCGACGAATGAGTTCCGTACTTGTTCAGAGTTTCCCTAAAGGTCGAAGATGCGACGAATGGCACGCCGCGCAGCGGTGAAGGAGAAATTGTCCTGCATGGTGGCCAGCGCGTTCTGCGCAATGTGATTCCACTGCGCCTCGTCCTCGTACAGTTCCACCACGGCCTCGGCAAACGCCTCCGCGCTGTCGGCCACGCGGATGTCGAAACCGTCGCGAGCGTGGATGCCTTCCACTGCAATGGAAGTTGCCACCACCGGCAAGCCGCAGCTCATCGCCATGGTGACCTTGCCCTTGACCCCGGCGCCGTAGCGGATCGGTGCAATCGAGACCCGACAGCCATCCAGCCACGGGCTGATGTCCTCGATGAATCCGTGCACGCGGATGGCATCGCTGGCCAGTTGCTGGATGGCCGGCGTGACCTTGCTGCCGATCACGTGCAGGCAGACTTCAGGCAAACGCTGGCGCACGCGAGGCAACACCGTTTCGGCAAACCAGACCACGGCGTCGATGTTGGGCGGATGCTGGAAACCCCCGACAAACAACAGGTCCTTGCGGTCGGCGAAGGGCGTCTTGCTGCTGTTCACCTCGTGCACCAGGGCCAGCACATCGACCTTCACGCCCGGCGCATCCACGGCCAGCAGTTCGCGTTCGCTGCTGCTCACCACCAGGGTCAAGTCGCAGTCGCGCATCACCGAAAGCTCCTCGCTGCGCGTGGCCTGCGCATGGCGCAAGAGGTCGGTGCGGCCTTGCAATTCGGCGGCACGCGTCTCGCGCAGATAATGCAGATCCACGGTGTCGAAGATCAGGCGCGCGCGCGGCGCGTAGAGGCGGGCGAGGCCGATGAACTCGCGCGCCACGTAATGACGCGACAGCACGATGGCATCGAATTCGGCGGCGCGCTTGCGGAACAAGGCAACCGGTTCGCAATGCCAGGGATGGTGCAGCACTTCGATGCCCGATTCCTGCAAGGCTGCGGTGTAGCCTTCGACCCAGGCACGATTGCTGGCCATGAACGTCACCTGGCATCCCTCGTCGCGCAGCACGCGCATCAGGTTGACCATGCGCAGCGAACCGGCATCGTGATCGGCTGCCGGGGTTACCGCATCGATGATGAGGATGCGCCGGCGTGCGCGATGGCTGGCGGCCAGGTGGATGGGCGTTCCCGGCTGCGGCTGTGAACGCAGCACGCTGCTCCACTTGTCGACGAACTTCTGCTGGTTGATGGGCTGGAAGCGCTTCATGCCGCTGGCGGTATCGGTGCCGGCCGTGATGCCTTCGAAATGAATCACCCACGAGTTCGGCTCGTAGATCACCTTGAGTCCGCGGGCACGCACGGCAAAGGCCAGGTCGGTGTCTTCGTAGTAGGCCGGCGCATAGCGCGTGTCGAAACCGCCGAGCGCCTCGAACAGGTGCCTGCGCAGCAGGATCGCCGCGCCCGAGCAGTAGTCGACCTCGCGGCGAAAACCGAAGTCGGTATCGTCCGGATCCTCGAAACGCCCGTAGTTCCAGCCGGAGCCGTCGCTGAAGATGATGCCGCCGGCTTCCTGCAGACGACCGTCCGGATAGACCAGTCGTGAACCGACCAGGCCGGCATCCGGCACCTCGGCAAAAACCCGCAGCAATGCTTCCAGCCAGCCGGCGGTCACCAGCGTGTCGTTGTTGAGAAACAGCACGAACTCGCCGCGCGCCAGTGCCCCGCCGGCATTGCAGGATCCGACGAATCCCAGGTTCTCCGCATTGCGCAGCACGCGAATGCCGTCGATCCCGGCAAGACGCGTTTCGGTTTCATCGCTGGATTGGTCATCCACCACGATGACCTCGAAGGAGCTGGTGCCCGCATGCTCGGCAATCGAGCGCAGGCAGGCGGCGCTGTAGGCAATCTTGTTGTAAACGGGAATGACGATGGAGACCTGCGGCGCGTCGCTGCACGGCACGCTGAAGGGCGAGAACGTGTTGTCGGGCGCGGGGTAGCTGCGCGCATGGCGCAACGGCTTGGCGGGCTTGAGTTCACGCAGAACGCGCGACCAGGTTCCGCCGAGTCCATGCTGGGCAAGGCTGCCGCGAACCCGACGGGTCTGCGCGATCAGGCGCTGCGAGCGGAATGCCAGCGAAGCGCGTACACGTGACAGGAATGTGCGCAGCGGTTCACTGCGCCGCCACAGGCGACTGGCCAGCATGGGGCGCAGACGCTTCACTTCGGCATCAAGTTTCAATGCCCAGGCGGTGCGGACTTCGACTTCCTTCTCCAGCGAGGTCAGCTGATGGCGGGCCAGCTCCAGTTCGCGGTTTTGCGCGTGGCCCCATTCGCCGCGGCGTTCGCTTTCCGCGCGCAAGGCGAGGATTTCGGCATCCTGTTCCCGGCGCTGGCGCTGTGCGCGCTGCAAGTCTTCGCTGTACGCGGCGCGAACCTGGGCATCGATGGTGGATGTGCCCAATGCATAGCGCATGGGTTCCTGTTTGGGCAGGTCGAGTACGGCGGCATACGCCGTGGCCATGGCCTCAAGTCCGGGTTCGCGCCGCGTGGCCAGGTGCTCGCGTACGCGGTGCAGCAGCGGTCGCTGGCCGGAGAGCGTGATGACCCGGTCAACAATGGCATCCGCATTCGCAGCAACGAGGAAGCCATTCACGCCCTCGTCGATGCGTTCCGCATATGCGCCCATGCGTGTGGCGATCACCGGCCAGCCGAGATCGCGCAATTCCGAGAGCATGTAGCCAAAGGTCTCCGCCACCGTGGGCAGCAACATGGCCGCATCCGGGGCGATGCGGGCGAGCAGGGCGGGCAGTTCCTCGCGCCGGTAGTCCAGCAGGATGTGCACGCCGTCCATGCCGAAGAACGCATGCGCATCGCCGCCCGCACCGAGCAGGAAGATATCGGCATGCTCGCGCACGCGCGGCAATACCTGCTCAAGCAACAATGCGCCCTTGCCGGCGCGCACACGGCCGGGAATGACCAGGCGCAGTTTCTCGCGCGCTATTGGTGCAGCGGCGCGTGCTGCATTCGCGGGCCATGCGTCCAGTCCATGCGCGATGACCGTCGAGGAGAGGGATGCCAGCTCGGGCGCAAGTCGCAGATCGTTGGCGAGCGCGGAGCGGCTGGGTGCAATCACGCGCGCCTTGGCTGCGAGCAAGGCACTGACCGTGCCATCGCGCAGCGCACGCCAGTGATCGGGATTGCCGTTCGCAAAAATGCGTTCATTGTCGGGTGCAGCCAGATCCGCCTTGCGTTGCGCGTCGTCAAAGCGCAGCTGCGGATCGCTGAAATCCCGATGCAGCACGGGCCAGAGCGGATAGTGGTCGTGCACGATGCGCGTGGTGGGCAATCCCGTGCGCAGTGCATCCAGGCTGTGTCCGATCAGCGAGGAAACCATCACCGAATCGATGCTGTAGCGGGCGATCAGCTCCGCAAGCAGGCGGCGGTAGCCGGCATTTTCCAGCGCGGTGTCGGCGATGGGTTCGGGCAGGGCCAGGCGCTGCAGGGCTGGCCCGTTCAAGCCGCCGTCGTGGAGTTCCAGCCATTCGCCGTGGCACTTCCGCGCGTGGCTGCCGCAGGATTTCAGCACCAGGTGATGGGCCTGATTGAAGCTTGCGCAGAAATCGCGCACCCAACGCTCGGCACCGCCGCCCCAGCCGTGCAGGACATGCAGGATCACCGGCCGTGCATCGACAGCGGGCAGGTCGGGATGCGCGGCGCAGCGCAAGGCCAGCGCCAGCTGTGCGCGCAGTTCCGCCAGCGGCGAGGGCGGCAACGGATCGCGCGGATCGCCTGGGGATTCCGCGTATGCCAGCGCGCGACCGCTGGCAGCAACATAGAGATGATCGAGCACTACGCGGCGCAGGCCGGGCGCGTCCGGGTTTGCAAGCCGAGGGCCATGCCAGGCGGAAGCCAGGGGCGACAGCGAGGGCAGGTCGATCAATTGCCTGCGCGCATGGGCAAAGCACAGCGCATCGATGCGCGCCACGTTTTCTTCGCAACGCACTCCGTCCGGCACGGGGGAGCGCAGGGCCTCCAGATTGTCGAGCGGTCCGGCAGCGAGAACATCCTCTTCCTCAAGCGCACGCAGCAATCGTGGCAATGCGGCGGGCGGCAACTGCGCATCGCTGCGCACGATCAGCAAGTGCTTGTTGGGCAGGCGCTTGCTGATTGCACAGGCCAAGGCTTCCGGCGCCAGGCCTTCCAGATCGGCGAAACGAAGGGCATCGACATGTCCGGCCAAACCAGCGCTGCCGCCGCAGAGGACGAGGCCATGCGGGGCGGGAAGCTGCGCACGGGCCGCGATCAGCCAGTCTTCGCTGCAGGGAGTGGCGCCATGCACACACAGGTGGATGCCATCCGGCGACACGTTCTGCACGGCGTTCCAGCTTGCTTCGGGCCGCGAATTATCCCGAAAGCCGCGGGGAAGCGCCATTTTTGCGGCCTCAGCCCCGAAGCCGGATGCACCAGGGGCTACAACGCCACCGTGAGCACCAGTACAAACTCGATGCGACCCGTCTCCGTTGCACGCAGACTGACCAGCTCGACAGCGGAAACTCCTTCGAGCGAGTCGAGGCCGCGCATGAAATCGGCAACGTCCGCATTGCGCGCGGCCACGCCGGATACGTCGATATACGCGTTTGAGCCCGTGGCATGCGCGTCCGCAGCCACTTCACGAGGTTGGAAACGCGTCAATTCGGCATTCTCTGGCAGAAGTTCGGTCAAGGCCTGGGAAATGCGGGCGATGTCCTGCGCCAGGGTTGCGCGCGGAGCCACTGTCTCCGGCTCCGGCTCCGGCGTCGATTCCATGTCGAGCTGCCAGTCAAATGTGTCGTAGTCGATGGCCTCGAGCTTTTCGTAATACATGCTGCGCGAGGTGCGTAGCCCTTTGGAGATCAAGTCGAAGCCGCGAAGGCGATAGCGATCAAAGCGTGCAATCAGGTCGCCGTCGGCATTGCGGGCCAGCAGCAATCCGAATTCATATCGAGCATCCGCACCCAGTCTGTCGACATCGGGAAAGTATCGCCCCGCTGCGTCGGCATCGATATCCAGTTCCAACCAGTATTCCTTGCATCCATGTCCCCCAGCCAGGATTCTGCCTTCCGACAAGGGCCCGAGCTTGCCGATCTTGTCGTCCAGGACGTCAAGCGACTTGCGTTCCGTGATGGCACGCAGGCGCTCGCGGTTCAGCTCTTCCCAGGCGCTGTATCGCTGCGGGTCGTTCTCGGCCAATTTCGCGGCGTCTGCGTTGAACGCCTCCAGAGTTGGCCTCAACCTGAGAAAATAGACGGAGCTATGCGATTGCTTCTCGATGTGCAGCATCGAGAGTCCCTCGTCATGCAAGCGTCGGCCGACCAACACCCTGCCGATGGCGGAATTTTCCGGGATGGCAAACGTTCCGGCTACCTCGGGGCATGCCGGGTTCTGCGCGTCGGGCGTGCTCGGAGCAACCGCCGTATCGCTGTAGTCGGAGACCGTGCGACTGCAGCCGGCAAGCAGCAAACCCAGTCCAGCCATCAGCAGCAAGGCTGCGCGCATATTTGATCTCCAGTTCATTGTCGGGTTGTTGATCCTTGGTTCTGTCGATTGCTGACGTCGACAGGACTGTTTGCCGAACGCACAAGGTTGCATTCCAACCTGCGTGAAAGGCTGAACGGAATATGACATGAAGCAAGCCGTCGTGCTGTCGAGCGATGCAAACGCGTATGCTTCAACGATGGCAAACGGAAGCGAAACAGGCCCATGTCCCATCCCCTGAAATTTCTTGCCGCATGCGCCCTGTGTGCGGTTGCGCTGATATCGGGTTCGATCCAGGCCATGCCCGATGGCTCCAACAAGTGGCGGCTGGAGTTCAGTGGTGCGGCCGAATCTGCCGGTGAAATCGTGCTCGAGATTGCCGCGCCCAACGAAACGCCCATCGAGGTGAAGGCGGTGATTGACGGCAACGATGGCGAGAATCGCGTCGCGCGCAAGGTCAAGCGCGCGATTGACCGGCAGGCAGGGCGTATCGTCGATGCCGAGCTGGACGACGGCGAGGACGTGTTGGTCAAGCGGCACATGTTTCGCCAGTTTTCGATACGCCTGGTATCCAATTCGGTGAAGGGTGTGCGCATCCGCTTCGATCGGGAATGAGTGCGCGCGCCGCTTGCGCGGTGCCAAGCCTGGCGAGGCAAACATGAGGATGAATCACGATGAAGCTGCGTCTCCTGCAAATGATGTGTTGGCTACCGATGTTGGTCGCGTGCTCGGCTACCACGCCATCAAACGGCGGCGAAACACCAACTGCACCCGTCGTGGCGACCGCAGCGGTGGTTGACGCAGGTTCGCTTGCAACCCATCACTGGCGCCTGCAGCGCGCCATGGACCGCGAAGGGCGGCGTATCGATGCCCTGTTCGTGCGCGCGGACCTGCCTGTGCAACTGGATTTCAATGAAGGCCGGCTTGCGGTGCTCAATGCCTGCAACCGCATCGGCGGAAGCTTTGAAATCGAGAATGATCGCCTGATCGTGGGCGCGATGATCAGTACCAAGATGGCCTGTGCAGACCCTGCGCTCACGAACCTCGACCGGGCGATTTCCGAACGCCTGCAAGGCAGCTTGCGCATTGAATTCAGTGCCGACACGCCGCCCCGTCTGCGCCTGCTCACCGAGGGTGGCGACACCCTGGAATTCATCGGCGAGCCGACCGACGCGACGCGCTACGGCGGTGAGGGTGAAACGGTATTCCTCGAAATTGATGCGCGCATGCACGCCTGCAACCACCCTTTGATTCCCGCAGCACGCTGCTTGCGGGTGCGCGAGCGTCACTACGATGTCAATGGTTTGAAGGTGGGCGAGCCCGGCGAATGGCAACTCCTGTACCAGGACATTGCCGGCTACACGCATGAGGATGGCGTGCGCAACGTGTTGCGCGTCAAACGCTACGTCGTGAAGAATCCACCGGCCGATGCGCCGGCGACCGCGCTGGTGCTCGACATGGTGGTGGAATCCGAGCGCGTTGAATCCAGATGAACACGTCAATGTGATTCCAGGCCAGCCTTCGTAGCGAGCGTGTCTTGTCCGTTCATGGTTCGACGGGCTCACCACGAACGGAGGTTGATTTCTTCGGCAGGCCAGTACCAAGCAAGGTCA
>Ga0116176_10001861_pt1 | contig 16239 bp, 16 predicted proteins | sample AD_STIC08_MetaG_FD_89803 | JGI IMG/M metagenome (GOLD analysis project Ga0116176, IMG submission 89803) | Active sludge microbial communities of municipal wastewater-treating anaerobic digesters from USA - AD_STIC08_MetaG | ecosystem: Engineered > Bioreactor > Anaerobic > Digestate | place: USA...
AAAAACTGTACAAAAATCTGAAGAAAATTGGTTTTTTAAGTTATCAAAATATGCACCTCAACTAATTAAATTAATTGAAAATAACAATTATATTTTCCCAGAAGGCAAGAGAAGTGAGGTGCTAGCGAAATTAAAGGCAGGCCTCAACGATATTTCCCTGTCCCGCGAAAATGTAAGCTGGGGAATTCCCCTGCCTTGGGATAAAAATCAAACTGCATACGTTTGGTTTGATGCATTGATTAATTATTACAGTGCAACTCAATTTTTGGAAAACAAAAGTGAATTTTGGCCAGCAAATTTACATTTACTTGGGAAAGAAATCCTGTGGTTTCATACAGTGATATGGCAAGCAATGCTTTTGTCGGCAGAAATAGAATTGCCGGTTAAAACCTATACCCACAGCTTTTATATGATTGACGGACAAAAAATGTCTAAATCACTCGGAAATGTAATTAGTCCTGGTCAATTACGAGAGTTGTTTGGAGTTGATGCCGCTAGATATTTGATTGCCAGATCTTTCCCGACAGACAATGATTCTGATGTCGGAATTGATCGATTTAAGGAAAAATATAACGCTGATTTAGCCAACAATTTAGGAAATTTAGTAAGCAGAGTCTGTAAATTAGGAGAAGGTTTGAATGTTGACAACAATGAGTTACCAATAGAAGAAGAATACAAAAAATTAATTGATAACTTGAAATTTGACGAGGCAATTGGCTGGGTGTTTGAAAAATATATTGATAAATCAAACAATCGACTAAATGAAGTCACTCCGTGGAAACTTGAGGCCAACGACCCAGCAAGAGTTGCCGTACTTCGTGAATGTGCACAAAATTTGAAAACTGCCGCAACTCATCTATTGTCGATAATGCCAGAAATTTCAAAAAGGATTTTGGATCAATTAGATGGTGAAATTAAAACACTAGAAAGCGGTTTGTTTCCGAGAATAAAATGATTGACACCCATGCACATATTGACTCAACATTGTGCGACGTTTCTAGGGTAGAGGGTTTGAAAGCGGTAATTTTATCGGGAGCTAGTCTTGAAACTTCTAAGAATAATTTGTTATTGGCTAAAAAATATCCCCGACTCTACCCGGCAGTAGGAATACACCCCCAAGAAATAATTACGAATTACGAATTACAAATTACAAATTTATCGGATTTATTGGCAATAAATGAAAATATTATCGCGATTGGTGAATGCGGATTAGAATTCTTGGGGAATTTTGATAAAGAAAAGCAGGAAAAGGTTTTTAGAAAGCAGATAGAACTAGCCCAAAAATATGACAAGCCACTTATAATTCATGCCAGAAAAGCGATGGACGAGACAATTCAAATTTTGAGCGAATATAAAAAGCTAAGAGGGGTGATTCATTGTTACAGTGGTGGCAAAAAAAGAGTAAAAAAAATTCTTGAGACATTAGAGCCGCCTACACAAAGTTCCGGCGAGCCAAAGTGGTATTTTGGATTTGACGGAAATATAACTTATGAAGTGGGACTTGAAGAAGTAGTGAAAAGCATTCCCAGGGATAGAATATTAGCGGAAACCGACTCCCCTCTTTTGACACCGGAACCATTTCGAGGCCAGGAAAATAAACCAACTTATGTGAAGTACGTTTATCAAAAAATAGCTGATATTTGGAGGGAAAGTTTTGAAGAAAGTGAAAAGATTCTTGATGCTAATGCAAAGAGATTATTTCAGATATAAATCCAATCTCCCTAAATCCCTCTTTAACAAGAGGGACTTATTTTAAGTAATCAGAAATGATATCTTCCAATTCTTTTTGAGAGGGATATTTGTCAACTAGGGCGACTTCACCATCAATTAAAAGAACAGTGTTCCCCTGGACGCCCATGGCATAAACCCGGTGCATGTCCTTTAAATATTCCGGTGCAAAATCAAGCTGGAGTCTCTGGCAGACAGTGTCTAAATCAGCAAAAAGTTTTTTTCCAGCTGGCAGACCACGATTATAGAGTTGGATTCGCATAAGTAATTATAACTCAGCCCGGGGATTGATATCTAAATTCTCGATATTGACACTTGACTTCCCTCTTTGATACTTAAAAAAGCCGGCAAGGGCAATCATGGCGGCGTTGTCAGTATTGAGCTCCTTTTTAAAAGGAAGATAGAGGGGTAAGTTTTTATTTTTTGCCAGAAGACGAAGTTGTTTTCGGAGGGTTTGATTGGCAAGGACCCCGCCAGAAGCCAAGAGGCAAGATGGTTTATATTTTTCGACAGCTAAGTAATATTTTCTTAATAAGGTCTCAAATACAGCTAATTGAAAAGAAGCGGCTAAATCAGAGAGATGCTCATTTATTTTATTCTTTGGCCAATCTTTGATTTGATAATAAAAAGCAGTTTTTAGACCGGAAAAAGAATAGTCAAGAATATTTTTGTCGGCGATGGGGGTAGGAAGTTTTAAAAAATTACTATCTCCAGAGGCCGCAAGACGTTCAATAACCGGACCACCCGGATAACCTAGACCCAAAAGTTTGGCGGATTTATCAAGAGCCTCACCGGCGGCATCGTCAAGAGTTTCCCCGATCACCTGATAATCCCCAACTTTTTTTATTAAGATAATTTTGGTATGACCACCAGAAACAGTAAGAGCGAGAGCAGGAAAAATTAAGGGGCGAAGCGGTTTGCCGACACGATTGGTCAAAAAATTGGCCATGAGATGACCCTCAACATGATTAACGGGGACAAATTTTTTTTGATGAGAGATGGCTAATTCTCTGGCAGTGTGAAAACCAACCCGAAGGGCAATGGCCAGACCTGGGCCATGGGTGGCAGCAATTAAGTCAATATCTTCTATCTTTACCTTGGCTCTTTTAAGAGCTGTTTCTATTACCGCCATAATTCTTTCCTGATGAGCTCTTTTGGCAATATCAGGCACCACTCCACCCCATTTTTGATGGAGTTCGATTTGAGAAGAAATTAAGTTACTTAAAATTTGACTGTCTTTTAGGACGGCAGCGCAGGTGTCATCACAACTAGTTTCGATGCCAAGAATGTACATACGGTGGTGTATTATAAATTATATGGCCGAAAGAACCAATCTTATTCCTCAACATAATCCGACAAAATATATTTTGGGATCAATATTGTTAACTATATTAACTGTCAGTGGAGTGCTTTGGCTGAGAAAAGATAAGCAAGAAGAAGTGGTAATAAAAGAAGTGGAAAAAGAAATAGCAGTAGAACAAAAAGAGGAAGTTGCAGCTGAAATTACAGTCATTGAAACTCCAACAGTAGCGGCGCTACCAACTATTGAAGAGAATATTATTAAAACTTTCCAAAGTGACAACGATTTCTTTAAAGTTGAATACGAGGGAAAAAGAAAACTATATCAAGATAATGAAAATGGCGGCCAGCGGTATACTTTTTACGATAAAAGCGGAAATATCACCGTACACGTAGGAAATAATTGGTCATGGACATACCCGGAAAGAATTTACAGCGAAGCACTGCAAGTCGATGGTCAAGATACTTTTGTTTATGAAACTTCGAATCAAAAAATTGTTGATTTTGAAAAAAATAATAAAAAATACACTATTCAATGTGTTCACAATAAAGTTGAAGCGATTAAAGAGGAATGCCAAAAATTTATGGATAATTTTATGTTTATTTAGGGAAAGAAAAGGAGATTTGGCGAGTAGTGGAATCAAGATAGGAGAAATTGACTGAAACAAGATATGATTTTTGACATAGTTTTTGATAAATTGATGAACCCATATTTTCCGGCCATTCTAAGCAACTAATTGAATCAGGAGTGAAGTGAGAAAAAAAATCAATTTCCTTGAATTCGACTTCGGAAACAAGTCGATAAAGATCAAAGTGATAAAATTTTTTGTAATGTAAATAATTTAGTGGATACTCGTTATAAATAACAAAGGTGGGAGAAGTAATTTTTTGGGTGACACCAAGTTCTTGGCCCACCTCGCGGGAAAAAACTGTTTTACCACAACCAAGCTCACCACTAAGGGAGAATACAATTGATTTATTTGATGTATTTTTTAGAGCTTTTCTAAGAATAAAGTGAGCAATTTTACCGGTTTCGGCCTCAGATTTGGAAACTAAAGTTTCAGAACTATTGGCAATCAGATCACCTCGACGGATTATTTTTATTTCACTGCCCAGAGCATCAATGACAGTTGAAGGTTTATTTTTGGCTAGCTTACCAGCGTCGATGATTAAATCGATAAGCTTCTTTTTTTTAAGAGATAGAGGTCGAAGAAAACTATCAATAGAATAATGAGGAGTTCGGCCAGATAGATTGGCGGAAGTCGCCGTAATTGGTTTACCAAAAAGAGTGACTAAATCAGCAATGTATTTTGAGTCAGGAATCCGAATTCCAAGTGATCCATTTTCGGCCTCAATTCCAGAGGAAACTCGATGAAGTCCTCGAGAAATAATGGTGAAAGGACCAGGGAGAAGGTACTGATATAGTGCCATGGTTTCGGAATCTAATTCGACAAAATTTTTTGCCATGTCAATGTTGGCGACAGCAATAGAAATTGCCTTACCTGTCCAGCGATTTTTGAAGGAAAGTAAATTTTCGACTGCCGCTGGATTGGTCGGATCAACAGCCAAAATATAGACAGTGTCAGAAGGGAAAACAACCAAGCCACCATTTTTTAAAACAGTGAGGGCCTCCAAGAGAGCTTTTTTATAATTTTTGGAAACATCCAAAATAATCATAGTGAGTATTTTAACATCAGATGATAAGTGACATGCTAAAATGAAAAGAAAATGGAAGTGAAAAAAATATTTTTGTGGAGTTTAGCGATATGGCTGATTGCGATAAATATAGGGAAATTTTGGCCGATTTCTCGCGGAGATGATTATTATCAAAGACTGCAAAACTGGTATCTTTTGGCAAATAAGGGAGATTGGGAGAGGGCGCAAAAATTAGAAACAAAATTAAATGCCAATGATGTTGAGTATTTCAAAAAAATGAATAAACCCGAAGAATTGATTAAGAGACTAAATGAGCTAACGATAAAGTCTAACAAAAATGCCGATGATTGGGTAGAAATGGGAGTTATCCTCTACCGAAGCGGAAAACAAAAACAAGGTTTTGAAGCCATAGAAAAGGCTCACAAAATGGATCCCGTTCGAGAAGATATAAGTAAAATATATTTTACTTATCAGACTTCGCAGCAGATTCCTCGGCTGCCTTAGCGGCTTTTTCTTCCTCAGTTTTCTGGGCAGTGGCAGGAACATCAACCGGAGTGGCCTCTTCGGCGACAACAGGTTCTTCCTCAACCCGAGGTGCTTCGATAAGAGCGACTACTTGTTCCAGAGAATTTTTGATTTCAATCTTGTTATGGTCGATATTTAATTCGGCAACGGTAATTTTGTTGTCAACCTCAACCAAAGAGGATACGTCGACCTCAATTTTTTCAGGCAAGTCGGCAGGCAGAGCCTCAACTTCGACTTCGCTTAAAACGTGCATTAAAATATTACCAATTTTGGTTGCCGGAGCTTCACCAATCAGTTCCACCGGCACAGTGGCGATAATTTTTTCTTTAAGATTTACTTTATAACAATCTAAATGAATAAGATCGCTTGAAATGGGGTGAAATTGAGGATTTTTGAATAGAACCGGATATTTTTCAGTGTCAATAATAATTTCCACTAAAGTTGATTCACCAACAGTATTGAAAAGTTTGTCGATTTCTGCAGAATTAAATTGAATAGAAATAGGTTCAAATTTATGCCCGTAAATTGTTGAGGGGGTAAAACCTTGAAGACGAATCTTTTTAACAGCTCGACCAGTAACAGTACGAAGAGTTGCAGAAATTTTGGGATTTTCTTTTTTCATTTTATGATTATAGTTTGGCGCCTTTGATAATAAACGATTTCGCCACAACTAGGGTCAGAGGTAGTATATCACAAGTATTCGCCGTGACGCGTGCTAAGAACACGACGAGCATCACGATAAGCTCTGTCAGCATCTAAATATTTTTACCGGTGGGGTTATTTCCGTGTCTTGTTCTAAGTGCCGCATTAATATCAACTATTTTTTAGAGTTCTGGATCTGACATCTCAGATAGTGTTTTGGGTTGCCGAGGCCCGATGTGAATATAAAACCATTTTTCTAGTGTTTTCATTTCTGGCTTATTATAGGCCCGTTATCAGTTGTTTTCAATATAATTTAACGATGATGGTAAAATTTGACATGAATAAAAAAAGAATATTAACTGGTGACACGCCAAGTGGCCGGTTACATATCGGCCATTATGTGGGTACTTTGGAGAATAGGGTTAAACTTCAACATGAGTACGACACTTACATCCTACTGGCCAATGTCCATGCTTATGCCAACGATTATCGAATGGCAGAAATAATCAACAAAAATGTTTATGAGGTATACCTTGATAATCTAGCGGTCGGAATTGATCCTGAAGTGTCGACAATTTATCTTGAATCGGGTATTCCAGAAACTTTGGAACTCTACAGTTATTTTTTGACTATGGTAACCCATGCCAGAGCAATCCGGAATCCATCAGTTAAAGATGAAATTAGTTACAAAAAATTGGACCCATCTTTGGGATTTATTTGTTATCCAATTTTACAAGCGGCGGATATATTGGGCTTTAATGCAAATTTGGTTCCAGTGGGTGAAGATCAATTGCCAGTAATTGAACAAACTAGAGAAATTGCCCGTGATTTCAACAAAGCCTACGGGGAAACTTTTGTGATACCTGAAGCCAAGGTGGGAAGAGTGGCAAGATTAATCGGAACTGATGGAAAAATGAAAATGAGTAAAAGCGGTCAAAACGCAATTTTATTGTCTGATGATGAGTCAACACTAAAGAAAAAAATTCAAGCTTGCTACACTGACCCCAACCGAATTCATGCGGATGACCCAGGAAAAGTTGAGGGCAACCCCATTTTTGAATACCATGACGCCTTTAATCCCAACAAGGCTGAGGTCGAGGATTTAAAGGTGCGGTATAGATTGGGACAAGTCGGTGATAAGGAAGTAAAAGAAAAATTGTTTGTAGCCATGAATAACTTTTTGGCACCTATTCGAGAAAAAAGAAAATATTATGAAGACAGACCAGAGGTTGCCAAAGAAATTTTAGTCGAAAGCACTAAAAGGGCAAGAAAAGTAGTTCAGGAAACTGTTGAGCGAGTCAGAGAACAGATGAATATAAATAAGTTAATAGAAAAGTAATATGCCATTGTGGCTGGTTTTTGTTCTATTTTCAGTGGTAGTAATGGCAGGATCTGAAATTACTCAAAAAATTACTATGACTGCTCCGGAAAATATTAGCTCGGAAACAAGTAATTTTTTTATATGGTTGCTACAGTCACTACTGGGATTTGGAGTATTTTTTCTGTTTTCAAATCACGATGCAAATTTTTCATGGTCGTTGATACCACGATTATTGTTGGTGGGATCGGTTTATTTTTGGGCAGGGACATTGTATTACAGCAGTTATAAAAGTTCTTCAGTAAGCTTATCTACCCTGCTTGGAATGATGTCGATTGTGATGTCAACAACTCTCGGAATAATATTTTTTGGAGAATCAATTGGTTTATTAAAATTTTGCGGAATTCTTTTAGTATTCTTGGCAATATTTATTATTAAGTTTTCACGCGAATTTCATTTTGATAAATACAACTTGTTGGCCATGGCGGGAGGATCACTTTGGGGGGTAGCCTTTAGTATCGACAAATCCTTTGCGACTACGGTTAACCCCCTGTTTTACTTGCCAGTGTTTTGTCTTGTAACTGGATTAACGGGTTTAATTTATCGACCAAAAACAATATTGTCTGAAATAAAAATTATTTCGATGAAGTCTTATTTATCAATACTTTTAACAGCAATTTTTGGAACTGCTTTTAATGCTTTTACCCTTCTTTCATACTCACACGGAGGAGAGGTGGGAAGAGTTGACGCCATAAATAACACCATGATTTTTTTAGTAATAGTATTTGAATTTTTTATTTTAAAAGACAGAAAAAATGTTTTTCGTAAATTTATAGCGGCAACAATAGCTATAACTGGAGTGACGATTCTGGCAATGGCAAAGTAAAAACTGGTAGGCATGCATAGACTGTCCGATGCTAACGATCGGACCAGGCGAACCATGGACCCCTCCGACGTACGTCGGAGCGCTCTAACTTTTCAATTTACAGAAATTTTCTGTAATAATTTTTTCAATTATAATTCGTGATTTTAATTTTTTAATCTTATATTCAACTTTTCTTGCAGTTTGCAAATCAATATATTCTTGTTTAAAAACTAATTTCCATGGAATTCCACTTCGTGTCGACCTCACAAAACCAATATTGTGTTGTGTTTCTAAACGTCTCTCCGGATTATCTGAACTGCCGACGTAATATTTTCCTGTTTTTTCGCTTTTTAGGATATATAAATATCCTTTCATAGTAGGTGCACTAGGACTCGAACCTAGGACTTCCGACTTATAAGATCGGCGCTCTAACCAGCTGAGCTATGCACCCAAGTAGACAAACCAGGACTCGAACCTGGACTCCTCCGACGTACGTCGGAGCGCTCTAACCAACTGAGCTACATGCCCAAAGGAAAACAATTTTTAATTTAAAATTTAAAATTTTTAATTAAATATAAAAATTAAAAATATTGTTTTAGTAGCAGAGGCGGGACTTGAACCCGCGACCCCGGCGTTATGAATGCCGTGCTCTAACCAACTGAGCTACCCTGCCTTCGTTCTACTTCATAGAACTTCGGCGAGGCATGCCTGCCAATTTCTATTTAGTAGAGTTATGACAATTACTTGCCACAAGCTAGGTGATTATACCAATAATGCCTGTATTAAGAAACAAAAAAGCCGTCAAATTAATGACGACCTCTTTGTTACAAATGTTGAGGTGTTTTTGGACACCGGAGAAATTGTATCAGATTGATGTAAAAAATCCAAGAGATATTTCAACTGTTTTTTTGACAACTCGTTTTCCCATGCTTGTCTTGAGATATTTTTCCCGAAATTCTGCATCTTTTTTAATTAAATATGCTTCGTAATAAACTAATTTTAAAGGTCGACGGTAAACAGTTGAAGTATTTTTTCCGGAATTATGTTCAAGGAGTCTACGTTTTAGATCAGAAGTAAAACCTTTATAAAATTTTTTGTCTTTTAAACTGTATAAAATATAAACGTAATACATATTACGATTATATAGATTGTTGGGGTTATTATGTGCCAAAGGCACACCAACCCCATCAGGTCGGAAGAAAAACCCCGCAAATGCGGGGCTTTTTCTTTAATGACCTGAGTTGCGGGGCTGGGAGTTGAACCCAGCCTGTGAGATTATGAGCCTCACGTGCAGCCGTACACTACCCCGCATGTCTTTTGCTTTTGGATTCTAGCACAATAAGGAAGGAGAGTAAATGTCTAGAGACCTATGGCTTTTTTTAACTCATTATTCCTATTTATCAGTAAATTATTTCTAATTTCAGCCTGATATATTTCATTTTTGGCATTTAACAGCAGAGAAAGCTGTTGATAGATACCAAAAATTGAGTAAAGAAGAATGATAAGAATGGCAATTTGATAGATAAATTTTCTCATAGATTGTCTAATAACCTAATTTGTGGTACTATAAGACATATTTAATTAAGGAAATGACCAATTTATCACTATCTGAAGCTTTAAATTTGTTTGCCGACACCCTGGCCAAAAAGGGCAAGTCGATTAATACTATTGTAGCCTACAAGGGGGATATTAATCAGCTAACAAACTTTTTATCACAAAAACAAATTACAGCGATTGAACAAATTCAATCGAAGGATATCGAGGATTTTAAGAAGGATTTAACCGAAAATGGATATACAGCTAAATCTGTTTCAAGAAAATTAAACTCAATAAAAAACTTTTTTTCATTTTTAAAAAATGCCGATAAGATTGCAGTTGATCCATCAGCAGAGATAAAACATCCAAAATACGAAAACGATATTCCAAAAATATTGAAACCTATCGAATATAGATCCTTAAGAGATGCCTGTAGAAACGATATTCGCGCTACAGCAATCGTTGAATTGATGTTACAAGCAGGACTTAGAATAAAAGAGATTGAAAGTTTAAAAATGGATGATATCTCCGAAAATGAGATAAAAATTGAAAGTTATGAGAGTCATTCACAAAGAGTAGTACCTCTCAATAATTCCGCAAAAAATGCTCTTAAAAAATATCTTGAAGAAGTCAGAGTCGAGGGTAAAAGTAAAAATGTCTTTATTACCAAAACCGGTCGGGTGCTTCTCGCTAGAAATATAAGAAGTTTGCTAAATAGATATTTCAATAAAGCCGATATTAAGGGAATTAAGGTAAATGACCTCAGAAATACATTTATTGTTTTCCAACTTAAAGCCGGAGTACCCTTAGATGTAGTATCTCAAGTGGTAGGTCACAAAAGAATTTCAACAACTGAAAAATATTTGGAGCTGATTGATTCCAAGGAAGAATCGAGGGGAATAAAGTTAAAAGAACTATAGTCGGGCGCGTTTGGCGATTTCGGACTCAACAATAGCTTTGGGACGCCCGTATTTTAGGCTAGAAAGCTTTTTGATCATTTCCGCCATTTTGGGATTACCAGGTTTTTTCTTCTCGGCGGCGGCAACCTTGAGAGAAAAAGGTGGTTTTGGGACACCATTAACCATAGTTTTTAAATATATTTCTCCTGTTCCTAGATTCAACAAATCATGTTCGTTGAATTCAGGCCTAAACTGGTTAACCAAGAAATTGGCATCAGAGATACCAACTCTGAAACTACAAATTGAACCGACGTTACCGAAAACAGCATTCTTAACTTCGTCGTCCATTTGGGAAACGAACTGGTTGGCAACAGTAAGATTGAGGTGGTATTTACGAGCTTCAGATAAAATAACAGCAAAATCCTGGGTAGCAAAATTTTGAAACTCATCAACGTAAAGATAAAAATCACGACGTTTTTCCTCGGGGATATCCTGACGACTCATGGCGGCAATAAGAATCTTTGGAATCAAAACCAAACCAAGGAAGGCAGAATTCTCTTCACCGATAGTACCTTTGGCCAAATTTATAATTAATATTTTGCCATTATCCATGGCTTCACGGAAATTAAAGGAGGAGGTCCCCTGACCGATGATGTTGCGCATCATAGTGTTGGTAATAAAACGACCAAACTTGGAAACGATGTAATCCAAAACCTCGGATTTATGAAAATCATTGGTGTTGGCAATTTGATCTGTCCAGTATCTTTTAACCATAGGATCGTTTACTTTTGGTAAAAGATATTGAACATAAGAGGGATCAGTGAGACAGCGGACGATCTCGATGAAGGTGGCCCCGGGCTCGGTCATAACCGTCAACATAATGTTGCGGATGGCGTGTTCAAAACGAGGACCAACGATACCAGTTTTATAGGGGTCGTAGAGCTTGTACATTAAATTAATAATAGATGAAGTGACAAAGTCTTTTTGATCTTCCCGGTCACACTCCATAACATTGAAACCCATGGGGCGCTCAGTTTGAGAAGGGTCAAAATATATAACGTCCTCTACCCGCTCTGGGGGAATTCTTTCGAGAATACTTTCATAAGTATCGTGTGGATCAATAAAGCAAACACCCCGGCCAGCCTTGATATCCTGAAGAGCCATATCCGCTAAAAGCCAGGATTTACCCACACCGGTTTGACCGACAATATAAAAATGACGCTGACGATCGCTCTGGGTAATGCAGAATTTTTTGTTGACACCTCGATATAAATTGTCACCAATATACATCCCCTCTTGAGGAGAGTCTGGAGGAGAGGGAGCTTTTTTGGATTTTAACCAATAGATATTTGGGGTTTCGATAGATTTGTTTGGCAAGTGAAAGATGGAGGCTATTTCATCAGTCGATAAAATTGTTTTGTTTTTCCACCAATAAATTACCGGATACTTGTAAACAAAATCATCAACAAACTGAGATTTAAAACGGGTGTTACGAGTCGAAAGTTTGTTCCAGGGTGATTCTAACTGACCAAAACAAGCCTTAACATTGGATAAATTTATTTTGGCGGTTTCTTTGGTTGGGGCAACAGTTACAATTCTTATAGCAGTTTCAAAACCGGGTTTATTGCATTTATTTTCAATGGCCTCAAGCTGTCTCGCGTCAACCTTGTAACTAGCTTTTTCAGGATTACTTTCTGATTTTTTGGTATTGCTAATAAAACTTTTTCCGGCTTTGGACCAGCTACCATCAGCTGGAGATACAACTAATTGAATGGCAACAGCTTCCTCCTCACTTAATTTTGATAAAACTGAAGAAAAGGCGGACAAAGTATCAGTCGGTAATTCTTTATAAGTTTTTAAAGGATAAAAAGGAAGCTTTTTTTGGGTCAACCAAGCTGATTCGACTTTACCATTTTCTGAAAAAATATTTGGCTCGTCAACTGCCTGAATATCTGCCCCTGCATAAACACTATAAATTTGTTTTTCAATTAAATCACGATATTTAGCTGGGAGGCAGATATAAAAACGAATGTCTTCATGAGTGCCAATAATTTCTAGCGAAATGCTTGGCTGGGCTACGAAAATTTGTAAAAATTTGAAACGAGCTGATTTGTAAAAACTGGCCATGGCTCCGATAATTGGCTCCATAGCGTCAATTTTGACTTCATTATCCTGAGGGACAGCAACGAGAAGAGTGATTAGTTCTAAAGATTTTGCCTCGCGATCGCGCCAACGATACCACAAAATAAAGGCATAAACTAAAAATAAAATAAGCAATATAACCAATAGAACCAGGGGGAGAAAAAGAAGCCAATGAGTTAAAGTATCAAGGATATTTTCAGGTGACATCGGATTTAAAGGTGACATTACCTTTTTTGATTTTAATAAGACGAAAGATTTGAGTAGAAAGCCAGAAACCAGCGTCTTCAAAAGATTTTTTAAATCCGGCAATAAAAGTATTTCTGGTGACTGGAAGTGACACTTTGGGATTGGAAGGAGGGGAAGAGGTTAAGAGTGGCTGACCGGAGGCATCACTAACCTGGGGTGGATTTGAAGAAGAGGCTTGCTCGAATTTATCCATCCAGGTGGAAATCTCCCGAGGAATAGGCTCTCGACCAATGTTTTCCCGGCCGATATCGACAATTTTTATTTGTGATTCAAGAGATGAAGAAGGAATCTCTTTATCTCTTTCTCTTGTTTCAGGCATTATAAAAGTATAGGTCAAACTTGCTATAATTCCAACAGCATGACTTCGTCGATAACTGAGATAAGAAAGATAGATAACAGCCGTTTGTTGATGCCTCTTGGAACAACAATTTTAGTGATATTTGTCATTTGGTTAGCAATTTGGTTTTTTAGAGGTGGCAGTTTTAGATTGTATGCCAGTGCTTTTTTTAGTCTTTATTACATTACCGGACAGGTGTGGGTGTCGGTGCTATTGATTGGTATTTGCCAAAATATCGTTTTTTTGCCATTGCGATTTATTGGGATGAGATTATCGAATTCTTTTAAAGATTTTGAGGAGAGAATGGAAAAGACAAAAGATGATGAAGCTTATTTGGTGTTTACAGAAAAGGTGAAAAAGGGAGATTTATCAATTATTTTTTATATTTTTAATTTTTTGGTAAATGCGGTGGCTTTTTTATCTGCGGGAAGAATATTTTTAATTGATTTTTATTCTCAAAAATTAGATCCGAGCTATTTATATAAATGGGTTCCTCAACCCAACTACCCCTTGGTTGGGACTAATTTTAATTTTCCCTTTTTTAAAATCACAGAGACAATGTCGTTAAGCTGGCTAACTATTTTGTATATTTGGCTCGGAATTAGTTTGTTTTTTGCAGTCATAAAATTACTCTGGCGAGTGTTTAAAATATTTCTATCAAAAAACGAAAAAATACTTGGGATGAGAATAAATTACAACAAGTTGATGCTGCAAACAGGTGGCTTTAGCGGCACTATATTGATATTGTCGATAATCTTTCTGAGGAACATTCCGACTCAATTTGAGAGCTGGTGGCTGGTAGCCGACTTAACCCGTCAAAATACAACCATGAATATGATTACGGCTATCGGAACATTTTTAACCACTATCCATGCGGGATATACCAGACATAGAATTGATGCTGAAATTGCTAGAAAAAGAGCGGTTGACGAAAAAATAGTGAATAAGGTTTTTTCGGAAAAGATGAGAGGTAGTTTTAGAAATGCTCTGATCTTGGGAGCTGGAGCATTTTTGGTGACAAATCAAATCCCCTGCGCCTTTGAATTGTCAGTAGCTACCTTTGAGATGTTATACATACTATCTCCTTATACTTTTGACAAAATACTAATTCGGGCTGGAGCCAATAAGCCAAGAGTAAACGCAGGAGAAACAAGTTAATCTCGACTAAACAAATATGTTACATGATGATTTTCTTGATTTACTAAAAGAATATCGGGATTTGGTCTGGCCAAGTATCGAAAAAGAAATAAATTTAATGGTGGAGTACGATGATTTTTGTCGGCCACAAAAACAATATCGATATTTGATTGATTTTCAAAGAGAACTAATGAGTGTTTATCCAAAAAGAAAGGGTAAATATTTTCGTCCCAGCATGGTTATTTTGACAGGTGAAGCGATGGGGGTTTCGAGAGAATTATTGATAAACACAGCCGCCGCCCAACAAATATCAGAGGAATGGATTTTGATACATGACGACGTTGAAGACGATTCGCTAGTCAGAAGAGGTGAAGCGACCTTACATAGACAATATTCAAAGGAATTAGCCATTAATGCTGGAGACGGGCTACATGTTTTGATGTGGACAATACTCCAAAAAAATAGACAAATACTAGGAGAAGAAAAAACCTTTGCGGTGATGGAAGAATTTTCCAAGCTACTTAATCGAACAGTTCTCGGGCAAAGCATTGAAATAAAATGGGCTCAGGAAAATAAAAGAGATTTGAACGATGAAGATATTTTGCTAATTTTGGAAAGTAAAACCGGATATTACACTGTAGCCGGGCCAATGCGAGAGGGAGCAATTATTGCCGGAGCAACAAGGGAACAATTAGAAAAAATATATAAATTTGGGAAACTGGCAGGTTATTGTTTCCAAATAAAAGATGATCTTTTGGATCTTACCTCTGATTTTTGTGGTCAGAAAAAACAGTGCGGAAACGATATTTATGAAGGGAAAAGAACCATCATGCTAGCTCACCTGATGAGAACAATAAGCGAGAATGATCGGAAAAAGCTTGATGATATTATGAATAAAAATAGACAGGAAAAAAGTGAAGGTGAGGTTAGTTGGGTAATTGCCAAGATGAAAGAATGTGGCAGCCTTGATTATGCTAATAAAATAATGGAGAGTTTTGCTGCTGAGGCAAAAATATATTTCCGAAATGAACTAGGATTTTTAACCAAGAAACCAGCGAGAGATTATCTAGAATATTTACCTGATTTCCTGACTAAAAGAGATCATTAAATAAATAGTGTATAAATATATTAATGTTTTTGAAGAAAGATTTGGAGAAAAATTTTGCTTCCTTGGCAAAAAATAAAAGACCATTTTATTTGTTGGGATTGATGTTCTTTTTTTGGACTTTGTTTGACGGCTTGATTGCTTATATTGCACCCATTCTGATTACCGACCGGGGATTTAGTGTGACTGAAATGGGTCTAATTATTGCTTCATCGAATATTTTTGGAATGATTTTTGATTTTGTTTTAGTCAAGTATTTACGAAGCGCTAATTATCGAAGATTATTTCTACTCGTATATCTCTTGTGTTTTGCCTACCCGATATTTTTGTGGTTTTCTAAAAGTCTTGGTATGTTTTTGATTTCGATGATGATATGGGGTCTCTATGGAGATTTAAATAATTTTGCCACTTATAATTTTTTGGGAAGACATTCAAAAGAGGGAGATCATTGTAAGGACTCAGGAATTGTAGATTTAAGCCGAGGATTGGGATATTTGATGGCACCAATTATAGCCGGAGTATTAGTGGTTAAGGCGATAGACTTTTTTCCAATTTCTTTGTCAATTTCTTTTTTGGCAATATCCATGGTTTTATATGTACTAATAACTGGACTCAAGATTAAGGAGGAAAGTGCCGTGGTAGAACACAAGGCACATGATTATGCTTTTTTCAAAGAGATAAGCATTTTGAAAAAAATTGGGGGACTCCTCTTCCCGGTACTATTGTTTAACATTGCTATTCATATTTTTGATGCTTTAATTTGGACTATCGGACCAATTTATTCACAGAACTTTCCCGACTTTA
>Ga0116176_10001877_pt1 | contig 16161 bp, 12 predicted proteins | sample AD_STIC08_MetaG_FD_89803 | JGI IMG/M metagenome (GOLD analysis project Ga0116176, IMG submission 89803) | Active sludge microbial communities of municipal wastewater-treating anaerobic digesters from USA - AD_STIC08_MetaG | ecosystem: Engineered > Bioreactor > Anaerobic > Digestate | place: USA...
GCCAGTCTGCGTGATTGCCCGCACCCTCAAGGGCGGCTGACTCTCCCAGATTGCAGACAAGGACAACTGGCACGGCAAGCCGATCGTCGCAGGGCAGGGCTTAGAGCAGGCTCTTGAAGAAGTCAGCAAGGACCTGATGAAAACCCCGCCGGCACCGGCCATCGCCAAACCGGCCGAAATCAAAGGTACAATCGTTACCGGCCCACTCAAAGCCAATATCGAACCGGCGCCCTACAAAAAAGGCGAAAAAGCAGCTACCCGCCAGGCGGTCGGCCCGGCTCTCGTCAATCTTGGCAAAGCAGATGAAAGAATCTGGGCTATCGACGGCGACACTCAGAACTCAACCTATTCACAGAAGTTTGGTGAAAAATACCCCGAACGTTTTGTCGAGTGCTTCATTGCCGAACAGAATATGGCAGGCGTAGCGGCCGGTCTGGCTGCACGCGGTCTGATTCCGTTCGCAACCACCTTCGGCGCTTTCCTCGCCCGGGCATTTGACCAGATCAGAATGGCTGCTCTCTCTGGCTTGAAAGTTAAATTTATCGGCACCCACGCCGGCATTTCGATTGGCGAAGATGGGCCTTCGCAGATGGCTCTCGAAGACCTTGCCACCTTTGCCACTCTGCCGAACGGCGCCGTATTCTATCCTTCTGATGCAGTTTCGGCTTACCACTGCATCGTCAATCTCGCCAGACATGATGGCCCGGGCTACGTCAGACTTTCCCGCCCGAATTCAGAAGTCCTTTACGACGCCGGCGAAGCTTTTCCGATCGGTGGCCTGAAAGTTATCAAAAAATCCGACTCCCCTGCCCTGACCGTCGTATCTTCGGGGGTCATCGTGCATGAAATTCTGAAGGCGCTGAAAAACGTTCCAGGTGCTGATAAGATTCAGGTTGTCGATCTGTACTGCATCAAGCCGTTCCCCAAAGATGAGCTTGGCAAGCTGGTCAAGGCTTCCGGTGGAAAAGTGGCCGTCTTTGAAGAACATGCCCCGGAAGGTGGCGTCGGCGCTGCAGTCGCCCTGAATCTGACCGGTCAGATCAGCTCGTTCAAGCATGTGGCAGTAACCAGTGTACCAAGATCGGGCACACCTGAAGAACTTCTCGAATCATTCGGGCTGTCTTCTGGTCGCATCGCAGAAACACTGAAAAGCCTGGTCAAGTAAAAACCAATGAAAAGCCAGGGGAAACAACCTCGACAAACAAAGGGTTGTTTCCCCTTCTCTTTTTCGTCGAAAAATATTTTTAAAAATCTGCAGTTTTTTGCTGCCCAACCAATCTTGTCAATGTCTCCAGACATTTGCCGGCGTTTGCCGATGTCTGTTGTTGGCGGCAATGAAAGGCTAAACAAAGCCTCATTTTGCGCCGACAGGGTTTATGGATTTGTTTGCCTCCTTATTTTTCAGGTCCGGGAATACCCGGATCTTTTTTTTTGATATGAATTGAGAAATTAACAGAGGAGTTGAAAAAGATGTATATCATCGGAATTTGTGGGTTATCCGGCTCTGGCAAAAGCAGCGTATCGAGAGCGGTGGTCGATAGGTTCCCCGGCAAAATAGCCGTTCTCGAACACGACATGTATTATTATGCCAAAAAAGACAAGCCAAAAATCAAAAACTACGACCATCCGGACGCCCTTGAGACAGGTCTGATGATTCAGCACATCAATTATCTGCGCAATGGCAGAGCGATCGATCGACCAATATATGACTTCAAAAACTCTGACCGCCGCACTGAAACGGTAACGATCGAGCCGCACCCGATTCTGATCGTTGAAGGCTTGCTGCTTTTCAACATTCCGGAAATAATGCCGCTTCTGGACCTGCGAATCTATATCGACGTGCCGCTCGACAAAGCCATAATCAGACGTATCAAGCGCGACCATATCGATCGCGGCAGAACCGTGCAGAGTATAATCACTCAATACGAAAGCACGGTAAGAGACGCAGCGATCAATCTGGTTCAGCCTTCACGCTATCTTGCCGATCTGATTATTCCGCAGGGGGCCACCAACCTAGTCGCGCTTGAAGTGCTCTACGGCAAAATCCGTGATCTGCTTTCAACCGGCAACATGCCCAACGGCTTCATTCACAAAAACGAGAAGTGAGGTCACGGTCAGAGCAGACCGTTTTCGCGAAAACTGAAGTAGCCCTTTTCTTCGCTGCCAACGATAACATGATCGAGCATTCTGATGGCGAGCGCATCAGCCGCGGCAACCAATGATCTGGTAATCACCAGATCGGCGTTTGAAGGTCTCAATTGCCCGGTTGGGTGGTTGTGAACCACGATGATTCCGGTTGCGTGCAGAGCCATGGCCCGTTTCATTATCTGCCTCGGGAAAACGGCGGTCTGATCTTCGACGCCGCGCGAGAGCACCTCATCCTTGATGATGCGATTGGCGTTGTTCACAAAAATCACCCGCAACTGTTCTTCGGGCAGGTTTTCCATGGCGGTGCCGAGGTATCTTATCAGGTCTGAACCGTTTGAAATGCAGGCATCGGCTGAAAGTGCGCGGCGCCGGCTGAGAAGAATACTGACCTCGCGCATCATTGCAATAATGCGGGCAGAGGCAGGCCCAATGCCGGGAATTTTGCAGACCTGTTCGCTGCCGGCACTGAAAACCTTTTCAAGACTGCCGAACTCTTTTAAGAGGCTCTTGGCCAGCCCTTTGGTATCTCTCTGACGATAAACATAAAAAAGCAGCATTTCAAGTATTTCATGATCGGCAAAACCATCGAGCCCGGTATTGTCAAATCTTTGGTATAGACGCTGCCGGTGCCCCTCATTCGGGTTTTTTGCAACTTTTTCGTCATTTTTTTGAGCGCCCTCTCCACTTGTCAACCTGTCCATTTCCCTCTCCAATCTGTTGTTCCCCTGATATCAGGTGATTTTATAATTTTGTGACCGAAAGGATTTAAAACAATCTTTGGTTGCGTCATTATTATGATAATCTAAATCGTCTTCTCCTGATAGTGAACTTTTTTACCCCAAAATAGCGTTGCTATTTTGGAGAATAGAACCTTCCCGGGTAAATTTTCCGGCAAACCGTCAAAAACGCCCACCGTCAATGAAGGTGTCCACCGACAAATATTTCCGGCACGTCACGGCCAATTCTGATTGAGGTCGCAATACGTCTTCATTGACGGTCAGGCGTGGCATACAGATCTGCAAGGCATCAACGCAAACCTGGTCAAGATCAAATTCAATGTTTTCAAGCACGAAATGCCCCGAATCAAACTTCGAAACATCGAGAATGTTGCTGATTATCTCAAGCAGCAGGTTGCCGCTCGACTGCACAGTCTTGAGATAGTCACGCTGCTTTTCAGTCAGGCTGGTGCGCTCAAGGAGCGACGAAAAACCAAGAATCGCATTCATCGGTGTTCTAATTTCGTGCGACATGTTGGCAAGAAAGTAACTTTTAGCTCTCGTGGCAGCTTCGGCAGCTTCTTTGGCCTGAATCAGCATGGTTTCAGCCTGCTTGCGCTCAGTTATGTCGATAAAACTGGCAAGTGACGCCAGAACTTTTCCGTCTTTATCGAGAACCGGCGAGCCAAAGACTTCGAGAAGCCTTTTATTGCCGTCAGGCAGCTCAACCAGCATATCTTCTACCGAAACCAACTCACTTCTAATACCAAACATGATGGGCATCGACTCAACGGCACTGCTGTCAAGCTTGCCGTTGCGGTAAAGCCGATAAATCTCAGCCAGAGCCTGGTTGGCCGGGCTTGCCAGCAAACCCTTGCCAAGAAGCTGCAATGCCATTTCATTGGCCACCAGAGGCTTTCCGGAGGGCATTTCGACCATGAAAACGCCGACCGGGATGTTGTTGATAAGAGCTGAAAAAAGGGCATTCTGCCGCGACAGAACTGCACGATTCTGTTCGAGCTCATCTTCGGCTTTTTTTCTCTGAGTGATGTCGAAATCGCTGCCGCGATAACCAAGAAGATTTCCGGCGTCATCAAGAATCGGCAGGCCATTGGTAATAAGCCAGACCAGTTTTCCCTCGCGCGTTTCAGCCTTGTTTTCAAGATTTCTGAAAGTGGCTTTCTGAGCAAAAAAATCCATCGTCACTTTTTTAAAATCTTCTCGCCCGCCTTCCGGATGCAGGTCATAAAAATGCTTTTTGCCGACAAGTTCCTCGCGATCATACCCAAGGCTGTCTTTTACCGAAGCGCTGATATAAGTATAGAGGCCGTTCTGGTCGACTTCCCAGATAATTTCGCGGGAGCATTCTACGACCTGCTCAAACCGGTTGTTCAATTCCTGCAGTTTTTTCTCGGCAAGGGCGCGGCCGCGGATTTCCTTTTCGAGAGGCATATAAACCAGAATTCCGAACAGTGCGCCCACCGCGATCAATGAAAAGATGAAAATATAACGCAGCTGATCACCAAAGCGGGTGATCTCTCTCGGAACCAGCACCTTCAGAATTAAATCATTTTTCTGGCTCAGATCTTTCAGCAGGCAGTACCGGCCACCTGGGTCGAATCGAAGGGAAACACAAAATCTTCAGCCCCCTCCAAGAATGCCTTGTGAGCCTCAAGAAATCCCTGCGACAACAGTGGTGAATCTTTGCGCCGCACCATAAGACCTGCCTTGAGCAGGTCACCAAGAAACTTCAATTCTTTTGCATCGAGAAATCTGGCAAATATGACAGTTCCTCTTGGCGGGCCACTGCTATCGCTGTGAAAAACCGGCTGTGAAGAAAGAAAGAAATACAAAGTTTTCACCCTCTACCATCAGGCCGGATTTATTGCCGGTACGGTTCAATAGATAATCGTCGCTCAGGCCCTGCTGCAGAAATTTTAAAAAATCTTCCGAAGCTTTGAACCTTTCCTGATAATCCTTTGAAATACGACATACAATTGGTTCCCCGGCGGCATTTAAAAACAACATGGCATCGAGGCGCAGAGAGTCAGGTATGGTATCGTTGAAAGCTGAGTTGATGAAAGCCGGATTGCGATCTTTCATGAAATTGTAGGTGTCATCCCATATCGCCCAGTCGGTAGTCTGAATCTAGATCTGCCTGATCCTCTCTGAAAAAGCCTCTGTGGCCCGGGCAATGTTTTTCCGTATCATTTTGTCTTCGAGCAGCGAAAACCCATGCCGCAGCGTCAGCATCGAAATGGCGAATATCGCCCCTATAAGAATAGAGACGCTGAAGAATATCCAGAGAGCGGTTTTTTTACTGATCTGCATTTTTCCTGACCAACCTGCAATTATCTGCAGTCGAAGTCTATCACTGCGCCAGATATTCAGCAAGCAGGCTGTATTTAACTCTGTATATCCGTGTGGTTCGCTGAAGCAACGCCCGAACAACGGTCGCCCGGCTTAAAATTCGAAAAGTGATTTTACTTGCCCCTTTAGTGATAAAGGATTAGACTCGTCTGAAAGATTTACCCATTTATCAAGGCAAGGAGAATGAAGATGAATTCCCAGAAATCTTTAAACTATCTTGGCATTAAACCTCAGAAGAATGTGTTCCTCAACCTCTCGGCAGCCGAACTGGTAGAAAAAGCCATAAACCGTTCAGAAGGTCGCCTGGCCGCTAATGGTGCCCTGCTTATCGACCGCAGCAATGGCTCACGCTTTGGCCGTTCGCCGAATGACCGCTTTATCGTAAAAACCCCGGGCACCGAAGATGTCTGGTGGGGCAGCGTTAACCGACCGTTCGAACCCGAAAACTGGGACAGGCTTTTTAAAAAAGCCAAAGAATATATCAGCGGCAAAGATATCTTCATTTTTGACGGTTTTGCCGGAGCTTCGCCAGAGCATCGACTGCAGGTGCGCGTAGTTGCCGAGCAGTCGTGGCACGCCCTGTTTGCCACCACCCTTTTTATCAACAGCAAAAACCCTAACGAATTAAAAGAAACCCCTGATTTTACCGTCATAAACGTCTGCAACATCCCCATGGAAGACTTCAAGGACTATGGCCTGAACTCTGAAGTTTTCATTCTGGTCAATTTTGCCGAACGGGTTGTACTGATTGGCGGAACCCATTACGGCGGAGAAATCAAGAAAAGCATCTTTGCGGTAATGAATTACCTGCTGCCCAAAAAGGGCGTTTTCCCGATGCACTGTTCTGCCAACGTTGGCCAGGATGGCCAGACTGCCCTGTTTTTCGGCCTCTCAGGCACCGGTAAAACGACTCTGTCGGCCGATCCAGAACGCCGCCTGATCGGCGACGACGAACATGGCTGGGATGAAAAAGGTATTTTCAACTTCGAAGGTGGCTGCTACGCCAAGTGCATCAAGCTCAGCCGCGAAGCTGAGCCGCAGATTTTTGACGCAATCAGATTCGGCTCTATACTTGAAAACGTCGTTGTCGATCATCGCCGGGTTCCAGACTACGATTCTGACAAAATCACCGAAAACACCCGTGCCACCTACCCGACCAGCCATATCGACAACTGCGTTCAGGAAGGCGTTGGCGGACACCCGAAGAATGTATTCTTTCTTGCTGCCGATGCCTTCGGCGTTCTGCCCCCGATTGCCCGTCTGACACCGGAACAGGCAATGTACCATTTCCTTTCGGGTTATACTGCCAAGCTTGCAGGTACCGAAGCCGGCGTCACCGAGCCCACAGCAACTTTCTCGGCATGTTTTGGCGCCCCCTTTATGGTTCTCCACCCCTTCACCTATGCCAAAATGCTGGGTGAATGCATGAAAAAACATGGAACTCAGCTCTGGCTGGTCAATACAGGGTGGAGCGGCGGCGCTTATGGCACCGGCAGCCGCATGAAGATCAAATATACCCGCGCCCTGCTCAAAGCCGCTCTTGATGGCAGTCTCAAGAATGTGAAATTCATCAAAGATCCGATTTTCAACGTCGAAGTTCCGGCTGAATGCCCGGGTGTTCCGACAGAAATCCTTACTCCGCGCAATACCTGGCAGAGCAGTGCCGCTTACCAGAAAACCGCCTACGATCTGGCCAACCGCTTCAATGAAAACTTCAAAAAATACGAATCACAGTCAACCCCCGAAGTTATCAATGCCGGCCCAATCAGCAAAAGCATGACCGCCTGACAGCCAAATAATAAAAAACGGTGGTATGGAATAAACCATACCACCGTTTTTTATTTCTGCTTGTCAGCTATCGGGGAACCGCAGCGTCTTGGGGGGAATCAGGCGGCGTCGAGCTGGGCCGCCGCTTCGGCCATCTGTTTTTCATGCGCTTTGTCGCCGACTTTGCCGGCCGCTTCCCTGAGTTCTCTGAGGAATTCTTCTTCCTGCATGTTCAGCTGGCGGTCAACGTATTCAGCACTAACGGTAATTCTTTTGCGGTTACTTTCGCGCAGCATGAACATGTCATTGCGCAGAATTCTTTCAAAAACGGCTCTAAGACCGCGGGCACCGGTTTTCTTTTCCATGGCGATTTCGACAACCCTTTCCAGGCCGTCGCGTTCAAATTCCAGTTCACAGCCGTCCATTTCGCAGAGCTTCGCATACTGTCTGAGAATGGCGTTTTTCGGTTCGCTGAGAATTCTGAGAAAGTCGTCTTTGCCAAGGCCGTTCAATGCGACCTTGACCGGCAGGCGGCCGATAAATTCAGGGATAAAGCCGTATTCCATGAGGTCCTCAGCTTCGGCAGCATGGAACAATGAGTAATCCGCCTTGTCTTTTGGCTGCGGGTCATTGTTGAAACCAATGAATGCGCCCTTGCGCACGCGTTTTTCGACAATCTTTTCTAGACCGACAAAAGCACCACCGCAGATGAAGAGAATATGGCGGGTATCCATTTTTACCACCTGCTGAGAAGTCGGGTTTTTGCGGCCTCCCGCGAGCGGTACGTTTGCAACCGTACCTTCGATCAGCTTAAGAAAAGCCTGTTGCACGCCCTCGCCTGAAACATCCCGCGAGATTGAAACATTGTTTGAGGTTTTGGTTTTCTTGTCGATTTCATCAAGGTAAACAATGCCCTTCTGGGCTTCTTCAACTTCGTAATTGGCGTCAATGAGCAATGAGAGAAGAACGTTCTCGACGTCATCGCCGACGTAGCCGGCTTCAGTAAAGCTTGTACAGTCGCCGATAGCAAAGGGTACCCTGAGAATCTTCGACAGGGTTCTTGCCAGAAGGGTTTTGCCGGAACCGGTGGGACCAAGCAGCAGAATATTCGATTTTTCGAATTCGACATCGGTGTCGTTGATCATCGACAGAATTTTGTAGTGGTTGTACACCGCCAGCGAAATGACCTTTTTGGCGGTTTCCTGGCCGATTACATATTCTGACAGGGAATCATAAATTTTGCGGGGAGAGTAGTCTCTGACTATCTGCTGCAGATTAACTTTGTTCGGCTGTTCTGCCTGCGCCATGCCGTTTTTCTGACTGGCATCCTTGCGCACAAAAATATCGCTGGCAGTAGAAACGCAGCTTTTACACAAAAGAACGCCGTCAGTATTACGTACAAAATCGCCACCACGGCGCAGATCTTTTCCACAGAAAAAACAGTTACTCATATTCTTCTCCAGCAAATTTTCGTGTGACCATTGAATTTGAATTATCTATTCTACCCTAAATCGTCACAATCATAAAGAGACAGAAATAAAAAAAGGCTGCCGCAGTAAAATGCGACAGCCGGTTTTAATTCTGAATAATCAGATCATTCGTTGTGAACTTCGTTGAATTTCTTGATGCTTCTCAGGTCTGAGGCAGTAAGAACGGCACCATTGTAGGCCGCGGCAACGATACCACGTTTAACAAAGATCTTTTCGAGTTCTTCGAGGTGCTTGCCTTCGAAAACGTTCTTGTCGGCAGTAACGAGAGCATTATAAGCATCGATGAACTTCGGGCGGCTGCCGTTGAGGTAATAATGGCTCTTGTAGATGAGAAGATCGGCGTCGGCCTGACCAATAACTTTTCTGATATCCCAGAGAACGGCGCCCCAGATTTTGCCGTCGGCATGCACTTCGCCGTGAATGTCTTCGGGGTAATGCAGGTCATTTTCAACATTTCTCAGGAAAGGCTTGTTCATTTTGGCGCAGACATATTCGCCAAGCATCGAGTCGTTGCTGAGTGAGCAGGCAAAGTAGTCGGCCTGACCTTCATTGATGGCGCCAGATTCAGCGCTGTATGCCAGATAGGTTATAGAGTTAAGAACAGCATGTGAATATTCATGGTAAGCAACTGATTCTTCTCGGGCCAGGCAGTTGAATTTGCTGCCGTCGCCGAAAGCAAGTTTGCCTTCCATCGGGCTGAAATAAGCATTGTCATAGTTAGTGCCAAGATGAACGACAGCTTTCATCGGCTTGTCAAGCTTGGTGTGACCAAGAGCGCTGAAATAGTCATGAACGGTGGTAATGTAGTTATACATACCGACTTCGTCAAAATGAGTATTTTCGGGAGTATAGATATGTTTCTTTTCTTCGCTGATCGATTCGGGGCCATCTTCGTTGTCTACGGCAACCCAGCGACCGGTCATGGTATTGGTGGTCAGGTGCTTGAGGGGCTCCTGAGTGATTTCGCAGCGCATCGGATTTGAAACATATACGGCACCAAGACCGGTTTCTGCATCGTTGAAAGCCATTTCGTTGTTCATTGACATTACCGAGCCATTTTCGGCATCGATGATGACTTCCCAGTCACCAAGGGGCTGTTCAACGGCGATTCTGGTCACATAAGCCATGCGGGCATTACCGTTTTTGCCGGCAATAATACGCAGTTCTGCATCAGGAACGGCTCTGAATTTGTCACCCTTGATTGCTTCACGGGCCTTGCCGATGGCCTGGTATTTGCCGAGCAGAATCTGATTATCGATATCGCTGATAGTTGGCAGTGAGCCATTGGCGAGGGTTACAACGCCTTCGGCATTGATATGGACTTCGACGGTGGCTTCGTGAACCGGTACACCGTCGATTACCATCTGAAATTTCACATGATTGACCTGATTGCTGTTTTCGGCGCGAACCAGGCGAAGATAATCCACATCTCTGACTTCGGGCAGGTTAAAAAGCTTCGCATGTTCTTCGACATAAGCTTTGGCGGCAACAACCGGGTCACCGTTAAGCGGTGAAGAAAGGGTGCCGCGAACGCTTGAAAGTCTCTGGCCATCTTCGGTTACAGAGATCATTTCGATGCCGTCGACCATAATTTTGCTGCTGAAAAGGCTCTTGATAAAATCTGAACTGACAACAACCTTTTTATTGGTTTTCTTGGTGGTGTTAATCTGTGTAGGAGACACATCAAAGGCAAAAGCCTGGGTACAAAGCAGAGAACCTACGGCAACGGCCATAATCTTTTTCATGCGGTCTTTATCCTCCAGAATTAAATACTGATTTTTAATTTTAAACGCAAAAACGAAAACCCGCAAGGGAATTAAAAAAATAATTCCTGAAAGCAGAAACCGGCAGAGTATTCACTCTGCCGGTTTCTGCACGCCCCCTGAGGGATTCGAACCCTCGTCGCAGCCTTGAAAGGGCTGTGTCCTGGGCCCCTAGACGAAGGGGGCATAAACCTTTCTACAATCGACCGGGCCGGGTCGATATTCATCAGCGCCCCCTGAGGGATTCGAACCCTCGTCGCAGCCTTGAAAGGGCTGTGTCCTGGGCCCCTAGACGAAGGGGGCTGATAAACATTCTCGCGAGCATTGGGCCCAGCAGGACTTGAACCTGCGACAATCCGGTTATGAGCCGGAGGCTCTAACCAACTGAGCTATAGGCCCGCGACGCGAAAGTTATCTTATCATATAGCGCTTTTTGATGCAAGCACTTTTTTTATTCCATGTAGAATTCTTTGAGTTTCTTAGATCGGCTCGGGTGGCGCAGCTTTCTGAGCGCCTTTGCTTCGATCTGACGGATGCGCTCGCGGGTAACACCGAACTTCTGACCGACCTCTTCGAGAGTTCTCTGCCAGCCATCTTCAAGACCAAAGCGATACTTGATTACCCGCGATTCACGCTCGGTAAGCGTCGCCAGAACCTTGTTGATCTGTTCTTTAAGAATAAGATTGAAAGCGGTTTCTGCCGGCGGCAAAGCTGACTTGTCTTCGACAAAATCGCCAAGGTGCGAATCTTCTTCGCCATTGATCGGCGTTTCGAGCGAAATCGGGTCCATGGCAGTTTTCATGATATTCTTGACTTTTTCGACCGGCAGACCGACTTCGACCGCCAGTTCTTCTACCGCCGGGTCGCGGCCAAGTTTCTGCACGAGTTTGCGTGATGCCTTGCGCAGCTTGTTGATCGTTTCGACCATGTGTACCGGAATACGTATAGTTCTCGCCTGATCGGCGATCGCGCGGGTAATTGCCTGTCTGATCCACCAGATGGCGTAGGTGGAGAATTTGTACCCCTTGCGGTATTTGAATTTTTCAACGGCGCGAATCAGACCCTGGTTACCTTCCTGGATCAGGTCGAGAAACAAAAGGCCGCGCTTGGTATATTTTTTGGCAACAGAAACCACCAGCCTGAGGTTGGCTTCGATCAGCTTGCGCTGCGCTTCGAGATCGCCGTGTTCGATGCGTTTAGCAAGCGTCACTTCTTCCTGCATGGTCAGAAGCCTTATCTTGCCGATTTCGCGCAGATACACCCGCACCGAATCGTCGATATCGTCGAAATCCTGCTGCTGCTTGTCTTCTTCTTCCTTTTTTTCTTCGGCAACCGGAAGTTTTTTGTCGAGACGCACTTCATCGTCGTCAACCAGCTCGACGTTTTTATCCATCAGCTCGTTGATGACCTCTTCGAAAACTTCGGTGGGCAGGCCGTCGGGCAGCACCCGGTTGATCTCCTGATAAGAGAGATAACCCTGGCGGGTCCCGATTTCTATGAGTTCAGCCCGGATATCTTCTATGGTCCGGGGTTCATTCTTCTTAGCAACTTTACTTTTGGCTTGTGTTGCCTGCTCTGTTGTCATAATTTTCCCTCGTTACTGGAGTGAATCAATACAGCGTTTCGATCTTTCGCCTTACATCGAGCTGTTCCATGCTCAGACGCGCAATGACAGAATCATCGCCGCCGCGTTCCGCCTCCCGGATCTTCAGCTGAATGTCTTTGAGTTCAGCGTCGAGTCGGCTTTTTACCAGCCCCTTCACACATTCCATGAAGGGTTCTGGCTGACGGTCTTCGAGAGTGGTAATCAGCTCACTGAGCCGCGAAATAAGACTGGCATCATCGAGTGCTGCTAAAATCTCTGCGGGTTTTAACGAGCCACCAGCCGCTTCCTGTTGAAAGCTTATTGCTTCAAATATCTGACGTAAGCGGGGGTCGGAAAAATCGCCGGGGCCAAGCAGTGCTCTGACTCTGTCAAGCTCTTCAGGGTGCTCGAGCAGGTGTTTGAGCACCCACTCCTGCCTCTGAATCTCGGCATTCAGTCTTGGTGATATAAATGTCCTTTTCTTCTGAGCTTCCTCAGAGCGTGGAGTCTCCCTGCCCTCAAATTCTTTTTCCAGAACGCGTTGGTCCATATCCAGCAGTTTCGAGATTTTACGGATCACTTCGCTTCTCGCAATTGAACTGTGAATAGCTGGAACCAGTTCCTTGAACTCCTGAATAAGCTTCTGCTTAACCGGAATTTCAAGAGGAGGCTTCAGGCCACGGGTATGAGTCTCAATGAGAAAAGTATATATATCAGTTGCTTTTTCAAGCAAATTTTTGAAGCTTTCAGCGCCTTCACGGGTAACAAAACTGTCAGGGTCGTCAGTTGGGTCAGGAAAAGACACGACCCTGGCGTTTACCGGCGCATCCTTCTGCAGGGAAATGGCGCGCAGCGTCGCTCTCTGCCCGGCAGCGTCAGCGTCGTAGCAGAAGTAGAGCGTTTCGCAGTTACGGGCAAGCATGTGGATCTGCTCGGCCGAAATGGCGGTTCCGAGGGAGGCAACGACATTTTTGATACCATTCTGAAAAAGACTTATGGCATCGAGATAGCCCTCTACGACGATAACGGAGTTAAGGCGTCTGGCAACCGGCACCGCTTCGCGGAAGTTGAAAAGCATGCGTCGCTTGTTGAAAGTTTCGCTTTCGGCGCTGTTAAGGTATTTGGGTTCGTCTTCGGGCGACATCACCCTGCCGCCAAAACCGGCAACCCGGCCATGAATGTCGAGAATCGGAATCATCAGGCGATTGCGAAAAACATCATAGAACCCCTCGCCCTGCCCCCGAGCCTTTATCAGACCAGCTCTTTCGAGACTGGCGAGGTCTTCAGGCGTTTTGCCGAGGCGGTGTACAATTGAATCCCAGGCGTTGGGGGCGAAACCGATGCGAAATTTCTTCGCAGTCTCGCTGTTGATCTTGCGTTTTTTGAGATAATCGCGGGCAACCGTGCCGGCCGAACTGTCATAAAGACAGGATTCAAAAAATTTTGCCGCCCGGTCGAGGTAATTGTAGAGGTCTGCCTTTTTCTCGAAGTCGGGGTCGTTTTCGCGGGGAATCTCGATTGCTTCGCGCTCTGCCAGGAACTTGACCACTTCGGGAAAAGTCATGTGCTCGAGTTCCATCAGAAATGAGAAAACATCGCCACCCTTGCCACAGCCAAAACAGTGATAAATCTGCTTGTCAGTCACGACATGAAAACTCGGAGTTTTTTCTTTGTGGAATGGGCAGAGGGCCTTGTAGTTATGACCGGAAGGAATCAGTCGCACATGCTCGCCGACTATCTGAATGATATCGGTTCTCTCGCGAATCATCGCTATTATTTCGCTCGAAATAAAGCCCAAAAAAAACCTCGCGTAAAACGTACATGACCTTGGTCGAATTTTCAATGTTAATACTGAAGCATTCGAAAGTCAAGAGTTACTGCAAAGTTTATGGTTTGTCGGCTTTAAAAAAGACAGAAAACACCCACACACCGCCCACAACCGAGACAAGCGCAAGCCCCACGATTATCAGAATGGTCAGTCGCATCTGAGAATCAGCATTTTCCATGGGGTACATTGCAAAAATCAGATATTCAGGAATTCTTTTCAGCGGCGAAGCCACTACCAGCCACTTCTTCCCGGCGATTTCCTCTTCAGAATGCTGCAGCGAAGAAGTCACTCTCACTCTTTCGGCAAGCCTGCAACAAACGGATACTTACCGAAAGCCCGCGGAAACGGCAACCGGTCAGCGACAGCCGGAACCATAGCAAGACGCACGGGTTGCACACTCTCAGCGGTCAGACTGTTGCGATTAATCTGACGCAGCAAATAACGCTCTGAAAATGACTCCGCGCCATGCCAGCCCACGAGAAGAGTAGCATTTTTACCCTTTTCAGGCGAAACAAAAGTCGAATAAACAAAATTGCGGCGGTCGGCAAACATGAGTTCACTCACACGGTCAAAATTCTCAAATGGCCTGAAAAGACCAGAAGCGGCATCGCCCATTATTTCAGACAGACTGTTCGAAAATGATTCAAGCATCACTTCATTGATACGGTCTTTCCAACTCTGCTCGCCGCCGAATCTCGACTGAAACAGGCGTCTGGAAACAGCAGCAACCAGCTTCTGCAAAGTTTCACCCTGCGGCCCTCTTTCTGGCAGAGCCATCACCACCCTGCCATCACCCTGCACCATGAACAGTCGCTGAATCGCATCACCTTCACGCAGCACTTCGAAGCTTTTCTCGATTTCAGGCCGATTCAGTTCTTTAACCGCATTCAACCCGGCAAAGCGCCGATAAAGACCATTCAGGTTACTGATTGCAACATGGTAGTTTTCATCAACAGCCTGAACCGTGTGCGAAAGACGATCAAGACACTCGCGTTGCAGTGATTCACGCTGCAGGCCAGCCAGAAAAAAGCCCATAACAGCGATGATCAAAGCAGGAACAAACAACAAAGACATTAAAACCGGCTGCCAGCGATATAAAACCCCGCAGCTGTCAGACTCTGCCCGCTCGCCATGAAGCAGGCGATAAAAATAAAAAGGCAGCAGAATCAGCATAAGCAGCTTGAACAGAAAAAAAGCCTTTTCTGCCGGCGAAGAAATGTTTTTTTCAAGCAGATAAAGGACTCTCGCCGTGTCGATCTGCAGAATAAACAGACCGGTTTTGCCCGAGCGATTTTCTGACTCAACATTGCGGCGCATTCTCGCGATCTCATCAGCAATTTCACCAGGGCCGCCATAACCGAAAAAACCCGGGACTTTTGCGGGAAAGGAATTTGCGGGTTTTTCAAAATTTATCACTCCGGCCATGCGGACCGGCAGAAATTCATGATTGAAATCACCAAGCAGCTGCTTTACTGCAAGATTGCCGGGAACATCATCCTCTGTGAACCATGCGAGCATGCCGCCAAGCAGGGCGCCGTCGCCGGCCGGCGAAAAGAAGATGTTCCAGTAAAAATAGCCCGGACGCCCCTTGATAAGCACTTTGACGAGCGCCGCCCTTTCCCTGGCGAGGTGCCCGGGACTGACAGCGCCAAGAAACGCATCAAACAACGACTGATACTTTATCAACAGCTTATCTTCTCCGTCGACATCAGCCTGTGAAAGGGCCTCATACATTTTCTGCACCATGACCTTCAGACTGTCAGACTCGCCGGATACCGGAATCAGCCGCCGGGCGCTGTCAAAAAAACGGAAATTGATAAAATCAAGCCCGTTGCTTCGCAATGTCTGCAGATTTTTTCCGATGTTTGCTGCAGTAAAAGGCTCTTCGGCCATCCTGCCACAGGTAAGGTTCAATTGGCGCTGAATATAGAAAGCATCATCAACCTCATTCTTCAGCTTTTCGAGCAGAAGTCGGTTCTCGTTGCCGGCTGCGATTTTTTCCTGCTGCGAGACCCGCGCCAGAAAGATACCGGCCAGGAACAATACGAGAACTGCCTGGAACGAGACCAGAACGAATGCCTTTTTCTTGAAACCGTCGTTGTAACAACTCATTTTCGGATTACTGCCTGAACTCATTTGTTTCTACTTCGATTCTCAGTGAGAGGATGAATATATGATAGCATTAATGACAAGAATACTGTTATCTGCTATGATTATAAATGAAATTATCTCATCAGACGCCCGAGGATTTTATGGTTAAAGCCTTGAAAGCCATTGTTTTTGCTCTGTGCATTGCAGCAACGGTCGTTGTGTATGCCTCAGCCCTCAACCCCGAAGCCCAGGAATTCTACAAAAAAGCCGAAGCCGCTTTTGTGGCCAAAGACCTCAACACAGCCGAAACCAATCTGGTCGAAGCCCTCAAGCTTGAACCCGACAATGCGGTGTACAGGTATATTCTCGGTCAGGTACAGTTCATGAAAGAAAATTACCTCGA
>Ga0116176_10001884_pt1 | contig 16148 bp, 10 predicted proteins | sample AD_STIC08_MetaG_FD_89803 | JGI IMG/M metagenome (GOLD analysis project Ga0116176, IMG submission 89803) | Active sludge microbial communities of municipal wastewater-treating anaerobic digesters from USA - AD_STIC08_MetaG | ecosystem: Engineered > Bioreactor > Anaerobic > Digestate | place: USA...
TACTGCCAGCACCACCTCCGGTAATCCCCTCAAAATCACTATTTCCGGGGGCTTGACTCCCTACAACCCGACGATGTCCGGTGTTGCACCGCGCGCTAATATTATTGCCTACAAAGCCTGCGACTCGACCGGTTGCCCGGGTTCCAAGACAGTGGCTTCGATCAATCAGGCAGTCATTGATGGCGTGAACGTTATCAGCTATTCCATTGGTGGCGGTCCAAGCGACCCCTACAGTGACTACACGAACGGGACGATCGACGATGACAGCGAAGCATTCCTTGCCGCTCGTGAAGCCGGAATTGTTTCATCGGTAGCTGCGGGCAATGATGGCCCGAGCCCGGGTACCTTGAGCAATCCATCCAATTCGCCTTGGGTGCTTTCCGTGGCGGCAACGACGCATGATCGTTCCTTGACGAACACGATGACTTTGACCGGCGGTAATACTCCTTTGCCCGGCGGAGGTACTTTAAAGGGTGCCGGTAACAGTGCCGGCGTTAGTACGATGTCGGCCAAAGCCATAGTTAAAGATCCTGCCTATCCTCTTTGCGCCGATGGTGTGGATCCAGACAATACGGGCAACGGAACCAGTAAGCCTGCTTCGTGGGTGACAGGTTTGTTTGATCAACAAATGGTTGCTTGCCAGCGCGGTTACTATGCGCGCATAGCAAAATCGAAGAATGTCTTGCTGGCAAGCGGTAGCGGCATGGTGATGTACAACCAGGCTTCTGATGGCGATAGTACTGTTGCCGATAGTTACAGTGTGCCCACGATTCATCTTACCTATGCCGATGGCCAGGCGTTTTTGACATGGCTCAATTCGGGTACGGGACATACCGGTCAATTGCTGGGTGCAAGCTGGGGCGTTTTGCCGAGCGCAGGTGACAAGCTCGCGTCCTTCAGTGGACGCGGTCCGGTGATTCCGACTGGCGTAATCAAGCCGGATCTCGCAGCGCCGGGTGTTGATATTTACGCTGCCGGCCTGGGTGCAAGTTGCAGCCCCGCCACCGGAGCAAATTGCACAGCATCGTTGAGCGGTACTTCGATGGCGACACCGCATGTAGCGGGTGCAGCGGCCTTGATCAAAGCAGTCAATCCGACGTGGACGCCGAGCCAGATCATTTCAGCCCTGGTGTTGACCGCACGTGCTTCGATCACCGTGAACGGTGATCCGGCAACCCCGCATGATGCCGGTGCAGGTCAAACCGATGTTTCGAAAGCGGTTCGTGCAGGCCTGTACTTGCCCGTTACGGATACACAATTCAAGTTGACCACAGCTGCAACTGCAAACACCCTGAATCTGCCGACACTCGGCAACAGCGATTGTTTTGAATCCTGTGTATTGCCCCGTACCTTTAAGGATATGGCGGGTGGCGGAAATTACACGATCGTCAGCAATTTACCCGCAGGCGCAACCATGACGCCAAGTGTCAGCACGCTGACCTTTACCAACGGTCAGACACAAACGGTCAATTTCACTTTCAATGTGAGCGCTCCCAGCTTGCTGGGTAAATGGGTTTACGGCTCTGTCACCTTGCAAAATACCAGCGGCAATGGTCGTCCGAACCTGACGCTGCCAGTCGCGATTAAATCCAGCGCCGGAGCAGCACCTGCCTCTATCGTGCAAAGCGTTTCGACAGAGCGTGGTTTCTTCGACTACTCCTTCTCCGGCCTGGCAGCGCTGCCAAATGCCCGTTTCCTTGCAGCCGATCTGGTAACACCCAAGATCAGCACGCCTTCACTGCAACAAGATCCGACCACGACCGGTACGAATCCGATCTACGATGCGTTCACGACCGGTATCCATACCGATACCTTCACGATTCCTGCCAGCCCTGTGGGCGGTCCTGTTACTTATAAAGTCCGCGTCAAAACATCTTCCGCTACTTCGCAAGACGTTGATTTATACGTTGGTTTGGACAGCAACAACAACAATCTTCCTGCAGAAACTGAACAGCTTTGCCAGTCTGCAGGTCCTGATGCCAACGAAATCTGCGAGTTTTCTGTCACAACCGAATCAACGCCAGTCAAATACTGGATTCTTGCCCAGAACTTCAAGAGCGGAACAGTCGGTGGCACGGACGTAGTTCGTGTTGAGTCCTTCCAGGCTCCAATTCAGGCTGGCACCGCAGGCACCTTGGTCGCCACCGGCCCAGGTAAGACGACGTCCGGCGCGAATTTCAAAGTACGCATTGCATGGGACGATCCAAGCTTCGTTGCCGGTCAAACCCGCATCGGCTATTTGCTGGTGCAAGGTACCGCAGGCAGCAATGCCATCGAGATTCCTGTCGAGCTGACAAGAACGGGAACCACCGTCGAACCTTATGCACTGAGCAATAACGTTGCCCGCAATGTCACACTCGGCGCAAGTGGCGCACAGGACAAGTTGTTCTTCATCGTGCCGCCGCATGCGACGTCGGTAACGTTCACGACCACCAGCGCCAGCAACGTGGATTTGTATGTTGCGAAATCGTCGGTGGCTCTGGACCCTGCCGTTTCGGTAATTTCTGCCGCACCTGCCAGAAATCTGGCTCAGGCCTCGGCGACGACTGCGAGCGGTAATGAAACCATCACTCTCAGCGGTGCATCGCTGACACCTGGCCGCTGGTATGTCACCCCAGTGAACACCACCGGCGCTGCTGTTACCGCAACAGTGAAAGCAAATATCACTGCACAAGGTAGCCCGCCTTCGTTTTTGTCGGGCCAATACGTCAACGCTGCCCGCAATGGTCACGGCATGTTCGTCGATTTTGGCGGTCCCGTCGGCAATCCAGATCAGTGGTTCACGCTCTGGTATACCTATCTTGAAGACGGTACGCCGACCTGGTATTTCACCCAGGCTCCGGTTCCAGGCGCGAACGGCATCTGGCGTGCAGATTTGTATCGCGTTGTCTGGAACGGTAGTGCTACATCCGCTACTGATGTTGGCGAGTTGATCATTACCGAAACAGGGCCTACCACGATTACTGCCAGCTACAACGTTGACGGCAAGACCGGCTCCGAAACCATGGACCGCGTCGGTGGCGGTAGCTGCCCGACCTTTAACGCTCAAAATCTCGACGTCAGCGGTCACTGGTATTCGCCTGACAAATCCGGTTTTGGTTACAGCTTTATTGCCACCGGCGGCGCAAGCCCGCAAGAAGTCATGATTCCGTATATCTATGACGGACTCGGATTCCCGCGTTGGATCTATGGCCAAAAAGCCTATGATTCTGCAGAAAGCAATATCAGCTTCCAGTGGGTTAGCGGATTCTGCCCAACGTGCACTGCAGTCTCCTTGTCGGGCACTGCGGCGGGTACCGGTACACGCACATTGGCGACCAACAACATCACCAATATGTCGGTGAACAGTACGCTCACCGGTTTGCTGAGTGGTACATGGACCGAGAATCGTCCGGTTGCCCAGTTATCGCAACGCAAAAACTGTCAATAAGCATAGCTTGCTCATGCTGGTATGCGACGGGGCCTTCGGGCCCCGTTTTCTTGTACAAGAAAAAATGATTGCGATGCATAATTGACCCATACAAAAATCTGATGGCCATATGAATCCCACCACAAAACTACCGAAAGTAGAAACCACCATTTTCACAGTGATGTCGCAATTGGCGATGGAGTACAAGGCGGTCAATCTGGGGCAGGGCTTTCCCGACTTTGACGTGCCTGCACGACTGGTCGACGAGTTGAGCAAGGCCATGCGCGATGGAAAAAACCAATATGCGCCGATGCATGGCATCCCGGCACTGCGACAGGCAATAGCCGACAAGACATTGCATTGCTACGGCAAACAGGTAAATGTTGATTCTGAAATTACCGTCACCAGTGGCGCCAGTGAAGCCATATTCGATGCCGTGCTTGCCGTTGTTCAAAGTGGCGATGAAGTCATCGTGCTCGACCCATGCTATGACTGCTACGAGCCCGCCATTGATCTGGCTGGCGCGAAAGCCGTGCATGTTGCGCTAGAGCCGGGTTCATTCATGGTGGATTGGAACAAGGTGAAAGCGGCAATCAGTCCGCGCACACGCATGATCTTCATCAACACGCCGCATAATCCTTCGGGTGCCATGTTGTCATCGGAGGACATGCAGGCATTGTCGGAAATCGTGAAAGATACCGACATCATGATTTTGTCCGATGAGGTTTACGAGCATATTATTTTTGACGGCCGCCGCCATGAAAGTGTGCTGCGTTATCCGGAATTGGCGGCGCGCAGTTTCGTCATTTCAAGTTTCGGCAAAACCTATCATTGCACCGGCTGGAAAATCGGCTACTGCATCGCACCGCCAGCGCTGACGAAAGAGTTTCGCAAAGTGCATCAGTACAATACTTTTTGCACATTCGCACCGGCGCAATGGGCATTTGCCGAAATGATCCGGCAAGAGCCGGAACATTACGAACAGCTGGGCGAGTTTTACCAGGCCAAGCGCGATGCGTTCAAAACGCAATTGCTCGGCACCCGATTCGAGCCGCTTTCCGTTCCAGGGGGTTATTTCCAGTTGGTCGATTATTCAAAAATCAGCGACATGCCGGATCTCGAGTTTTGCCGCTGGCTCACCATGGAAAAAGGCGTAACCGCCATTCCATTGTCGCCGTTTTACGAAAAGCCGCCAGAAGGGCAACGTCTGGTCCGGCTTTGTTTTGCGAAGAATGCCAATACTCTTGACGCGGCCATCGAGCGCCTGGTGAAAGTGTGATGGAAGAATTTCTTCATTTGAGCCTGGTGCAGGGTAATACTCGTTGGCATGATCCGCAAGCCAATCGCGATTACTATGCAGAATTATTAAGTCGCGAAAAACACAAGACCGACATCTTTATCTTGCCAGAAACCTTTACGTCGGGCTTCAGCAACGATGCCATCGTCGATGCTGAAACCATGGCAGGTCCGACACTTGCCTGGATGTTGGAAATGGCCGCAAGGCACGATGCCGTTGTTACTGGCAGCGTCCAGATACGAGAAGAGACGCAGGTATTCAACCGCCTGATCTGGGCACAGCCTGACGGAAAATTTGAATATTACGACAAGCGCCATTTATTCCGAATGGCTAACGAGCACCACCGCTATGCTTCTGGTGCCAATAGGCTGACATTGGAATACAAAGGCTGGCGAATTTGTCCATTGGTCTGTTACGACCTGCGGTTTCCGGTGTATTCGAGAAACCGTTTTTCACGTGAAGCCGAAAATCGTTTTGATTACGATCTGCTCTTGTATGTTGCCAATTGGCCGGCAGCACGCAGGCATGCCTGGAATAGTTTGCTGCCCGCGCGCGCGATAGAAAATCTTGCCTACGTTGCCGGAGTGAATCGCGTGGGCATCGATGGCAATGACATTGACTATGCCGGTGACAGTGTTGTGCACGATTTTCTGGGGCAGGCTGTCGTAACTGGCGGAAACGAGCCCGACGTTTTATGCTGCACATTATCGGCCGCAGACTTGCAGGCATATCGTGCGCGCTTCCCGGCGTACCTGGATGCCGACAAATTTGAAATTATCGACTGAGTCATCTCAACCTAATCTGGAGCAGGGCTTGTCGCTGATTCGCATCGTATGCCTCTTGTTGTTGACGTTCTTGAGCCAAGTTGCCTGGGCTGATGATCTCCCCATTTATCTGCGCTCGACTCGTGTCTGGGACAGTACGAACGGGCTTCCACATAACACGGCGCAATCGATTACCCAGACGCCGGATGGTTATATCTGGGTAGCAACCTGGGAAGGTCTGGCGCGATTCAATGGCAGGGAATGGAAAGTATTTGATCGCAATCTGATTCCGGGTCTATCGGATAACGGCATCCGTGCCTTGCTAGCTGCCCGGAATGGCCGTCTCTGGGTAGGCTCCGCACGCGATGGACTGTTCAGCTACTTCAATGGCCAATGGGCTGCCATTCCATATGAAAATGTGCCGGGGCAATCCCAGATCACCTCGTTATTTGAAGATCGCGATGGCAAGATCTGGATAGCGGCGGCTTCGCAGACCATCATGTCGCTGGAGCCCGACGGTAGCCTTAAACGGTATCCAATGCGATTGCCCGACGCCATGAACAGTGCGCTCGGATTCGAGCAGGACACAGACGGCAATATCTGGCTTGCAACGCGAGTGGGTCTGGCAAAACTGGTCAAAGACCATTTCGAACTCGTATCGGTTTTTTCGAAGCCGGTAAAATCTGTCGCCGCCCTGGCCAAGGATATTGATGGCAGCTTGTTGGCAGTGACGGATCAAGGTTTATTCAAACAGCGCGAATCGCAGTTTCTCCCCGTGCAGGGCGGTGAAGAACTCGGAAGCAAGCACCAGGTCGAATCCATCCTGGTCGAGAGTGCCAATCGCATCATGTTCGGCACGCAGAGTGAGGGGCTATTCTGTTTGTGCGAAGGAAAGCTGGATCATTTCGATACCAAAAACGGTCTGGTGAACAACCGCATTGCAGCCTTGTTCCTGGATCAGGAGAAGAGTCTCTGGATCGGCACGAATCTTGGCGTCACGCGTATCAGAACCGGGCAGATTACGCGTTATGCGCGTCATAACGGCTTGAGTGACGATTATGTTCGTGCCGTGTTGAAAGACAATGATGGCAGTACCTGGGTCGGAACAAGCGCCGGGCTCAACCACATCCAGAATAACCAGATCCAACAATGGGGCCGGGCACAGGGCCTGTCCAGCGACAGTGTTTATTCCCTGATGCAGCGAAAACCCGGCGAGCTCTGGATCGGCACCGCCGATACCGGCATCAGTATTTTGCAAGACGGAAAATTCAGAAATATCTCCCGTGATCAGGGGCTGCCTTCGAACCAGGTACGTGCCCTTGTCGCCGACGGTAATCGCGTATGGGCCGGGTTGGGGGCGCGCGCTGGTGGTGGCGTCGCATTGATCGAAAATGAACGTGTTAGCCGATTGTTTGGCAGTGATCTTGCCGTTCGGGCGCTCTTTCTCGATTCGAAAAAACGCCTCTGGATCGGTTCCACTTCGGGCATTTTTTACATTGAAAACGATGCATTGAAAGCATGGAAAAAAGCCGATGTCAGCTTGCAATACGCTTTCGCTTTTCATGAAGACGAACGTGGCGTGATTTGGGTTGCTGCCGATAATGGTTTATATCGTGTCGAAGACGACCTGGTGACCACGATCGGGTTGTCCAGAGGCCTTCCAAATGTCCCGGTGCTGGGTGTTGTGGGTGAGAAGGAAAATCTCTGGATTTGCACCAATAAAGGTGTCGTGCGACTGAGCCGGGAGCAACTCGATGGCATTGCACACAGCATGGAGAAAGCATTGTCCATTACCGGACTCGACCAGTCCCAGGGGCCGCTGGCGCGGCTTCAGTGCAATGGAGGCGGCAACCCGGTGATGATGATTGACTCGCATTATCTCTGGTTTGCAACATCCAGCGGCCTGGCACTTCTGGATCTGAAAAAACAGGAACAGTTCAAGTCGAAACCGCGGACTCTTGTCGAATCCGTCTCGATTGACGGTATTCCCGTTCTGGATCCGGCACAGTCCCGGTTCGGACCGGGCGTGAAACGAATCGACATCAGTTTCGCAGCACCAACGTTCATTGCACCGGAGCAGGTTCAATATCGTGTGCGACTCGACGGCTTTGACGACGAATGGCAAACGCCGAGTAACCTGAACCGCGTGTCTTATACCAATCTAGCTCCTGCAAAATACATGCTGAACTTGGAAGCCGACGACGGATTCGGCCGCTGGTCGGGCGAGGTTGCCAAGTATCCGTTCGAGGTAAAACCCTATCTTTGGCAACGGACGGGTTTCTGGTTCGTACTGGTTGCCTTGTTTGCCGTAGCTGTATTGGCCGCGTATCGATATGCGGTCAACAGTGCCCGCCTGCGCGAGAAAGTCCTGCAGGAAATCGTGACCGAGCGGACCGCGGAAATACAGAACTATGCGAATAATCTGGAAAAAATAAGCCAGGAGAGGGAAGACTTGCTCGGCGTTCTGCAAAAACAGACCGACGGCTTGGCGAAACTGGCTAGTGAAGACGCCATGACCGGGCTGGCAAATCGCCGAAGTCTGGAAATGAGCTATAAAAAATTATTCGAACAGACGCGCCTGGAAGGCAGGCCAATCAGCGTCGCTGTCGCCGATATCGACATGTTCAAGCTGATCAATGACAACCTTGGCCACCATGCCGGCGACGATGTTATCAGGCAGGTAGCACTCAAACTCAAGCAGGTGACACGTGGTCGCGATCTGGTGGCCCGAATTGGCGGCGACGAATTCGTATTGATTTTCCCGGGCATGTCCGCCCAGGCAACGGCGGAAATATGCGACCGTTTGTGCCGGGATATCGCTGCATTGGATTTCGGGGCGGCATATTCTTCCCTGAAAATCACCATGAGTATCGGCGTCAGCGATTGCCCGACAGCCGTCAGTCTTGAAAGACTGATTGCAGACGCCGACAGGGCTCTCTATGAAGCAAAGAATTCTGGTCGCAATCGGGTCGTTGTACGCCCGAGCTAAATGTCCTATAAGATTGTGCCTATACGTTTATTGAGTACGACCGTTGACCGGCAAAAATAATGAGTAAACCAATATGAATATGAAAAATATCGCCATTTTTTCCCTGCTTGCCTGTGTTTCGGCAAGTAGTTTCGCAGCAAAACAAAAAGAGGCTGCAAGCCCGCAACCCGTTGGCCCTCAAAAGCCGGTCATTGCCGTAGCCGAATTCAAGAATGAGACCAATGCCAGTTGGTGGAGTAGCAGCGTCGGAAAAGACCTGGCTGGCTTGTTGAGTAATGAGTTGGCTGCGACTAACGAATTTCGCGTGGTCGAGCGCCAGAAAATGGATGCGATTATCCAGGAACAGAATCTCATGGCCTCCGGTCGTGCCAAGCTCAGTAACGCTGCGCAAATGGGTAAGTTATTCGGCGCGCAATACCTGGTGATGGGAACCGTTACTTCATATGAAGAACAAACCAAGTCCAGTGGTTCTGGCCTGAGTTTCGGCGGCATTTCGGTCGGCGGCAAATCCGCGCAAGCCTATGTTGCCGTCGATATCCGTGTCGTCGATACCACTACCGGTGAAATCGCTTTCGTCCGCACGATTGAAGGCAATTCCAAAAGTGGCGGCAGCAATATGAGTTTTTCCAAATTCGGTGCCAGTGGCGGTTTCCAGAACGAGGAAAACAAGCCTGCCGGCAAGGCTATCCGTGCCGCGATCGTGATGGTCAGCGATTATCTTGAATGCGTGATGGTGTTGAAGGACGGTTGCGAGTCCGAGTTTCAACAGCAGGAAAAACGTCGCAGAAAGAAAACATCGGATGCTCTCAATCTCGATTAAACAAAAAGGCCGCGAAAGCGGCCTTTTTGTTGGTTGAATGCAGAATCAATTGGTGGCAATGATGCCGCTATTCGACGTTGACTTCCGAGTCATCTGGTTTTGCGGAAAGCGCCCGAATACTCTGGCTTTTCCGACATTGATAATGCCGGCCAATTGCGATGGGCTGATTGCCGGATCGATGTCGTTTGCATCAATGCTGAAACTGTTGATTTTGATATTGCCAAAGTTCAATGCGCCAAGTGCAAAAGCAAGCGGGCTTTTATCCTGGCGGATGGTGTTGCTGTGGATCTTGGTAAACGAGAGGCTTAGCTCTCCGTGATTGATGATGACGCCGGCATCGTGCGCTTGTACCGGCATCTGGTTGTAGGCAAGTTCGGAATTGCTCAGACTCAGACGGCCATGGTTGGTAATGATGGCCTGTGCCTTGCCCGAATCGGTATCGACGATCTTCACGCGGTCAAGCAGCAAATCACCGTGATTGATCAAAGCCCCCTCGCTGCCTTCCGCCAGAATCAAATCCCGAAGGACGATATGGCTGTCTTTTTCAGTGCTGATCAAGGTAACTGATGCTTTGGTATAGCGGCGAATTTCCGCGCCATTGCCATTGATGACGAGAGTATTTTGCAGTCTGGGCAACAGATTTGCGCCGGATGGAATGCTGATGGCATACAGACCGTGCTTGGACAGTGTAATGACATCTGCTTCGGGACTTTTGTTTGCTTCCGTGATGGCCTTCAATAAAGCAGCGGTATCACCATTGGAAATGACGAATTCTTTTGCACTGCATGGCAGTGCAATGAGCAGCAGTGATGAAAATATTAAACGATGTGCAAGATTCATTGGTGTGCTCCGTGCGGTGTGTGCAAGGACACCATCCGTTTTTTTTGTAGAGCGTGTACTCCAGTATTTTTCGCAATGCTTGCTGGCCCGAAATTTTTTCCAGTCAAAAAAATGCAGAGCTTTTGCTCTGCATTTTTTTATTCCAGGATGATCGTCATCAATCGTCAGATGGCAAACCTTCAGGCCGTTTGCGGAACGGCGGACGAGGACCCGTTTGCGGACGATCACCCTGTGGGCGCGGACCGCGATTCTGGTTTGGCCTGTCGCCTTGAGGCCGCGGACCCCGATTCTGAAATGGCGGGCGATCGCCTTGCGGACGGTCTCCCTGTGGGCGCGGACCCCGGTTTTGATAGGGCGGACGGTCGCCTTGTGGACGATCGCCTTGCGGGCGCGGGCCACGGTTCTGGAACGGCGGACGATCAGCTTGCGGGCGCTCACCCTGCGGACGCGGGCCGCGGTTTTGATAAGGACGTTCACCTTGTGGACGATCGCCTTGCGGACGTGGACCACGATTCTGGTATGGACGCTCGCCTTGTGGGTTTGGACCGCGTGGTGGTGCTACGCGTGAGCCTGTATCGACACCATCGGGCACATACCAGCTACGGAACTCTGCCGGGTTGGCATCAGGCGCGCGGGGAGGGCGCGGGCCGCGATTTTGATAGGGTGGGCGTTCGCCTTGCGGACGATCTCCCTGTGTGCGCGGACCTCGGTTTTGATAAGGCGGACGATCACCCTGCGGACGCGGTCCTCGATTTTGAAAAGGTGGACGGTCACCTTGTGGGCGATCTCCAGCAGGACGTGGTGCGCGCGGCGCTTCGGCACGGTTGCCGAAGTTGTCATCGCGTGGGCCAGCGTTGTAAGGGCGTTTTTCACCAAAGGCCGGACGAGCGTTGCCACGCGGCGTACGGCTGCCGGGATGCGCTGCATCGGCTCCCATCGGGCCACTGAAGGGTTTGCCTTTTGGCTTGAATCCGCCGCCTGTTTTTGGACGGCCGGCACCGGCGCCGGGACGGCCACGGCCGCCACGCGGACGGTCTTCGCGAACATGGTCGAAGCGACGCAGTTCGCGTGCTTCGTCATTCACAGCGCCGTTGACGTAATTGTTTTGCAGGCGATCTTTGCCGACGCGAATTTCGGTCGGACGCGATTTGCGTTGTCCGATCACCGACTGCAAGGTCAGCACCGGCGCATTTTGTTCCAGTTTGAATTCGGCACGCAGGGCTTCGACCGCTTTCTGGTCCAGCTCGCTGCAATTGCCGCGTTTCAACAGGCGGGGTAGCGTGATGTTGCCGTAACGCACGCGTTTCAATCGGCTGACTTGAAAGCCCTGTGATTCCCATAAACGGCGAACTTCGCGATTGCGGCCTTCATTCAACACGACCTGGAACCAGGCGTGTGAATCACTCGAGCCGATGCGTTCGATCTTGTCGAACTTGGCCGGGCCGTCATCCAATGCAACGCCACGTGCCAATCGATCGACGATATTGTCCGGAACTTCGCCTTGAATGCGAACAACGTATTCGCGTTCGATCGCATTCGACGGATGCATCAATGCATTGGCCAGCTCGCCATCGGTCGTCAGCAACAATAAACCCGTGGTATTGATATCCAGGCGGCCAACGGCAATCCAGCGCGCGCCTTTCAGGCGAGGCAGCGATTCAAATACGGTCGGGCGACCTTCGGGATCTTCGTTCGTGGTGACCTGGCCTTCCGGCTTGTTGTAGATCAACACGCTTGCCGGTTCAGTCAATGCGGTGGCGACAAAGGTCTTGCCATCCAGCTCGATGCGGTCGCCGCTGTGGACCGATTGTCCGACTTGTGCGACTTCGCCGTTAACCTTGACGACGCCTTGCGCGATACGTTCTTCAAGCGCACGGCGCGAACCCAATCCCGCCTGTGCCAATACCTTGTGTAAACGCTCTTCCGCTTTAGGGGCGATTTCCTCGCCTTCACGTTTCAGCGAGAGTGTTTTGCGATTGTTATCGCCTGTTTCCTTACTCATTTTTATACTCCGGCTCAACGATGTCGCTGGCCTCTTCATTGTGTGGTTCATTCTCATCATCGGTTGTCGTCTCGACAGCCTTTAATTCATCGTTTTGATTCTGCGAATGGTCATCGGAATTTCCTTCCGTGGTTTCGCTTGTTGTTTCGGCAGAGTTTGCTTCCGCATTTTCTTCGGCATTCATCATTGCGGCAGAAGCTACTTGTGGCACGCGATCAAAAGGCAGCTGCGGGTCCAGTTCCGGAATTTCCTTCAGTTCTGCCAATGGCGGCAATGCATCCAGGCTCTTCAGGCCAAAGTAGTCCAGAAAGCCCTTGGTGGTGCCGAACAAGGCCGGTTTACCAGGTACATCGCGATGACCGACGACGCGGATCCATTCCCGATCTTCCAGCGCTTTCACCATTTGGGCACTCACGGCAACGCCGCGAATCTGTTCGATTTCGCCGCGGGTTATGGGCTGGCGATAGGCAATCAGCGCGAGTGTTTCCAATGTGGCACGGGTGTATTTGCTTTGACGCTCCGTCCATAGACGGGCAACCCAATTGTGCACTTCGTTTTTCACCTGGAAGCGAAAACCGGAGGCTACTTCAATCAGTTCAATACCGCGTTCGTCGCAGGATTGCTGCAGTTCGCTGATGGCCCGTTCCACGCTGCCGACCGGTGCAGGTTCGTCGTCGGGAAACAGCGCGTAAATTTGCGTGATGCTGAGTGGCTGCGGCGCTGCCATGATGGCCGCTTCGACAATGCGTCGAATTAAATCCTGATCTAAATCGTGATCCATGAATAAGGTCATTATCGGTTGGAAGTTGGGGAATCCGAAGGAGCATCAAACTCCGATTCGGGTATTACGGGTTCATTGGCTGCGTCGCTGTCGGAAGCCGCGAGGGATTTGATGTAAATGGGTGCCATCGGCACTTCCTGCACGATTTCCAGCAATTGTTCTTTTGCCAATTCCAGAATCGAAAGGAAAGTCACGACAACGCCGAGCTTGCCTTCTTCGACCGTGAACAATGTTTCGAACGCATGGAACTTGCCATCACTGAGTCGTCCAAGTACTTCGCCCATGCGTTGACGCACAGACAGGGCTTCGCGTTTGATCGCGTGGTGCGTGAACAGCTCGGCACGCTTGATCACATCGCGCAAAGCCAGCAACATTTCACGCAAATCCACCGGCGGGGGGACTTTTATGCTGGCGCGTTCCGGAACGTGGGCATTCACGACATGGGTGTCGCGATCAAGCCGATCCAGTTGGTCGATGTCCTCGGCAGCCTTCTTGAAGCGTTCGTATTCCTGCAAACGGCGTACGAGTTCGGCACGCGGGTCGGCTTCCAGTCCATCCTCGGTCGGAGGGCGGGGTAGCAGCATGCGCGATTTGATCTCTGCCAGCATGGCCGCCATGACCAGATATTCCGCCGCAAGGTCAAAGCGTAAATCCTGCATTACACCAATATATTCGACGTACTGGCGGGTGATTTCGGCAACCGGGATATCGAGGATATTGAGGTTTTGCCGGCGAATCAGATAAAGCAATAGATCCAGCGGGCCTTCGAAGGCTTCGAGAATGACCTCGAGTGCATCCGGCGGAATATAAAGATCTTGCGGCATTTGAAGGACTGGCTGACCCAGTACCATCGCCAACGGCATTTCCTGCTGTTGCGGCAATACCGGGAAAATCGAGCTGGCTTCTTCGGTCGCGATAGGCGCGGGGTCGTTATTCATCGATCTACTTGTTATTGAATGAGAACATCGTTTTCAAATGCGTTCTCAAAGTGAAACTTCGTGGAAACCCTGTCGTATTATTTCTGGTGTTTCGCCAGTGCAATCAATCACGGTGGTTGGGCCCGGATCGCAATCTCCAGCGTCCAGCAGCACATCTACCCAACGTAAACACCGTTCAATCACAGCTTCAATCTCGTGGCTGGCCAGATCGTCTTCCTCCGGCAATACCACGCTGGTACTGAGTAGCGGCTCCCCCATCAACTCGAGCACGGCAGTCATGACCGCATGGCGCGGTAAACGAACGCCAATTTCTCGGCGCTTGCTGCGGCCACTGTGCTTTAAACGACGGGGTAATTCTGGGGAGGCCGGTAATATGAACGTCACAGGCCCTGGGCAGTGTGTACGCATCAGCCGGAAGGCTGAATCCTCTAGCCGGGCCAAACGGCCGGCCTCACTCAATGTGCGACAGAGTAAGGTGAAAGGGTGCTTGCTGTCCAGTTGCCTGAGCCGAATCACCCGGTTCTCAGCCTCGACTGCGTTCAGGTTCCAGACGAATGCGTAGCCCGCATCGGTGGGACAGAGCGCCAGACCGCCATTCTTCAGGCAATCTGCTGCTTTCTGCAAAAAACGTTCCTGTGGGGTAATCGGGTGAAGTTCGTAGTGGTCGGACATTCTTGTGCTGGATTGTGAGCTTGAAGTGCGCGGGGAATTCTCCATGCATTCTACGATGCTTCAATGGCTTGGAACGACAAACTACAAGTTTACTGGAAATAAAAAGCCGCCCAGCAGGGCGGCTTTCAGTTTTGGCGGAAGCGGTGAGATTCGAACTCACGGTGGGCTATTAACCCACGGCAGTTTTCAAGACTGCTGCCATAAACCGCTCGGCCACACTTCCGGGATAGTTTCCGGAGGAACCGACATTAGTCAGTATCCGCATCGGACAATGCAATGGTAAGGACAATGAGCCCGTTTCCACTTTCGACATTTTAACCGAACTTGAATGGCTTGTAGGAATTTTCCTACAAAAAAATCGGTGTTTTTCGGCTTGTGGGTATCAGGACAGCCCCTTAAGCTGTAATCACTTTGAATAGGGGAATTCAATGATTCGCGTATTTCTGCTGGATGACCATGCCTTGGTTCGAGCCGGGTATCGGATGATTTTGCAAAATGAACTGGACATCGATGTCATCGGTGAATCCGCAAGTGGGGAGGAAGGCTTGCCCGTGATTCGGAAGCTCTTGCCTGATGTCGTGTTATGCGATCTGCATTTGCCGGGGATTAGTGGTCTGGAAATCACCGAGCGCCTGGTCAAGGGCCAGGTAGGGCCCAAAGTCGTTATCGTATCGGTGCAGGAAGATGGTCCGATGCCCAAACGTTTGCTGGATGCGGGCGCCAGTGCCTATGTCGGGAAAGCTTGCGATGCGAAGGAATTGCTGAAGGCCATTCGTGAAGCGGCGCGCGGAAAACGGTATGTCGGCGGCGATTTGGCGCAGCGCTTGGTATTCGGCGGTCATCAGACCAGCTCGCCATTTTTTGATTTGTCGCCACGGGAAATGGAAATCAGTATGCTTCTGTGCCAAGGCTTGCGTGCGGAAGACATTGCAAAAAAATTGAATTTGAGCGGCAAGACTGTCGCGACCCACAAGTCCCGCTTGATGGGAAAGCTGGGTGTGAACGACACCATGAGCATGGCGCGCTTGGCTGCACAACACGGTATTACCGAGCCAGCGAAGGCCTTGTAGAGCTTTGTAGAGCTTTAAGCTGGAGGGCAACAGGGAAGCTGCATCTTTGCCCTGCTGAATCGAGTACCTGGGCGTAGCAAGCAAGTGCGCTTCATTAGTTACCATCAATAATCTCGAGAAATTATTTTCCGACAAGCACCAATTGAAAACGCCGAGCTAAGCTCGGCGTTTTCAATTCAATAAAATATCGAAAGGATCAGATCAGCTTCTGTTGATCGCCTTCTTCCAGATTATCGGAGCTAGCATCGGAGTCTGTTTTTACTGCATCCACTAATTGTTCAACTTTTGCAGCAATAAACGCAGCAGGCGCTGGAACACTGAAGGCAGGAGGTATTGATGCGACAGGTGTAGCAGCAGCTGCTGGCGTAGCAGGTGCAGTAACAATTTCAGAAGCCGCACTCACCGGGGCTAGTGCCGCCGCTGGCGCAGGTGCGCTGAATGCAGGTGGTATAGACGCAGCGGGCGTTATTGCGGCCGGAGCCGGAGCACTAAAAGCGGCGGGCACTGTAATTGCAGGGGCAGGCGTTGCTGTCGCTGGGGCTGGCACACTAAACGCAGCGGGTACA
>Ga0116176_10001888_pt1 | contig 16118 bp, 11 predicted proteins | sample AD_STIC08_MetaG_FD_89803 | JGI IMG/M metagenome (GOLD analysis project Ga0116176, IMG submission 89803) | Active sludge microbial communities of municipal wastewater-treating anaerobic digesters from USA - AD_STIC08_MetaG | ecosystem: Engineered > Bioreactor > Anaerobic > Digestate | place: USA...
AGCGACGCCCGCTCGAAGGCGAGCATCCGTCATCAGGGCTTGCGGAATATCTTGCTGAGCAAGGCTGCCGACTTCTGTTTGGCGAACGCTTGGAGTTGCGATGTTTTCTGCGGATCGCTGAACCGGGATGTAATCGAGCATCTCCGAGACCTCCTCGCCCAGGGGCTTGAAGGCGCCGCCGCAGCAGGGGCAGCGGGTATGGGCCGGCAGGTGCGCGATCGTCTCCCGGGGCAGATCGTCGGGAAAGGGTTTGCGCTGGCGGCGGGGTGTCACCGACCGGCACATAGGAGCCAGTTGATGATCGGCACAATGGCGCCAAGGCGGGGCGGGCGGCCCGCGACCGGTGGCGCATCGGCCGTCTTGGCGGGCTCCGGCAAGGGCCGCGGCACCAGGGGCAGTTTGAGGCGCACCACCTCGGCCTCGAGCTCACCGAGCTGATGGTGCAGGGCGGCCCCCTCGTCGGCGGGTTCGATGGAGGGAGGCGTGACAGGCTGGGGCATGACGCGAGTCTACGCGAGAGGCTCGTCGGTGAGCAGCTCCCCATCCCCATCCTGCCGTCTCCGGCTGCCAGGTACGCACGGGGCGCCGCCAGTCGATGTCTTCAGCTCGGGGCTGCGCCGAACATACGCGCCACGCCGAGGCCCTTCTGCTGCCTTCTCAATTTCCATGGTGTCCACCCTCAAGAATGGTGGTCACCTTCGCGGCTCAAAGAAATGGGATCACGACCGAGGAGGGGCGACGCTTACCCTGGTCGAGCGTGTATCAGCAAATGTAGATCTGGTTCAAGGCCGGCTGTTTCGAGGCCATCGTGCTCGACTTGCGCATGCTGTTGCGTCTGGTCGATGGGCGCACACCGCATCCCTCCGCGGCCATTCTGGACAGCCGGACGCTGCAATCAACCCTGACCAGCGGTGCCCGGGCCAGTTACGACGGGGCAAAGCGCAAGAAGGCCTCCAAGGTATCATCTGGCCGCCGATACGCTGGGCAACCTGCTCACGCTGCACGCCGCCCCTGCCAACGAGCAGGATCGGGATCAAGTCGGCCAGTTGGCCCGGGCGATACAGGAAGTCAGCAACCAGGAAGTGACGCTCGCGTACGTCGATCAGGGGTATGCCGATCAAAACCCCGCCAATGCGGACCGTGAGGCCAAGCGAGGTTTCGTGCTGCTACCGCGCCGCTGGGTGGTTGAACGCAGCTTCGGCTGGGCCGTCCGCTTTCGCCGTCTGGCCCGCGACTACGAGCGGTTACCCGAAACCTTGGCCGGATTGCACTACCTGACCTTCGCCTGCCTGATGCTGCCCCACCCGACAAGATGTCATTGACATAGTTCAGAACAAGCTTTAAGGTTGTTTGCTTGATGGCGGGGCGCACCGAATCATTCCCGATTGCATTGCGGCAGAAAGGCTACGATACTCAAATCGTATAGCTGACCAGCTTTCGGAGATCGAGCCGCAATGATCCGACTCACGCAAACACTTGGTGCGACTACCACCGTCGTGGCGGCACTGGCGCTGGCAGGCTGCGCCAAGCCGCCGGTCATTTCTCCGCCCAAACCGGAGCCGATCCCTACGGTGATCCAGCTTGACATCACCGCCAATGCGGCTGTCAATGCCGACCGCCACGGTCGCGCGATGCCCATCGTCGTGCGCTTCTATCTCCTGCAAACCACAGCCGCCTTCGACAACGCCGATTTCTTCTCGCTGTTCGAGCGCGACGACGCTGTGCTCGGCGCAGCAAAGGTCGTCCGGGAGGAAATAACCCTTATACCCAATCAGGCCTTTAGTACTGAACTACATCCCCAAGGCCCGAGCCAGTTTCTGGCCGTCTTCGCCGCCTACCGCGAAGTCAACACAGTGCGCTGGCGGGCTACCGCCCCCATCCCGCAGAATACAACCACCGCCTATTCTGTCCAGATTGGCCAGAGTGGAATTGCAATCGCCCCGAAGCTCCCTCGGCAGCGCGGCGTCGGACAGTGAGCAACAATTCAACCTTTACACTCGCCCCACAAGAGGCCGTCATGTCCTGGTACAGCAAAGTCGTGTGGTCCGAGGGCCTCTTCCTGCGGCCCCAACACTTCCAGCAGCAAGATCGCCACATGGAGTGGTACGTCGAAACCCGAACGCAGGCACTGGGAGGCCTTTTCTGGGGCTTCGCCCAGCTTGAGCTCGACAGCGCAGCACTCGCCACCGGAAAGATCGTGCTAACAGTCGCCCGCGGAGTGCTGCCCGACGGCACGCCCTTCGATTTCCCCGCTGCTCACCCCGCGCCGTTAGCTCTCGACATCCCCCCCGACGCCAAGAACGCCATCGTTTATCTAGCGCTGCCAATGCGCCGCGTCCAGAGCGCAGAAGCCGCCCGCGTCGGCGATCCGTCGGGGCAGCTCGCGCGCCACCTTCCTGTGGAAGAACAAGTAGTCGACTCAGTCTCAGGAGACGGGGCCACCGAACCCATCGAGACCGGCCAGCCGCAGCTGCGCCTCGCCCTTGCTGATCAGATTTCCGACGCATTCGTGCGCATCGGCGTGGTGCGCGTCATTGAGCGCAGTCCCGACAACAACGTGCTGATCGACAAGGGCTATATCCCACCAGTACTCGCCAGCCAGACCTCGCGCGTGCTCGCCGGCCACCTGCGCGAGATCCGCGGCCTCCTCGGCCAACGGGGCGACGCGCTGGCCGGCCGCCTCGCTCAGCCCGGAGCTGGCGGCGTAGCCGAGATCGCCGACTTCATCTTCCTGCTCACCATCAACCGGCACCAGCCGGTGTTCGAGCACTTCGCCGAACTCGGTCAGCTCCATCCCGAGCGCCTGTTCGCCCGCCTGCTCGAACTCTCTGGCGAGCTCGCCACCCTCGTCAGCACCGAACACCGCCCCGGCGTCCGGCCCGCGTACAACCACGATGCCCTCGAAGCCAGCTTCGCCCCGCTGATCCGCGATATCCGCCGCGCCCTCGCCACGGTGCTCGAACAAAACGCCGTTCAGATCGAGCTACAGGACCACAAACAGGGCCGCTTTGTCGGGCTCGTCGCCGACCGCAATCTGTTGCGCCACGCCGGCTTCGTGCTGGCGGTCAACGCGCAGGTGCCCAGCGAAACCCTGCGTGTGCGCTTCCCCACCCAGGCCAAACTCGGTCCGGTCGAAAAGATCCGCGAACTGGTCAATCTCCAGCTCCCCGGCATCGCACTGCGACCACTGCCGGTCGCCCCCCGGCAGATTCCCTTCCACGCCGGCTTCAGCTATTTCGAACTCGACAACGCCGGCGAGCTCTGGAAGCAGCTCGACAGCTCCGGCGGCCTCGGCATCTACGTGACCGGCGATTTCCCAGCCCTCGAACTCTCGCTGTGGGCCATCCGGGCCTGAGCGCAGACTAACGCAACGATACCGGAGACCGGAACCATGGCGCACGACGATCCATTTGCCCAGCCTCCCTCCGACAAGACGCTGATCATCCCGTCCCCCGGCGCCCGAAGCGCGCGGTCGGCGGCGTCATCCCGGCCGGCGCCCGCCATGCGCTTCGAGCGGGTCGACCTCGCCGCCCTCGACTGGGACACCGGGCTCAACCCGCTGATCGCCGCCGCCAACCCGCTGCTGGGCCTGGTGCCCCAGTTCCGCCAGGCCCAGCACCCCGACCCCACCGGCCTGCGCGACACCTTGGCCCGAGCCATCGGCATCTTCGAGACCAAGGCCCGCGACCACGGCGTCGCCCACGAACACCTGATCGCCGCGCGCTACGCGCTATGCACCTTCCTCGACGAAACCGCAGCAAACACCCCGTGGGGCGACAAGGTGTGGGCCCGGCGCAGCCTGCTGGTGCAGTTCCACAACGAAGCCTGGGGCGGCGAAAAATTCTTCCAGCTGCTCGGCAAGCTCGCCGAGAACCCCGCCCAGCACCGCAATCTCCTCGAACTCTTCTACCTGATCCTGTCCCTCGGCTTCGAGGGGCGCTTCCGCGTGCAGCAGAACGGCCGCGCCCAGCTCGCCTCGGTGCGCGAGAAGCTGGCGCAGATGCTCTCCAAGGAGCGCGGCGACGTCATCCACGAGCTCTCGCCGGCCTGGCAGGCCACCGCCAGCGCCGCCCGCCCGCTGCGCGAATCAGTGCCGCTGTGGGCGGTGTCGGCCCTCGCGACGCTGGTGCTGGCGATCGGCTACATGTTCGCCTCCTTCGCCCTCAACCGGCACTCCGACCCCACCTTCTCGTCCATCCTCGCCCTCAAGGCCGGCACGCCGGTACTCGCCGCCGCGGCCGCGCCAGCCGCCCCGGCGCCCGCCCGGCTGGCCCACTTCCTGGCCGCCGAAATCCAGGCCGACCGCGTCGTGGTGCGCGATCTGGCCGACCGCAGCATCGTCACCGCGCGCGGCGACGGCCTCTTCGAAGCCGGCAGCGCGACCCTCTCGCCGCCCTTCGCCGACCTCCTCGAACGGATCGGCGATGCGGTGGCCAAGGTCGATGGCACTGTGCTCATCCGCGGCCACACCGACAACCGCCCGATCCGCTCAGCCCGCTTCCCATCCAACTGGCACCTGTCGCAGGCCCGCGCCGACGCGGTCGCCGAAGCCCTTACTCCGCGCTTGGGCAGCCACCCGAAGGTCAAGACCGAAGGCAGCGCCGACAGCGAACCCGTCGCCACCAACGAAACGCCCGAAGGACGTGCGCAGAACCGACGCGTCGAAGTCATCGTGTTCCCGGCCGCCCGCGGAAACTGAACTAGGGTCGAATGATGAAAAAGCTCTTCGCTGCACTGCTCCATCCCGTGCTGCTCGGCTTCGCCGGGCTGATCGCGCTGGCGCTGGTGATCTGGTACGTCAGTCCGCTGGTGGCCATCGCCGGCTGGGTGCCCTTCGAATCCGAACGCGTGCGCTGGATCGCGATCGGCGCGCTAGTGCTGGCCTTCGTCACCCGCTTCGTCGTCATCCGGCTGAAGGCCCGCGCCAGCAACGCCAGGCTGCTCGACGGCCTTCTCGGCAAGGGGGCCGAGACACCCGCCGAATCCACCGAAGTCGCCACACTGCGCAAGCGCTTCGAGGAAGCCGCCACCATCCTTCGCCACAGCCGCTCGGCCGCCTCGGGTAGGGGGCTGACACGCCTCGCCGCGCTGGGTTCGGCGCGCTATCTATACCAGCTGCCGTGGTACGTCTTCATTGGCGCGCCCGGCTCGGGCAAGACCACCGCGCTGATCAACTCCGGCCTGCGCTTCCCGCTCGCCGATAAGCTCGGCACTCACCAGATCAAGGGCGTCGGCGGCACCCGCAACTGCGACTGGTGGTTCGCCGACGAAGCCGTGCTGATCGACACTGCTGGCCGCTACACTACCCAGGATTCCGACGCCGCCACAGATCGCGACGCTTGGCAGGGCTTCCTCGGGCTGCTGCGCAAGCACCGCCCACGCCAGCCGCTCAATGGCGTACTGCTCACCGTCAGCCTCGGCGACCTGCTCGCCCAGAACGAAACCGAGGGCGCTCGCCACGCCGACGCCCTGCGCGCCCGCGTGCAGGAACTGTATTCCCAACTCGGCGTGCGCCTGCCGATCTACGTGCTCGTCACCAAGGCCGACCTCGCGGCCGGTTTCAACGAATTCTTTGCCAACCTCGGCAAGGAAGGCCGCGATCAGGTCTGGGGCGTCACCTTCCCAACAGACGAGGCCACTGCCGCCGATCCGCTGCAAGGCCTGTCAGCCCAGCTCGGCGCCCTTCACGAACGCGTTAGCGGCCAGTTGATCGAACGCCTCCAGGAAGAACCCGACCTCGGCCACCGGGCCCTGATCGCCGCCTTCGACCAGCAGTTCGCCCTCGTCAATCGCCTCCTCGACGCATTCCTGCAACACGTATTCGCTAGCTCCGGCTACGACCACCCGCTGATGGTTCGCGGCGTGTATTTCACCAGCGGCACCCAGGAAGGCAACCCTATCGACCGCGTGATGGCCAGCCTCGGCGGCGCCTTCGGGCTGGAGCGCCGCGTGCTTCCGCCCCCCGCCGGAAGCGGCAAGAGCTTCTTCCTCACCCGCCTGCTGAAGGAAGTCGTATTCACCGAGCAGCGCATCGGCGGCACCAACCTAAAATGGGAACGCCGCCGCAGCCTGATCCACATCGGCGCACTTGCCACGATGGGCCTGCTAGCCATCGGCCTGTCGATCGGCTGGAGCTTCAGCTACTTGCGCAACAGAAGCTACGTGGATGAAGTGGATAGCGCCGTTGCCGCAGCCAAGCCTCTCGTCACGCGCGTCGGCACCGCGCCGGACAACGACATCGCCAGCGTGCTGGCGGTGCTCGACGCGGTGCGCGGTGTATCCGGCACCGCGTCCCGGCCGCGCGACGAGGAGCCCGCCAGCATGGGCCTCGGCCTCTTCCAGGGCAAAAAGCTCGACGCCGCCGCCGACCAGTCGTACCGCGGCCTGCTGCGCGACGTGCTGTTCCCGCGCCTGTCGCACCGCATCGAAGCCCAACTGCGCGGCCTCGACGGCAGCAATCTTGAGTTCGCCTACGAAACCCTCAAGGCCTACCTGATGCTCAACGATCCCGCCCACTTCGACGCCGAGGCGCTGAAGGCCTGGATCACCATCGACTGGGACCGCAACCTACCCCGCGACATCACTGCCGACCAGCGCGCTGCCCTCGGCAACCATCTCAACGCGCTCTTCGCTGACGGCCCAGTGGCCTCGCCGGTGGTGCAGGATGCCACCCTCGTCGCCCGCGCCCGCGAGATGCTGCTGCGCTACTCGCTGCCCGACCGCATCTACAGCCGGCTCAAGCGCCAGGGCGTTGGCGAGGGCTTCCCGGAGTTCACCATCGAACACGCCGCCGGCCCCAGCTCGACACTGGTGTTCAAGCGCAAGAGCGGCACGCCGCTGACCCGCGGCGTCCCCGGGCTATACACCTACGACGGCTACCACAAGGGCTTCGCCAAGGCCGTCGATGCGGTCACCGCCAAGCTCGCCGACGAAGAATCCTGGGTGCTCGACACGCGCCGCGATCCCAGCGCCGGGCGCGGCGCCGCCAATGCCGCCCGCGACGTACGCCGGCTCTATCTCGCCGACTACGCGCGCCAGTGGGAAGCACTCGTCGCCGACATCGCCATCGTCCGCTCGCCCGGCCTCGCCCAGAGCATCCAGGTCGCGCGCGTGCTGTCCGGAGCGGATTCTCCGCTGCCCAAGTTGATGCGGGCGATCTCACGCGAGACCACGCTGACCCCGCCAGCGGCCGAGAAGTCCACCATTGATAAAGCCAACGAAAAGCTCGCCAGCGCCAAGCAGGAACTCGGCAAGGTGCTTGGGATGGGTGCCAGCGGCGGTGGCGGCGCAGCCCCAGCCGCCGCGCAGGAAGGTCTCGAAAGCCTGGTGGACGACCGCTTCGTGCAGATCCGCCAGCTCGTCACCGGCGACGGCAAGAGCGCCCCGATCGATGGCGTCACGCAGTTGCTCAACGAGGTTTACGTGCAGCTATCCGCCACCGAAACGGCGATCAAGGACAAGGTCGCCCCGCCGTCGGGCGATTCCGCCGCCAAGATAAAAGCCGAGAGCGCGCGCATGCCCGAGCCGATCCGCGGCATGCTGCAGCAACTTTCCAGTGCTGGCACCAGCCAGTCCCTCGCCGCCACCCGCGAGAACCTCTCGTCGGCAGTCGACGCGCAGGTAGGCCAGTTCTGCCGCATAGCCACCGACGGGCGCTACCCCTTCGCTCGCGGCAGCGCCCGCGACGTGACCCGCGAGGATTTCGCCCGCCTGTTCGCCCCCGGCGGGCTGATGGACGACTTCTTCCAAAAGAACCTCGCGCCCTTCGTCGATACCTCCACGCGTCCGTGGAGCTTCAAGCGGGTGCAGGAGCAATCCCTCGGCGGGCCGGGCAACCTCGCCCAATTTCAGCGCGCCGCCACCATCCGCGACGTGTTCTTCCGTGGCGGCGGCTCGGTGCGGCTCGACTTCAAGCCCATCGACATGGACCCGACGATCACCCAGCTCACCCTCGACGTGGACGGCCAGCTCGTCAAATACGCCCACGGGCCGCAGGTGCCCCAGTCGATCCAATGGCCGGGCAGCAAGGGCGGCATCTCGGCGCGCATCCAGATCACCCCGCCGGCCCCGAGCGGCGCCTCCGGCCTCACCGCCGAGGGCGCCTGGGCGCTGTTCCGGCTGTTCGACAAGGCGCGGGTCGAAGGCATGGGTGCCCCAGAGAAATTCAAAGTGACCTTCGACGTGGAAGGCCGTCAGGCCTCCTTCGAAGTCACCGCCAGCAGCGTCCAGAACCCCTTCCGGCTGCGCGAGCTCTCGGAGTTCCGCTGTCCGAGCGGACTGTGACCATGAGCGCCGCCGGCTGGTACGGCAAGCTCCCGGTGCTCGGCGATTTCGCCCAGCGGCGCCTCCCGCACGACTTCGTCGTCCCGTGGGATGCCTGGCTGCAGCGCGGCGTCGCCGGCAGCCAGGCCGCGTTGGGCAATGGCTGGCTCGACACCTACCTCACCGCCCACGTCTGGCACTTCGTGCTGATGCCTGGCGTGCTCGGCAACCACGGCTGGGCCGGCGTGTGGACTCCGTCGGTCGATCGGGTCGGACGTTATTTCCCCTTCACGCTGGCCGCACCGCTGCCCGCCGGCCAGGCCTTGGGCGCCTCGGCGCCGGCCCTCGGCGCGTGGCTCAAGCAGCTCGAAGAGGCCGCCCGCCTCGCCCTCCAGCTCGAGCACGACATCGAGCAGCTGGAGGGCGCACTGGCCAGCCTCGGCCCGCCGCCCGCCAGCCATCCGCCCACCAGCGCCCTCGAAGGGGTCGGCGCGCGTTTCGCCCGGCGCGAAGAGTTGATTGACCTCACCAGCCTGCCCGGCGACTGCCTTGACGCGCTGGCCACCGGCAGCCTGCTGCACGCCCTCGACGGCTATTCCACCTGGTGGTGCTACAACAACGACAGCGGCTGCGGTGGCTTCGCGCACCGAGGCTTGCCCGATGCCGCGTTTCTGTTGAAGATGCTGGCCTACTCACCGGGCGGCTGATTCGCCCCACGCATCCAGGGTTTCCACCGTGTCCAATCCTGACGACGACAAGACGATTGTGCTGGGGGGCGCCGCCGCTGCGCCCGCCGCGCCGCCGCGCCCGGCCCGGGGCGGCTCTGCCAACGCCCTGCCGATAGGTACGCACCTCTCCGAGTTCGAGATCGTCGGGCTCGTGGGCGAAGGCGGCTTCGGCATCGTTTACCTCGCCGACGACCACTCGCTGCAACGCCGGGTGGCGATCAAGGAATACATGCCTTCGTCTCTCGCCATGCGCGGCGAAGATGCGTCGGTGATCGTCCGCTCCGAACGCCATGCCGACACCTTCGAGATCGGCCGGCGCAGCTTCGTCAATGAAGCCCGCTTGCTCGCCCAGTTCGACCACCCCGCGCTGCTTAAGGTCTATCGTTTCTGGGAAGCCAACGGCACCGCTTACATGGCGATGCCGTACTACGCGGGCAAGACCCTACGCGACGTGCTGCGCGAACGCCAGGGCCCGCCCCCCAACGAAGCCTGGCTGCAGAAGATCCTCGGCCCGGTGATGGATGCCCTCGAGTTGATGCACGCCGAGAACTGCTATCACCGCGACGTGGCGCCCGACAACATCATGCTGCTGCGCGACGAGCGGCCCGTACTGCTCGATTTCGGCGCCGCACGCAGGGTCATCAGCGACATGACCCAGGCACTCACTGTCATCCTCAAGCCCGGCTACGCGCCGATCGAGCAATACGCCGAAATGCCCGGCGTGAAGCAGGGCCCGTGGACCGACATCTACGCGCTCGCCGCCGTCGTCTATTTCACTATCACCGGCCGCACCCCACCACCGGCCGTCGGGCGCATGCTGCAGGACGGCTACGAGCCCCTCGCCACCCTCGCCGCCGGCCGCTATTCCGAACAGTTCCTCACCGGCATCGACCATTGCCTGCAGGTCAAGGGCGAACAGCGTCCCCAGTCCATCGTCGAAATGCGCGAACTGCTCGGCATGACCGACTACGTTCGCATCCCGTCCCCAGCATCCGGCCGCGAGATCGCGCCGGGCGCAAACACGGTTCCGGGTGCGCTCGAGACCCTGATGCCGACATCGACTCCGGCCTCCACCACTCATGTGTCGCAGATCGACACGCTGCCCAGGACCGAGCCCACGCCGGCAACTCGCAAGAGGCGGGGTGCCACTGCTTACGTGGCTGGAGCGACAATTGCAGGCGTGCTCGCCCTCGGGGCTTTCATGTTTGCCCGCAAAGCCCCGCCGCCGCCAGAGCAACCCGCCGCGGCACCGGCCGCAGCCACCGTGTCGGCACCACCGGCGGTGGTACCCAGCCTAGCGCCCGTCACACCGCAGCCAGTCGCACCGGTCTCCCGGCAGGTGACGCTCGAAGAAGCCTTCGCCGCCACCGTGGCAGCCTCCGACACTCGCTTCGGGCTGAAGATCGACAAGGTCCGCTCGCCGCTTGCTATCGGCAAGGAGGCGCTCAGCTTCGTGCTCCACAGCGAGCGCAGCGGTCTGCTCTACGTGCTGCTGTGGGACAAGGCGACCTCGCAGCTCAGCCAGATCTTCCCCAACGAACTCGACCGCAGCAACCGTATTGCCGCCGGCAAACCGCTGGTCTTCCCCCGCCCCGACTGGGCTTACGAGGCCGACCAGCCGAAGGGCGACTGGGAGGTGATCACCATCGTCGCGGATTCGCCGCGAGACTTCTCGGCGCTGCGCTTCGACCCCGCCAGCAACGGGGCCCCGCAGAAGATCGTCGAAGCGGCGCTCACCGACGCCGACAAGGGACCGCTGGGACTGGGCGGCGAGGCGCGCTGCGCCGATGGTCGGCCCTGCTCCCCCGCCTTCGCAGCGCAGCGCCTTTCGGTCGAGGAAGTACTAGCGACGGAGCGGAAGAACAAGGAAATCGTCAAGGTGCCGGCTCCTGCGCCAGCCCCGCGGGACAAGCCCGCCGCCAAGGGCACAGCCAGCAACGAGCAGGCCGAAAAACATTACGTGAAGGACTTGAACAAGTCCCTCGATAAGCTACTCGACGAAAAATGAGACTCTGCCGACATGCGGCCATGCCGCCGTCGGCAGAACGCAATTCAATGCCGGATCAGACCGAGACCCGCGTCGGGTTGCTCGCTTCGATGCTGACCCGCTGCACGTTAGCGGGAATCCGGCTGTCGGTGACGATGTGACGATTCACCACCCCGTCGCCCACCTTCTCGCTCGCCTGCATGTTGCCGACCGGAGCAGCCTTGGCACCCTTACCCGGCGCCGTGGCGATGGTCATCTGCACCGCCTCGCCGCGCTCGCGGGCCACCTTGCGGGCGTAGTCGTTGAGCTTGCGCATCGCCTCCTTGCCGTCCGCGGTGTCGAGCTGGCTCAGCGGAATATCCACCGACACCGACTTGAACGCACGCACCGTCTCGGTCTTGCCGGTCTCCTTGTCGGTCACCTTCACCGTGTCGGTCTGAACCGGCGCTGCCTTGGCACCGCTCACCTTCACCACCTCGTCGGCGGCAGCCTTGGCATCGTCAATCTCAGAGCTGCGTGCCCGCTGGTAGCCGATCAGGCCGCCCACCACCGCGCCGGCCAGGCAGGCGGTCTTGGCGTCGTTCTTGGTGAGCGTGGCCAGCACCGCGCCCGCCGCGCACCCCACCGCAGCGCCGACCCCGGCGCTCTGGGTTTTCTGATCCACGTTGGCGCAGCCGCCAAGCGCCACGCTTACCGCCACCACGCAGACCGGTAGACGGAACATCACTCGCTCTTTCATGGTGCAACCTTTCCTTCAGTGCGGCCCGGAATCGTCACGGGGCTTGGATGAGATGATCACGGTAGTTTCGTCAGCATCCGGCTCATCAATCATGCTGACACAGACCGCAGTGTAGTTGTCGTTGGACTCCGGCGCCCGGCTGCGGATCAGCTCGCCCATGCTCTCGAGCCAGGCCTGAGGCGTGGGCGACGCGTTGAGCAGGCGCTCCATGTCGGCTTCCTCGACGTACTCCCACCAGCCGTCGGTGCACATCAGAAATACGTCGCCCGGATGCAGCGACAGCGGCTCGGCCGACACCGACAGCGCGATGGACTCCGCCGAGCCGATCGCCGACGTGAGCAGGCTGCGCTGGGGATGGGTGCGGATCATGTCGACGCTGCCGTAGCCGGCGTCGATCATGTTCTGGACGAGGCTGTGGTCGCGCGTCTGGTAGGCCACCCGGCCGCGTCGGAAAAGGTAGATGCGGGTATCGCCCACATGGCCCCACACCGCCACGCGGTCGCGGGGGTCGATCAGCAGCAGCACCGCGGTGGCGTGCATGTCGTCGGCGGTGCTGCCGGTGGTTTTTTCTTCCACCACCGCGTCGTTAGCCTGCTGCAGCAGCGTTGAGGCGGTGTCTGGGCCGACCTGCGGATGGGCCACGAAGCTACGCAACATGCTACTGACCACCAGCCGTGAGGCCACGTCACCGCTGCCGTGCCCCCCCGCGCCGTCGGACACCACCCAACAGCAGCCGGCCTCCGAAGTCCAGTAACCGCAGGCGTCCTCGTTGCGGCCACGGCCGCCCACCTCGGACAGGAAACACGTCTGCATCTCCAGCATGAGAACCTCGCGCTGCTTGTTCGGACTGCATCAATGGCCTATCGGCCCGGCTCGCGCTCCGCTTGAAGCCGCTCCACCTGTTCTTCGTAGGCGCGCAGGAATTCGCGGCCGAAGAGGGCGTGGAAATCGTCCTCCGCCTCCCGCGAGATCTCGCCGTACATCTGCTCGAACAGATCCCACAGCCGCGCCTTGCGGCTGCCCGGCAGGATGTTGTCGAGCACGCCGCGGGACGCCACGCGCTCTTCGAGGGCGCCCGGCTCGAAGCGCTTGAGCACACCGGCCAGCGCCGCCCGCATCCCGGCCATGAAGCCGAACTGGTGCGCCCGCAAGTCGTCGTAGGCGTCGCGCATCGCCTCGTCGGGCGGCATGAAGCCGCGCCCCTGGGGCGTGAGCAGCTGCGACAGCGCAAAGCCCACGTCGGGCGAGAACTTGAGCGGGTTGTTGCCCTTGCTGACGATCATCGTCACCTCGGCGCGCACCTCGCGCTTGGTCAGCGCGCGAGCGGTGAGGAGATCGAGCGTGCCCTGGGTCGACTCGCGCAGCACCAAGCCGATCTGCTCCATCAGCTTCGGCGTGAGCCCGGCCGGAAGATGAACCGACACGCCGAGGCCGCGCAGGAAGGCGTCGAGCAAGGCGTCGCCGGTGGCCGGAACCGCAGCGGATGGCTCGGCTCCGGGCGCAACGCTTGCGGCTGGCGGGGTCGGCGCGGGCCCGGGCGCCGGCACGATGACGGTCGGCGGATGCTCCGGCGCAACCCGGTCGACGCTGATCTCGACCCGCGGCGGCGGTGCTGCGTCCGGGGGCGCGCTGCGCGGAGCCGCTGCCGGCGCCGCGGGTGCGTTGTCCCACGAAAAAACCATGCCCGCCACCGGCGCAGGCGGCGCGGCGGGTGGCGGCGCAATCACCCGGGTTACTTCCGGCGTGGCAGCCTCCGGCCGCGGCGGCGTGAATGCCTGGTTGAGCAGCGGCGCGTCGTCGCGCTGGGGGTTGGCGACAACCGGCGCCGGGCCCGCGCCGCCAAACAGCGCCAGCGGATCGACCGCCCCGGACGCCGCCCCGGGAGGCGTCATCGGCGCATCGCCAAGCGGCGTGCCGGCAAAGGGATCGCGGGCCGCATCGCCCAGCCCGAACAACGCATCCACCGACTGCTCGCTGCGCACCCCGCCCAGGCCGAGCAGATCGGCCCGCGGCGTGGCGGGCCGCGCAGGCGGCACGGCGAACGGATCTGGCAGGGGCGCGGGCGCCGAGGCGCGGCCGGCAGGCGACGCCGGAGCCGCGAACACCGCAAACGGATCGTCGCTTGCGGACATCGGCGGCGACGGCGGCACCGGGCTTGCCGCGGCCGGCGCAGCAGGCGTGCCCAGCAAACCCGCGAAAGGATCGGAGAAATCCAGCGTGGCAGCCGGCGCACCGCCAAACAAGCCCAGCGGGTCGGACGACGGCGCCGCCAGCTCGGGCTTCGAAAACACCGGCGCCGCGTGGGCGAACTCGACTTCCAGCAGATAACCGCCGATGGCGATCCGGTCGCCACCGTTCAGCACCACCCGGTTGCCCCTGCCCACCGGCCGATCGTTCACCGACGACGGATTGCCGCCCATGTCGACCAGCACGAACTGCCCGCCGTCGAACTCGACCCGCGCCTGCACGCGGGAAATGTGCCGCTCGGGATCGGGCAGGACCAGCTCATTGCCGTCCTCCCGCCCGATCCCCCCGCCGCGGCTGTCAAAATCAAAACTTGCCGCACGGGAAGGCGGGGCGCCGTTGAAGCTGATTACGGAGATTCGCATGGTGGAGTCGGCCAGAAAATCAGGTTCGGGACATGACAAATAATCTTGATGTTACCAGCGGTAGAACTTCACGGTCGTCTTCGATTTTGCCTCGAAAGGCCTCCCGCAAAACAACGTGCAGGGAGGGCCGCACGGCGAGTCAATCCTCTTTTCAGTGAATGGGTCCTACGTCTTCGCCCAGTCGGTGGCGACAAGCCGCCTGAAAATACCGGTGGTGTCTGGCGCGCCGCGAGGGACTTTGCAGGCCTGCTCAATTTCTTCATGCAAAGATCTGGCGTCATTGCCAACAACGCCGCGGTATAGAACCAGGCCGTTCTGACACACGAGAAGTTCGGGCAAATCATCCGGCAGGTAATTTCCGAGGAAAGGCTCGTGATCGTCAACATCCAGCCACAGCAATATCCGAAAGCCTTGCTGTGCATCAAGCGCATCGAAAGCGGGACGCAAGTTACGGCACTTGGCACACCACGCTTGCGCACCGATCACGATCACGAGCGGGGTATCCGGAACAGCCAACCGGCGGGCAAGTTCCTCAGCATCGTCCCACGGGTCAAGGATCATGCCTGGCCTAATTGCCGAAGCTGCATGATTTGCCGGAAAGCAGGGGCACGCGTATCGAAGCGACTCCCGTCGTTCAAACGCAGACGCTGCGCGGCGATCCAGCGGATACCCTGAGGCGCACCGTGCAGAAGATCGAGCAAACGCTCACGGGTAAGCTCAGCACCCAGCAGACAAGGGCCGCTACCAGGCAGCGCAATCGCGGCTGCCCGCAGGGCAGCGGCATCCGGCTCGGAAAGACCTGGATCGAGATCGTCAGTGGGACGGATCGCCTGCCCGTCATCAAGTCGCACGGGCGGGCGGGCAAGACCGGCTTCGTCGAGATCAACCCCTGTCAGCGTAGCCCATACCCATCCAGCCAGCCGTGCGACATCGGGATTGTCTGCCTGGCCCGCCACCCACGGTAGCAAGCTCCCGTCGCCGTGATGCAAAACAAACTGCAGGCCCAACCGAACCGGTAGTTGCTGCAGGAGCAACGCCACGCCAGGATGTCCGATAGGAACGATCAAGCCGAGTTGTCGCACCCAGCGGACAAGCCGATGCTGTGCATCGCGGCGGGGACGACCACTGAGTGCTGCCAACTCGCCAGTCAGTCCGGCCACGCATCGCCAAAGGGGCGACGCAGAAAGCACTGCGTCGTGCGAAGCGAAAGCGATGGCAGCTTCAGCACGAACCACCCCATCCGGATCGGACAACAAAGGCCGGAGCCGTTCGTAATCCCGTAGATCACCCGCCAGACGGCATCCCGCGGCACGCACTGGCGCGTGAGGCGACGCAAGCGCTGAGGGGAGAAACGGCAGGAAATCGTGGCACCGTTCCAGCGAGTTCAATCGCAAGGCACGCCACGCCGCCACTTGAAGAACAGGCGGGTTTGGGTCCGCCACCCAACGGGCCATCCAGGCTTCGCCCTGCCCTGGCTCAGCCCAGGCCAAGGCGCTGATTACCCCTCGCAACATCCGTTCAGGGTCGGCCTCGATCTGTGCAAACACGCTTCTCAGCCGCTCACCGGGCAATGCGGACTCAAGAGCCAACAGCACGCATACAAAAGCTTCGCCGCTACCACGCCAGCGTTCCAGGCCCGACAGCGCAATATCCCAGCCCTCCTCACCCGCCACCCGCAGGCCGTCCAGGTGCAATGCTCTCAACTTAACCCATTCACCCTTGTAAACCATACCTGTAACGGGTAGAATTTCGTTCGTTAAGTCATTGATAAATAGACAATATGAACTCAAATA
>Ga0116176_10001893_pt1 | contig 16080 bp, 17 predicted proteins | sample AD_STIC08_MetaG_FD_89803 | JGI IMG/M metagenome (GOLD analysis project Ga0116176, IMG submission 89803) | Active sludge microbial communities of municipal wastewater-treating anaerobic digesters from USA - AD_STIC08_MetaG | ecosystem: Engineered > Bioreactor > Anaerobic > Digestate | place: USA...
AGCTCTTGTGGACTGGCCAGATGCCGAGCTTTCCCGGAATGGGATACCCTTTAGTGCCTGGATATGAGTCGGTCGGACGAATCGTTGATGCGGGACCCGACCACAAGAACCGGATGGGCGAATGGGTCTTCGTTCCCGGTGCGAGTTGTTATCGCGACGCACGGGGCCTTTTTGGTGGTGCAGCCCGGACCCTGATCGTAGCCTCGGCACGCGCCATGCCCATCAAGGAAGAATTGGCAGAAAAGGGCATATTATATGCACTGGCGGCGACCGCCCTTCATGCTATCTGCCACGGAGAATTGCCGCAGCTGATAATCGGCCATGGCATTTTGGGTCGCCTTTTGGCACGACTTACTTTGGCCGCCGGCGCTCCAGCACCTATTGTGTGGGACACCAACCCAGCGCGCCAGAATGGCGCACAAGGTTATCGCGTTATACACCCCGATGCAGATGAGCGTCGCGACTATCGCCATATATATGATGTCAGCGGTGATGCTTCTTCCATCAATGCGTTCATGGGCCGACTGGCAAAGGGTGGCGAATTGGTTTTGGCCGGTTTCTATAGCAAGCCTATCAGCTTCGCCTTTCCATTGGCGTTTCAAAAAGAAGCCCGGCTCCGTGTCGCTGCCGAATGGCAACCGGAAGACCTGTCCTCTGTCCACGCGTTGATAGAAACAGGTGCGCTGGATCTCTCAGGACTCATCACAGATATTTCGTCCGCTTCGAACGCGCGCGATGCCTACCCCGAAGCCTTTGAAAACCCCGACTGCCTGAAAATGGTTCTCGATTGGAGAGAATGCGAATGACGATGCTCGACATAGATGCCTTGCGTCAAGAGGCCGCCATTGAACCCGATCCGGTTCCCCAGGGCGAGGTAAAGAAGGAAACGCAGATTATTGCGATCTACGGCAAGGGCGGCTCGGGTAAAAGTTTTGCGCTGTCAAACCTGAGCTACATGATGGCGCAGCAAGGCAAGCGCGTATTGCTGATTGGATGTGATCCGAAATCCGATACGACGTCGCTGCTGTTCGGCGGGAAAAGCTGCCCTACCATTATTGAGACATCAAGCGCCAAAAAACTGGCCGGTGAAGAAGTTGGTATCGAAGATGTCTGCTTCCAACGCGATGGTGTCTTCGCAATGGAGCTTGGTGGGCCGGAAGTAGGCCGCGGCTGCGGTGGGCGTGGAATTATCCATGGTTTCGAGCTTCTGGAAAAACTCGGCTTCCATGATTGGGGCTTCGATTATGTCTTGCTTGATTTCTTGGGAGATGTCGTCTGCGGCGGCTTCGGCCTGCCCATTGCACGGGATATGTGCCAGAAGGTGATCGTTGTCGGGTCTAATGACCTACAATCGCTTTATGTCGCCAACAATGTCTGCAAGGCGGTCGAATATTTCCGCAAGATGGGCGGTAATGTCGGCGTTGCAGGCATGATCATCAACAAGGATGATGGCACCGGGGAAGCTCAGGCATTTGCCAATGCGGTCGATATTCCTGTCCTTATTTCCATTCCTGCTAACGAAGATATCCGCCGTAAGTCCGCCAACTACCAAATCATCGGCACACCCGACAGCGAGTGGGGCAGCCTGTTTGCAGAGCTCGCCGAAAATGTCGCCATTGCACCGCCACAGCAACCCAAGCCCTTGGAGCAAGACGGACTTCTCGGTCTTTTCTCCCCCGACGACGTTGGCGGCGGCGTGCAGCTCGTTCCTGCTACCCAGGCTGATATGCGCGGGGGAACCTTTGAGCAGAAACCATCACTCGAAGTGATTTATGACGAGGTCTGATGCGTGACTGAACTAACCACCCTTACCGGAAATGCACGTGCACCAGATCGCATAGATCTGTCTGCCACGCCGGAGACAGGTGCAGGATGTCATGGCGGTAAAGACACCATGATCGAAGCCGCGAGAAAGGCTGGCAAGACCGAGATATTGGACCAATATGCCAAGGACTATCCCTTGGGTCCTCATGACCAGCCGCAATCCATGTGCCCTGCTTTCGGGTCGCTGCGCGTTGGACTTCGTATGCGGCGTACAGCAACAATCCTGTCGGGATCGGCGTGCTGCGTTTACGGCCTAACGTTCACATCGCACTTTTACGGCGCCCGCCGGAGCGTCGGTTATGTACCATTCAGTTCGGAAACCCTGGTCACAGGAAAGCTGTTCGAAGATATCAAAGAGGCTGTCGAACAGATGGCCGACCCTGAAAAATATGACACCATCGTCGTCACCAATCTGTGCGTGCCGACTGCGAGCGGCGTGCCGTTAAGGCTGTTGCCCGATTCTCTAAATGGTGTCCGCGTGATCGGCATTGATGTGCCGGGCTTCGGCATCCCAACCCATGCCGAAGCCAAAGATGTCCTCGCTGGGGCAATGTTGAAATATGCCCGCGAAGAGGCAGAACAAGGTCCGGTAGCCGCGCCCTCGGTGCTGCCGGATCGCCCGTCGGTAACCTTGTTGGGAGAAATGTTTCCCGCCGACCCCGTGGGCATAGCGCATATGCTGGAACCCTTGGGTTTGGCAGCAGGCCCCGTCGTACCAACACGTGAATGGCGCGAACTCTATGCTGCGCTTGATGGCGCGGTTATCGCCGCAATCCATCCGTTCTACACCGCAAGTGTACGTGAATTTGAAGCCGCGGGTCGCAAAGTCGTTGGTTCCGCGCCCGTCGGGCGCGATGGAACGGCGGCGTGGCTGAAGTCGATCGGCGAAGCAACCGGTGCAAGCGCCGAACAAATTGCCGTTGCTCAAAATGCGATTCTACCGGCAATCCAAGGAGCGCTCGCTGCCAAACCGATTAAGGGCCGCATTACCGTTTCTGGCTACGAAGGTTCCGAATTGCTTGTCGCGCGGTTGCTGATCGAGAGCGGCGCGGATGTGCCTTATGTGGGAACCGCTTGCCCTCAGACAAAATGGTCTGAACCCGACCGCGAATGGCTGGAGGCCAAAGGCGTCCGTGTTAAATATCGTGCCAGTCTCGAACAGGATATCGCAGCGGTCGAAGAGTACGGTCCCGATCTTGCGATCGGCACCACACCGGTTGTCCAGCACGCCAAGGTGAAAGCGATTCCGGCGCTCTATTTCACCAATCTGATTTCTGCACGCCCCCTCATGGGACCGGGGGGGGCGGGGAGTTTGGCTCAGGTTGTCAACATGGCAATCAACAACCGTGTGCGCTTTGACAAGATGCAGGAATTTTTCGACGGTGTCGGCGAAGGCTATACCGGCGGCATCTGGGAAGACACACCCACCGACCGGCCGAAGTTCAAAGCGAAATATGCCGCACAAAACGCATTAGCCGCCAAAGCGGCGGAGGCGATCGGCTCGTGACGCTTATTCTCGATCATGATCGCGCAGGCGGATACTGGGGCGCTGTTTACGCATTTACTGCCGTCAAAGGCCTGCAAGTCATCATCGACGGCCCGGTGGGCTGCGAGAATTTACCTGTAACTTCGGTGCTGCACTATACCGACGGCCTCCCCCCGCATGAACTGCCGATTGTCGTCACCGGCCTCGGCGAAGAAGAGCTGGGCAAAACGGGTACCGAAGGCGCGATGCGCCGTGCCTGGCGGTCACTCGATCCCGACCTGCCTGCGGTTGTGGTAACCGGGTCGATAGCCGAAATGATCGGCGGTGGTGTTACGCCCGAAGGCACGAACATCAAACGGTTCCTGCCCCGCACCATCGATGAAGATCAATGGCAGTCGGAAGACCGGGCCTTGTCGTGGCTCTGGACCGAATTTGGCCCCAAAAAGGTTCACGCCCCCTCGATATTGAAAGAAGGCGAGAAGCCCAAGGTCAACATCATCGGGCCTTCCTACGGCATGTTCAACATGCCGTCCGACCTCGCGGAAATACGCCGCCTCGTGGAAGGCATTGGCGCCGAAGTGAACCTGGTGTTCCCACTGGGGACACACCTTGCCGATATTCACAAACTGGCGCACGCATCGGTCAACATTTGCATGTACCGGGAATTCGGCCGCAACCTGTGCGAACTGCTTGAGCGTCCCTATCTGCAGGCTCCGGTCGGCCTCGATTCCACGACCAAATTCTTGCGGCAGTTGGGCGAATTGACGGGCCTTGATCCCGAACCCTTTATCGTAAAAGAAAAACATACGACCATCAAACCCTTGTGGGATTTGTGGCGTTCGGTAACGCAGGATTTCTTCGGCACCGCCAGCTTCGGCATTGTTGCAAACGACACCTACGCCCGGGGAATCCGAAAATTCCTTGAAGACGATATGGGCCTGCCCTGTCATTTTGCCTTCGGTCGCAAGGCCGGCGTCAAGACCGACAATCACGCCGTCCGCGATGCGATTGCCGCCAATCCGCCACTGGTCGTGTTCGGTAGCTATAATGAGCGCATGTATATGGCCGAATGTGGCGCGCGCGGCATTTTCATTCCCGCATCCTTCCCCGGCGCGGCGATCCGCCGCCATACCGGAACTCCCTATATGGGCTATTCCGGTGCAACTTATCTGATCCAGGAAGTGTGCAACGCGTTGTTCGACGCGCTGTTTCATATCCTGCCGCTGTCTACCCAAATGGATGCAGGCGCAGCCACCCCTGCCCGGCGTGAAGCCGCGCTGCGCTGGGACCGTGACGCAAAAGAGAAACTGGATGCCATCGTCGAGGCGCAACCCGTCCTCGTGCGCATCTCGGCCGCCAAGAATTTGCGCGATGCGGCCGAACGTGGCGCACGCCATGCAGGTGAAGACCATGTTTCAGCCGACCGGCTTGCGGCGGCTATGCTTGAAGGAGCCGGCGTATGATCCGCTCCATTTATTCATCCGGTACTCACCGGATGTCCGAAACCTTGGCAGCGTCAGGTGCTGCAAGGCAACCGCCCGGGAGAGGTGCGTGGTGCAACTCGATTGGGGCTAATATGGAGAAGGGAATATGAGCGATAACGAACGCTTTGGCCCGGGGGCATATCTGACCCCGGAAGAAGCCAAGGAATTTCACAAAATGTTTGTGAGCAGCTTCATCATTTTCACCATTATCGCGATTGTCGCGCATATATTGGTGTGGAGTTGGAGGCCGTGGTTCCCCAGCGTTAATGGCTACGCCATGCTGGAAGACACCATGCAGCTTGCAAGCGCAACCATCATGACATTTTTAGCATAAGGAGGCGGTACCATGTGGAGACTTTGGTTAATCTTCGATCCGCGCAGGACACTCGTTGCTTTGGCAATTTTCCTGTTCGTCTTGGCACTGCTGATCCACTTTATCCTGTTGAGCACTGATCGCTTCAACTGGATCGAAGGTCCAGCGGTCGCACCGGCAGCGGCTGTAGCAGCTCCTGCTGCGGCTCCGGCGGCAGCGCCGGCTGCTGCACCGGCTAGCTGACCTGAACCCAAGCCCCAACGAGGTTCGTGGCGCACACGCACCACGGACCTCCCGGGACAAAATATCTTAATCAGGTGGTCCACCGCACAGGTGGCAGGGGAAGTGCTATGTCGCTGTTGAGTTTTGAAAGAAAATACCGTGTTCGCGGTGGAACGCTGATCGGCGGGGATCTGTTCGATTTCTGGATCGGGCCTTTCTATGTCGGATTCTTCGGCGTTATCTCAGCGATATGCGCAATATTGGGAACGGCATTGATATTCTATGCCGCTTCTTTGGGCCCGACGTGGAACCCGTGGCTCATTTCCATTAATCCGCCTGATATCAAATATGGTCTGGGGCTCGCCCCCTTGAAAGAAGGCGGGTTCTGGCAAATCATCACAATGTGCGCGACGGGCGCCTTTGTGTCCTGGGCGTTACGCGAAGTCGAAATCTGCCGAAAGCTGGGCATGGGGTACCATGTTCCGATTGCCTTCGGCTTTGCCATTTTGGCTTATGTGACGCTTGTTGTCTTCCGGCCGTTCCTGTTGGGCGCCTGGGGTTATGGCTTTCCTTATGGAATTTTCAGCCACCTCGATTGGGTGTCGAACACCGGGTATCAATATGTGAACTTCCATTATAATCCGGCGCATATGATTGCGGTGTCGTTCTTCTTTACGACCTGCTTTGCACTCGCTTTGCATGGTGCCTTGATCCTTTCCGCGGTTAATCCGAAAAAGGGCGAGAACGTCAAAACGCCGGAATATGAAGATACGTTTTTCCGCGATTTCATCGGTTATTCGGTCGGCACGATCGGCATCCACCGTCTCGGACTATTCCTCGCGTTAAGCGCAGGGTTCTGGAGCGCGGTGTGCATTATCATAGCCGGACCTCTTTATGCGGGCGGCTGGCCCGAATGGTGGGAATGGTGGCGCAACATTCCAATTTGGTCTTGAGCGAAGGGGTAAAGAAATGGCACGTTATCAAAACATATTTACCCAGGTTCAACTGGTGCACGCCCCCGAAATGGGCATGCCCCTTCCCGCCCGGGACGAACCCCGCATTGCGCTGACAGGCGCAAGCTACTGGATGGGCAAATTCGGTCAGGCCCAGATTGGCCCGATCTATCTCGGCTGGCTTGGTCTTGCCTCGTTGCTCTTCGGCTTTTTCGCCATCGAGATAATCGGGCTCAACATGGCTGCCTCTGTAAACTGGGATCCCGTTGAATTCGTCCGCCAGTTCTTCTGGTTGACGTTGAACCCTCAGGGACCAGAGCATGGTTTCTCGCCCTTCGTCCCGCTTAAAGAAGGTGGCTGGTGGATATTGGCCGGCTTTTTCCTGACCCTTTCCATCCTCCTGTGGTGGGCGCGCGGATATCGCCGGGCACGGGCATTGGGGATGGGCACGCATGTATCCTGGGCCTTTGCCGCGGCAATCTGGCTGTTCCTGGTGCTTGGCTTTATCCGTCCCTTTTTCATGGGGAGCTGGGCTGAGGCGGTTCCGTTCGGAATCTTCTCGCATCTGGAATGGACGAACAATTTCTCGCTGCAATATGGCAACCTGTTCTACAATCCGTTCCACGCACTTTCGATTGTGTTCCTCTATGGCTCCGCCCTGTTGTTCGCAATGCATGGCGCGACCATCCTGGCGGTGGGTCGTTACGGCGGCGAGCGCGAGTTGGAGCAGATCACAGACCGTGGCACCGCTTCGGAGCGGGCAGCGCTTTTCTGGAGATGGACAATGGGCTTCAACGCCACGATGGAATCAATCCATCGCTGGGCATGGTGGTTCGCCGTGCTCTGCCCGTTGACCGGTGGTATCGGAATATTGCTGACCGGAACGGTCGTCGACAACTGGTATCTTTGGGCTATCGAACATGGATATGCGCCGGAATATTAAAGGCGCAGTTCACAGACTTCTCAAGAAACCCGGCCCTAAACGGTCGGGTTTTTTATTTGCCTATACGCCGCTGTCGCAGATCGAAAATATGGACCGGAAATGCCAGCGCCAAGGGAATCGAAATATAGGGCCAAGCCATTCCCGTCAGAGCGGACCGCAGCGCGATCATCATCAATACGGCGGGTATCAGAGCAGAGCCGATGGATAACCAGCTGCCCCCACGGTACTTCAGCCAAATCGCTTCAATCGCCAAGACAGCCAGTACGACGTCCACCGCACGACCGCTGGCGAAGAATTCGTCCATCAGCCAAAGGGGCCGTTTAGCTGCACAACCTGATAATTCAGAATACCGGCAGTGGTCACCCAGACCAGATAGGGGACCAGAAGCAAAGCCGACCATTTGGAAAAGCGTCCGCAAAAAACAATCAGGACGATGATCGATACCCACAATGCGACCAGTTCATAGAGTGCGATATCAGGGCGTTCCATCCGAAAGAAGATGAAGCTCCATCCCAAATTCAGAAAACCGTTCAGGGCAAAGAGACCGAGGCTAATCTCGGTATCACGGCGCGTCGGAGCCTTTTCCCAAGCAAGGACGCCGGATACGGCGATCATTGCGAAAATTGCGGTCCAGATGACCCCGAACATATAATCGGGCGGTGCCCAATCCGGCTGCTGAAGGGAGTAATACCAGCTGTCCAAAACGGTAATGGTACTGCCGACAATTGCGGTCACTATTGCCAATGTACCCGCTATCAGTATCGGGAATAATCCGGCTCTTGTCATGATAAGATATTATCTCTCTACCGCCCTCAACCCGAACAGATGACCCAAATCCTTGAAGAATATCCGGACATGCGCCATCGGATCGCGCCTGACCAGTTGTTTGTTCATATAGGCTTCCCATGTCAAGCGTTGCACATCGGGGTCTTCGCACATCTTGACGAAGCGTTCGCGCCGTTTGTCATTCTTGTACCAGAAATACTGCATGATCCCCAGGATCCAGAACACCCGGCCGTGCGCCTTCATAAAGGATTTCCGCGCTTTCCCGAGCGCACGGGCGTCGCCACTCATCAAATAAGAGGCAACCGCATCGGCACCCATACGGCCGGCGGTCATCGCATAATAAATACCCTCACCTGACGAAGGCGCCACAACGCCTGCAGCATCGCCCGCAACAACGACATTCCGTCCATTGTCCCATCGCTTGAGTGGTTTCAAAGGTATCGGCGCGCCTTCTTTGCGGATCGTCTTCCAATGGGAAAGGCCGGTTTGTTCCCGCATCAGGCGCGTGGTGTCGCGCAACGGAAAGCCTTTGTCCGCGCTGCCAAGCCCGATGCTGGCTGTCTTGCCGTGGGGGAATATCCACGCGTAAAAGTCCGGCGATAAATGGCCTTGATAATAGACGTCGCATCGTGTGGCGTCATAGTCTTCAGTGATTTCGTCAGGCACTTCGACCACTTCATGATAGGCAAATACGCACGGGACATCGCCGGCATTTTTGATGCACTGCCGCGCGATCTGGGAGCGCGCACCGTCTGCGCCTATAACCGCGCGGGCGGTTACGGTCTGCAAAGGTGCGTTGCGATCGGCTCGATATGATAATCGAGCGATAGATTGGCTATCGTCCACTGCCTCGCATTTTCCGGTGACCCGGGTCGCCCCCGCATCTGCCGCCCGGTTACGCAGCCATTCATCGAAGCTGTCGCGATCGACCATACCGACGAAGCCGTCGCCGACAGGCATAACAACCTTTTTATTCGAAGGCGCAATGATACGCGCGGATTTGGCATGCGCGACGAGCAGCGTCTGCGGAATGTCAAAATCCTTAAGCAAGCGGGGCGGCACGGCACCGCCGCAGGGTTTGATACGCCCTGCCTTGTCGAGCAGCATCACATTATATCCCGCACAGGCCAGATCATGTGCGGCCGTAGCCCCGGATGGGCCGCCACCTACGACGATGACATCAAAATCGGCTTCGGCTTTCATATCTGCACCGCCTTTCCATTCAATTCCCGGCGCGCCATCGACGTGCCGGTGGCAACCAATGCCGCAAGGATGAACATCGCCCCTTCGACAACGAATACGATCTGGAACGCATTGCTATCGTCGGCCATGGTCCCGCGTAACAGGTCGACAATGACGGCGCCCAACAGGCCACCTGCACCGAAAGCGATGGCTTGGGCTGCTCCCCAGACTCCCATCCGCGCACCCTCGCCTGATGCAGATCCGTCGCTTGCGAGTCCGAGCATTGCGCCCACGGCAGCAACCGCAAATATTCCGTTGGCAACACCAAGCCCGAAGACATTGGCCTTCAAGGGCCAAGCAGGACCTACAGCGGCAGCGATGGAAAGCGCGCCCAGCATAACAGCGGAACTGAGGCACCCGATGATGATCCAGAGCTTTTCATTCCGGCCAAAATATTTGGCATATAGGCTTCCGCCTAGACCGGCGACCAGCATGCCCAGCAATATTCCGCTATGCTGTACGCCCGCCAGTTGCGTGGACTCACCCGGTGTCATGCCGAAAATGAAGCCTGCAAAAGGTTCAAGGATAAGATCCTGCATGCTGTAGGCCAGCATCGAAATGAACACGAAATAGGTGAAGCGTCGTGCCTGCTGATCTTGACTTATATCCCTCAGCACTTGGGTGAAATTGGCTTCTATATTTGAATTTCGCCCATTTTCGACGGGCAGGCTATTTCGTTCCAATCCGCGCAGCGCCAACATGGCCACGCAAAAGGCTACGAGGACGACCATGCTGGTTACAATCGCAAGTCGAGCGTCGCTGAATGGATCCAGAAATGAGCCGGAGACGCCCGCCGCAACGACAATTCCGGCGACCATCATTGTCCAGCTAATCGCCGCCGCCGCTGGTTTCCGTTCCACAGCCACGCGCGACGCCAACAGCGCGAGCAAGGCGGTACCGGCCATTCCGACTCCCAAGCCGATCAGGCTGAACCCAAGGACAGCCAGAATGATTGCGAAAATCCCTGCACCCGCCATCATGATCGTGGCATCCACCGCGATGAGCGTACCGAGCGCCAAAATGCCCATGCCTGCCATTATCCAGCTGCTGCGCTTTTCCGATCGATCGGATTTATGCCCCCAAAGCGGCCTGCTCAATTGAACGGCATAGTGCCAGGCGACCAGTCCGGCCGGGACCGCCGCGGCGATTGCGAATTCCACGACCATTACGCGATTCAGAAGAGAGGTTGCCAGCATGACCATGGCGCCGATGGCAGCCTGGACCGTTCCCAAACGGACAACCCCGAACCAGCCAATGCCGGTTCCTGCTGCGTATGGCGTCATATATATCCTCCCAAACCGAGTGCAGCCGCCAACATGCCGAATACATAAAGCGAAACACCGGTTGCGTTGTACCAGGGTGCCAGTTTTGCAGGGTTGCGGACCAACCGGGCCATCAGGCCAATTTGAACGGCGCAAAACAGACCTACGATCGCCGCCGACAGCATCAAATTGTTCCAAAGCAGCAGGCCGATGACCGCGAACTGGGCAATCGCCATGACGGCGCATGCAAAAAGGGCGGCGCCGCGTACCCCCATCGTGACGGGTAAGGAACGCAGGCCAGTCGCCCGGTCGCCTTCGACCGCTTTGAAATCGTTCAGCGTCATAATGCCATGTGCGCCTAGGCTATATAGCAGCAATATCAGCAGAACCGTCGTGGACGGCAAACCGCCCAGCATGACCGCGGCGCCTGTAAACCAGGACAGGCCTTCGTAGCTGAGCGCGCACACCAGCGGGCCAATCCAGCCGCTTTTCTTGAAGCGGAAAGGTGCCGAACTATAGGCCCAGCCGCAGAACAGAGCGACGATCGTCGCCACGAAAACCCAAAGCCCTAAAAAGGCCGCAACAGCGAGAGAAAGCGCTGCACCCATCAGGGCGATCCGTACGGGCCAGCGCCCGGGGACTCGACCGGACGGGATAGGGCGATCGGGCTCGTTGATCGCATCGACATAGCGATCGCACCAGTCGTTGATGACCTGGCTTGTGCCGCAGACAATCGGTCCCGTGAGTGCTATTCCGGCCACCAGAAACATCCAGTTGTCGGCAATCGAAACGCCCGATGACACGACGCCACACATGAACGCCCACATGGGTGGAAACCAGGTTACGGGTTTGGTTAGTTCAACAACATCGCGAAGCGCGGGAGCGCGGGTAAATTCAGCGGAAATTGCCGATTCTGACATAGGCCGAGGCTATGTGAGAAGATCTGGACTGTCAAATTATTTGGACAGCAAATATGTCAAGAATGATGGATTGTCGCTAAAGCGAAATCAATCCTTGCCGATGAGGTTGCCGAGGCCATGGCGGTGTAGTTTGGAATACAGGCTCTGCCGGCTCAATCCCAATATTTCGGCTGCCGACGCGCGGTTATCGGCCGTGTGGACGAGCGCGGCCTCTATACACATGCGCTCGATCAGGTCCGTACTTTCACGGACGATTTCTTTAAGCGTTTTGCGGCCCACCAACTCGGTCAACTGCTCCACAGACCGCGGGAAATCCTTGCCTGTTTGGGGGAGGTCCCGCTCACGACGGCCGATGCTGCGTACCGAATAGCCGAAGAGGGGTTGTTCGCGTTCGATCATGATGGCCGAAATTTCGACAGGCTCTTCCCCGCCATTCAGATCATTGATGATGGAGCTGAAATTCCGGACATTCTGATAATCCTTGAGCTGCTTTTTGAGCAACCCGAGATCGACGTCCGGCCGACCGATGAAGCAGTTCAGGGATATTCCCAAAAGCTGCTCAACAGATCCTGCCTGCACCAGTTCTGCAAATGCCCTGTTCGCAACAATGATGGCCTGCTTTTCGTCCGCGAGCACAAAGGCGTCAGGCATTTTTTCAACGACATCAAGCACATATTGGTCGGATTGCTTGCTGGGCACTTCATGCAGTCCGTCATCAATGTTGATCAGCCAATATTGCTTGCCTGACTGACGAAATGCGGATGCCGCGATCTGGACAAATCCGGTGCGTCCCGCAAGGCGAACACTGACCGGCGGAGTCGCACTGTTCACCGAGACGGCGCCGATATAGGCAATAACATCGTCCCGGAATTCGCGCTCGACAATCGACAACATGCCCTTGCCTTCAAGCGACCCCGCAGCCGCGCTCATCAGCGCATGGCAGGCACGATTAGCCTGTTGAATTTCATATGTGTCGGCATCCGCGATCAATACGGGATAGGAAATATTATCAAAAAGGAGCCGGTAGCGCGTTTCCGTTTGCCGCAGGTGCAGATAGTCGCGCTCCATCGATTGCTGCGTCTTCAACAAGCGTTGTTGCAGCGCGGATACTGACCGCAAATCACGGCCGACGGCGATATGCCAGTTACTGTTCTCGGGCTTTATGACTTGATAATTGATGGGAATAGATTCCCCATCATGGTCGTGGTTGACTTGCCGCCATATATTGTCGGTTGCCACCGATCCATCAAGCAACTGCCGTATTTTTGGCTGGCTTTCGACCGTCACCGTGTCGATCCATTTCTGACCAATCCACTTATGTGCAAAACCGTGGTCGCGCACATTGACAGCAATGTCCCGCACGATCGAATTTTCATCAATCGCAAGCATGAAATCGCCCGCGCAATAGGCTAGTCTAATGATATCGTTTTTCGTGAATCCTTCGAACATCGAGTCAGGATCACTAAAAGGAATCTGGTCACCATTGGCTGACTCAAAGTTCATCGAACGGACCAGTTTCCTAAGTTAGGTTGTCAAAACATTCCACTTTAACCGGCACAAGACGATCTGCCAGAGCAACCGCAGAGAGCGCATCAATTGCAGTTGCATCTGCACCGCATTCCGCAACCAATTCAGGTTGTTCGTTGATGACGGACCCGCCAACCATAATTCGGATGTGCGGATTGCTAGATACAGCTTTAATCGCGCTGACCAAACTGCTGAGCGTGGCCCTAGAGCAATCACAACTGATCGTCAATCCGATCAGGTCGTAGTGATGTTTTGCAAATTTTCCAACCAGTTCCGATTTGGTCGGTTCGATGAGTACATCCGTATCCCAACCTGCACGTTGGAAACATTCGGCGACCATTAAAGTCCCGAAACTATGGCTATCCCCCGGCATTGCGGAAAAGAGTGCGGAACGCTGACCTTGTCCAGGCCGCGACTTGGGAGGAATGCGTGTGGTCAATTCACGCAGAATTTCCTGGATGCGCCATAAGCCCATGGTTACGCCGACGAAGTCCTGACTGTCTTCTGCCCAATACTCCCCCAGCCGGCGTGCGGCTGGTGCGAGCAATTCGACATAGAGAGTTTCAACCGAACTGCCATTTGCCAACTGCTGCTCTATAAAGTCGAGCAACGCATGCGCGTCTTCGCTCACCGAAAGTCGGGCAAAATTCTCGACATCGACATCCGATATCGCGCGTCGGCTTGGCAATTGAGGTGCATCAAAGAGGCGCTGAAATTCGATCCGGTCGCTTCGGATATCGCGGTCCGCAATCAATTTTGGAATAACCAGATTTTCAAGGAGTAGAGACAGATCAAAATCCTCTCCAGAACCATGAGCCAGTCTAAAACTGGTTTCTTGAGATTTGGCACTCTCCAAATCTTCAGTTTTTGAATTCTTCCGGTTCCATCGCCAGTCGTCCAATTTGGACTTTAGTTCTGAAATTCCAAAAACGGTGGCCATATATGCAGACTCCCCTAACAAGTCTGGTCGGCGTGGCATAACGTCGGCCTCATGGATGCCTATGTCACCTCATGCGAATCGGAGCGTATAGTATAATTTACACAGTAGCAAACATTCTCGTGTCACTTTTTTTAGACGTCTAAAAAACTTGACACTTTTGCGATTCTCTCCTTAACTTGGGCCATTCCAACAAGGGAGGATGTGATCTGTCTTTAAGCAGACATATTGAATCGGAAGAGGAGTTCGCGATAGCAGCCCAAAAGGCCGCTTCTGGCATGAAAATGCCCCTTTATACCGATGCCCAGAGAAAGCGTCGCGACGAGTCGCCATGGACGTTGGTTCAAGGGCTTTTGGCACCCGTACAATTTGTTGTTTTCGGCATCAGCCTTTGTCTCGTCATCCGCTTTCTGATCACAGGAGAAGGCGAAAGCGCGGCAGAGACATCCATCCTTCTCAAGACGCTTATACTTTACACGATCATGATTACCGGATCGATCTGGGAGAAGGTCGTATTTGACGAGTGGCTTTTTGCGAAACCCTTCTTCTGGGAAGATGTTTTCAGCATGGCGGTTTTGGCGCTGCACACCGCGTATGTCTTGATGCTGTTCAATGATTGGGGCTCGTCGCAAGACCGCATGTATGTCGCGCTTGCGGCTTACGCCACGTACATCATAAATGCGGGCCAGTTTCTCTATAAACTGCGCATGGCACGGCTTGAGGCCTCTCCGGGTCTGGCCGTAAGCTCATGAACGCACCGGCTCCTCTGACCGCTCACCGGACCGAGGATTGCGCACCTGTCCTGAAAGAACGCGGTCAACGCGAGGTATTCTGCGGACTGACAGGGATTATCTGGCTTCACCGCAAGATGCAGGACGCCTTCTTCCTGGTCGTAGGTTCACGCACCTGTGCCCATTTGCTGCAATCGGCAGCAGGCGTCATGATCTTTGCCGAACCCCGCTTTGCAACCGCCATCATGGAAGAGCGCGATCTCGCGGGTCTGGCGGACGCCAATGTCGAGTTGGACCGGATCGTGGACCAACTGCTCGCACGACGCCCGGAAATCAAAACATTGTTCCTCGTTGGAAGCTGCCCATCCGAAGTTATCAAGCTTGACCTGTCCAAGGCAGCGCAACGCCTGGGGGCAAAGCATGCACCACAGGTCCGCATATTAAACTATTCGGGCAGCGGCATTGAAACGACCTTTACCGAAGGCGAAGATGCCTGCCTTGCATCGCTGGTTCCAGTGATGCCGGCATTGCCAAAGGATGCGCCGAAAAATCTGATTATCGTCGGTTCATTGCCGGATATCGTAGAGGACCAGTTCCGCCGTCTCTTCAGCGAACTTGGAATAGAGCATGTAGCAAGCTTGCCAGAGCGCGCCGTTGCAAATTTACCGGGTATCGGACCCAACACCCGCTTCCTGCTTGCCCAGCCCTTTTTAGGAGATACCGCGCAAGCTTTAGAGGAGCGCGGAGCGGTTCGTCTGGACGCTTTGTTTCCCTTTGGTGTCGAAGGCACAACAAGCTGGCTGCATGCCGCTGCCGCCGAATTTGGGATCGACGACACGCATTTCGAACGCACTCTGCATCCCTATCAGGAGCGCGCAATCAAGGCGCTCGCCCATCAGCGTGAACGCCTTCAAGGCCGCACTATTTTCTTCATGCCGGATTCGCAATTGGAAGTGCCTCTGGCACGCTTCCTGGCAAATGAGCTCGGCATGCACCTGATAGAGGTCGGAACGCCCTATCTGCACCGGCGTCATCTGGCGCAAGAGCTCGCCGCGCTGCCGCCCGCGATATTGCTGAGTGAAGGTCAGGATGTAGACCGGCAACTCGACCGCGTCCGCGCGGCTAAGCCCGATCTAACCGTATGTGGACTTGGTCTGGCCAATCCACTGGAAGCCGAAGGCCTGTCCACAAAATGGGCGATCGAGCTGGTGTTCTCGCCGATCCACGGATTTGACCAAGCTGGCGATCTTGCCGAACTGTTCGCACGGCCGTTGCGCCGCCGCGACGTGCTGAGGGTATAGGCGATGCAGCTTTCCGTCTGGACATATGAAGGCCCACCGCATGTCGGAGCTATGCGTGTCGCAACCGCGATGGAAGGCGTGCACTATCTCCTCCATTCGCCCCAAGGCGATACTTATGCAGACCTGCTGTTCACCATGATCGAACGGCG
>Ga0116176_10001900_pt1 | contig 16038 bp, 13 predicted proteins | sample AD_STIC08_MetaG_FD_89803 | JGI IMG/M metagenome (GOLD analysis project Ga0116176, IMG submission 89803) | Active sludge microbial communities of municipal wastewater-treating anaerobic digesters from USA - AD_STIC08_MetaG | ecosystem: Engineered > Bioreactor > Anaerobic > Digestate | place: USA...
ATTATTAAAGTGTGGCTTGCCGAGCGTTTGGAAAAATCTACTCTAACGCCTCCATCAAGCGGCACGCGCTAAACGCGCCCCTTAATCAGACGTTTTTTCTTCAAAACCATCGCCCTGCAGCCCGCATGGATATTGCCTTGCAGGGCATCTAATTTTTCTTGGCTTTTGTGTCTTTTTGGGCTTGCGCCCTCTCGCAATTAAGCCTATGCTGGATTTATGCCAGTTATAAACGGTGGTGTTCAGTTCGCCGCCATGTTTGTATATTCTCGCAAGGAGCTAACATGAAAATTGAAATCAGTGAAGATATCAAAGCATTAGCGGTTCTTTGCAAGCATGATTTTGCCTGCCTGAAATCAGAAAACTATCAGTTATGCAAAGTGCAGGACTGCATCAATGGCAAAGTGCATTTTATTGAGTGCAAAGACCATAATCCTTGCGTGTATAAAACATCGTTTGGATACGGGCATGTTTGCGGCTGCCCGGTAAGAAAGGAAATCTACAACAAATATAAAATATAACGCCCGCAAGCGTTGCTTCGCCCACTCTGTCGAGCTTCATAGAACAGCAACATGACGCGCATTCACAGCTTTGAGCCCATTGCGGATGAAAACGCAGAGATACTGATTCTTGGCAGCATGCCGGGACGCGCATCGCTGGCCGCCGGACAATATTATGCGCATGGCCAGAATGCTTTCTGGCGCATCATTTGCCATCTGCTTCAGCTTGATATTGCATCCCCCTATGAGGCAAGAACTCAGGCACTAAAGTCAGCCAGAATTGCGCTTTGGGATGTGCTGCACTCATGCAGGCGGGAAGGCAGCCTGGATGCGATGATTGAGCGCGATACGCAGATTGCAAACGATTTTCAGACATTCTTCCAAACGCACAATAAAATCACGCATGTATTTTTTAACGGCGCCAAGGCCGAGGAATATTTCTTGCGCCATGTGCTGAAAAATATCAACAATAACTCCATCAGTTTTGCGCGTTTGCCTTCAACAAGCCCGGCACATGCCGCGATGTCGTTTGAGCAAAAACTCAGCGCCTGGAGGGCTATTGAGGCCATTGTGCAAAACTTTGATCATCGCCCGCTAAGTTTGGCAGTTGGCACGTAGAGAATAAACAGCTGACGAAAAGAGCCGTACAAACGCTGCAAATAATTCAACCTTCCAGTTCTATTTTCACCGGTTTAGTTTTAAACTAGCCGCATGAAAACTCCTTTTATTTTATCTTCCGCCCTGGCCATACACGCCGCAATTGTGGCGCATGAGGCCGATATTGAATCGCTAGACCGCGCGATTGGCGATGGCGACCATTACATCAACATGAAACGCGGCAGCGAGATGATTGCGGGCATGTATAACGAACTGCTGCCGCTGCCGCCGGAAGAGGCGCTGCAAAAAATCAGCATGAAGCTGCTCAGCACTATCGGCGGGGCTTCCGGGCCATTGTTTGCGAGCTTTTTCATGGGCATGTCCAAATACCTGAAAGAGCACCACGCCAAAATCAACGAAACCAATATGCATCTAGAAACTGCAGCCGCTTTTGCCTATGGGGTACAGAGCATGATGATGCGCGGCAAATCCAACGTGGGTGAAAAAACCATGCTGGATGTGCTGGTGCCTGTTTCTACCACATTCACCACGATGGCAGCACAAGGCAAATCGGTTGCCGAGATATGCGCCGCAGTGAAAAACGCTGCCGATAAAGGGCTGGAATATACGCGCGACCTGCTTGCCACCAAAGGCCGTGCTGCGGGCTTGGGTGAACGTGCGATTGGCCATTTAGACCCCGGCGCGAAAAGCTGCCAGGTGATGACACATACGGTCTGCGATTTGGTTTTGAAAGAGATGAAACAATGAAAAAATTTATCAACTCGACTGACGCTTTGTTAAAAGGAAGCCTCACCGGCTTTGGTCAAGCGCATGCCGATTTAGTCCAGGTACATTTCGAACCCGCCTACGTTACCCGTGCCAAACCGGCGCAAAATAAAGTCGCCATTGTTTCCGGCGGCGGCTCAGGGCACGAGCCGTTACATGCGGGCTACATCGGCTATGGCATGCTCGATGCCGCCTGCCCCGGCCAGGTGTTCACCTCGCCCACGCCAGACCAGATGCTGGCAGCTGCCGAAGTGGTGCATGCAGGAAAGGGCATTTTGTTTATTGTGAAGAACTATGCCGGCGATGTGATGAATTTTGAAATGGCTGCGGAAATGCTGCCATTTGACCATGCCACCGTGCTCACCAGCGACGACTGCGCCGTAATCAACAGCACCTACACGACCGGCCGCCGTGGCGTTGCAGGCACAGTGATTGTTGAAAAGTGCGTCGGCAGCCTGGCAGAAACCGGCGCCAGCCTGCACGCCTGCCAGTTACTTGGCAACAAAGTGAATGCCCGCACCGCCAGCATTGGTGTGGCTTTGACCAGCTGCACCGTACCTGCCGCAGGCCGCCCGACTTTTGACATCAGCGACAGCGAGCTGGAAATGGGCGTGGGCATTCATGGCGAGCCGGGACGCAGGCGCGAAGCCATGCGCGAGGCGGATTCGATCGTGGGTGACTGCGTTGCCGCCATTCTGGCAGATCTGAAAACAACCCTGGAAAACGATACTTCAAAGGACATCCTGCTGCTCGTCAACGGTCTCGGTGCGACCCCGCTCATGGAACTCTATCTCATCTACAACACCGCGGCGAAGCTGCTAGGCGATGCAGGGTTGAATATATCGCGTAGCCTGGTCGGCAACTACACCACGGCCATCGACATGGCGGGCGCTTCTATCACGGTTTGCCTGCTGGATGATGAAATCAGGCAGCATTGGGATAGCCCCGTGCATACGCCGGCGCTACGCTGGGGGCGATAAGGGCAACTTCTATAAATTCACTTTTTGGGCGCATTACTTTGTTGCGCGGTTTTTTGGTTTCGGCCGCTACGCTTAACATTGGCTTCGCCAATGTTAGCCTGCACCGCAACTGGCGTTGTCGCAACCTCGCTGTATACCCCATACTATCTCGGCTCCTGCGTTCCGTGCGCCTCGTACTACATCCCAAACCCTGTATTTATAGAAGTGCCATTAAATCTTTACTAAAAACAGCCTTCCAAAGCGCTAATACAGTTGCCTGCTGTTTTTCAAGTTCAACCGATTTTACCTTTGCCGCTTGTGCCTGCAGTTTTGTGGCGTGAATCAGTTTGCGGTATTCCCTGTAGGCATCCGCTACTTCTTTCGCCAGGTTTTTATCAATAACACCCAATTCACCCAGCACTTTTAATAAGCCAATATTGCCTATATTTTCAGTGAGCTGCGGATATTGTCTTGCGTACGCCAGCACCAGATACTGCACTAGAAACTCCACATCAATAATACCGCCCGCGCTGTGCTTTACATCAAACCAGTCTTTTTCAAAACGCTGTGCCGCACGCATTTTCTCGCGCATGGCCATGACGTCGGCTTTCAATTTCTCGATATCGCGGGTTTGCGTCATCACTTCAAAACGAATGGCATCGAACGCCTTGCCAATACTGACATCCCCTGCCACAAAGCGGGCACGAGTAATGGCCTGATGCTCCCAAACCCAGGCCTTATGGAGTTGATAATCGCGAAATGCTTCTATGCTGCTTACCAGCAAGCCGCTATTGCCATCCGGACGCAACTGCAAATCGGTTTCATACAGCAGCCCCGCATTGGTCACACTGTTAAACCAGCTGTTGATGCGCTGCGCAAAGCGCGCATAGTTTTCTGAAGCATCGGGATGATCATCATCCTTAGCATTTTCATGCGCGGCATCATAAAGAAAAATTATATCCAGATCAGACAGATAGCCCAGCTCTTTGCCGCCCAGCTTGCCGTAGCCAATCACCGCGAACCTGGGCGTTTCGCAATGCCTGAACTTGAGCGATTGCCAGATCGTTTGCAGACTCACTTGCAGAATGAGGTCAGCCAGCGCGCTCAAATAGTCCGACAACGTTTCCAGAGTTAGCCTGCCCGCCACATCCTGCGCCGCCAGGCGCAAGATTGCAGCCTGCTTGAAATGGCGCATGGCGTCCATTTGCGCTTCGGTATCCCCTTGCAATTGCTGCATGCTCTCGTTGAGCTCTTCCTGCATTCTGGCGAAATCAGGCGGTGCATATAAGTTTCGCGTATCCAGCAGTTCATCCAGCAAAATGGGATGCGCCGCTAAATACTGCGCCAGCCAGGGGCTGGCCGCGCATAGCTTGATCACCAGATGCAGCGCCTCCGGATACTCGGCCAGCAGGGCCAGATAACTCGCACGGCGGCAGATATTCTCCAGCAGATTGATCGTGCGCAACAGTGCGATATCTGCATTTTTCTCCTGCCCGGATTGCTTAATCACCAGTGGCATCAGGCAATCAAAGCGCTGGCGGCTTAATTCTGGTAGCTGTTGATAGCGGCTGCTGGCCCTGAGCAATTGCAGCTGCTGCAGAACTTGTGACGCATCGCCAAACCCCGCATGCGTCAAGGCCTGCAGGGCAGCATCATTCTCTAGCGCGCCTTGCCACACAGCCGTTTCCTGTGCAGTTTGTTGCTGGCTATGTTCGCTATCGCTGTCATCGTTAAACGTTGCGTCAAAATGCTGCTGCACCAAGCCACGGTGGCGGTTGAGCGCCACGAGAAACTCTGCCCAGCTGGTGTAGTTCATGGCGTGGGCGATGCGCGCTTTTGCCTCGTCGGTTTTAGGCAAATCCTGCGTTTGCCGGTCTTCCACATACATCAGGCGATGTTCCAGATTGCGCAAAAACACGTAGGCTTCAGTCAGTTCCGCTACCGTTTTTTCGGACAATAGTTTTTTGTTTTGCAACAGATTCAACACCGCCAATGTAGGCCGAATCTGCAGGCTCACGTCACGCCCACCGCGAATCAGCTGGAACACTTGCGCGATAAATTCTATCTCGCGGATGCCGCCCCGTCCCAGCTTGATATTGTCCTGCAGCCCTTTTTGCGTCACATCGCGATGAATCTGCAGTTTCAGGTCGCGCATGCTCGCAAGCGCGTTGTAATCGAGATACTTTCTAAAAACAAATGGCCTGAGAAGCGCATGGATATTGGTCTGCGGCCCGGCAACCACACGGCCTTTAATCCATGCGTAACGCTCCCATTCGCGGCCGTTATTCTGGTAATACTCTTCCAGCGCGTCCAGATTTGAAACCAGCGCACCCTCGCTGCCAAACGGCCGCAACCGCATATCCACACGAAACACAAAGCCGTCTTCGGTAATTTCATCCAGCGCCGCAATGAGTTTTTTGCTAAGTCGCGCAAAAAAATCCTGATTGCTGATAGATTTTTCACCCTGAGTTGAACCCTCACTTTCATAGGCAAAAATCAAATCGATGTCGGACGACACATTGAGCTCACCACCGCCCAGCTTGCCCATGCCGATTACGATCAAGCCTTGCGGATGCCCCTGCGCATCCACAGGCTGACCATGGGCTTCTACCTGCCAGGCATTCAGGTAATCGATTGCCGTGCTAATCGCGCATTCCGCGAGTTGGGAAGTCGTATTCATCACCTCCTGTAAATCAGCCAAGCCATTTAAGTCGCGACAGATTGTGCGCAGCAATACACGCTGCCTGAGCTTTCTTAATGCCTTTTTTAAGGTGTTTTCATCACTTATTTTTTGGTTTGCCAGAAATTGTTGCATTTCTGCCAACCCACATGAAACCTCCAGATTGTCTAGCAGATCTTCGAGCAGGCCGGCATCGTTAGCAAGCGATCTGCGTGCAAATGGGCTGCAAACTTCCAGCCTGTGCAGACAAGAAGTCTGCAATGGTGTTAATGCACGGTTTTTGGCGATTTCAGACAGTGTTTGCATCATTTTTTTAAGGTAATATAGGCGTTGGCAATTTAGTTACATCTTACATTATTCATCAATATTAATAGCGTTTTGGGGAGTGCAGCAGCATGTCAATTGAATCGGTTCTTCATGAAAATCGCGTTTTTGAACCCAGCGATGCTTTTAAACAACAAGCCATCGTATCTGGCATGGCAGCCTATAACGCTTTATGCGAAGAGGCCGCAGCCGATTATGAAGGATTTTGGGCTAAACTGGCACGCGAGTTATTGATTTGGCACAAACCCTTTACAAAAACCCTTAACGAAAGTAACGCGCCTTTTTACAAATGGTTTGAAGATGGCGAACTGAATGTTTCAGCCAACTGCCTCGATAGGCACTTGAACACCATCCCCAATAAAACCGCGATTATTTTTGAGGCTGACAATGGCGACAGCAAAAAAGTAAGCTATAAAGAGCTATATCACCAAGTCTGCCAGTTCGCAAATGGCCTTAAAAAACTGAATCTCAATCTCGGCGACCGCGTCATCATCTACCTGCCGATGGGCATCGAGGCTGTCGTAGCAATGCAGGCCTGCGCGCGTATCGGGCTTACCCATAGCGTGGTATTTGGCGGCTTTTCAGCCAAAAGTCTCAACGAGCGTATTATCGATGCAGGCGCAAAGGCCGTCATAACTGCCGACGGTCAATTCCGTGGCGGCAAAACCTTACCGCTGAAACAGGCGGTCGATGAGGGTATCGCCATGGGCGGTTGCAACAGCATTCAACAAGTCGTGGTGCTGAAAAAAACCGGCCAGGAAGTTACCTGGAATGCACACAACATCTGGTGGCATGACCTGGTTGACGGCTGCGCAGACACCTGCGAGCCTGTGATCGTGAATGCAGAACATCCATTGTTTTTGCTTTACACATCAGGCTCCACAGGCAAGCCCAAGGGCGTACAGCATTCATCGGCAGGCTATTTGCTGCATGCCATGAACACCATGCGCTGGACATTCGACATTCATGCCGATGATATATTTTGGTGTACCGCCGACGTAGGCTGGATCACCGGCCACACTTACGTGGCCTACGGGCCATTGGCGATGGGCGCGACGCAGGTAGTGTTTGAGGGAATCCCCACCTACCCTAACGCCGGGCGCTTCTGGCAGACGATAGAAAAGCATCAAGTATCGATTTTCTACACCGCGCCTACTGCAATCAGGTCCCTAATTAAAGCCTCGGAAACCACGCCGGAAGTGCATCCTAAAAATTACAATCTAAGCAGCCTGCGTTTATTGGGCTCGGTAGGCGAACCGATTAACCCCGAAGCATGGATGTGGTACTTTGAGAACGTAGGTGGTAGCCGCTGCCCGATCGCTGATACTTTCTGGCAAACCGAAACCGGCGGCCATGTGATTACCCCGCTGCCGGGCGCTACCGCGCTGGTGCCCGGCTCATGCACGCTGCCTTTCCCGGGCATTGATATTGATGTGGTGGACGAAACAGGCAAGGACGTGCCCTGGGGCACCGGTGGTTTGCTTGTCATTAAAAAACCGTGGCCAGCCATGATACGCACCATCTGGAATGATCCTGGGCGCTTTGTTAAAAGCTATTATCCGGCTGATTTAGGCGGCAAGATATATCTGGCGGGCGATGGCGCCGTACGCGATGCGAAAACCGGCAACTTCACCATTATGGGACGTATTGATGATGTGCTGAATGTGTCAGGCCACCGTTTGGGCACGATGGAAATTGAATCTGCACTTGTAGCGAACCACTTGGTGGCAGAAGCTGCTGTCGTCGGTAAACCGCATGATATTAAAGGCGAATCAGTCGTGGCTTATGTGGTGCTAAAAGGTGCCCGACCACAAGGCGAAGAAGCCAAAAAAATCGTCGCCGAACTGCGGGACTGGGTCGGCAAAGAAATCGGCCCGATCGCCAAGCCGGACGAAATCCGCTTTGGCGACAACTTGCCCAAAACCCGCTCCGGCAAGATTATGCGCAGGCTGTTACGCAGCCTGGCCAAAGGCGAAGAAATCACTTCGGACATTTCTACACTGGACAACCCCGCCATACTTGAACAACTAAAAGAAGTAGTGAAATAGCGAATGTAAGGCCTGCCGCCATTCATAGCACGAATACCGGCAGCTTTTCTTTTAGCGCGTGGAAAGAATACGCAAAATGTGCAATTCGATTTGCACTTGCGCACCGCCCAGCTAAACTCTAATCAAGCTGCCGCAAATTCTTGCGTCATTGGCCTGACAATAATCCGCAGACAGTGTCTGCCGAAGTTTTCCACTTCGTTAAAAAATAGCGCGCAAACAAAGTGTACACCGCCAAATCCAATCATCTCGAAACCGTAACCAATACGCGAAAGAAATCGCAAATTAGGGTTAATCTTTTCGCCCAGCATCAATGCGTTCTCTGTGAGTTGAGGCAAGAATGTGGAGATATGTTGCCAGGTCAGCTTGCTCGGTGAGCAGCCTAGCAATTCTCCCGCCGCCTGGTTGCATTCACAAATCGTGCCATTGTCGTAAAGAGTTATTACCGCTGTAATCTCTTCGCTGTGGCAGATACAGGCACTGGCGGTACTTTTAGCATTATCACTGGTTGTTACTGCATTGGGGTCAACCCGGTATTCAATTAGCGCGGTGTTCATTGGCCTGCCACCTCCGCTTCAGCAGCTAGCCAGTCCTCCATCTCATGGCCGGGTTCAAAACCTCTTGCTTCTGCCTTGCAGTAAGCACGCACCGCTATAAGATCGCGTTTATCTCCAACGTTCAATGTCTGTCTGGATTCATTGCTAGACTTAACTTTTGACTCAATGCCAATAACTGGAATAGGGTTCTTCGTAATCATCGGGGTTGTTTTTGCAAGTTCCATAATACCTCCTGTCAAACATAGCAAAAAAGTCGACGGTACAGAGAGGGATAAATAATGTAACGAGTAGTTACTGGGACGTACCGCTAAACTTTGTATATTACTGAACCAGTCTACCAAGAGTAAATAAGTGCTAGCACGTATAAGCGGCCCCTGACACACATGCACAAATGTAACCTGACCATCTCTCCGGATTCCCGCCTACGCGAGAATGCCGAGCATGCGCGTATTTCGGGTAAAATAGCGTTTTTCCTATTTCAAACCCGCCATGTCATTGCAACAAGAAATCACCCGTCGCCGTACTTTTGCCATTATTTCCCACCCGGATGCGGGTAAAACCACGCTGACCGAAAAACTGTTATGGTTTGGCGGTGCGATTCAGGTGGCTGGTGAAGTGCGTGGGCGCAAAGCGGCGCGCCACGCGACAAGTGACTGGATGGAACTGGAAAAGCAGCGCGGCATTTCGGTCACATCAAGCGTGATGCAGTTCCCGTACCGTGAGCACATGATTAATCTGCTGGATACACCGGGCCATGACGACTTCTCGGAAGATACCTATCGCACGTTGACTGCTGTGGACTCTGCCGTGATGGTGATTGACTCGGTAAACGGTGTGGAAGCGCAGACCATCAAGCTGCTCAACGTCTGCCGCATGCGCGATACGCCGATCATCACATTCATTAACAAACTTGACCGCGAAAGCCGCGCGCCGATTGAATTGCTGGATGAGATTGAATCTACTCTCGGCATGGAATGCGCGCCGATGACCTGGCCGATCGGTATGGGTAAAGGCTTCCGCGGTGTTTACCATTTATATAATGACGAGATTTCGTTCTTTGATCCGCGTGCGGAAAAAGGCACGTCCGAGACGATCAAAGGGCTGAATAACCCACGTCTGGATGAACTACTGGGCCATGTTGCAGATGACTTGCGCGTGGATATCGAACTGGTGCGCGGTGCGTCACACACATTTGATAAAACGCGCTATTTAAGCGGCAAACAAACACCGGTGTTTTTCGGCTCAGCCATTAACAACTTTGGCGTGCAATCCCTGCTGGACGCGGTAGTTGACCTTTCCCCGCCCCCGCAGGCGCGCAACACGGCAAGCCGCAAAGTTGCGCCAGACGAAAACAAATTTTCAGGCTTCGTGTTCAAAATCCAGGCTAATATGGATCCGAAACACCGCGACCGCATTGCATTTCTGCGCGTGTGTTCAGGCCGTTTTGAGCGCGGCATGAAAATCAAGCAGGTCGCCACAGGCAAAACATTAAGCGTAAACAACGCCATCACCTTTATGGCGCGAGACCGCACCACCATGGATGAAGCCTATTCCGGCGACATCATCGGCATCCCCAACCACGGCACAGTGAAACTGGGCGATACATTCAGCGAAGGCGAAAACCTCAAATTCATCGGCATTCCATCTTTTGCGCCCGAGTATTTCCGCCGCGCCCGTATCAAAAACCCGATGAAAATGAAACAACTGCAAATCGGCCTGAAACAGCTGGCGGAAGAAGGCGCTGCGCAACTGTTCCGCCCGCTGCTTTCCAACGACCTGATTCTGGGCGCCGTCGGCATGCTGCAGTTTGATGTGGTCGCACACCGCCTGGAACACGAATACGGCGTAGATATGGTGTTTGAGCCTTACGATTGCTACACCGCCCGCTGGCTGAAAGGCAGTGACGCCGACCTGAAAGCGATTGCTGATAAATACGGATTTAACGTGGGCCTAGATGGCGCGGATGACTATGTGTACCTCGCTCCGAATCGCGTGAACCTGCAAATGGCACAGGAACGGTATCCGGAGCTACAATTTGCGGAGACGAGGGAGATTGCATAGAATGGAAAACTCTACATTCACTTACATGCCACCACTGGGGTAGCTACTTAATAGTTAGAACTCTTATGGAACTCTCGCTGGGCGTACCAACAATCACAGATCTCTCATGGGGTCATGTTGTAGCTATTGTGATTCTCATACTTATAACCACCTTGGTCACAAGAAGTGCCAACGCCATTCTTGATCTAGCAATCAAATCATTAAAGAAAGTCGGCATTTTCTATAAGAGTGCCCCTCGTTCAAGACTTCGCTCACTCATACTAGATTCACTGATGTTTGCACTGTACTCATGGTTAATTTACATTGAGATAAGCAGTAACAAACCACCAACAAATGGCTCAATCATCTGGCTAATATTTTTATGTCTTTTCTGCCTATTCATGGCTCTGAATGTCTTATGGGATATTACGATGATCGTGGTTAAAAAAGAACATAAGTAATGAATCCACGTGGGGCGCAATAACTGAAAGGCGTACCGACGCATGGGTTTTAATCCCCTTTGCCGCGCCTTGGGCTTGAGCGGCAGATGGCAGGAGGCGAGGACTGTTTGAGTGCTGAAAGCGCGAGTTCCGCAGCCGCCCCAGATGCGGCGCTAAGACCGAAGGATGAAGCGGCAGCGGGGTGCATTTTGGCTTCGGCCGTTCGTTTCACTCACTTAACCTAAAGGTTAGCCTACGCCGCAACTTCGTTGTCTTGGGTTACTTTCTTTTTAGGCAGTTAAAAGAAAGTGACTAGCTGTCGGGCTACCCCCGACAACACTCTATGAGCTACTGGATTCTTCGTTTCACTCAGAATGACGGCACAAAACAGATACTCTGCAGCCCAATATCCATGCGCCTTCCAGAGCATCTATTTTAAATCAAGCCGCTTCAAACGCCTCGCACAACTGGCTGAGCAACTGCCCAAATATCGGCAGCACTTCTTCTTTGCTGTGCGGGCTGTCGTCATCGGTACCGGCGATCACAAAACTCACCGTAAGTTTGTCCAGGTTCTCACGGAACTCCATCCAGTGCTCTGCCTCAGCCTCGCCTATCAGCTTGAATTTATTGAAACCTGATTCGATGATTTCCACCAGCTCAGCCTCCGGCAAACCTGCGAACAAGGTTTTAGCAATGATGATTTGTGCTGCAGTGATATCCGGCGTGATGTTTTCTTGAGCCAATGGCGCAGTAAAAAACGCGAATGCCAACAACGCATAGGCCTGATACACACTTAGCATATCAAAGTTGTTTTTATGCTCGAATGCGGGCTGCCTATCCGCCGCCTGAATCGCCTTGAATGTCACGTAACTGGACAGATAATGCGCAGAATCCAGCGCATCGTATTCATTTAAATTGATATTAGGTTTAGCGCCATCATCTAAGGTTTCCGCTAGACATAAAGCGTGCAGTAAGGTGAGTCGTTTTGAGTAATCCATCGTATATGTTCTCTAGTTAGTTAATTAATTTCTGGGTATGCTTCGAGCTGTTCATGTAACTCCAGCCAGCGCATTTCAGCTTCATCTATTTGGCCGCCAAGCTCTGCCTGACGCTTTAATAAGGTTTGCAGCTCACCTTTGTTTTCAGCATCATACAGGGTGGACTCACCAGCGCGCGCATCCAACGCAGCTTTTTCCTGCTGCCATTTTTCGAGTTGTTTTTCGATTTGTTCGGTTTCTTTCAGCAATGGTCGGCGCAACACGATGCGTGTCTGCCGCTCTGCTTTATTTTGTGCATACGCATTCAAACCTGATGCTCTGGAAGCCAATATCGGCGCGGCTTCTGGCGATGCACTTTGCTCGCTTTTTTGTGATGCCAGCCAGACTTTGTAATCATCCAGATCACCATCAAACGCTTCCGCTTTGCCGTTCGCCACCAACACAAACTGGTCGCAAGTGGCGCGTAGCAAGGCTCTGTCATGCGACACCAGAATCACGCCACCTTCATAATCCTGCAATGCCAAGGTTAGGGCGTGACGCATCTCCAAATCCAGATGGTTGGTAGGTTCATCCAGCAAAAGCAGATTCGGACGCGTCCAGATCAGCAGCGCCAACGCCAGTCTTGATTTTTCGCCACCGGAAAAATTTTCACAAGGGCTGCGCGCCATGTCACCTTTAAAATCGAAACCACCAAGATAATTCAGATGCTCCTGCTCGCGTGTAGCCGGGGCTTTTAATTCAAGTTCTAGCCTCATCATATGCTGTAACGGCGATTCATGTGGGCGAAGCTGCTCAAGCTGGTGTTGCGCAAAATAGCCGATTTTTAAGTCTTTGCCTTCCACACGCTTGCCGCATAACGGCTTAAGTTCTGCAGCCAGCAGTTTAATGAGCGTTGATTTGCCCGCACCATTCTTGCCTAGCAAGCCAATGCGCTCCCCTGGGCGAATGGTGAGCTTGATTTGATTTAATATTTTTTTATCTGCGTAGCCCGCATCCACGTCATCCAGCACCAGCAATGGATCCGGCGCACTAACAGGCTTGCGAAACTCGAAGTTAAACTGCGAATCGACATGCGCAGCTGAAATCATTTCCATGCGCTCGAGCGCTTTAATACGGCTCTGTGCCTGCCGCGCTTTGGTGGCCTGCACGCGAAAACGGTCGATGTAGCTGTGCAAATGCGCGACCTTGCGTTGCTGCTTTTCATACATCGCCTGCTGCAACGCCAGCTTTTCTGCACGCTGCCGTTCAAAATCAGTGTAACCACCTCGATACAGCGTAATGCGCTGCTGCTCAATGTGCAGCACATTATCAATCACGTTATCCAGAAAATCCCTATCATGCGAAATCAATAGCAACGTACCGCGATAATCGCGCAGCCAGCCCTCCAGCCAGATGACTGCATCCAAATCCAGGTGATTGGTCGGCTCATCCAGCAGCAGCAAATCTGAGCGGCACATCAGCGCGCGTGCCAGATTCAAGCGCACACGCCAGCCGCCCGAGAAATCACTGACAGGCCGTGCTAAATCGGCTTGGCTGAAGCCCAGGCCATCCAATAAGGCCGACGCACGCGCTTTGGCGCTGTAGCCATCAATATCACTTAAGCGATGGTGCAGCTCAGCAATTTTTTCACCTTCATGATTGGCTTCTGCCGAGATGAGGGCTGCCTCTATCTCACGCAACTCAACATCGCCATCCAGTGTGAATTCAAGCGCCGGCTGATCCAGTGCGGGCGTTTCCTGCGCCACATGTGCAATCACCCAGTTTGGCGGCATTTCCAGATCGCCAACCTCGGGCTGCAACTCACCGCGTAATAGGGCAAACAGGCTGGATTTGCCCGCACCATTGGCGCCGATCAGGCCGACTTTATGGCCTGGATGCAACTGAAAGGACGCCGCCTCCAGCAGCACTTTTACACCGCGCGTGAGTGTTAAATTTCTAAATTGAATCAATGTGCGCCTTAACCAAACTTGAACTTTTGGGCCGAACGTCAGCCAAATTTGCCAAAAGGCGTTATTCTAAAGCAATCCAGCGTGATTTCTAACCAGATGTTTACGTTTTATTAACAAGTTAGTCACATAAATTAAAGTAAAATAAACAATGATTTCAATGCGCCCTATTACCAAAACAAGCCCGTTATTAACGCAAGAATAAAAAACATAATGATGATTCACCTAAAAAGACTATACCGCTGGGTGCTATACGTATTCTTGTTGTTGCTAATCATCTTCATATTGGCAGCGCTTGCCGTGCGCTTTATCGTGTTCCCCAATATCGACCAGTACAAGGACGACATTGCCGCTTATGCTTCAGAAAAGATAGGCCAGAAAATCACCATTGGTGACATTGAAACAGGCTGGGATGGCATTTCGCCGCATTTTTCGCTTAAGGATATTGAATTATTCGATGCAGAGAACCGCTCGGCATTCCATTTAAATAATGCGGAAGCCAATATTTCGTGGTTAAGCATCCCGTTACTGCATCCGCATCTATCTAATCTAGTCATCAATCAGCCTGAAATTACGATTCGCCGCAAAGCAGATGGCAGTATCTATTTGGCCGGAATCGATTTATCGGGACCGAGCAACCCAGACTTTACCAACTGGCTGCTTAGCCAGCGTGAAGTGAGCATTAAAAATGCTCAGGTGGTTTGGCTGGACGAATTGCGCAAAGCACCGCCATTATCGCTCAAACAATTAAACCTGACGCTTGCCAATCCCACTTGGCGAAGTCTGTTTGGCCAGCACAAGTTTGAATTGTCTGCATTACCCTCAACAGGCACCAGTCATGTCGTTACGGCCAATGGGCACTTTGTTGGGCGCGACATCAGCAAGCTTGACACTTGGCATGGCGAATTGTCCGCACAGCTCAAACAGGCTGATTTGGCTGTATGGCGGCCCTGGCTGGATTATCCGGTAAACATACAAACAGGCACTGGGGATGCGCAGATATCAGTTGGTTTTGCTGATGCTAAAATCGAGCGCATCAAAACACATGCCGCATTAAATAACCTATCTCTCGTAGTGAACAAACAAACAACACCATTTGTCGCCAAGCAATTCACCGGCGACATCAGCTGGAGTGACCTCAAAAACACAAAGACCATCCTTGCAGACAATATCAAGCTTCGCACCAATACTGGCCTGAATATCAATAATGGCCGTGGCTATTACTCGACCAGCACCAAAAAAGGCAAATCCTGGGTAAAGACGGATATTAAGCTGGATCAATTTAATTTGGCTGCCATCAAACAGCTGGCGCCGTACCTTCAGTTGCCGGAAAACATGACTGCGAAACTGAACGGACTCTCGCCCGTGGGTGAGCTGCAAGCGCTTAGTTTAGGATATGAAAGCGAAGCAGGTAAAACCATTGCGTATAAAGTCAACTCCGCTTTTAAGCATCTGGGCTTAACCGCATACCAGAAAATACCCGGGTTCAGCAATTTGACAGGCAAAATCGAAGCTGATGAAGATGGCGGCGAGGTCACGCTGCAGTCACAAAAAGCAATGCTTGATTTAAAAGATATTTTACGCTGGCCGATTCCCGCAGATAGACTAGACGGCCACATCAGCTGGAAAATCAATGATGATCAAGCCAAAATAAAGGCCGAAGACGTTTTTATCAGCAGCCCGCACATTACCGGCACTGTAAACGCCAGCTACGATATGAGTGGTGTAAAAAGCGGGAACTTTAAAAAAGGGTTCCTGGATTTAAGCGGAAAATTCGGTAAAGGCGATGCCAAATACGCGCTTTTTTACTACCCTATTATGCTAGGAAAGCCAACCCTGCATTGGCTGGACACGTCAATCTTGGCAGGTCGCGCAGAGGATGTGAATTTAACGGTTAAGGGCAATCTAGCCGATTTTCCTTATGTTAGCGCCAATAACCAGCTGGACAAAAAACTTGGGATTTTTAGAGTCACCGCTAAAATCAGTGATGTCTTACTGGAATATGGCACAGGCTGGCCCGTGATTGAAGGCTTGGGACTGGACATGCTCTTTGAAGGCAAGCGCATGGTGCTTAATGCCAATAAAGGCCATATCTTTGGTAATAAAATCATCAAAAGCAAAACCGAGATCGCACAGCTGGATGCAGACTCCCCCATGCTGCATATTACA